>Ga0123357_10000143_pt1 | contig 62834 bp, 58 predicted proteins | sample TergutEmb28metaG_FD_89873 | JGI IMG/M metagenome (GOLD analysis project Ga0123357, IMG submission 89873) | Embiratermes neotenicus P4 segment gut microbial communities from Petit-Saut dam, French Guiana - Emb289 P4 | ecosystem: Host-associated > Arthropoda: Insects > Digestive system > Gut ...
CATAATAATTCACTCCTGATATTAAAATGGAATATCGTCTGTAAAACCGTCGTCCTGGGCCGGCGCCGGCTGTCCGCGGTTACCGGAGTAACCCTGATCCTGGCCGCCGGAATTATTACCTGTAAAATTACCGCCCTGGCCTGCTCCCTGCCCCGCTCCGGGACTACCGCCCAAAAGCTGGACATTGCTGGCTATTATTTCAATCTTGGACCGGTTTTGGCCGTCCTGCTGCCATCTGTCCTGACGCAGTTCGCCCTCAACCCCAATCTGTTTTCCTTTTTGCATGAATTGATTAATGGATTCACCCTGGCGGCCCCAAAGGACAACATCGAAATAATTAACTTCGTCTTCCCATTGATCGCCGACTTTTTTGCGGCGGTTGACCGCTATGGAAAATTTGCAAACCGCCTGGCCGCCTGCGGTATATTTTAATTCCGCGTCCCTGGTCAGCCGGCCCACCAATACAACCTGGTTTATATCGGCCATAAACCTATTCCTCCAATTTTACAAAGAGGTATTTAAGTAAATTGGCGTTAAGTTTAAAAATTCTGTCCAGGGTAACGATTTTTTCCGGGTCAGCCTTAATCAAAAAGAGGGCATATTTAGCCCGTTTTCTTTTTTTAACTTCATACGCGAGATCCTTGTCGCCGATTTCATCGGTTTTTACGATCTCTGCTCCGTTATTGCCGAGATCAGCCAAAAGCTGTTCCCGCCCCGCTTTGTGCTGGTCTTCTTCCAAAGGGAAAATGACCATCAGTTCGTATTGACGCATGTGTCCTCCTTGCGGACTCATTCGGCCTGTTAATCTTATTAGCAGGCAAAGAGGTAAGTGATTACCTGACTATAACGAAAATACCGGTTTATGGCAAGCCATTATATTTATAGTATCGAATATGCGATAATTATGCGATTGATTAGTAAAATAATTTAATATATTATTATATATTACAATTTATTTTATATTAAATTTAAATGAATAAGCAAGAAAATTATCGCGATAATATATATTTACTCCTGGGGCGGATAAAATTAATCCGGGATACCCTTACTCTTGACATGGATCCGGAGATCTTTTTTACCAAATCCATTGACGATATAGAGTTTATCGATCAGATTTTGGGATTACTTTTAAAAAAGCTCAGGGAAAAAAGTCAATTAATTGACAGGGAAGAGCTTTTTAACAATCTTTCTGATCTTGAATGGCAATTTTCCAGGGTTTTATCTGATATTTTAAGCGGCGCAGGGAGTATTTCGGCTGTTAAAAATCCCGAGATTAAAGAAAAGATCCTGCTGCTGCGTAAAAATAGCCTGGAAAGACGGGAAACCGCCGAGGCTATTGGCGAAACTACAACCGAAAATCCAAAAGAACCGGTTTTAAGTACAGATGAATTAAACGAACTTTTAAAAGAATTTTAGGTTTACAGTTCTATATGAGAATTACAGGCGGAACTCTTGCGGGCCGGCAAGTAAAAGTACCCCCGGGCATAATACGGCCTGCGATGGATAAAATGAGGGTATCTGTTTTTGCGGTTTTGGGTGATCTGACCGGATTATCTTTTTTGGACTTATTTACAGGTTCCGGTATAATTGCTCTTGAAGCGGCTTCGCGCGGAGCTTCATATATCGAAGCGGTAGAAATGGATCCATTAAAACGCAAGATACTGCTGGAAAACGTCGGTATTTCACCTGTAAGAATTAATTGCCGTTTTATGCCCGCTGAATTATACATAAAACGCGGCAAACAGCCGTTTGACTTGATTTTTTGCGATCCTCCGTTTAATTACAAGTTTAAACGGGAATTGATTTTAAATATTTGTGCTTCGGATCTGGCAAAAGACAAGACCATTATAATGATTCACAGACAGCGCAGCGAAAATTGCGGATCAGATATACCGAATTTGGAACTTTTTGACACCCGCGAATATGGCCGCTCGATAGTAGATTTTATGCTTTTTAGAGAAAAATGACAAATTTTTTTGACTTTTTTTGATCTTTTTGATATATTTAAGATAAGTTTAATTATTTTAATAAATGGATGGAAAAATATGGATTACAAAAGGCTATTTAAAAATATTGAAAACGAAAGCATTTTTTATAAAACCACAGTCAATCCTGCAATAGGATCGGCCGACAAAGCTGTCCTCAACAGGAAAGGCAACATTTACTTCAATAACGGTGACATAGAAAATGCCCGCAGAATTTTCCTGACAACAGGTTATTCCGACGGATTAATCCGCGTGGGGGATGCTTACAGGTCCAACGGCCGCCTTATTGATGCCCTGCGCATGTACTGGATAGCTCCCGACAGGAATAAATCAGAGCCAATTATCATGAAATTGTCCATGATAATCCAAACCCTGCTTATTGAGGAAAATAACCATGGATGAATTTAACAAAACAAGCAATAATGCTCCAGAACCCGAGATGCTGGATATGACTCCCTCCGAGGATATCGAAAACATTTCCGGTTTATCCAAAAAAGGTTATCAGTTACTAAAGGAAAACAACATTGATGAGGCAATAACCTGCTTTTCGAGAATCCTTTCGGTAGACGAGCATAATAATTACGCCCTTGTCGGAATGGGAGACGCGGCGCGCAAGAACCACAGCTATAGGGAAGCGATTGGTTTTTATCAGCGCTGCCTTACTACCCACCCGCAGAACAACTATGCGCTGTTCGGACTTGCGGATTGTTACAAGGCTCTTAACCTGTTTCCTAAAGTTATAGAAATCTGGGAACAATATCTGCTCTATGATGATCGCAACATTACCATTCTTACCAGAGTCGCCGACGCGTACAGAAAAGTAAGGGATTTTAAACACTCCAGGGAAATTTACCTTAAAGTGCTGGAAATGGACGAAAACAACGCGTATGCCATCATAGGATTGGGACACCTGCATTACGACTTTAAAGAGTACAGGGAAGCGCTTTCGTATTGGGAAAAAATGATAAACCTCAACGCGGAGAACGTTGATATCAGAGTGCTTACTTCCATTGGGAACTGCCACAGGAAATTAAAAACTTTTTCCAGCGGTATTAGTTATTTTGAAAAAGCTCTGCAGCGTGATAAAAACAACTTTTATGCCCTCTTTGGTCTGGCCGACTGCTACAGGGGCATGAAACAGCCGGAACGTACATTAATGTACTGGAACAGAATTCTGGAACAGGATCCGCAGAACAAAGTCATTTTAACCAGGGCCGGAGACGCTTACCGCAATTTAAACAATTACCCCAAAGCTACCGAATATTACGAGAGGGCGCTTAATATTGAATATGACACTTACGCTGTGCTGGGACTCGCCATGGTAGCAAAGGCCCAGTCCAAGTTTGATGAAACTTCGGAGTCCCTTATAAAACTTATTCAGCAGGATTCCAGGAACTACCGGTTTTATCTGGAACTTGCGGACTGCAAAGTAAAAAAAGGGGAGCGTAAAAAGGCAGTAGAAATTCTGGAAGATTTCCAGAAGCTTGGAATAAGGAGCAACGCGGTAGCTGATTTTTTGGAGCAAATCAAGTCATAATTGGTTTATGACCAAAAAACCTGTCCTTGCCGGATTGCTGCCGCAGGAGATCGGCGTGATAATACGGAACACAACCGGCCTGGACCTGCCGGCGTTCCGTTCGGCGCAGATTTGCCAATGGATAAAAAAGGCCGCTGCTTTTGATCAAATGCTGAATCTTCCCCTGGCTTTAAGGGAAGATTTGGCAAAAAATTTAAGACTTTATTCTTCTTCTGTTACAGGTGATTTTACTGACAGCGACGGCACGGTCAAGTTACGGCTGGGTCTTGAAGACGGGTGCAGCATTGAGGCTGTAATTCTAAATGACGGCAAAGACCGAAAAACCGCCTGCCTTTCTGCCCAGGCCGGATGTCCGCTCTCCTGTGTTTTTTGTAAAACCGGAACCCTTGGTTTTAAACGCAATTTAACCGCCGCAGAAATTACCGAACAATTTATTTTTTTAAGGCAAAAATGCCCGGATATTTCCCATATTGTAATCATGGGTATGGGAGAACCCCTGTTTAACCTTGATGAATTAAGAAAGGCAATTAATTATTTTACAGATGTTAATGGTTTCGGAATTTCAAAAAGGAGGATTACCGTATCCACCGCGGGGATCTGCGCCGGGATTGCCGACCTGGCAGATAACGGACCTGATGTGCGGCTTGCGGTTTCACTTACCAGCGCCAGACAGGAACTGCGCGAAAAACTTATGCCCGCGGCCAAAGCCAATCCCCTCCCCAGCCTTAAAAACAGCCTTGTTTATTATCAAAATAAAAATAAACGCAGGATTACACTGGAGACTGTTCTTTTAAAAGAAATCAATACAGGGGTTAAAGACGCAGCCGCAATCGCGGAATTCGCGGAATCCCTTGATACCGTAATAAACCTTATCCCGTGGAATCCGGTAGACGGACTGCTCCTTGACGGCAGGCCCCTGCAGCCTCCTTCTGCGGACGAGACAGCCGCATTCGCCGGAGCCCTCGCAAAATTAAATTTAAAAGTTACCATGCGCTTAAGCAAAGGAAAGGGAGTCTGCGGCGCCTGCGGTCAGTTGGGAAGTTTGTAAATCAACAACAAACAAAAATTATAAAAAAATCGATAAAAAAGTCTGGAATATTCCGATTAAGAAACCAAGGATCCCGCCAAAAATGTCTATCCACCAAAGCTGCCCCGCCAATACGTCAAGAATCAATTTTTCTACCCGCAGCATGTCGAGTGAATTTATCCTTTCTGCAACCATGCTTTTTATATCGATGGTTGTTAAAAGGCTGTCAATTTGTTCTATTGCGGTGTTAAGGATTTTTTCCGCAAGAAACAAATCCAGTTTTTCTTTTGGATCCGGTCCTACCCAGGAACCAAGCGGGGCCAGAATTTGGCGCAGGCAAAAATCCGGCCTGTCCTCGGGGATTTTATTTATTTGATTCTCCACAACGCCGATAATTTTACCCTCGCCCTCTTCTGATTTAAGAAGGTTGTCAAGCTGGAGCACCAAATCGTTTACAATATCCGGAATCTTCTCATTGATGGTTTTGTCGTACTGCCCGGCTGTAATAAGCAGCCGTTGAAAAATGTTCAGCTCCAGAATGGCTTTTGTAATAATCTGGCGGAGCTGGGCTTCTATGGTTTCCCGGATTTCATCGCGGCGTAAAAAATTAATGACTGCCCCTGACGCGTAAGGATAAACCGCTTTGGCGCCGGATACAATGTAACCGGAAATCCCGGGAAGCCATTGGGCCGCGGGCATGGTAAGTATTTTTTCGGTATAACCGGAAAGCGCCTTTCTTAGGCCTTCTGTTACATCCGGACTGGTAAGCCGTTTCCGCAGTATCTCAGGAGTTAATAATTCTGTTTCTACCATCCGGCCTATACTGTCCGCCAGTTTACTCCTTTCTTTGGGCAGTATGCCCGGTGTAAAAGGCACTCTGATGCCAAAGACCCTGTATTCTTTTAAGGGCCTAAAGAGCATTTTTATGGCTACAACATTGGTTGCATAACCGATAATAGCGCCCGCTATCGGGGGCAATAACCATGCCAATTTAAAAGTCATAAATTTAATTTCCGCATCATGGGTGTAATGTCCGTTTTATGGGTTCATTATCCGGGCCGCTGTCTGGGCCTGGGCTTCGCTGTCATATATTATCAGGGAAGATTCCTTTAACCAGCCCTGAATACTGTCGTCTGGTGCGCCTGTATATGGGGCTTCCACTTTAACCCAGTTCTCGGCATTGGCGCCGTTTTTAACCGATTGCCTTTCCATTATTTTTACAAGTGATCTTTTTCTTAGATAACCAAGTGAATTATTTTCCTGCAGGGGTTCCGCGAGTACATGGACAAAAGATTCATCCACAACACCGTACCCAATAAAATCCCTGTCCAGGGGATTTGTAGGCGGCGGAATGATCTGAATTTCACCTGTATTTCCGGTACAGGAAAAAAAACAAACAGTTAAAAGCAGCACAAACACAAGCAGCGCGAGCGCTTGACCATTGCTGCCCTGAACCTCTAATCTCATACTATGAGAACTATACCTGTTTTCTTAATAATAGTCAGCATCCTTCTCATTCCGGCTATGCCGTTAAGCGCCCAAAGTTTTTTGGGCGCCGACGCTTTTAGCGTAAAAGCGCTGACAGGGTTTATGTTTGGGCAGGCACAGGAAATCGTATACCAGGGAAATCCTCCCAATAACAGCAATCCTTATACCAGCCTGCTTCTCTGGGATTTTAAACCTTTAATTTATTTTGGTTTGGAAGCGGGATTTAATAATCAATCCCCATGGCTTAATAAGGGTCTTTATTCTTCTCTGGCGCTAAAAGCGGGATTGCCTTTAAAAACAGGTATCATCGAAGATTTTGACTGGCTTTCCACAACAAACAGTTTTATTACCCATTATTCAAGACATGACGCGTATTCCAGGAATGCCTTTGAAGAGTTATTCGCAGGTTTTGGTACGTTCACTGCGGATTTAAGCGCCGGTTATTCCTGGGCCTTTTTGGATAAGGTTTGGCTAAGGCCTTACGGTACATTATCCTATTTCCGTTTTTCCTGGAAGTCGTTTGACGGCTATGCCCAATACAGCGGAAACAGTGACGCAGCATCCCCCGGCAATATTGCCTGGGATCCGAATTCTCTCAAAGATCCACGTTCCGGCCCTGCAATTAATTATACCCAAAATTGGTTAATATTTTCGCCGGGAGTGGCAGCCGGAATATATTTTAGTGAATTCCTGAATATGACTTTTTCGATGTCCATAACTCCCTTAATTTATGGGTTCAACCGGGATGACCATTTAAGCTCGACAAAATCTTATTTATATCTGGATTATGTTGAATTTGGAATATATATGCGGCATGAATTGTCATTTGAATTTTTACCGTACAGGAACTTGTCTTTTGGATTTTCCGCTGTATTAATGAATTTAAGCGGTTCAAAGGGCGACAACTATACATCTAAATTCGGCGGACCATTTGAATTATACCGTAATGTCGCCGGCGGCGGATTTACATTTGCGGATATTACATTGTCTGCAAAATACGTTTTTTAATATTTAGCCTGTCCGGTGATATAGCCGGTTATTTTACAGGAAAAGAACCCTGGGGAACAGGAAATGCAGTATTGCGATTACAATGGCCGCAATCCCGATTATCTTCCTGTTCTGCATTAAAATAAGCTGAACTGATGTTTTTCCCTCATTATCCCATTTAATTGTGGTATGATTCTTAAAATATTCATAAAGCAGAATAAACCCGGAAACCAGCCCGGCGGCAGCGGGCAGTAAATCCCCGACTACCCTTACATCGCCGTCCGTAACGGACAATATTTTTAAAAGTCCTACCGCCATTGTGGCTATGCCCAGAATAAGCCTGAATTTTTCGTTCCTCAAAGAAAACCCCGGGACGGTTTCTTCCGGATTATAATCTTCATTCCCGAATACGAGGATGTAACCGGTCAATAAGTTTAGGGCTATTGATAAAAAATAAATTTGTATCATTATACGGGCAGTGTAACAACAATCCGGGTTAAATGTAAACCACTGTTTACCCAGCGTTGTTTATCTTGCTGCAGGGCCTTTTTTTGATACGATTAATGACCTGGTAATGGTCTGGAAATCCGTATGCAAAGCCACCAGAAATTTATCTCCTTCAAAAGGCAGGGAAACCAGGTAATTTTCCGGCGTATCAAGGCTAAAAAAAATGCGGCGGGTTTCAATGGGCGGCACTTCCTTGCCGGTCTGCACCGGCGAAACGGCTATATCGACGGCGCCGGTATACGGAACAATTTTCGATGGGAATTCCTTGTGCAGGGACAGAAAAAGAATGCCCCCCTCGTCGTAAATGGTCATTGAGACATTGTTTTCGCCAAGTTTTACCTGGGCGCCTGTCTGCCCGCCGGAGATAGTAATAAAAAAAGCCATCAAGCAAATAATCGCGATTGAAACAAGAACAGTGATGTTGCTTTTGTTTCCAATAAGATTTTTTATTATTCCCTGTTTTACACCTGCGTTCTCATTCAGTTCCCTGACTCCTGTGGAAGCCCTCTGCATGCGGTGTTCCCTGGAATAATAATATACAATATCCTGGTCTGCCTCAGGTTTTCTGCCATGTTCATTTTTAATGGGTCTAAAAAGATCATCGGGATTATCACTCATAATAACTGCCTTTTGCCAGCCAGGCTCTTCCGGCCAGGTCCGCAGCCTTTGACGCCAGTTCCAGCGGATCGATGAACCGGTTTATTAACCTGCCGGATTTAGCGGCTTTTATTAACAGTACAGCCGCCGCGGCCGCGCAGTCAAATAAATCGCAGGCATCTTTTTTTGCAGTGTCGGCGGCAGTTGTGCGGGCGGCAATTTTTTTGGCGGCAGTTGTGCGGGCGGCAAGGGCCGCGCAAAAACCCGCAAGGAGATCCCCGGAACCGCCGGCGGCCAGATTTGCTGACATGCCGTCAATTACGCCGCAGCGGCCGTCAGGGGATACGATAAACATAACATGGCTTTTTAAAAGTATAAAAGCATTTTTTTGCGCGGCGGTCTTTTTTAATAAAGGCAGGGGCTGATCCAGAATTTCCTGTGTATCAATTCCCGTCATTGCCGCAAATTCACCGATGTGCGGGGTAAGAAGCGCGCTGCCGTTAAATTGAATATCCCTGGTAAGGTATATTCCGTCCGCGTCAACGATTAACGGAATTCCGGATTTTTCTGATTCCAGGGCGATATTTAGCTGAGTACCGCGATCCGGCCCGTTTGACAGTGCGCCCCTGCCCCATCCCGGCCCCAGCAATATTGAGTCCGGCATGAACCGTTTGGGCAGGCCGGAGGTTTTTTTACCATGATTTTCCATATATAAACTTAAAGGCATTACCATTACACCGCCGGCTCCGGCGGCAATAATCGGGTATATATTATCGTCGGTGATTACACGGACAAGACCTGCGCCGGCTGCCTGCGCGCCTTTTGCCGCGATAACTGCGGCCCCCGCTGTACCCGGCGAGCCGGCATGAATCTCGGTACAGCCGCGATCATATTTATGGGATGCCGGTTCGACAAAAAATTTTTCTTTTAAAAAAATTTCTTTTGGAAAATTTTCCCAGTCCAGCAATTGCGGTCCTGTGTACCGGTTTATTAGTCCTGCAGGAAAAATTCCGCTTACACTGATTATCCTGCCCGCAAAAGGTCTTGCCGCAGGATTATAGAGACAAATCTTTTGCGGTTCAATGGCAAGTGTTACATCCGCCCTGACAGCCAGCATTCCGGATTTATAATCATCGGAAATTCCTGACGGCACATCAACAGAGACTACCAATGGCCCGGATACAGGGTCACCATTGGCGGAGAGATCGCTATTTGTTGTGAAATTACTGCCGGCCGCAAGGTTATTGATTGTTTCTGCCATTTCCGCCTGGACGCCGCCAAGAGGGCACCTTAGGCCGGTTCCGGTAATACCGTCAAGGATAATGCAGTTTTTTTTATTTTCGATGACCCTGCATGGATCGCCCCATTCAATAACATTAACCTGCATTTTTTTTAATGACAAAATCAAACTGCCGGGCGCAGTTGTTTTTTCCGGAATCACTGCGGCATAAACAATACAATTGAGCGGATCGATCATGGCGCAAACCAGCCAGTGTCTTAACATTGTCAGCGCGTCTGCGCCGTTATTGCCGGTCCCGCAAAAAACCATTACGCCGGGCAATTTTTTTCTGAACAAATTGGGATAAGCTTTTGATAATTCCCGGCAGCAGCTGCGGCCAGCTGTCTCTATCAGGGAAAAAGAATTAAAACCCCATTCGTCACGGGCCTGGCGGTCGATGTCCTGTGATTGCGCTGCGGTTACAAGATTCATGATAATTTATCGGTCCGCCACCAAACCAGTTTAACATTATAATCATCCACAAGGAGCCCGGAGAGAATGCCCTCCATGGAAAGACTAAAGACATTGAACTGCAGTTCGTCATTATCCACCCTGATTGTCCTTTGCAATTGTTCGGATCCGTATGCGGAATCCGATGACAAAATAAGAAGGGAATACCCGCCGTCCACGGGGAAAGAAAGAAATACCTTGCCGTTCCCTATGACTCCAATCATGGAATAAAAAACTTTTATTACGTTATTGCGGTTTTTATCGGTATAGTTTAATTCATAAAACGGTACTTCAATGCTTTTTTCCCAGGCGCTTTTTTCGATATCCATGATCCAGATCACCGAGCTGTCCGGCTCATTGCCGGTCCGGGTATTGGTAGATTCATCGTAGGTGTCCCTGTAATAATCCACCTTGATAAACAGCTTGCGGCTGTCAGGGGCAGCGGCGATGGAGTCAACAGAAGGTATTACATTCTCACGGTCCGCCGGAACCGGAATAGCTTCGTTCTTGAGCTCAACCAGATATAAAAAAGTCCCGCCGGAATTAAACCAATAAATATTCCACCCGGTAGGCATCCTGCAAATTACCGCGAGATCGTCATCTTCTGAAGTGTAAATGGATTCAATCTGCGGGAACGGACTGCCTCCGATTCCGTCTGTTCCCAGATATTCAACAAATTTTCCTTCCGAATCAAAATGAAGGATTATACTGTCGAGGTAGGCTTTATTTTCTGTATCAAAACTATGCCGCTCGTAAGGGAGCCTGTCGCATACATAAATATGTTTTTTGGAATCCACCGCAATTACCCCGGGTTCCTGCAGGGGATAAGAAACCGCCCATTTTGTAACCAGGCTGCCGTCCTGCAGCGGTTTGAGGGTCAGCGGCGCCGGGTTGGTTTCATCATTATAAATCATAAAAAGAAGGTCCCCGTATGAATTAAATTTAAGTATTTTGCCGCCTATTCCGTCGGAAATATAAAAAAACCCGTCGCGCATTACCATTCCTGTATGCCGTATACCCTGATCCCCTTCCAGTTTGAACAGCGCTACCTGGTCTTCAAGACGGCCGATATCCAGTTTAAAGAGATCTTCGCGTTCAACCTGGGGCACCTGGGGGGGAGCTTTATTGCATGATACCGCCAAAGCAATGATCAAAACCATAAAAAACACAGAAGCTGCAGGAATTTTCTTCATAAAATAACCTTAAACACACATACATTCATTGTCAATAATGATAAGGACTGTCAAAAGACTTATTGAAACAAGATATTTATCTTTGGTACAATATCGTTATGTTAGAAGGATTTTTAAATGCTCTCTTTGGATCCCAGCATGAAAGGGATCTTAAACTACTGCTGCCGATATTACACGCAGTTAATGAAAAAGAAATCTGGGCCGCCGGCCTTAAGGCAGAAGAATTTCCGCAGATTACCGCGCGGTTCAGGGAACGCATTGCAGGCGGGGAAAGCCTGGATCATATACTGCCGGAGGCGTTTGCCCTTGTAAGGGAAGCCAGCAGGCGGAACCTGGGGGAACGGCCCTACGATGTCCAGGTAATGGGTTCAATTGTAATGCACCAGGGGAAAATCGCCGAGTTAAAAACCGGTGAAGGCAAAACCCTTATGTTCGTTGCCGCAGCGTACCTTAATTCCCTTGAAGGCAAAGGCGTCCATGTGGTAACAGTAAACGATTACCTTGCCGGCCGCGACGCCGAATGGATGGGACCGATTTACAGTTACCTTGGTGTAACTGTTGGGAAAATACTGTCGGATATGGACAACGAAAGACGCAAGGTAAATTATGCCTGCGACATTACCTACGGCACCAACAACGAGTTTGGGTTTGATTACCTGCGCGACAATATGTGCACCGACATGGAAAGCCGGGTCCAGCGCGGCCACAACTACTGCATTGTCGACGAAATTGACTCCATCCTGATCGATGAAGCCAGAACCCCGCTGATAATTTCCGGCGCCGCGGAAGACGATACTTTTAAATTCGCAGAAGTTGACCGGATGCTGGGCTCCCTGGAAGAAGTCCAAAAAAAAGAAGACAACGAATACCCTGACGAAACCCAGGGCGAGGAATTGATCGGCGATTATAAGCTTAACGAAAAAAACAAGAATGTTTCCTTTACCAGCTCCGGGCTTGCCAAAATCGAGGACCTTCTTAAAAAACGAAACCTGATTAAAGGCTCGGTTGTGGACAGCGAAAACTTTGAATATATCCATTACTTTACCCAGGCAATGCGAGCGCATAAACTTTTCCATATTGATGTGGATTATGTTGTCCAGGACGGGCAGGTTCAGATAGTTGATGAATTTACGGGCCGTATACTCCACGGCCGCCGTTATTCGGATGGGCTGCACCAGGCCATCGAAGCAAAAGAAAGAATAAAGATAGCCAAACGAAACAGAACTCTGGCGACTATTACGTTTCAGAATTACTTCAGGCTTTATAAAAAATTATGCGGCGGCACAGGTACAGCAGACACCGAGTCGGTTGAGTTTGCCAAAATCTACAACCTCGACGTTGTGGTAATTCCGACCAATCTGCCGGTTGCCAGGACCGACGAGGACGATGTTGTTTACCTCAACGAGAAAGATAAATACAATGCCCTTTGCGACGAAATCGCAGAGGCCAATAAAAAAGGCCAGCCCATGCTGGTCGGAACCGTTTCAATCGAAAAGTCAGAAATTATTTCCGGTCTGCTGACCCGCAGGGGCATAAGGCACGAAGTTTTAAACGCCAAAAACCACGCAAGGGAAGCGTCGATTATCGCGGAAGCCGGTTCAAAAGGCTCAGTTACAATTGCGACAAATATGGCAGGCCGCGGCACCGACATTAAGCTGGGCGGCAATCCGGAACACCGGGCGCGGAAAAAAGCCGGCACTGACGCCTCACCGGAGATTTATGCGGCGGCTTACAGGGATGAATACGCCAAATGGCTGGATGATTATAACGAAGTAAAGTCGCTTGGCGGTTTGTACGTAATAGGTACGGAACGCCACGAAAGCCGGCGCATCGACAACCAATTGCGGGGCCGTTCCGGCCGGCAGGGAGATCCCGGACGTTCCAAATTTTTTATTTCGATGGATGACGACCTGATGCGCCTTTTTGGCGGCGACAATATAAAAGGTCTTATGTCAAAAATCGGCATGGAAGACGGTGAACCTATAAATCACTCGTGGCTTAACAAGAGTATAGAAAAAGCCCAAAAAAAGGTTGAAGAGCGCAATTTTGAAATCCGCAAACACCTGCTGGAATATGACGACGTTCTTAATCAGCAGAGAAAATTTATTTATGAACAGCGCGATGCGATTCTGACAGATTTGAATTTAAAAGACAGGGTAAACGCAGCTACCGGGGAAATGGTTGAAGATTTTATCGACGCATTTAACACGGCCCAGCACAAGGATATTAACGCGGCCAAGAAGGATTTAACCGAAAGCCTAAAAACCAAATTCAGCTATATCGCGAAATTACCGGAGGGAGAAATCCGGAATACCGATTTGCTGGAGAAACAGATTACAAGTGATCTTGTCAAAGATCTGGATGACAAAGAAAAAATCATTGGGCCTGCATATTTGAATTATTATATTAAAGTGCAGTATCTGACCATGGTTGACCGCAAATGGCTGGATCATCTGGAAAATATGGAAGCGTTAAGGGAAGCGGTCTATCTGCGCAGTTATGCCCAAAAAAATCCTCTTACCGAATACAAGGTCGAAGGTTTCCAGATTTTTGAAACGATGATAGATGAAATACGTCAGTCAATAGCATCAATGCTTCATCACATTAGAATTCAGACTGCAGAGAACCCGGAAACCGTGCAGCGCAAACCAGCAGCCCAGACAACAACCGGTACGGCAAGCCATCAAAGCCACGGAGCCTTTGCGGCCCACGCGCAGTCCGCACCGGCATCTCAGACATCAGGAGGGAGCGGACCGGCCCGAATGCAAAGCAGCAATACGACTGTTATCCGCTCGCAGCCCAAGGTCGGACGCAACGATCCCTGTCCGTGCGGCTCAGGTAAAAAATATAAATACTGCCACGGGCAATAACACGGGTAATAAAAAGGAGAAACACATGGAAAGATTTACCTGGAAAGCAAAACTTCTCCCGGGAAAAAAAGCAGAATATATTAAACGGCACGATAATCTTTGGCCGGAAATGACAGAACTGCTGAACAAAGCCGGTATCCACAATTATACCATCTGGTGCGCAGGCGATGAATTATTCGGTTATTATGAAGCCGAAAAAGGCAATGCTTTTGCTTCCAAAACCCAGGCTGACAGCCCAATAGTCGATAAATGGAATGAATACATGAAAGATGTTATGGTAACCGAAATCGACCCGGCGACCGGCACCCATTACCAACTGGAGCAGGTGTTCTACCATAAATAAATGCCGGCAGAAGCCGGCAATATCAATTTTTTAACTCCCGAGTCTTACAAATGCGTCCTTATATGTGCTCCTGAACCGCTGCAGCAGGGCGCCGCTTTCCCCCAGGTTTACCGGGCCTACCAGAATCCGGTACAGGGGTTTATCCATGGTACCGCTGTCCTGTACGGTTAACGGCCAGGTTTTACCTATTTTATCAAGTTCGGCCTGCACTGTTTCCGGTCTATTATAAGCTCCCAGTTGCACATAGTACCTGTTTTTTTCCAGACTTTTGATTACCGGTGCACTGAACTTATAATCCGGATTTACCTGCGCAGGATTCTGCGCAGGACTCTGAATTGCGGACGGACTTTGTAAAGCCGTTGGTAATGAATTTGCGGCTGTAATTTCGGCGGCGGCCGGCAGCGCCGCAGGCATTGTGTTTTCCGGAATCGATTCTATTATATATGGCGCAATCTCCTGCAAAGAATAATTTTGTCCGGAAACTGCCGGAGCCTGCTGCGCCTGAACCTGCGGCGCCGCTGCCAGTACTTGTGCCGCTGTTATTTGTGATGGCGTTACTTGCGGCGGTGTTACTTGTGACGGTGCTAAAACAGGAGGAACCCAGGTGTCAACAATTTTTGCCGGATCTATTAACGGTATAGTTTCAACAGGTACCTTATTTCCCGCCGGCTGCAGTGAATAATCATAAGCTTCCGGGTTGGCAGTATAAGGCTGCGCAGCGGCGGCTGGCTGCATTGGCGCAGCGGCGGCAACAGACGGCGCTATAATGTCAGACGGCGCTGCAGTGTCAGGCACAGCCGCGGCATTGTTTCTGGAGGCTGCAAAAGCCGCCCTGATATCCGAACCTGCCGATGGAGGCAATTGAATCTCCGGCGATTGAGTTACAGGTAATTGAACAGTATCGATAGTATCCGGCGTGCCCGGATCGGCTTTGATATTGTTGAACGCGGCCTTGATCTCGGAACTTGCGGTTTCCGGTTCGCTTTGATCTGTTTGCGCCCTAAGAGCGGTAAATGCGGATTTGATTTCTGAACCAGCGGAAACCTGAGCTTCGGCTGCCGGCATTGCCGGCGCTGCTGCGGTTAAGGGAGCTGCGGTTCCGGCCGGAGCAGCCGCCGCCATGGGAACGGCAGCGGGTAAAAATCCTGGGACCGGCAGTTCCTGATCCGTCTGTCCGTTGTTGTACATGTTTACAAGGACTTCGTCGGTAAATATTTGCGGGTTAAGACCTACTGACGCAATCAATGCCGCTGGATCGTGATCCGGATCGCCGCTGCCCGCAGGTAACAGCGATGACCTTGGATCAACGCTTTGGTTCATTGTTACCCTTCCGACAGTTCTGGGATTTAGCCCTATCGCCCGCGCGGCTTCCGGGGAAATTTCTACCAGAATGCCGGGATTATCAAGTCCGGACATGACAATTGCACGTACTGTTGAATTATTTTCGAGATTGGTAATATCAACAACCGTATTTGCGGTAAATGTATTGGTCGCGGCATAAAAACCTGTTTCCGGCAAACTTGTTCCCGATGAAACTGCGGCGGCTCCTTCCCAAGCGGACGCTCCCGCGGTAATTAACAGAACGGCTGCTGCCGCCAAAATCAATGTTTTTTTCATTTTTTGTTTCCCTCCAGCTGCGCGGCTATAACACCGCCGGTCTGCTGGGCATTAAGGTATTCTTCCTGCAGATTTACGGCGCTGCCCGCGGGAAAGCTTTCATTATAAACAAGCTGACCATTATTGGTTCTGATAATTTTTATATCAACCTGAAAGGGCTTCATTTTTTTATCCTGCAGCCTGTATTCCAGTACTGCAAGAATAAAAAAATCAGCGCCGCCGCTGTTGGCTTCCAGATAATCTTTTTGAACTTCCGCCGGTACCGCGGTATTTTCTCCTGAAGGTGAAAGTTTTTCCACACGCAGGACAGGACTGTTGCTTACAATATGGCCGGCGTCAAAAAATGCGCCCATAAGCCCGCCTTCCCATAATGAGGAATAATCCCCGGCATCCGAACCCGGCTGCAGGCCTTCTTCTACAACAAGGAAGGAAACCATTGATGCAAAAAGCGGGGCAGCGGTCAATCCCAGAATCAGGGCTGCTGTTAACAGACATTTACGGAACATAGAGTCCTCCGTATTTGAATATCGGCGAAAAATTTTATATTCTGTAACCATGAATTATTACGCTCTGCAGGTTCAGACCCGGGGAGAAGAGAAATTTATTAAGCTCTTTAAGGCAATGCACCCGGAAATTAACATACCCATCCATTTTCCGCAGAGAAGCCTGGATATACGCCGGAAGGGCAAAATGGTCCATACGCGGCTGGCTGTCTTCCCGGGATATGTTTTTGCCGAACTGGAAACCGGCGACAGCATGTTAGGTTACCAGTGGGCATTTCGAAGAACTAAAGGTTTTTACAGATTTTTGCGATCCAACCAGGATATTTGTCCGCTGGAGAACCGGGATCTCGAATTGGTGCTGCATTTTATAAGGATGGCCGGGTCTCTTGCAGGCAAGTCACTGGTAAAATTTGATGAAAATTCCAAAATTGTCGTAATAGAAGGCCCGCTGTCCGGTCTTGAAGGAAAAATTGTTAAGGTAGACAAAAGAAAAGGGAGAGCCAAAATCAGTCTGGATTTATACAATGAAGCGTTTACCATTGATTTGGCTTTTGAATCCATAAGCTCTGACATGATCGTGTAGCAAAGAGCGCTGCGTTCAGAGAACGCTGCGTTCAAAGAGCGCTGGTCAAACCGGGTTTTTTTTAATAAAATAAAAGGTACCGTGTTTGCCGACGATTATTCAGTCCCTTCAATGTATCATGTAAAAATTCTGCGTTCTCCCGCTGATCACGGACAGCTGGAAGAAATCAGGAGCCCCAAATTATCAGGTTCATATACCCTGATAACCGCGGCAGATATTCCGGGAATAAACGAACTTTCTGATTTTCCCGCGCCTGTTATTGCTGGCAATTCCATTTCTTATATCGGCGAACCGGTGGGACTGCTTGCAGGGCCCGATTTGTTCAGACTGGAAAGCTATGCCGATAAATGCGTCATAAAGATTAAAGAACAGCCGGTCCTCCCGGACCAATCTGACCACCCGGAACAACAAGCCCTCCAGGAATCAGAGAAAAATAATTATTTTTACAAACTGCGGTTTAATTCAGCGGATACAGAATATTTCCCCCAGGCTTCCAACCGGATTGTCACCGGTCTGTACAATACCGGAGCCGCAGATCACTGGTTCTCGGAGCCGCATACCGCAGCCGCAGATTTTACCGGGGGAAAATTAACTGTTTATACCGCAACCCAGTGGCCGTACCAGGTAAAGCGATCATTATCAAGAGTACTTGCAATTCCGGAATCTTCAATAACAGTTATCCAGACCGAACTTGGAATTCACATGGACGGAAAACTAATGTTTTCTTCGCTTGTGTCATGCCAGGCCGCGCTTGCGGCTTATATAACCGGCAAACCGATCAAACTTAAAATTAACCGCATCGAAGGTTTCAGGTGGTCTCCAAAACGCAGCGCCAGCAAGACCGGAATTGTAAGTGTATTGGGAGATTCCGGCAGTGTGCTCAATACTGACATTAATATCTCTGTTGATATGGGAAGCCAGGATGTATTCGCAAAGGAAATTCTTGGTCAGGCCTGCCTGGGAAGTATGGGTATTTATAACCTTGGGCATCTGAACCTTGAAGGAATTGCATTAAAAACCGCGAAACCGCCCCAGGGACCCATGGAAGGTTTCGGCGCATCCCAGGGATTTTTCGCATCCGAACGCCACGTTTCACGTATAGCCGACAGCCTTCGACAGGACCCTGCCGTATGGCGCAAAGAAAATTGCCTTGGCAAAAATGACAACCTCGCTGTAGGTACATCATTAAGGGACGGAGTTCCTGTCCAGCCGCTTATAGACTCAGTTGCGGCCGGCAGCGATTATTACCGCAAATGGGCTTCCTATGAATTACTAAGAATCAACCGCAAGCAAAACTGGGAAATTTCTGAACATGAATCCAAACGCGGCATAGGCATAGCCATCGCTTACCAGGGCAGCGGTTTTTTATATCCGGGAAACGACAGGGGAATTTACAGCGTAGAAATGACTTTAGGCAAGGACGGTTCGCTGGAGATAAGAACCAGCACCCTTATGAACCGCGAAGAAGAAAAAAAAATCTGGTGCGCTTTGGCTTTAAGAATTCTTGGCGTGGAAGAAAACCAGGTAACCGTTGTTAATTCACCGGCCAGTCCGGATTCCGGTCCGTGCTGCCTGTCCCGCAACATCACAGCTGTTACACGCCTGGTGGAACGGGGCTGCGAAGCGATCAGAAAAATGCGCTTTAGGGATCCTTTGCCAATAGTTATAAAACGTTCGGTAAAACCGGCGAAGTTTATTCCATGGAACGGCCAGAACGGCGGTGACGCCGGAGATTCGCTGGCCTTCTGCCGCCCATCATGGGGCGCCGCGGTAACCGAAGTCGAAATTGACAATGTAACCCTGGAACCCAAAGTAAGGGGAATCTGGCTGGTTGTCGACGGCGGCAAAATCATGTCAGAGACCGGCGCCAGACGGGCACTAAAGACAGCCGCCATTAATGCCTTAAGCTGGACAACAAGGGAGCAGATAATTTATGAAAACGGAATAATTCCGCAGAATATAATCCAGAATTATATATTTCTTACTCCGGAGGAAATCCCTCCCGTTAATATTGAATTTTTTAATAACGGTAATTCAAATCCCAAAGGAATCGGCGAACTGCCCTGGTCCTGCATTCCAGCCTCTTATGTACAGGCGGTATCGCAGGCAATGGATTATCCTTTTGAAAAAATCCCCCTGACCGTGGAAGACATCTGGGCGGTAATGAAGAACAAACAATCGGAAGCAGCGGTATGACAATCAGTTTTATTTTAAACGGCGAGGACGTACAAATACGGGCAGAAGCCGAACAAAGACTGATAGACATACTGCGCGGTTCATTTAACCTTGCAGGTACAAAGTCAAGCTGCAATATGGGCTGCTGCGGACTATGTTCGGTTATTTTTAACGGAGAGGTGATAAAGTCCTGCCTCATTCCCGCGCTGAGGGTAAGGGGAAGCGAAATCATTACGATTGAAGGATTTTCGCAGACCGACGAGTACCAGGATATTCTGCACGGATTTGCAGAAGCCGGCGCTGTTAACTGCGGCTACTGCAGCAGCGGCAAGATCCTGACAGTTGAAGCACTGCTTTCCAGAAGCCCAAGGCCTTCCGCGCCGGAAATCATGCGGGCCTTCCACGGAATCAGGTGCCGCTGCACCGAGCCGGAAAGCCTGTTAAAGGCTGTTCAGATTATTTCGGACTCCAGACAAAGGAGGCTGTATGGCCGGCGTTCCTAACCAGGTTTTTATTCCGTCAAACCTGCATGAACTCTTTTCACTTTGGAGCCGGTTTCCCGATTCTGTTCCCTACGCGGGCGGAATTTCGTTTATAAGGTACCAGGAAAAATATCTGCCGGTACTGCCCAACAACATTTTATCACTAGAAGATATTCCCGAGCTAAGGCGGATTGCCCGTACGGAAAATTACCTGGAAATAGGCGCCATGGTCCGCCTTAACGAAATCATCAATCTGGGAAAAATTGTACCCGATGTTTTTATTAGAACTATGGAAGCAATTGCCGGATTCCATGTACAGAATACTGTAACCATAGGCGGCAATCTCTGCGATAAAAAAAACCGGCTGGACTGCAGCGCGCCGCTGTCCGCCCTGGACGCCCAGTACGAGCTTCGCAGCGCCTCTTCTTCCCGCTGGATATCCGCAACCAGGTTTTCCGAATCTGTACCGCCGGCCCTTAATCCGCAGGAACTTCTGACCCGCATAAGAATACCGCTGGAGCAATGGAATTATTCCCGTTACAGGAAATTTAAACCTCCGGGAAGCAACGAACAGGGAAGCGTAATTGTCTTTGTCGCAAAAAACGAAAAAGACATTCTTACCGATCTTCGGCTGGCCTACTCGGGCAATTATCTGCTTCAGAATAAACAAAGCGAAAACCATTTGATCGGCAAACATCTGCCGCTGGAATTCAGGGACGCAAGGCTTTTTTATTACGACTGGAAGAAATACCTTGACAGCATAAAACCAGGCAAAACCGCGGCAGAAGAACTGCTGACTTTTCAGATTTTGAATTTTATAGAAGACACAATTGCAGACTTTACAGATTGACCGTTAAATTGCAGAATGTTATATTGTTCATGAATTGAACATTGGTTTGAAGCATTACCCAAAAACATCCCGGAGCCTGTTTCGGCGGCCCGCGGTTCTTCCTGGGTACCAGACCCGTTAAATTCCGGTTAATCCGGAAAGCCTTTTTATGCCCGTGCACAATCCTGCAATAGACACAGAATATTTAATTCTCGAAAACATTTATGGTTCAGGCGAACAGAAAAAAATTCTTCGCCAGAGGGATCTTGCCCATAAAACAGGAACATCCCTTGGAATGACCAACGCGATACTGCGCCGGCTTGCCCAAAAAGGCTGGATCACTATCAAAAAACTCAACTGCCGCAACATACAGTACGCGGTAACCCTTGAAGGCATAAACGAGATTATTTACCGCAGCTACAATTATTTTAAACAGACAATACGGAACGCTGTTTACTACAAGGAAAAACTGGATAAAATTATCAAACAGGCAAAAAGCAGCAGCATCAGCGCAGTAGTGTTGATAGGCGCAAGCGACCTGGATTTTATTATTGAGCACGCCTGCCAATGCTGCGGAATTTCTTTCCTTAAGGCAGCCGGTCCGGATACGGCCAACACCAATACAGCCAACACCAACCCGCAAAACACGCTGCGAATTTATTCGGAAACAATTAATTATTTATTAAGCACAGCAGATAATTGCGAAAATGTTTTATATCTGTCCAAACTGCTTATAGCAAATTCGGGATTCGCAATCAATGATCCCGAGCTGCTCTCTGTAAATAAAATATACAGCCAATAAAATATGATGTGTGAATATTCATTCAATTTTGGAAATGTAAAATCTTCGGTTTGCATCACAGACGATCTGCCCTGCGCAGCGGATGTAACAGGCAATGATAATTACCTGATTGTCTGCGACAGCAATACCGAATTTATCGCGCGCAGGATTTTTGATAAATCAGGTCAGAACCTGCCGCAGGCCAATATCTGTATTTTGAAGCCGGGTGAGACCGGCAAAAACTGGGATTCAGCGGAAGCGATACTTGGAAAAGCGTCCCGGGCCGGACTGGACAGGAGCAGCGTTTTTATCGGAGCAGGCGGCGGCGTAGTCAGCGACCTGACCGCGTTTGCGGCTTCGGTTTATATGAGGGGAGTACGGGTAAGGCTGGTTTCCACAACACTGCTTGGCATGGTGGACGCTTCTGTCGGCGGCAAGACCGGGTTCGATCTTTTTGGAATCAAAAACCTTGTTGGTACATTTTACCCGGCAGAGAAAGTTTTTATTCCGGTATCCAGTCTGGACAGCCTGCCCAAACCCGAATGGAAATCCGGCATGGCCGAACTGATAAAAACCGCTGTACTGGCCGGCGATGATTTTTTGGCAATGGTAAAAACACTAAAGACCGGTACGCAAAACCTGGGCGCCGCCATCGCGAAGGCTGTGGAATTCAAGGGCCGGATTGTTGAAGAAGATCCAAAAGAAACAGGCCATGCCAGAATACTTCTTAACCTGGGCCATACCTTTGGGCATGCCCTGGAATCTTCAGTAGGTTTTGGAAAAATCTCACACGGGGAAGCGGTTGCCTGGGGAATGGCCCGCTCCTGCGAACTCGGCCTGCTGCTCGGCATTACTTCAAAAGAACGCGTGGCCCAAATTGCCGATGTCCTTCGCGTTTTTGAATACAACACAAAAACCCCGTATCCGGGGATGGACATAAAAAAATATATGGAAGCCATCGTATCCGATAAAAAAATTAAATCCAAAAAATTGCGGTTTATAATACCAACATCTTTTCCGACGGCGGGGCTGACAGCAGGGACGGCATCAAGACCGGCGGCTGCATTTGGAGCGCAGACAGCAGTGCTTGAGGATTTTTCAGTATTGGAACGTTTAATCAACGGGGAGTACAGCGTTTGAAAAAATATATCTTTTTAATAATGGTTTTATTAACTGCCGCCATCATTTTTGCAGAGGAAGGCCCGGATACGGTTTACGTTATAAGGCAAACCGATTTTGATGTCACCGGCCGCAGCATGCCATATTACCTGAACATATACGGAGAGTTTAAAGAAGGTGAATACATTCACGGCAAAGAAAACCTTGATAAATACATCGCGCTTAAAATCCAGTTATTAAACAACCAGCGTGTACTTGATGATCAGGCAATAAGCATAGAATATTTTTTGGGTGATCCCGAGGCCGACGGAGCGTTACCTGTAAGGCTGCTTGTCCATGTTACGGACACCTGGAATTTTATTGTCCTCCCCTACCCCAAATACGATTCCAACGACGGCTTAAGCCTGACATTAAAAATAAGGGATTATAATTTTTTGGGAACAATGAGCCCTTTGCGCATTGATCTTGGTTATAAATACGACACCAGCAACAGGCACAGTTTTAATTTTGTATTTGATTCCGATACTCCGTTCAGGGCTTTTAATCTTGACTGGAATTTTAATTTTGACCACAAATTCAACTGGATACTGGGCGCGCCGCTTTATTACCAGAATGTAACAGGCGTCTCGGTGCGGCTTCCATGGCAGTCAACGGCTTTTACAGTAGGCTACAATCACTACCTTACTTTTAACGAAGAAATCGCCGCGGAAGATAAAGCGTTCTATAACAATACAAAAGATTACTACGATCCCTACGGCGCCTCAGAATTATTTTCATACTGGAGTATTCCCCTGGGAGTGCAGGTAGCCGACTGGGGCGGACTTTATTATACTCCGGGCCTGTCCGGGAAAATAAGCTACCCGTACGGACAAATGGATGACCCGCATAAACCAATAACAACATTAAGCCAGACAATAGGATTCGGCAGGATTGACTGGATTGGAAATTTCCGCAAAGGCGTTACAGCTTCGATAGGAAACTGGAACAGCTGGTACTTTGACCGCAGCGACGCTCCGCTTTCAATAAGCATGGATTTAAACGCCGCTGTTTATTGGCCCTTTAGTAATATATTGGGGGTCACAGCCAGACTAAGGTACAGGCAATGGTGGCAATGGTCGGAGAGAAAAAGCGGCTGGGTAGCCTATACCGCTGCAGGAGACGTATTGCGCGGAGTGCTCGACAGCGACATCTACGCGAACAGCATGCTGTCGCTTAACCTTGATCTGCCGGTAAAAGTATTAAGGTTCTGGCCTTCGGAATGGTTCGGCAAATCAAAGCTGCGGTATTTTAATTTTGAAATGTTTATGTCTCCGTTTATGGACATTGCGCTTCTTGACGGTCCGTACAGTAAACTTAAAAATCAATACAATCCTTCCGCGGCAAAAACCAATTTTGATTTAAGCGACATCATTACAACGACAGGCCTGGAAGTAATTGTCTACCCTGCGATAACCCGCAGTTTTTTTATCCGCGGCAGTCTTGGCTACAACCTTCAAAAAATCGCGGAGAGGGGCCTGCCGTTAAAATGGGGATTTTTCCCTTCCTGGGACGAAATCTACATCGGTGTTGATTTATATTATTAAACAAAAAAATATACATAAAAATCAGATTTTGAAATGACAGAACAGGAACTGCAGCAATTAATACAGGGCGGCGAATCCAGCAAGGTTCAGTTTAAGGAACGCCTTCCGCACCCAGATAGTTTTGCCCACGAACTTATTGCTTTTGCCAACTCGGCAGGCGGCAAGATAATTATCGGTGTCAATGATAAAACCGGTGAATTAAACGGACTTTCTTTTGATGAAATACAATTAACAAACCAGCAAATTGTAAACATTGCATCACAAAAAGTTTATCCTCCGGTTTTTATTACTTCCGAAACTATCTCCGTAAACAATCAACAGATTTTGATTATCAATATTGAAGAGGGACTTTCAAAACCATATAAGGATTCAAACGGAACCATTTATTTAAAAAACGGATCTGATAAACGTAAAGTAACATCCAATGATGAAATTGCCAGACTTTTGGGCAGCAAGAGTCTACTGGCTGATGAAACTGAAATTTATGAAACCAGTAAAAATGATGTTGCTGTTTGGTTATTTGCGGATTATTTTAAAAAAGAATTCGGAATGTCGTATGAAGAAAAAGGCTTAACAGAAGAACAAGCCCTAATTGCAAAGAAGGTTATCAGAAACAACCATTTAACTCTTGCAGGTCTGTTGTTCTTTGCTTTTGAACCGCAAAAGTACCGGCCGGCATTTACCGTTAAAACAGTTACATTTATCGGAAACGATATTGGCAGCAACAATTACCGCAGCAAACCAGAGGATTTAACCGGAATAATACCGGAACTTTTTAAACAGGGAATGCAGTATTTAAAAAGCAGCATTAGATATTTACAGAACGGACAGGGATTCAATTCCCACGGAATTCCTGAAGTCTCAATTATTGCGTTAGAAGAAGTTTTACAGAACGCACTGATCCACAGGGATTATTTTAAAAACGCGCCGGTCAGACTTTTAATTTTTGATAACCGAATTGAAATAATCAGCCCCGGTAAACTGCCCAACAGCCTGACTGTCGAAGAAATTAAATACGGAAATCCCGTAATACGCAATAACCAGATTGCCATGTTCGCCAGCCGCACCCTGCCCTACAGCGGGCTGGGTTCAGGAATACGGCGCGCCCTTAACGGACAGCCTGACATGGAATTTATTAATGACATAGCAGGCGATCAATTTATCGTAAAATTTCCGCGCAAACCGGAAGTATAGTAAACCGTAATCATTAGAAAACAGTAACCAATGCCTGACAGCCTTTCATCCATACCAATAAAACTTAACCAGCTCCTTGACCGGCGCCGCAAAATTTTCCTTATAATTTTGTTTTTCATGGCTGTCCTGCTTTCTATGGTTGAAACCGCAGGTGTGTCGGTGGTAATGCCTTTTATCAACGCGGCTTCCAATCCCCAGGTAATTCAGACAGGTTATTATCTGTTTTTTTATAACCTGTTCGGGTTCAGCGATGCAGCGTCATTCATTATAATTTTTGGAATTGTAATTATCGTCTTTTATTTTTTCCGGACTGTTTATAATATTTTTTATACTTATGTACTTAACAAATTCTCGTTGGGGACATACCGTTACTTTGCCGCGAAACTTTTCAAGACCTACCTGGAAATTCCTTACAAGGTTTATGTCCAAAAAAACCCGTCTGTAATGTCGCAGATGGTGGGGACAGAAGCGACCAACCTGAGCAATCTGCTGAATAATTTTTTACAGGTATTTACAGAGGCGTTTACGGTCCTGCTGCTTTACATATTTATGCTGCTTGTTAACTGGCAGATAACTATCGTGCTGACAGGAATTCTTCTTGCTATTGTGTTTTTGGTTTTTAATACTCTGATAAAAACCAGCAAAAGACTGGGGACCAAAAGATTCGACGCGAATGTCAAATTAAGCAAAACAATCTGGGCCACACTCAACAATTTTAAATTTATCAAGCTCAAAGGCAACCAGGATGAACTATATAATACTTTTACCGACTCCACTTCCAAAATTACCCGCACAGCAGTAATCTCTTCGACTCTCGGCAGTGTTCCCAAAAACATTCTGGAGAACATGGGATTCTCCCTGCTTATCGCCGCTGTCTGTTATATACTCTGGCGCTACAAATCTGCGGACATGGTAATTCCGATTATATCCATGTACGCGCTGGCACTGTACCGTATGCTTCCCGCCGTAAACAGGATCCTGGGATACCTTAATGCAATTGCGTACCAGCAAAGTTCGCTTAACAGGATTTACGATGAATTAAAACTGGAGCCGGATCAGGAAGGCGCTGTCTCAATAGATTTTAAAAATTCCATACGTGCCCATAATCTTTCATTCAGGTACATGGAAGGCGGCAATATAATAAAGAACGTTTCGTTTGAAATAAAATATGGCGAAAAAGTAGCGGTTACAGGTGAAAGCGGCAGCGGCAAGACCACACTCATAGACGTTATAATCGGTATACACAAACCGCAGCAGGGCGAAATCTACATTGACGATGTGTTAATTAACGATTCCAATATCCGGTCCTGGCGCAGCCGCATAGGTTATATTCCGCAGGAAATTTTTTTGTTTGACGGCACTGTCGCAGAAAACGTAGCCTTTGGATCAAAACAGGATGACGTTAAAATAACCGCGGTTTTGCAAAAAGCCAAGATCTTCGATTTTTTAAGAACCAAAGACGGCATCCAGACTCTTGTCGGCGACAGGGGTATACAGCTTTCCGGCGGCCAGAAACAGCGTATAGGAATAGCGCGGGCCCTTTACAGCGACCCCGAGGTGCTCGTGCTTGATGAAGCGACATCGTCTCTTGACGATGCTACAGAAGCCGACATAATGAACGAGATCTACGATGTAAGCGGAAACAAGACGCTGATCGTAATAGCGCACAGGCTTAGCACAGTCGAGCGCTGTGACAGGCGTATACGCATCGAAGACGGCTCGTTAAAGACGCAATAATGACAGAATCGCAAAAACGCCCTGTTCGATTTTTTAACACAACCGGCCCCTGCAATCCATGGGACCATTACATGCTGCCGCCAAACGAACGCCTTGTCGGCGCGCAGCTGGACAGGTACATACGCGACAAACTCTACTGGGTGCTGCATGCGCCGCGCCAAACCGGCAAGACAACTTTTTTACAAAGCTGGGCAAGGGAAATCAACGCCTCAAACGCTGCGGTCGCCTGTTATGTTACAATCGAACGCTGCCAAAGATTGCCGGAGCCGGAACGCTGCATGCCCGAGTTGTGTAACGCAATACAGGAACACGCCAGATGGTCCGGGTTTGTTGTTCCGCAATACAGAACCACAGCGCCAAACAGCATGGTAAGCGAAATCCTTGCTGATTTTGCGGCGCGCGTTTTGCCAAAACCGCTGGTAATTTTATTTGATGAAACAGATGCACTGGAAGGCGATTCCATGATCAGCTTTTTGAGGCAAATGCGCGGCGGTTTTATGGAGCGCGGCGCCGGGAAATTTCCTGTATCCATTGCCCTGGTTGGAATGAGGGACCTCAAGGATTACATTACAGCGGCAAAAGGCGGTATACCGCCCAGTCCGCTTTCACCTTTCAATGTAAAATCGGATTCGGTTTTTTTACGGGATTTTAAAAAAGACGATATCAGTGAACTCTTTAAACAGCGCACGGTAGAAACCGGGCAGCAGATAACCGGCGGGGCCCTTGAATATGTATGGGATCAAACCCGCGGCCAGCCATGGATTATCAATTCACTGTTTAAACGCGCTACCATGAGAGTGATTAACGAAGACAACTACGAAACTATAACCATTGATCATATCAAAGCCGCAAAGGATCAAATGGTAACCGCGCGGGAGACCCATCTGGATTCACTTGGAATCCGGCTGCAGGATCGTAAAGTCAGACGGATAATCGAACTTATATTAACAGGCGGTTTTGATCCGGAAATGGGACGGACAAACCCGGATGTCGAATATGTAATCGATTTGGGACTTATCAAGTGGAATACCCAGACCGGCTTTACCATATCAAATCCTATTTATGAAGAAATACTTACAAGGTACCTAAACTCCGGTTACCACGACAACCTGCCTCCGCCTTCAACATGGCAATGGCAAAAACCTGATGGTTCTCTGGATTTGGATTCACTTTTAAAAGAGTTTCAGAGTTTTTGGAGACAGAACTCAGAAATTTGGGAACAAAAATCCGATTACACAGAGGCGTTCCCTCATCTGTTATTGATGGCTTTTTTGCAGCGCATACTCAATGGCGGCGGCGCGATCAGCCGTGAGGCGGCCGCGGGACGGGGCCGCATGGATTTACTGCTGGAATATAAAGGTTCCAAATACATTATAGAAATAAAATTAATCCATTCCAATGAAAACCCCGATACTGTTAAAGCTGAAGGTCTTAAGCAAATCAAAATGTACCGGGACAAAATAGACACAGCCGCTCCCGCTTATCTGATGATTTTTGATCGCCGCGCCAGTGCTGCTAAATCTCCCTGGGATGAAAGGCTTTTTTGGTATACCGCGGACAGGATAACTGTAATAGGCGGATAGCTGCCGTATATATTCCATTGCCAATGGAATATATACTTCATTAGTATTGAAATATATATGAAACTATTAGATCTGCGCATTATTAACCAGAAGCAGAGAGAAGCATTGGACGCGCAGGAACCTGGATTACCGCGGGCCATATTACCGGACTTACCGGATATTAAAAGCCACGCTTTGGTAATCAGCGGTATAAGGCGCTGCGGAAAAAGTACATTATTGCGGCAATTTGCAAACAGGCTAAATAAACAATACTTCTATTTCAATTTTGATGATATAAGGCTGACGGAATTTCAACAAACAGATTATGGTTTACTTGATACATTGATTGAAGAATCAAATGCGGCAATTCTTTTTTTTGACGAAATTCAGTCAGCAAAACAATGGGAATTGTACATAAGGCAGAAATTGGACGAGAGATATCAGATTATGATTACCGGTTCAAATGCTTCCCTTTTAAGCAGGGAGTTGGGGACAATGCTTACCGGCCGTCAGATTACCAGGGAACTGTTTCCGTTTTCATATTCTGAATTTTGCGCGTATAAAGATGTTACAGCGGGGCCGGAAAGTCTTAAAAATTATCTTAATAAAGGCGGTTTCCCGGAATATATAAAAAACGAAAATGATGAAATCCTGATCCAGCTGCAATCTGATATTTTATACCGCAATATTGCCGTAAGATATGGAATCAGGGATGTTTTGTCACTAAGACAATTATATTTATATCTGGTTACCAACCATTCGCAGCAGATTTCACCCGGCAAATTAAATCAAACAGCAGGTGTAAAGTCACCTACTACAGTACTGGAATATTTATCATATTTTGAAGAAGCATATTTTTTGAATTTTTTACATTGTTTTGCATGGTCGGCCAAAGCCAGAAGTCTTGCGCCAAAAAAAGTATACATAACAGATCCCGGTTTTATAAAAACAAGCTCCGTACCATCCGGCGAAAACAGAGGCGCTTTACTGGAGAATTTTGTTTATAACAGTATAATAACAGAACTCGCCTCAAATATAAAAAGTCTGGAAAAAGATGTTTTTTATTTTACAGGTAAAAGCGGTCATGAATGTGATTTTATTGTATCTCCGTTTACCAATAAACCTGCAAAACCTTTATGCATTCAGGTATGTTACGAATTAACCGCGGAGAACCAGGATCGTGAAATATCCGGATTGCTGGAAGCAATGGATTTTTTTAAACAAGACAGCGGAACAATTGTTACATTTAACAGCGAAGATTTAATAAACATCCAGGGAAAAACAATCAACGTAATTCCCGCGTGGAAACTGAGTTAATATATGCCAAAAGTATTTGTATCAGGCTGTTTTGACATGCTGCACAGCGGCCATGTCGCGTTTTTTGAGGAAGCCGCCAAACTGGGTGATTTGTATGTTGGACTCGGCTCTGACAATACAGTAATGAACTTAAAAGGCCGCAGTACGATAAACAAGGAACAGGAACGCCTTTATATGGTAAAATCTTTAAAAGCTGTAAAAGACGCTTTTATAAATACCGGCGGCGGATATCTTGATTTTGAAAATGAGGTAATAAGTTTAAAACCGGAAATTTTTTTTGTAAACGAAGACGGGGCGAGCCCAGACAAAGAAAAATTTTGCCGCGAGCACGGCATAGAATATATTGTTAGCAAACGTATACCACACGGTCAGCTCCCTGCCCGTTCCACTACCGCCCTTAGGCAGGAATGCAGAATACCGTACCGTATTGACCTGGCAGGCGGCTGGCTGGATCAGCCATTTGTATCCAAGTACGCAGCCGGTCCTGTAATAACCATCTGCATTGAGCCATCCTATGAATTTAACGACCGCAGCGGTATGGCCACAAGCTCACGTAAAAAAGCAATTGAACTCTGGAATATTGATATACCCGCCGGAGAAAGAGAAGTGCTTGCCAAAGCTCTTTTTTGTTTTGACAATCCGCCGGGAACAAAAACTATCAGCGGCTCACAGGACGCATTGGGCATAGTTATGCCCGGACTCAACCGCCTGGATTACGATAACGATTACTGGCCGCAAAAAATAACGTCTGTTCTTGATAAAGATATAATAGCCTGGATAGAAAATCATATTTACCTTATACCGTTATCTCCCAGGAAAAATGAATTTAATGTACTTTCCGATACCAACATTGATGAGACCGGAGCCAAAAAACTAAGTGACGCATCCAATGATGTCTGGAAAGCCCTATTGAATAAAGATTTAATTAAGTTTGGAAATTGCATTACAGCATCTTTTGAAGCTCAAATCAGAATGTTTCCGAATATGGCAGACAAAGAGATTTTTGAGATATTGGAACATTATAAAAAAGAAGCAATAGGATGGAAGTTATCCGGAGCAGGCGGCGGCGGTTATCTTATCCTGGTTGCCAGAGAACCTCAATTACGTAACGGGATGACAATAAAGGTTAGAAGTGAGTAATAAATTTCATAAAATATTAAAATTATTATATATTCTGCCTGGATTTATTTACTTTCTGAAAGAAAAAAAAGTAATTTTTTTAATTGACGGCGGTCTTGGCAGTCAAATGTGGCAGTATGCAATTGGTAAATCAATTGAGCAATCCTGCGGAATGAACGTTTATTTTAACATGGAATTTTATGAAAAAAGCGGCAAAGACCTTACAGGAAATAATAATCGCAACTGGGAGCTTGATAAAATTTTCCCCAATATTAAAATAAACAAAGCCAATAAATATGAAATTATTTTTTATAAAGTATTTTTAAATCAAAAATTTGATAGAAAGAATGTTATCACCAAATATCATAGTGAAGTTTTAACAATGGCAAAACCCCGTTATCTCGGTCAATATTATGATAATTTTAAATATTTTAATCAAACTGGTGATTTTTTACATTATTTATATTCTTTTGATAATAAATCATTTTCCACAGAAACTATTGAATTTAGTAATATTATTAAAAATACCATATGTCCTATCGCAATACATATAAGAAGAGGTGATTTCTTGGTAATCGGAGGCGATAAAGTTACTCCTTCGCAATATTTTTATAACTCTATTGAAAAAATGAAGTCTATTATTAATAATAAAAATAACTCTGAATTAACTTTTTTTATTTTTTCAAATGATATTGCATATTGCAAAGAATTGTTTAACAAACGCTGCGAAAAATTCATATTTGTTGATATAAACACCAATGACAGCGGTGCGCAGGATATGTACTTAATGTCTCTCTGTCATCATTTTATTCTATCAGCAAGTTCTTTTGGATGGTGGGCTGCTTTTTTATCGAATAACAGTGAAAAAACGGTAATAGTTCCGCAAAAATGGCGGGCTGATGAATTACCGGAAGATCAGGGCAGAATGTATTTAGATAATTGGATTTGTGAGTATAATTAAAATAAGAAAATTTAATGAACGGTGTAATTATTTTAGCAGGCGGCATAAGTGAAAGATTATCAGAGATAGGTATACCTAAACAATATTATCCTGTTGAAAAACCAATTATTTTATATTCCTTATTATGTTTTCAAAAATCTAATGAAATTTCAAAAATTATTATTGTTGCGGATTCTAAATGGCAGCCAAAATTAACGGAATTAATTTATAAAAATAATATTAGTAAATTTATTAAATTTGCATCACCTGGCAGGACTCGGCAACTTTCAATTTATAATGGTTTAAAAGGATATAAAAATTTATTAAGTTACGATGATTACATCATCATTCATGATGGAGTCAGGCCTTTCGTAACTGAAAGTGATATAGAAAATGTAATTATTTCAAGTAATGGTTTTGATGGTTCTACCCCGGTAATCAGTTTAACTGATACTGTATATCAAAGTGCAGATGGTATACTTATTAATAAGTTATTAAAGAGAAATGAATTATATGCAGGACAAACACCAGAATGTTATATATTTGGTAAATATTTATTTATTCATGAATCATTAACCGATGATTTAATATGCAATTATAATGGCAGCAGTGAAATTGCATTTAATAATCAAATGAAAATAAAATTATGTAAAGGAAATATTAATAATATAAAGATTACCACAATGAGTGATCTTGAATATTTTATATTTAAAATTAATAAAGATGAGTTATAAATTTTTCTATTTGATTGATCATTATTGCAGATTCTAAGTATAAAAAAAATTTATATGAATGAGAAAATTTTAGCAAAACTCCATCATGTAATGATCGAAATATTAAATGAATTTGTTAATATTTGCACAAGTTATAACTTAAAATATTTTTTAACTGCTGGTTCATTATTAGGAGCAATAAGACATAGTGGATTTATTCCATGGGATGATGACATGGATATAGCGATGCCAAGAAATGATTATGAAAAATTTTTGGATGTTTATGCCAATCTTAAAGAATCAAATTATTATTTATTATCAAATAGAAATTCAAAAGAAAATATTTTCCATTATTATACATATGCAAAATTTTGTAAAAAAAATACAATTTTTGCTGAAGATATACAGGATCCAAAATTTTATTCTGGAATATTTATTGATATATGGCCATATGATAAAACTATAAAAATATTTACTCCTATTCAAACGATTTTTGGAAAATTTTTTTGGAAATTATTTCGTGTTAAATCTAAAATAGATACTCCTAAAAATATAATATTATATTATGTTATTATTTTCTTTTCAATTTTTTTTACTATTGATCAATGTTCAATAATATCAAAGAAAATATTTCAATTTTTTAATAAATATGAAGTAAAATCGATTTCTTTTTTTAGTGGGATCAAAGGTTATAAAAAAGAAACACATTCATTATCTACAATTTTTCCATTAAAAAAACAATTTTTTGAAGGAAATTTATATAATATTCCTTGCGACTTTAATAAATTTTTAACTCAATTTTATGGAAACTATATGAAATTACCACCTATAGATAAAAGAGTTAATCACAATCCAAGTTATATTATTTTTGATACCAATAAAAATTCAAGTATTAATTAAATCTTATTTTAAAAAATGCAAAAGCCAAAAATTTCAATCGTTTTACCAATATTCAATGTTGAAAAATACTTACCTCAATGTATTGAAAGTGTTATAAACCAATCATTTATTGATTTTGAATTAATTCTGGTAAATGATTTTTCGAAGGACAAAAGTTTTGATATTTGTAAGCTTTATAAAGAAAAAGACAATCGAATAAAAATTATTAATAATAATAAAAATTATGGATGTTCTTTATCAAGAAAAATAGGACTTAACTCTGCATCTGGCGAATATATTTTATTTATAGATAGTGATGATTGGATTGAAAAATCAATGTTATCTGAATTATTTAATGCTGCAACTTTGGATAATTATGATATTGTTTATTGTGATTATTATTATTATGACATTTTAGGAAATCCTACATATATTAAGTCTACATTGTATAATGATACAGTTAAAAATATAAAAGAATTTATTCTGGGATCTGGCAAAGGAGTATTTTTGTGGAATAAACTTGTTAAACGGCAAATATATAAAAAAATTGAATTTCCCATAGAAGGATATGCTGAAGATAAATACATAACATTACAATTATTTCATGAAATAAAAAAAATTGGCTATGTTAATTTTGCTCTTTATCACTTTAGATATAATTTAAATTCCATGTCCAGAAATCCTAATTTTCAAATTTCAAGATTTAATGATGTATTGGGAAATTATACCAATATTTTATTTTATTTATTTGTCCATTATTCAGACTTAAGTATTTTCCAGCCAGAACTAAATAAACGAATAAAATATATTGAAATTTATAATCCAAAAAATATCAGTAATATAATTAAATCAATTTTAAAATCTATCGTACCATCACGAGAAGTTCAGTATTTTATAAGAAACATTTTAAACCGATTTAAATCCAATTGATATTCTCTCTGATTTTACCTACAATAAACAGATCAACAGAGCTTGATTTTTTCCTCCAATCATTAAATACACAAACTTATTCGCAATTTGAATTAATTATAATCGATCAAAATTCAGAATATTTTATTGAAAATCTTTGTAAAAAATATAAATTTAATATTAAAATTATAAAAAACAATACCAAAGGATTAAGCTTGAATCGTAATATAGGTCTTAAGTATGCGACGGGTGATATAATCGCATTCCCGGATGACGATTGTGAGTATGATCCTCAAACACTTGAAAAAGTAAATATCTTTTTTATTAAAAATCCAGAATACAATTTTTATACCTGCAACACAAAAGAAAAACATACTGAGCAATCAGTATTTTCTGGTTTATCAAAAAACACTCAGATTTCCAAATATAACTTTATGCGGACCGGAGTTTCTATTACAATATTTATAAAATCTAAAGCTCTGCATCAATTTAAATTTGATGAACAGCTAGGAGCAGGAACAGCATTTGGTTCAGGTGAGGAAAGTGATCTTTTATTATATTTAATAAAAAATAATAATAAGGGTTTTTATTTTTCACATGATTTTATTTATCATCCAAATACTAAGAATACTGTTCAAAGATCGTTTTTATATGGTAAAGGCTTTGGTGCGTTATTCAAAAAAGGAGTTTTCACCTATAATTTTTATTCTTTATTATTAATATATTTTTTATATATATGTAAAAATATTATCAATATTTTTTACAAAAAAGATAAATATAACCAAATTACCAAATTAAAAGGCCGATTAATTGGTTTTTTTCAATATCAAATTAACAGATAACAGGTAATTTTTTAAATGCACATATCAATTGATTGCCGCTGGCTTGGTTCAAGCGGTGTTGGTACATATCTTGATGGATGCCTGCCTATCTTACTGGATTCACAAAATAATTTTACATTAATTGGTGATCGGCAAAAAATATCGAAATATATTTTAAACTCCAATAATATTAAAATCATAGACTGCAATATTAAGCCATTTACTGTGGTTGAGTTCTTTTTATTCCCAAGGAATATATTAAAAGAGATTAACCAAGCAGATATATATTATACGCCGTACTTTAACATACCCGGTGGATTAAAAATACCTGTTTTTATTACAATTCATGACATTATTTTTCCCGATATGCCCGATTTGGTTTCGGTTCCTGGATTGTGGGCCAGAATGTTTTTTTATAAACATGGTTTTAGCAGAGCCACATTGGTTTTTACAGTTTCTGATTTTTCTAAAAGCAGGATTGAATATCATTTAGGTAAAAAAAAGCAAATAATTGTTACCTGTAATGGAATAAATTCATCTGCGGCCTTCAACCCAGTTCAAAAAATTACCAAGAAGAAAATAATTCTTTTTATAGGCAATGTTAAAAAAAACAAAGGAATCAAAACATTATTGGAAGCTTATATAAAATGTATTGATGACGGATTGGAATATAAATTGGTTATTATTGGTAAAAAAGAAAATTTCCGTTCAAAAGATAATTCTATTCAGGATTATATAAAAAGGATATCCCCAGATAAATTGATATTTACCGGATTTATTCCGGATGACGAAAAGATCCGCCTTTTACAGGAAGCTTCTTTACTAGTGCAGCCTTCGCTTTACGAAGGTTTTGGCATACCTCCGCTGGAAGCAATGGTTTGCGGGACAAAAGCATTAATTTCCGATATTCCTGTATTTAAAGAAATATATAATGAATTTCCTGTAACTTTTTTTAAAGCAGGTGATTGTGAAGACTTAAAAGAAAAATTAATGAAATTATTAATGAAAGAACCAGAAACACTAATTTTATCTCAAGTCTTAAAAGATAAATATACATATCAAAAAGCTGCCGCAGTCGTACTCTCACAAATGGAGACCTATTGTCTGGAATGCAATCATCAACTGTCACAATAAATAACCAAAAACCAATATTGGCTTTAATAATACCATGTTATAATGAACAGGAAGTCCTGCCGGAAACTGCTAACAGGTTATTATTAAAACTGCAAAACCTAATTAATGACAATATTATTTCACCAAATTCCAAAATTGTCTTTGTTGATGACGGTTCCGGCGATAATACATGGTCAATTATTAACGATCAATTTATCAATAACCCGCAGAATTTTGACGGAATAAAATTATCCGGCAACAGGGGGCATCAGAATGCTCTTTTATGCGGTCTGATGTCCATGATAAAATTTGCAGATGTAACAATATCGATGGATGCTGACCTGCAGGATGATATCAATGCCATTGATCAGATGATGGTAAAATATAACCAGGGTTGTGAAATAGTTTATGCAGTGAGATCAAGCCGTAAAAGAGACAGTTTTTTTAAGAAAACATCGGCTCAAATGTTTTACCGGTTTATGCATTTTTTGGGAGTAAAAATTATTTATAATCATGCTGATTTTAGGCTTATGGGCAAAAATGCACTTTTATCGCTTACCCAATACGGTGAAGTAAACCTGTTCCTGCGCGGAATTGTTCCGCAGCTTGGTTTTAAAACGGATATTGTCTATTACGAGCGTAAAGAAAGATTTGCCGGTAAAAGCAAGTATCCGCTGCAAAAAATGCTTAAATTTGCACTGGAAGGCATTACTTCCTTCTCCATATCTCCAATACGGTTAATTACCCTGCTGGGAACAGTAATCTTTTTGATAAGCCTGATTATGATAATTTACTTTATTACCCAGCATATCCGCGGAGATACAGCAGCCGGCTGGGCAAGTATAATTTGTTCCATTTGGGGAATAGGCGGACTGATATTGTTAAGCCTTGGCGTTATGGGTGAATATATCGGCAAGATCTATCTCGAAACCAAAAAACGCCCCCGCTATATTGTAGAAAAGATTCTCTCGGAGGAAACCTTAAAATAAACTGATGATTCAAAAGAAAACAATTCATTATGCTATTTTTACTCTGTTAAGTATTATCTGGCTTGGCTTCTGTCTGACATTCCTGGTTCCGCAATTTCGTATCCAATATCTTGGTTTGGCGCAGAAATTTCTTGATTCTTTTGGGAAGTTCATAAGTCAGGACAGAATCGAAAAATCCATTACCATGGCCTCTTTCCTGGGTATAGCATTTTATTTCCTTGTTTTATTTTTATTGTTCCTGGAAAATTTTATTATTAATTCAGAAAATTTTAAGAAATTAAATTTACGTTTCTTATTTATATCAATTATCTCAATTTTGGCCATTATTATCAGAATTGCGGGATTTGGCCAAATAACCGGTGATTTTAATACCCAGTCTGAATGGGTAACTTATTTAAGAAATAACAGACATTTTTTTGGATTTAATAATTTTCCGGGCAATTATAATGCAATATACATGTATTTCCTGGGTATTTTATCATATCTTCCGATATCTGCCGAATTATTCGCAATGAAGTTTATTTCATGTATTTTTGATTTTTTATGCGCTTATTATTCATTGAAAATACTTGAATTAATATCCGGCAATAAAAAAATTGGAATTATTGCATTTACAGTCATTTTATTCTCTCCAACGGTATTTTTAAACAGCGGAGTATGGGCCCAATGCGACAGTATGTACGCATCTTTTTTATTAATCTCATTATATTATCTGTTAAAAACTAAATTCCGATTGGCTATGATAATGTATGGGATAGGATTCTCGTTTAAACTCCAGGCTGTATTTATGCTGCCGTTCATTATTTTCATTTTTATTTATAAAAAGACAAGTTTAAAATATTTTTTGTTTATTTTAATTGGATTGATTGCAGTTTCAATTCCGGCATGGTTATTCGGGTGGCCGTTAATAAGGATATTTTATAATTATTTTGCCGGAACAAATATAAACGGTGTATTAACCTTAAATGCTCCAACCATCTTTATTTGGGGGCAAATCCCCGGTATGATCCCGGTTATCTTTATCCTTTCTGTTTTGATATGTATCGGATTTCTTATTATTCACAGTCAATCCATACCGTCCCATAATACATTACTGCTTTTATTCCTGTTCTGCAATTTTGTTATTCCATTCTTTCTGCCGAATATGCACGAAAGATATTTTTATGTTGGCGAAATAGCCGTTTTGCTTTATATAATAATAAATCCCGCCAGATTCCTGATTGCGGTTGCGGTTATTTTTCCCGCCATGGTTACTTATGTAAATTATTTATGGCATACTAATTCTTTTACTTTGCTGCAGATGTCTGTTATCATGCTTATTGCTGTTATTTTTATTACAAAATGGCTAATAGAAAGTATAACAGCCGATCAAAAATCCGTATTGGTAAAAAATTTCAATGCTGATAAGCTATGCTGATAGACAAAACTCTGCCTAAATTTATTATAGTCGGTCTAATCAACACAATTATCGGATCGGCCATAATGTTTCTTTTTTACAATTGTTTACAACTTAACTATTGGGTATCATCAGCTTCAAATTATGCCGCAGGAAGCATATTAAGTTTCTTTTTAAATAAATACTTTACTTTTTCTGTTAAAAAATGGCGGCTTTCAATGGTAATTCTTTTTATTTGTAATATTTTAATTTGTTATTTTATGGCTTATGGTATCGCCAAGCCATTTGTCGGAGGTTTAATGCGTAATTATTCACAAAAATGGAGAGATAATTCAGCCATGTTTGCCGGCATGGTTTTATTTACAGGCTTAAATTATTTAGGACAAAAATATCTGGTATTCAGGAATAACAACCATGATCACAAAAATTGAAAATTTTACTTCTGAAGATATAAATGTAAAATCGATAAAACAGATTTTTACATTTATTTTCATAGCAATAATATTGATTTGTGCAGTGATTCTGCTTCCGCAGGTCAATTCCATCCTGATTAAAAAAGCTGAATCGGTCAGGTCCATAGAATCTATGAATACTACCTGGCAATCCGTAATAATATCATTTGCATTATCCGGCATTATTTTTTCTGTTGTATTTTTATGCGGATTTTACTTTGAAAAAATATCTCTCAAAGGATTAAAATCGTTATATGGTTTTTTTACACTGGTACTGCTTTTATTTATTTCGTTTATATCATACCGGTACGGATCAAAATGGCTAAACAGTGATCATTCAAGCGAAATGGTACTGTCAAAACTTTTATCACAAGAAAATAAACTAATGTCTGTAAACTGGTATTATTCAACAGAATTACGGATAATTTATCAGCAAATATTTATGATTCCATTATTTAAACTGTTAAGTGACTGGCATTTAATCAGGGCAATTACTATTTTTTTAAATAATCTGCTGGTGATTTTATCTTATTTATTTATGATGAATCAAACCAACGTTAAATCAAAGTGGATAATGCTTTCATCAATGTTTTTATTAATTCCTGTTAACGGTGTTTATTTTAATATTGTTTTATTTGGGGGATTTTATTCATTCTTTATTGCCTTATTTTTCTTGTGTATGGGTATTTTTCTGTTTTTGATTAAAAGAACAGAAAAAGTTAACAAGGGGATTAATTGGTTTCTAATTCTGTTTTTATTACTTGCCCTGGTACAGGGAATCAGCGGAATACGATCCTTTATGGACATTTATCTGCCGTTGCTGTTTACCTGTATCTTGTTTTATAAATTTAAATATACAAAAGACCAATTTCCGGTCACTTTGGGTATATTAAGTATTGTACTATGTATTATTGGTTATTTTGCAAACATTTTATTATATTTTGTTTTTAATTTTGAATCGGATTTAAATGCATTTTGGGACAGTATTCAGGACATTTTATTTCAAAAACTGGGGTCTATAATATGGTTCCTGCCCCAATATATGGGTTTTGCCGATGGATCTGCACTGTTTACTCCGCCCGGAATTTTCAGTGTTTTTTCCCTTCTTTTGTCCGCAGCATTAATTATTATTCCCTGTATATTGATATCGGTAAAATCAGGGAAAGCAAAAAACATTCATTTTACACAATTGTTCATTTTATTGTTCTTTTTAGTTTCTGTTGCATATCATATAATATTATACCTTTTAATTGAATCCAAATATGTTACGCTTAGATACTTTATTCCCGTATTTATTTTTTACATACCAGTTCTTGCTGTCTTTTTTGAAAACTCCGGATTGGTCTTTAAAGGAAAAATAAAAACATTTATCATTATCATTATCTGCATTACAGTTTTTGGACAGGGCGGACTCAAATTTCAGCAGTTGATTTCTGCGGATGATTTAAATGCCGGCAGACAGGGTTATATAAGTTTCCTGGAAAACAATAAGATGAATTTTGGTTTTGCGACTTTTTGGAACGCCAATGTAACAACTGAATTAAGCAACGGGAAAATTACCATGGCCGGTATTGAAATAAAAAACATTGAAGATGAAAACCAAATAAAACATGCTACCTGGCTAACAGATAAAAAATATGAAAATCCGCAGTACTCTGACAATGATGTATTTATTCTGCTTGCACAGGATGAATGGAATGAACTTGGCAATAACAAAAATATAGTGAACAAAAGTCCGGTATACGATGACGGACAATATGTAATTATCACATATCCGTCCACCAAATTATTACATGAGCAATTAATCAATTGAGGAATTCCTGATGAATTTACTTGTAACTGTACCTACTTATAATGAAGCAGAAAATATAGAACTATTTCTTAAAAAACTCCTTGAATATATCCCTCCCGGCGCCCATATCCTTGTAATAGATGATAATTCACCGGACGGTACGGCTGCCATTGTTGAAAAAATGATGGTTAACCAAAATGACAGATTGCATATATTAAGACGTCCCGGCAAACAGGGCCTTGCCCAGGCATATCTTGCCGCTTTTGAATGGGGTATGGAACGCGATTACGGAATTTTTCTGGAAATGGACGCGGATTTTTCCCATAATCCGGAGTATATACCGCAAATGCTGGTCCAGATTGCCGCATATGATGTTGTAATCGGTTCCAGAAACATTAAAGGCGGCGCGGTTGAAGGCTGGTCTTTCATGCGCAACCTGATTTCCAAAGGCGGCTCCCTTTATTCCCGTATTATACTCGGCTGTCCCGTAAAAGATTTGACAGGCGGCTTTAATATGTGGCGCAGGGATGCGCTGGAAAAAATTAATTTACCGTCAATAATTTCCAAAGGTTATTCTTTCCAGATAGAAATGAAATATAAATCTTATCTGGCCGGCTGCCGCATTAAAGAAATACCGATTATTTTTCCGGACAGGAAACTTGGCAAATCCAAAATGTCCAAAAAGATACTTTTGGAAGCTCTTTTAAATATCTGGAAAATTCGCAAAGGCAAAAAACAAAATACAGGGTTTGAACAACTGATTAAATTTGCCATTACAGGCGGCCTTGGTACTGTTACAAATCTTGTAATTTTCTTTTTGCTGGCTGATCTGGCAAAGCTGCCGGAAATTCCGGTAAGCATCGGATGTTTTTTGGTTGCTGTAACACAAAATTATATTATCAATCATTTATGGTCATTCAGAAAAAGTTTAAAAGGAGAAAAACTGTCGTTAAAACGATGGGGCATGTTTACAGCCGGATCACTTATGGGCCTTGCCATAAATATCGCTGTAATGCAGCTTATGCTTACATATTTCACCCTGCCCTATAAAGCAATAGCCCAGGGTGCAGGAATTGCCGCCGGTATGGTAATAAACTTTTTTATTTCCAAATACGCTGTTTTTAATAAAAAATAATGAGGCCCCCATGTTAATCCGTTCAAAAGCTCCACTGCGCCTGGGATTTGCAGGCGGCGGGACTGACATTTCAACCTACGCCGACAAATACGGCGGTTATGTGCTTAATTCTACAATTGATATGTACGTTTATTGCACAATTGAACCTGATGATTCGGGGAAGGTGCGTTTTATTGCGGCAGATATCGGCAAGCAGGAAGAGTTTGCTTCGGATTTCAGGCTTCCGGTTTCTTCGGTATTGCCGCTGCACACCGGGATTTATAACAGGCTTGTAAGCGATTACATCAAAAAGCCGCTATCTTTTAAAATGACAACATACTCGGACGCGCCGGCAGGTTCCGGACTTGGCTCTTCTTCTACAATGGTTGTCGCGATTATCAAAGCTTTTGAAGAATGGCTCAATCTGCCTTTCGGCGAATATGACATCGCAGCCCTTGCCTATAAAATCGAGCGGGAGGATTTGGAACTTGCCGGCGGCAAGCAGGATCAATACGCGGCGACATTCGGCGGGTTTAATTTTATGGAGTTTTACGCTGACAACCGCGTTATAGTAAACCCGCTAAAATTAAAACGCTGGATAAGGAATGAGCTTGAGGCTTCTCTGGTTTTATATTACACCGGTGTATCCAGGGAAAGCGCTAACATTATCAGGGAGCAGATTAACAATACCAAAAGGGAAACCAAAAATCTTGAAAGCATGCATGAACTTAAACGGCAGGCGGTCCTAATGAAGGAAGCGCTCTTAAAAGGTGACTTTGGCGGTTTCTCGGATTGTCTGCTCAACGGCTGGCTTGCCAAAAAAAACATGGCGTCATCAATTACCAATCCCTTCCTTGACGAACTTTTTCAGTATGCCCTTGATAACGGAGCCAAATCCGCCAAAATACCCGGCGCTGGCGGCGGCGGTTTTATCATGATTTTTTGCGACCCATGCAACCGCATGAGACTTATACGAGCGCTGGGAGAAAAAAAAGGTATAATACTTACACCTACTTTTACGGGAACAGGAACCCAGGCCTGGACGATTAATTGAAAATAATTAAAACCAAATATGGGCAATTCAGAAAAGCTTTATATGCGTTTGCACTATTGCCTGTATTTATAATTTTAACAATTTCCTGTTCAACCTCTCCCCTGCCCCGCCAAAAATTTACAACAGTTCCGCAGGATTTTTTTGGCATCGTGCACGCGGGCAGTTCCGGTACGGACGAAGAATACAGGCTGCTTGATGACATGGGAGCCGTTTGGATGCTTCAGACTTTTTACTGGAGCGGAATTGAAAAAGAACAGGGGAAATTCGATTACTCCTGGTATGACACTTATGTCGATAACGCGGTAAGCCGCGGTAAAAAAGTCATCGCCTGCCTTGGTTACGAGAACCACTGGATTTTTAAAGACGGTAAAACAAAAAGGGTAATTACAAAAGAAAACATTCTGTACTTCCTCAATTTTGTGGAAAAAACGGTCAAACGTTACAGCGGTAAAGTCAGCGCCTGGGAAATCTGGAATGAGCCCAACTGGTGGGTATTCTGGAAAGGTTCTGACAATGAATTTTTTGAGCTGTTAAAACAGACTGCGCAGCGGATTAGAAAAACCGATCCCGGCGCATATATAATCGGCGGCGCTTTCTGGCGGGTTCCGGATAATTTTATCAGAGGCATGTATAAATACGGCGCTATGGAAAATCTGGACGGACTCGCTTTCCATCCCTACGCGGTTAATCCGCAGGGAGCGCTGCGGCTGCACGACACGTTTAATAAAATACTTTCTGAAATAAATTATAAAGGCGATGTATGGATTACAGAAGTCGGCTATCCAACATCCGGCTGGTACCCCACCGCGGTTTCGCAGGATGAATTCCCTTCATACATTGTAAAGACAATTGCCGGCGCAGCGGCCAGGGGAGCAAGAATGCTGTCCTGGTACCAGTTAGCCGATGCGTATAATGAGGGACAGGCTCCGCGTAATTTTGATTCGGAACTTTTTTTTGGCCTTGTATATCCGGACTGGACCAAAAAAAAAGGCGCGTGGGCCTACCAATTATGCGCCAACTGGCTGCCTGGTACCTTCTATTCACCTGAATTAATAATTAGGGAAAAAATTCCAAAGAGCCTGGTTTCATATTTTTTTTGGAATCAGGAACAGAATGTCCTTATTCTATGGAACGAAGCAGAGACATCGTGTAAAGTTAGAATCACCGTGTCATCTTTGATAACCATTCATAATATCTCCGGTGACAGCAGGAGTGTTGTACCGGATGGATCTGTTCTTGAGATCGGCGGCGAGCCTGTTTTTATTACCTGGGAAGGCGGAAGTTTGCCCGCATTAAGTCCTGCAAATTAAGATAATTAAAAAAAATATGGAACATATTAAAACTGTAATTATGGCCGGCGGCAAAGGAACACGGATTGCCAGCGCTGCCGCGGGTATTCCCAAACCCATGATCCGCATAAATGACAAGCCTATTCTGGAATACCAGCTTGAATGTCTGGCCAATAATAACCTGCGCGATGTTATTATTGTAACCGGTTATTTGGGAAGCATAATAAGCGATTATTTTGGAGACGGCCGCAAATTCGGTTTATCTGTTTCTTATTTTCATGAAGAAACTCCGCTGGGAACCGCCGGCGCCCTTTTTAAACTTAAAGATAAACTGACGCAGGATTTTTTGCTTTTAAACGGCGATATAATTTTTGATGTGGAGTTAAAAAGAATAATTGATTGCCATTTTAAGAATAATGCTCTGGCCACACTTGCCGTACATCCGAACAGCCATCCTTTCGACAGCGCCCTGATTATTACAGATCATGACTGCCGTGTTACCGGCTGGCTTAACAAGGAAGATCCAAGGCTCTATTATAAAAACCAGGTTAACGCCGGTATCCATATCATTAACAGGGAACTATTGTTACAGACAGAACCGCGGCAGGAACAGGTTGATCTTGATCGGGATATTCTAAAACCATCTGTCAAAACCGGACGCCTTTTCGCTTACCATACTCCGGAATATATTATGGACATTGGGACTCCGGACCGCCTTGGCCGGGTTACCGCCGACCTAAAGAACAATATTGTGCAAAAGAAAAATCTTGCTGTTAAACAAGAAGCCGTGTTTCTTGACAGGGACGGTACAATCAATGTGTCAAACGGTTTTATCGGGAGACCGGAAGATTTGATTCTGGCGGCGAATGCCGCCAAAGCAATAAAAATAATCAACGACTCCGGTTATCTTGCCATTGTTATTACAAACCAGCCTGTTATCGCGCGGGGCGAAACAGATTTTGAAACCCTGGAAAAAATTCATATGAAGATGGAAACCGATCTTGGCATGGAAGGCGCTTATATCGATGATTTGTTTTTTTGTCCGCATCACCCGGACAAAGGTTACGCCGGCGAAAGGCCGGAATATAAAATCGACTGCGATTGCCGCAAACCAAAGCCCGGTCTTATTTTACAGGCAGCCCGTAAGTACAACATAGATTTACCGCACTCGTTTATGGTTGGTGATGATATGCGTGATGCCGGCGCGGGCATTAATGCCGGATGTACGCCGGTGTTTCTGTCAGGCCAGGCGGCCGCACCTGATCCCGGCAATGTAAAAACATACAAATCCCTTTATGATTTCGCACTTGATTTTGAGGTTACCCAAAAGATAAAGGCTGCCAAATGAAGGTTGCAATAGTACATTACTGGCTGGTAAACATGCGGGGCGGCGAAAAAATGCTGGAAGCCCTGCTGGAAATGTTTCCGCAGGCCGATATTTTTACCCACGTATACGATCCTTCTTCGGTTTCGGATTTAATAAATTCACACCGGGTATTAACTTCAAAAATTCAAAAACTCCCGTTTGCAAAAAAAATGTACCAGATTTACATGCCGCTTATGCCGAACGCCCTCATGGACTTTGATTTGCGTTCCTACGATCTGGTAATTTCCAGTGAATCAGGTCCGGCCAAGGGCGTAGTTCCCGGCCCCAACGCATACCATCTATGCTATTGTCACAGCCCCATGCGTTACGTCTGGGACATGTACCATGATTATCTGGGGGGAGCAAACCCGGTTGTCAGACTGTTCATGAAGAGCCTGATTCCCGGACTGCGGGTTTGGGATATCACATCGGCCAATATGGTTGACCGCTTTGTTACCAATTCAAATTACGTCGCCAAAAGGATAGCGCGTATTTACAAACGCGAAGCCGAAGTAGTTTTTGGACCAGCCTCCATCGAAAAATACCTTGAAATACCAAGGAAGCCGCAGGATTATTATCTTTTTTTTGGGCAGCTTACCGGTTACAAACGCGCAGACCTCGCAATCGAAGCCTGCGTAAAATCAGGCAGAAAACTGATTGTAGCCGGCAGCGGCGCTTCAAAAAAAATTCTGGCCAAAAATAAAAAAAATACCGGTATACAATTTATAGGCAGAGTCAGCGATGCCGAAGTTTCCGGTTTATTATCCGGCGCAAGGGCCCTGATATTTCCCGGCATCGAAGATTTGGGCCTGGTCCCCATCGAAGCCCAGGCAGCAGGCTGTCCGGTCATTGCATTTGGCGAAGGCGGCGCCATTGATACCGTAAAGGACAATATCACCGGTATTTTCTTTAATGAACAGACAGCGGCCTCACTGGCGGATGCGCTTGACAGGTTTGAAGCCGCGGAAAAAGAAGGCCGGTTTAATAACCGCGCGGTTTTTACTGAACATGTGCGGCAATTCTCCCGTAATGCTTTTAAACAGCGGATGCAAAAAATGCTTGATGAACGCAAAAGGGTTTAATAACCAGGCTGTATTATGATACTATTTAAGCATGAGCTTGCGGCGCCCAATCATCTTTGTCTTTTTTATTTTTTTAAAAACATTAATTTTTTCTGTACCTTATGATTTAATCCCCGCTGGTGATCCCGTACTTGAGGATCTGCGTTTTTTATCCTTGCAGTCCGGCAATCCCGTCCTGTCATTTACAGCCCCCCTCTCCCCGGACGAAGTCCGGATCTTCCTTGATACGATTGACTCCTCGCAGCTCTCCCTGCCCGCGCAGAACGCGTACGAACGCGTAGAGAACAGACTTAACCCCGCCGCCCCCATCTCTCTTGTAACCCCAAATTTCGCCCTGCTGCTAAATTTAAATTCCACCGCGGAAGCCGCCTTAAGGTTTAATAGCGATGTTTCATGGCAGCCGGATTATCCCAAAATATCTCCGGTACTGGCCGCGCCCTTCAGGTTTTTTTTTGCTGACTGCCTGCAGCTTTATTTCGAACCGAGCCTGAACCTGGATCCGGGATATTACCGTGACTCCGGTAACTTTGACACGAATATACCCGGGAAGTTTGAAGAAGTCGACATGACCGTTCCATTAAGGGGCTACATATCTGCGGGCGGTTCCTGGTGGAACTTCCAGTTGGGCAGGGACAGGCTTTCGTTCGGTTCCGGCATAACGGGGAATCTAGCGATCTCTGACAATCCGGCTTATTACGAGTTTGCGCGTTTTACTGTGTTTTCAAAGTACTTCAGGTATTCAATGATGGTTAACCAGATGCCGCTGGTAATTACCAATGATATATATTCCGGCATTCCCGGACCCAATACATTAATGGAATCATACCGCCGCTATCTCTATCTGCACAGGATGGATTTTATATTATTCCGCAAAGTTTCCATTGGACTTACCGAAGGCGTCATGGCCGGGGATACAGGGCTTGAGCTGCGTTATGTAAATCCCTTTGCGGTGTTTCATTCAATGTTTACCTTTTGGGATTATCCTGACTGGGACGGCGGGCCCGGCGCTCCTGCGGGAACAGGGGACATGAACGGTTCGCTTTTTTCTGCGGAAATCAACTGGAGTGTCATCAAATCCTTTTCCGTTTACGGTCAGTTTGTAATGAACCAGATCGCCACGGCTTACAAACTTGGACAGTGGCCGGACCGGCCCCCGAACGGGCTGGGCTATCTTGCGGGCGTTAATTATTCGCGCCCGTTCAATAACTGGGCTTCTGTTTTTTATCTTGAGTTTATTTATACCGATCCGTATCTGTATATGAACCCAAGTCCTTTTTCCAGCCTTATTCAAATGCGCAATCTTGGTTACAGTCCGGGCCGCCATCAGTATTCATTCCTGGGATATCCAAGGGACAGAATATCGCTGGCACTGGGTACGAGGTTTTTCAACGGAGACAAGCTGGAAATTAACGGTGAATTTTCCTGGGTATCCGCGGGCGAACACGGTATTTACTGGGATTGGGAAAAAAGCGAAGCCGCGTACATGGAAAGCACACCGTCCGGAATTCCGCAGAACACTCTGACCTTTGGCGCATCGGCCAGATGGAAACCGTTTTCATTTTTAGCATTAAACGGGAGCGCTGCCTGTACGGTAACTCTGAACAACCGTCACATTGACGGGGTAAACGCCGCGGGCGGCCAGGCAACAGTGTCGGTAAGTTTTACGTATTGAAAATTAAGGGGAATTGCTATAAAAACTGTAATTAATATTCCGGAGAAATTATTATGAAAAAAACATCCATTATGGTTATGGCAGCTTTGTTAATACTTGCTGTTTTCGCAAATGCTCAAACTATTCACGATCCAAACAGCGATCTGTACCGTGACATTGATCGCTGGTCGGTGCAGGGCTACATCACCGAATTCCTGCCAATGACCCGCCCCTACCCCATGCCGCTTATCGATAAAATTCTGGATCAGGTGATTGAACACGGCGATGCCCAAGCACAGAGCAGGGCCGCCGCGTACAGGGACAGCCTTGCGCCCGGCGCCCGGTTTATACATCCCGGAGTCCAGGCTGCTTTTGAGGGAAAAAATACCCAAAAAAGCATAATTGGCAATCTGTTTGCCGAGGGCGCTTTCCGCATAAACGATTTGCTTGCCGGCAGTTATAACTTTTCCATTTACGGCCTAACCGATACTAAGGGCGGCGCGTTCAATGTCCCGGGAACTTATAGTCCGTACCAGGATTTTGTATACGATGTCTCAAATATCGGGCCGGTTCAGATAGCGCCGGACTGGACTTCGCTTTTCTCGGTCGGTTCAAGCGATGTTTATTTTCAGGGCGGACTGTCCCGCGCTTCCTACGGGCCTTTTTACGACAACGGTATTGTAGTCGGACAGCAGGCTCCCAAGTCCGGGCATTTTGATTTTGTTTTTTACCAGCCTAAATGGTCTTTTGAAGTGCTTTATCTTACAATTTCCGCCTCCGATGATTTTGGCAACGGGATTTATTCCGGCAAGTCCGCTGTCTTCCATACGGTCAATGTACGCCCCATACCGGCGCTTGAACTCGGAATTACCCAGACCCTGGTTTGGGGAGGCCGCACCGAGCTGCTTTACCTTATTCCTTTTACCTATTTATTCCAGTCGCAGACCATTATCAACTTTGACGATAACGCGCTTATAGGCCTTTACTTTAGGTGGAAGCCGTTTGACACTCTTTTGACAAAAGGCCAGGTTTACATCGACGACTTTAGTTTTAACGGGCTGTTTACCGGCGATATGAAGATAAAGGCAGCCGGCGAACTGGGTCTTTCCTGGGCGCCCAAAAACAGCGTCCTGTCAAAACTGGATTTTGACTATACCGCAGTTTTACCCTACACCTACACCCACTGGGCAATTCCGGACAGTTATATATACCAGGTGGATCCGGCAAAAAAAGGTCCAAATTACGAGAATTATTCGCACCTTGGCAAGAATCTGGGGCCGGATCTGGAACCAAATTCTGACAGGGTTTCGATCCGGACTTCCTGGAATACGCTGCCGCAGCTTGATTTAAACGCGTCAGCCTATTTAATCCGCCACGCAAACGCTTCGGCGGGCAAGGCTGGACTGGATCCCGTTTATAACGACGGATCTCTTTTCGATCACGGTTCTTTGGGCCCTGCCGGCAACTACGAAAAAAATCCCTATATTTACGCCTGGTATCTTACCCAGGACCTAATCGAAACCCGCCTGGGTGCGACATTAGGCGCTGTATGGAAAATCCCGACCAATTACGGAATTTTTTCACTTACCGGCGAGTACGGTATGGAGTACGGATGGAACCGGAGTTTAAAGGAAGGAGACAACGGTCTGGATCATTTCTGGAGTATAGGCGGAATGTGGAGCTGGTAACTTTTGGGCCAGTTGTTTATTATAATTAAACATGACGTTCCAGGAATTTGACGGGTGGTACCGCGCCAGATACTCAAGGACAAGTTCGTGGCTTATTGCCACGGCTATCATTATCGCCGATTTTATCGGGATTATGGTATCATTTGGCGGCGGTTTTTTTATTGTAAAAATTTACTATATTTTACATGATAACTGGGGCGGAATTAACTTTAAGTCATTTGTAACCTACTGGCCCTACCTGCCGATTTTTATCATGATATTCCAAATTATGCACCTGTATCCGGGCGTATCGCTCGCGCCTGCGGAGGAGCTGCGGGGTATAACCATAGGTTCCTTTATGGCGCACGGGAGTATCATAATTTCCCGCTATATCGATAACCACCAGATAAATCCTGTTTCGGTTTCCTTTTTTATAAGCTTTATTTTTTCAACTGTTATTATAATGTTATGCCGGGATTTGATGCATTTTTTTCTGCATAGAATCAAAACCAAAAACATACCGGCGGTTATTTACGGCGCAGGCGAGACCGGCCAGCTCGTGGTCGACCGCCTTCTCAACAGCACAAGGGCCGGCTACACACCTGTCGTAATTCTTGATGATTTTTCTGTGATGGACGAATACAGAGGAATTCCCGTAATTCACGATACCATGATCGGCCCGGATATAGTAAAAGCCTATAACATCAAAATGGCCATTGTCGCCATGCCCAGCGTAAACCAGGCCAAAATGAACAAAATTATGAATTTTTCTGTCTCGGCCTTTAGGTACAATGTGCTCATTCCCGGATTTTTTAATGTCAGTAATATCTGGATGTCCGTGCGTGATTTTGACGGAATACTTGGATTTGCCTCAACCCACAGGCTGGCAATGAAGTGGAACCTCGCAATCAAACGCGCGCTGGAACTCTTTGTCGTATGCATCGGCGGCCTTATACTTCTGCCCTTTCTTTTAATAATCGCGTTTCTGGTAAAAATAACTTCGCCCGGCCCTGTCCTGTACGGTCATAAAAGAGTGGGGCTGGGCGGGAAAGAATTCAGGGCGTTTAAATTCCGTTCAATGGTAATGGACGCGGACAAGCAACTGCAAAAATTGCTGGCCTCCGATCCGGCGCTAGGGGAAGAATGGGATAAGAGTCAAAAGCTCAAAAACGATCCCCGGGTTACAAAAGTCGGTAAATTGCTGCGCAGAACCAGTTTTGACGAATGGCCCCAGCTATTGAATATTCTGAAAGGTGAAATGAGCCTGGTAGGGCCGCGGCCGGTAACCGTGGAAGAAACCAAAAAATACGGCGAAAATTTTTTACGCATATTTTCGGTCAAACCCGGCCTAACCGGCTTGTGGCAAATTTCCGGCCGCTCCGACACCGATTACATGGAGCGCATTGCCTACGATACTTACTATCTGCAGAGCTGGTCTGTGTGGCTGGACCTGTGGATTATCTACCGTACGCCCGGCCAAATGATTTGGGGCAAGGGTGCATATTAAAAGGCGGCAACACAATGTTAAATAAAAAATTTATATTAAATAAAAAATTTTTTTTATCCGCAATCGCTGCGCTTGTTTTTCTGTCTCCGCTGTATTCACAATATAACAGCCCGCAATATGATAACAGCATCCCGCAATACAGAAGCTTTAATGATCTGTTCCCGCAGCTTGATGAAAAAACCAGGACAGATGTTTTTGCGGACGGCATAGTACGCACAATAGGCAAAGGCGGCGGCTTCCAGTTTTTGCCGGCTGCTGATTCCGGCATAGATGCGGCGCAGCGCATCCTCGATAAAAAATATCCATACCTGACCGAATCCCTTGCGGTAATTCCGTACAGCGGCAAAATATTGACAGTTCTGGACGCGTACAACGCATTGCAGAACATTCAGAAACTCAAGGGAAGGCTCTACCGCTCCGCAACAAAAAACCAGGACATTCCCCTTTTTGAGGACGCCGTCCGCATGGAAAGCGCGACCAAAAATAATCCTGTACCGGATCCCGGACCGTCCGCGGCACTCCCTTCTTCCCAAAGCGTTTACATCCGTTTAAAAGACAACAACTTTGGCAACACATATTACCGGGCCGACATCTCACCGCAGGGCCCCGGCTTAATTTACAACCTGACCAATTACCGTTCGATAAGCTACATGTTCTTTACAGTTATGAAGGAAGAAAAATTTTCGGCCTGTCTCTACCTTGAACCGCTGCAGGAAGGCATGCTGATCTACAGCGCAGGCGGCGCCGACGTCTCCGACTTTATCGCCGGTATGATCGACATTCCCTCCGCCATAAGCAAACGTCTGGCCGTGTTTATAGGCTGGGTCTCCGACGGTATGCGTGAATTTTAATGGGAAGAATTATTACCACGAACACGCACGAATCGTACCAAAGGTACGTACACGAACAGAACGAAGAAAAAATATTATATAAAGATGAATGTTATAAGATTTACAGATGTATATATGCGGTAAATAAAAAATTAGGCGCTGGTTTTTTGGAATCGGTTTATCAGGAAGCATTGGAAATAGAATTAAGACGTGAATGTATACCTTTTACTTCACAAACAGAACTGGAAATTCTATATGACGGTTTTCCGTTATCCAGTAAATTTATAGCAGACATTATTTGTTATGATAAAATAATACTGGAATTAAAAGCTGTTTCAAAGATAAACGATCAATTTAAGGCGCAACTTATCAATTATCTGAACGCAACAGGTTACAGACTGGGACTCTTAATAAATTTCAATTCATATCCCAAAACAGAGATTGTAAGGATGGTTAGATAATCTATCTGACCAAGAGTTCGTGAGGTTAGTGGTAAATTTCTTCAAGAAATCCCTCCAGCAAAATCCTTATCTCCTGCGAGGCCCGGTGAGGATCAGTTCCGTCTATCCAGATAACGTCCGGGATATTCTTAAAAAAAACCATTTGGCGTTTGGCGTACCTGCGGCTGTTTTGGGCGATTAAAGCCTGCGCGCCTTCCAGGTCAGCAGTAAAGGTAAATTTATTGGGGTCAGCAGGATCCCTTATAAAAAACTCATTGTAACCGATGGCTTTAAGCCCTGGGTCATTGGGAGTAAAACCAGCGTCAAATAATTGCCTCGCCTCTGCCGCCAGTCCGCCGCGGAACATCTGCGAGCAGCGTTCATTTATGCGTTTGTAAAGATCTTCCCTTTCCCTTTTTAATCCCAGGACCAGGAACCTAAAAGGAGACCGCTGCGCTGCACCGGCCGCACTGCCATTCTGTGCAAAGTAACTCAGCGGCTGTGATGTCTGCCTGATCACTTCGAGGGCGCGCAGCAGTCTGTATTCGTCATTGGGATGAATTCTTGCGGCGCTTACCGGGTCTTTTTCCTTTAGTTCGCTAATGAGCGCGGCAGTGCCGTTTTTTGTCAGTTCAGCTTTTAAGTCATTGCGAATCTGCGGATCAGGGGGAGGAGCTGCCGGCAGGCCCATGATCAGGTTCCTGAGGTAAAAACCGGTGCCGCCGGAGACTACAGGCAGAGCGCTGTTTTTGTCTGCGCTGCGGATGGCATTTTCCGCAAGGCGGACAAATTCACCGGCGTTAAACTGCTGCGCCGGGCTTTTTATGTCTATCAGGTGATGCGGAATTTTGGCCTGTGTTTCCCGGGACGGTTTTGCGGTTCCGATGTCCATACCTTTATAGACCTGCATGGAATCGGCGGAGATGATTTCAGCTTTTAAGCAGGTGTTTTTTGGGGTTTGGCCGTGCAGGTTATTGCCTGCCGGATAATTGCCTGGAATAAAAAGCTCTTCCAGTATTGCGGTTTTGCCGGAAGCTGTAGGGCCGAACAGGATCAGGACCGGAATCGCGGACATTGGGCTGTCCGTTTTATTTTTCGAGACGGAACTCTATATCTTTTCTGAATATCTGGCGCGCGGCAAGGGAAACAACTTTTCCGTTGTATTCTTCTATCTCCGGGTCCCTTAGCATCGAAAGCTGATACGAACGCCGTGAGGCCGCGCACGTTATCTCATACATATTGTCATCGTACTTGATTAGTTCTTCAAGGGGAAATATCATAATACGATATTATATAAATTCAAGGCTCTTGTGTAAAGTGGTTTCACAGGGTAAGTTAAGAATAATTTATTATGGAGGTAATTCATGGCGAATATTACGCCTCCCAAAAACATCAAACTGCTTAATCCAGGTACCATAATAATTGGTATCATTATTATCGCGGTGGTGGTTTTTTTGGGGACTTCTTTTTACATCGTAGATCAGGCCGAACAGGCCGTGATCACGCGTTTTGGCAAGTATCTGACTACTACCGGACCCGGTCTGCACTACAAGCTTCCCTTTGGCATTGACAAGACCTATATAGTCAATGTCCGCAGTGTTCAGACCGAGGAATTCGGTTACCGTACTGTCAGGGGCGGAAGATCGTCATCGTATACCGGCGACATCAATATGGCTACCATGCTCACAGGCGATCTTAACATGGTCGTAATCGAGTGGGTTATCCAATACCGTGTCGTCGATCCGTTCGCATGGACTTTTAACGTACAGGAAAAAACCCGTACCATCCAGGACATTTCCCGTTCAGTAATTAATATGCTGGTTGGCGACAGGGCGATTATGGACATTATGGGTGTCCAGCGCAGCACCATTGAATCCGAGGCCCAGGACTACATGAACGAATCGTTCCGCAGCTACGGCCTTGGAATCCAGGTTATCGCTGTCAAGCTGCAGAATACCGATCCGCCGGCCGGAGTCCAGGAAGCTTTTGACGATGTCAACAAGGCAATCCAGGACAGGAACAGGCTGATCAACGAGGGACAGCAGGCCTATAACGAACAGATCCCAAGGACATCAGGCGAGGCGGATCAGATGATCCAGGTAGCCGAAGGCTACGCAAAAGAACGCGTTAACCGCGCCACAGGCGATGTCGCCAGGTTTAATTCGGTTTTGGATGAGTACAGGCACGCTCCCGATATCACAAAGCGCAGACTTTATTACGAAATGATTGAAGATGTCTTTAAGGATGACAAGGGTACGGCAATCATAGACCGCAGTTTTGATAATTTCCTCCCCCTGATGAATCTTGGGAATTCTTCTGCAGCCGGAGGCAGATAATGAAAAAACTTTTAACCGTAATTGTAGTATTGTTTATAATTGTAATAGCTATTTTTGCCCTGGGGCCCTTCTTTGTAATTGATGAAGGCGAACAGGCCGTAATTGTTCAATTGGGCCGCATTACAGAGGTAATAACCGACGCGGGCCTCCATATAAAAGTCCCGTTTATCGATGATGTCGTCCGCTATCCCAAAAAGATAATGTCATGGGACGGCGAGCAGAAAGGCATACCCACCAGGGAAAAGCAGTATATCCAGGTTGACGTTACGGCGCGCTGGAGAATTTCGGATCCCAAGCAGTTTTACCAGTCAATCCGGACTACCGAGGCTGCCTACCAAAAACTGGCGGAAGTAATCGATTCCGAAGTAAAGACCGTTGTCGCGGAGAACTACTTCAACGAATCGGTGCGCAATTCGAACCTTCTGCTTGAGAGGCAGAGTACGACCGACGATTTGGGACTGGGAAGCGATCTTGATCCCGGCATCATTTCATCGGCGATTCAGACCCAGGCAACCTACGAACCAATCGCCAAGGGCAGAAGGCAGCTTGCCGCCGAGATTCTGGCGCGCTCACGGCGCATGGTTCCGGAATACGGCATTGAACTTATCGATATTATCACCAGACAAATAAAATACAACGATGAACTTACCCAGAGCGTTTACGCAAGGATGATCAAGGAAAGAAACCAGATTGCCCAGGCCATAAGGTCCGAGGGTGAGGGCCGCAAGGCTGACCTGCTTGGCCAGATGGAAAGGGAGAGAATGACGCTGATTTCCGAGGCCTACCAGAAGTCAGAGACTATACGGGGAGCGGCCGACGCGGAAGCGACCCGGATTTACGCGGAAGCATACGGAAGGGACAAGGACTTTTTTGATTTCTGGAGAGCCATAGAATCCTACCGTACGACTATGCCGAATTTCAGCAAAACACTATCTACTGATATGGATTATTTTAGGTATTTGTATTCACCGGCAGGAAGATAAAATGATCTCAATGATTAACCGCTTTATAATGCAGAGCGGCTTAATACACAAGGAATCGGAGTATAACGGAAAAACAGTACTGGGATTTGATACGGGCCTGGACAGCCAGGCCTTTGCCCAGTCCAAAATGGCCCAGTATATTACCCAGCCCGGCACTGTAGTTTTCCCGGACGGGAGAAAGGCGCCGTGGAAAGCCGAGGGCGTAATTGAAAAACCCCGTGTAAGCAACGGAACGCCCACCATGGTTGTCTGGGGTGCGGATTTCCCGGGTATAAGTCTGGACACGGTTATACGGGATTCTGAACGTGACGGAATTCTGGATGCAATACGCTTTTATATCAAGGCGATGGCCTGTATTGACGGCACTGTATTCAGCGGAGCCGCCGGCGCGTTTATTGTTACAGAAGACAGCCCGGGTTATCCGCGCGGGACAATATTGTTTTTACCGGAAAGGCTGGCCAAACGATGTATCGAGGCCGGCGGTGAACCCGAAGTAACAGCTTCCCAGCAATGGATTCACCCTGACCTTAAAGGCAACGAACAGACAGTGTTCTGCGCGGCCGTCATGATCTACACGGCATTGACCGGCGGCTCTCCCTACCTGCCAAAAGATGGAGATACGATGAGGCAGGATATCCGCGAAGGGGTTTTTATTCCGTTAAAACTCGCGGCGCCCGGACTGGATAAAAAACTGGACGCTATGATCACGGATGTGCTGCTGCCCGACAAAAAAAGAAACGCGCTAAATAAAAAGCCGACTGCCGATCAATTGCTGCAGGCAATCGGTGAACCGGGAACGGTAAAAAGCGATTCCTGGTACACTGCCATTGACAGCGCGGAAAAAATAAAAATCGAAACTGAACTGGAACAGTTCAAAAAGAACAAAGAATTCAGCGTAAAAACAAGGCGCTTTGTGGTTCGTAATACAACGATTATAGTTGTCTGCGCCGCTGTTGTTGTCTGCGCCGCCCTGATTGTGCACGGCTATATCCAGCGCCTTGCGGAAATGCCCAATACCAGGGGAATGACCCCAGCCGATGTAGTTTCGGTTTATTACGGATCTTTTGAAAAACTTGATCACGAAATGATGGATGCCTGCGTTTCCGGCAAAAAAGCCAAAATTGACATTGACATGATCCTTAACCTTTACGTTATATCCAAAACCAGGCAGGCCTATGAGACAACAGAAACCAGCATGACAGCCAGGGACTGGCTGGACAGGGGATCGCCGCCTACAAACGCTACGGTATTCGGCGTTACGGATTTAACAATAAGCCCGACGGGCGGCAGCGAGGCAAGCGGTACGGTTTACCTTAATGCAACATATAAACTGTGGATGCCGGCTTCGTTTGCCGGCGACGACGAAGACTTGCCTTCCGACGAAGAACTAATGTCGCCTGATTTTATGAGTCCTCCGCCGCGCAGTTACAGTTATTCCGACGACCTGCAGCTTTCGTGGCTAAAGGATTCGTGGCGCATTACCCAAATTGACCGCACGGTGGTACGGTAAATAAATCCGTACAGTTAATAAAATTTGGCGGTAAAAGCTATAATTTCCGGTTCAGCCAGAGCTCGATTAAATAACGGGAGACTGAACCGGTCTGGGGCAGCAGGGGTAGATTTTCCCTGGAAAACCACTGCGCGTCTCCGATTTCCACACCGTCGCATTTTATTACCCCGCCGCAGTGACGCGCGCTGAAACCCAGCATAAGTGAATTTGGAAAGGGCCATGGCTGGGAGCAGATATATTTTATGTCTTTGACTTCGATAGAAACTTCTTCCCTGATTTCCCTGGCGACAGTCGCTTCCAGGTTTTCGCCGGCTTCGTTGAAACCCGCAATTAGCGCGTAAGTTTTTGCGGTAAACTTTTTATTATGGGCAAGTAGCGCTTCGTCCTTTTCGTTTGTGATCAGCGTAATTATTGCCGGAGCTATCCGCGGGTATTCGATGCGGCCGCAGACCGTGCATTTGCGGGCAACTTCCGTTTCATCATCCCTGTTGACTGAGCCGCAGACGCCGCAGAATTTCGATTCCCTTCTCCACTGGCCGATATGGAAAGCGCGCAGCAGACGGCCTGATTCTCCAAATCCCTCTATCATTGACCCGGCGCTTAACATGCCGGCGGCCTGCCTCATGGGAATCTGTTTCCATCCGGCCGGAACTTCGCCGTTGATAAACAAGCTGTTAAGCGAGCTGTCCAGCATCACCGCGTCGATAACAAGGCCGCTGTTATCAAGCGGTAAAACCGAATAAACATCTGCGCCGCCGGGCGGAATTAAAGCCAGCAGATCATCTGTTTGTTTTTGGTTAATGGTCCTGCCAATCATCGCGTCCGGCGTATCCGCCGGAGTCAGAATAAAATTTTCCCGGAAAATATAATACGTTTTATCCCTGTTGCCCAAAAACATCGCCTCCTGTAATCTGTACCTGTAATTTGCATAATTTGTATATGGAGGTGAATATGGCCAAAATTAATTTTCTGCAATCTCTGCCCCATAAGGAAATTGCCAAATACAGCAAAGGGCCTCCCAAAAACGGAATACCTTTTATAGGGCATCCGCGGCAGCACCCGGTTGATAATAATAAACTAATTTTGATTTATGATCCAATAGGGGTCAACCCCATGATAATGGAATTTAAACTGGACGACATAATTTTTATTGAGGAACTCCCGGCGACTGTAACCGAGACCGGCGAAAGCATTCCCCAGATAAAATTATGGATACGAAGGGGCGCGCGCGGCATAGTACTGGAACCGTTTGAAGTTGACGAACCCATACGGTTTATTCAGAAAAACCGCGAGTTCAGGGAAAAATTTTTTATAAAGCCTGATGTATAACAGCACGGCCGGCACAGACTCCAGCCCTGACAATGAGACCCTGTCATGTGATCTATGCCCGCATCGCTGCAAAATAAAGCCGGGCAAACACGGAATATGCGGGGTCAGATTTAACAATAAAAACAATTCCATAAAAGCCGGCGGGCAAATCGATCTGCCCTATTATGCATATATAACATCCCTGGCAGAAGACCCTGTCGAAAAAAAGCCTCTTTACCATTTTAAGCCTGGAACCCATATTTTGTCGGCCGGTTTTACAGGGTGCAACATGCATTGCCCCTTTTGCCAAAACTGGCAAATTTCACAGTCTGTTGGTTCAGGCGGCAGAAAAATCGCAATTGACGATCTTGTTGCCGCAGCAAAAAAATTCGGCCAGATCGCCTACACGTATTCGGAACCGCTGATCCACGCGGAATTTCTGCTTGACTGCATGAGCCGGGCCAGGAAAGCCGGGATAGCCAATGTACTGGTAACCAACGGATGTGTTAACAAGGCCGCTGCGGAAGATATTCTGAATTTGACCGATGCCGCAAACATTGATTTAAAAGCATTCAGCGGGGAAACATATTCAGAAGTGCTGGGCGGTAATTTGGAAGCTGTTCTTGAATTTATCAAAACCGCCTTTGCCAAAAACGTCCATGTTGAAGTAACCACGCTTGTCGTCCCCGGCCTTAACGACAATACTGATGAACTGGATAAATGTGCGGATTTTTTGGCCGGTCTTGGAAACGGCGCCGGCAAATCGCAAATTCCGTGGCATTTATCTGCATATCATCCGGACTGGAAATGGAATGCTCCGCCTACGCCTGCGCGTTTTTTAATTGAGTACGCGGCTGCCGCGGAAAAAAAACTCGATTTTGTTTATACGGGAAATATTAACAACGGGAAAAACGATACCCGCTGCCCGCAATGCGGCAGGATCGTAATTAACAGAAACGGTTATAGTATAGATACATCCGCCCTGATTATTAAAAACCAAAGCGGAAGATGCATTTATTCATGCAGGCATTGCGGAAGTGTTTTACCCATAAAATATTTTTTTTCGATTCAGCGTTAAATTCAGCATTTCAACATTTCAGTATTACTGGTATAAATTACCCTGCGCCGTTTTTATCAAGAACAGTAAAACGCCGCGTAAGAGTATTGCCTGCGCCGTCAATTAATGTAAGCGTATGCGGACCCGGCTGCGGCCGGGCTTCCATTTCATGGAACGTTTTTGTAGATCCAAGATAATTACCGTCAAGGTGCCAATAAAGGGTCCCGTTATCATCGCGGAGCGCTGCCGAAAATACTATCCGGCCTTCACTGCCGTCAATTTCCCTGGGTACAAGGACCTGGCCGTTAGGTTCAGGATTGTACAAAGCAATGACAGTATCCCCGTCCGCTGCAGCCGGATTTTCCTCGGGAGGCAGAGGTTTGTAATCAAGGTTCCAGCGCCGGTAATACCATTCTTCCGCAGGCGGCAGGACAAACCATTTTACCTGGACCGCGGCGGCTGAACTGCCGGACTGCAATGTTACGCGGTGCTTAAGGCTTTGATCCACAATTATGGTCCGGCAGTATGGACAAACATTAGCGGCCGCGGAATTTACCGGTACATCAGCGAACTTTACATTTGCGCAGTCGGGGCCGGCCGGGAAACCGGAAGCCGCGCACACTTCGATCCTGCGCAATTGGGAAGCGGGCTGGGCAAACCAGGTCTGGCTGCTGCCGCCTGCGGAATTCAGCGCGGAAAACAATTCAAACATCACAGGAGCCGCGGTTACCGCGCTGCGCAGTTCAGCCCTGCCTTCTCCGCTGGCGTTTCCGATCCAGACTCCGACTGTCCATTCAGGCGTTACACCGATTGCCCAGGCGTCGCGGTATCCAAAGCTGGTTCCGGTTTTCCAGGCTATGTGCCTTGAATTGGCGTAATCCTGCCAAATTGCTTCTTCTCCGGGACGCACGCCGGAAACCAGGGCCTCCAGCGTAATCCATGCGGCTCCCGGCGAAATCAGCGGCGAGCCATTAACTGCCGCTGCCTGTGATGTCCCATTCCCGGCTGAGGTTCCGGTCGCAGCTAAAGCTCTGTTCCCTGACATCGGGGCCTGAGCGGTTTTGTCTAAAACTGCCGGCGGGAAAAAAACCGGATTATTAACATCGCGGGCGTTTACCGATCTTCCCAATCCCGCGTATAAGCCGGTCATCTCCCATAACGAAACTTCGGCGCCTCCAAGTATTAATGGCAGGCCGTAATCCTCGTTTGCGCGTACAAGGGTCGTAAGGCCCAAAGCGCGCAGTAGCCGGCCAAAGCGGTCAACGCCAAAGACACGCAGCGACCGCACAGCCGGAACATTGAGCGACCGCGCCAGAGCTTCGTCGGCCGGGACTGCTCCCAGGTAGGTTCTGGTAATGTTTTCCGGGCTGTAGCTTCCGACTCTGGTAGGAATATCACTTACAAGCGACGAGGGAAGAATATCGCCGGAATCCAGCATGGCCGCGTATAAAAACGGTTTAAGGAGACTTCCTGAACTGCGTACAGAGTTGATTATATCGACGTTCCCGGCATTCGCGGTATTGGTATTGCCTACATAAGCCGCGGTTTCGCCTGTCATGGTATTTATGATCAGACAGGCTCCGTTGTAAATTCCGTTCTCGGCAAAACGCGCGGAATTCCTGTTCAGAATCGCCTGCACCCTTTCCTGTATATCTTTATCAATAGTAGTATAAAACGCGTGAGCCGTGTCAGCAGCCGGGCCGCCGGTAACAGCAGCTTTCATCGTTTTGGACTTCGTAACTTTTTTTGATTCCAGAACAAGACGATCCAGCAAATGGGGAGCAAACTGCGGCAGCGGGAGAGGCTCGCCCGGCAAAGACTCCGCGAGCGACAAATTAAGGGTTTCCTGATCAAAATAACCTTTATTAAACAATTTGGTCAGCAGTGTATCCCTGTTGGTTTTTAACGCGTCCCTGTTGCGGCCCGGATGTATCAAAGCCGGATTGTTGGGAAGGACAGCCAAAGTCGCTGCCTCTGCCCAGGAAAGATCTTCCGGACCGCGCCCAAACCATCGCCATGCTGCTGCTTCCAGACCGACCACATTGGCGCCGAACGGCGCGTTGGCCGCATACAGCGCCAGAATGTCCTGCTTGGATTTGCCAAGCTCCAGCCTTAACGCCAGCAATGCCTCCACGCATTTTTCAAGCACCGTTCTTTTGGTAACACCGCGGGAGAGCCGTATGCACTGCATGGTAATGGTTGACCCTCCGGAAACCACCCTGCCGTTCCTGATATTCGATATCAGAGCCCTGCCGATGGCCGCGGGGTCAACACCCGGATGTATCCAAAAACGGCTGTCTTCGGCTTCTACCATGGCCGCGCTGAATTTTTTGTTGAGTTCCCCGGTTCCCGGGAAACGCCATTGTCCGTCAGAAGCGACCTGCGCGCCCAGCAGCCGGCCTTCGCGATCATATAATACGGGGGAATACGAAACATTGAATAACGGATCGTTCAGGGAAACAGCGAACATTAAAACGAGAACAACAACCGATGCAATTAATATCCGTAATTCAATCCTGCGCATCTACCTTACTCCGGGTATAACAGCCTGTATTGTTTCATCGTACATGGCATATGCGTGAATCGCCGGTCTATAGAAAGATCCTTCGTAGGTTTTATTTACCCTAAAGGTGACAGTATTTGATTCGCCGCGCGGAAGGCTAAAATATGTCATCACCCGATCATCACGGATGTCCTGATACTCGTAGGCCGACGGGATAGCTTCACCGCCCAGCCTGGTATTGATAATTTCCCAGGAAGCCGGTATCGGTA
>Ga0123357_10000144_pt1 | contig 62807 bp, 57 predicted proteins | sample TergutEmb28metaG_FD_89873 | JGI IMG/M metagenome (GOLD analysis project Ga0123357, IMG submission 89873) | Embiratermes neotenicus P4 segment gut microbial communities from Petit-Saut dam, French Guiana - Emb289 P4 | ecosystem: Host-associated > Arthropoda: Insects > Digestive system > Gut ...
CAGTTTCGCTACACGCTTCCTTTCCACAATCAGTCGCCATGCAGTTGCGTTTCACTTCGTTCGCTGTAACCAACTTACGGCGGGACTTACACCCGCTAGAGTGCGCCCATGCTGGGCGCACAAGCGGAAGGCGGCGAGCCTTTCCAGGGCGCGACCTTGAAGAGCAGCAGCATGCCCGGAATGGCAAGGAAAAAGCAGAACCAGAAGAAGCTATACCACCCACCCATGCCTTCCACCAGCCATCCGGCGGTGGCATTGATGAGGGTTCGCGGAACAGCCATCAGGCTGGTAAATAGCGCAAGCTGGGTGGCAACATAGGCGGGGTGGGTGGTACGCGCCATGAAGGCGACAAAAGCGGCGCTTCCCAATCCGACCCCCAATGCCTCAAAGCCGACGACCAGCGCCAATGCGAGAAGCGCCCGAATGTCCGTTTCAATTTGTTTTTTGATCCAACCAATCAGGCCATCATCTATAGCCGCATCCCGCTTACTGGCGTCAGTAGAGATAACTACAGCATGCACCTTGTTTGTGAAGGTCTCGCGATAGCTTTTTACCAGGCTTTGCCCATCTACGGTGATATCGAACACTTTCCAAGCCTGTTCCTTCGAGTCTTGTACCTTTGGGGTTTGCTCCCTCAAATTTTGCGCTTTGGATGAAAATAAAGAAACAAACGCAGAAAAGGGGCTTTCCTTCTTGTTGGATATTTTCTCCAGCGAATAATCAACCCTGATTGGCTGTGCACCTGTTCGATACATTATGGCGCTGACCGTCACATCTCTGGCATTGGGGTCGACGTGTGGCGCATTGACCTCGACAGTCTGGTCACAATGCTGGAAGACCGAACCGGCCCAATCGCGCGCGAGCAAAATATGGAAGGTATCGGTGAGTTTTTTCCATTGTTCGGCAGTGAGTTTTTTCTGTTGTTCATCAGAGAATTTTTTCCATTGTTCATCGGTGAAAAGATTTTTTCGTTGTTCATCGGTGAGTTTTTCCCATTGTTCATCGTCGAAATTTTTCCGTTCGCCATCAGTGAAATTTCCCCATTGTTCATCGGTAAAAAGGTTTTTCCGCTGCTCATCGGCAAATTTTTTCCATTGTTCAACGGTAAGTTTTTTCTGTTGTTCGGCAGTGAGTTTTTTCCATTGTTCATCAATGAAGAATTTTTTCCGCTCTTCATCGGTAGAGAATTTTTTCCATTGTTCATCGGTGAGTTTTTTCCATAGTTTATTGGTGTCATTTTCTTGGCTGAGGCCGGTCGCCAGGCTAGTCATGCGGTTGAAGTTGAAGTAACGCCGTAGCGAGCTGTCCACCAGCGTACGTGCGTTTCTTTCGTTACCCGCCAAAATCGTCCTGTTCGTGCACGCATTGGCAAACACATCGCCAGTAACGACCCGCACGAATTCATCGGGCGGCATCCCGTCATGTTCCTGGGGCGCAACGAACGGAGGCCCCACCCAAGCCAAGCCAGCGAAGCCAAGGATACTGATGGCCTGCACTACGCCAAACAGCCACAAAGCGCGGTTGATGCCTAGCTTGATCATCCAGATACCGCCAAAAATCCCGCCAATGACCGAAGCCCACAGCCCTGCGTTCTTTACGACGATACCGATGTCGGTATTGCTGAAACCCATGTCCAGATAAAATGGCGTGGCAAGCGCCGTACACAGCGAATCGCCCAACTTGTACAGAAAGATGAAAAGCAGCGCCAGCAACGCCGACTTCAGCCCATGGCGGCTAAAGAACTCGGCAAAAGGTTCGACCACCGCAGCATGCAATGTACGCGGCGCCCCCTTCGCCACCGCAGGTTCCTTGACCAGCAAAGTCATGACGAGACCCGGAAGCATGAAGGCAGCGGTAATTACAAACACCTCTCCCCACGGCAACCTGTCGGCTAGAATGAGCGATAGGGAACCCGGAACCAAACCCGCAATACGATAGGCATTGACGTGAATGGCGTTGCCGAGCCCTAGTTCTTCCTCTGGCAAGATTTCCCGACGAAAAGCATCAAGCGCAATGTCCTGCGTCGCCGAAAGAAGGGCGATCACGGTGGCTAGCATAAACGCTTGCCAAGGGAAACCCTGGCCAGATACACCGGTCTGCCCCAGCCAGGCAATAGCGGCAACCAATCCGATCTGTGTCACAAACATCCAGCCACGCCGACGCCCCAGCCAAGATACGACGTTGTAGCGATCAAGCAGCGGCGCCCATAGGAATTTCCACGTAAAAGGGAACTGTGCCAAGGCAAATATGCCAATCACCGTCAATGGCACATTCTCGTTCCTCAGCCATGCCGGAACCAGATTGAGCAACAGGTAAAGCGGCATGCCGGAAGCAAACCCGGTGAAGATGCAAACTACCATGCGGCGGTTGAAAATGGCGCGTCGCCAGTCAGGGGCGGAAGTCGTCTGGGTCACGAGGGTTATCCGGTAAAATTTTTTAGATTATCCCAGATGAAACCGGGGCGAGGGCAAGCGATTTCACTCTAGGAGCCGGCTGTGGATAAGTTGGCGGCAAGCGGGAAAGCAGGTAGAATCCGACCTGTGCTTGGTCAAAAGCCACGCTCTGATACTTCAGCCGTTTTCCTTGATTTGGCCGCAAGGCCACGCTTGCCGCCCTGTTTCCAGGGCGGTATGTTTGATGTTTTTGTGAACGCCGTGCCCCAAACACAAACCGTCCCTTCTTTGCAGCAGGAATTCTGGCCTTACTGCCTGGCATGCCTTGAACAGGAACTGCCTGCGCAGCAATTCAACACCTGGATCAAACCACTGCCCATCGAGTATGCCGGCGGCAATGGCGATGGTAGCCCCAGCTTGACGTTGAAGGCTCCCAATCGCTTCTTCCTGCAATGGGTGCGCGACCGCTACCTGCATCGTATTAGCGAACTGGGCGAAGCATTCCACGGCGTACCCTTGCGGCTCGACCTGCAACTGGTTCCCGTGCCGGTCGCTCCCACTGCCACGCTGCACCCGGCCACGAACCGCGATACAGTAGCGGCCAAGGCTCGCTCTGCACCGCCGCCCCTTTCGACCCCTAATGCTTCGCCTGCACCGGAAGCCCCTGCCAAAACAGTGCCAAGTGCGACGGGTGCCGAACTCGCTTACAAAAAAACCTGCCTCAACCCCGATTTCACCTTCGAGACGCTCGTCACTGGCCGCGCTAACGACCTGGCCCGCGCTGCAGCGATGCAGGTTGCCGAGAATCCCGGTACTTCCTACAACCCACTTTTCATCTACGGCGGTTCCGGCCTGGGTAAGACCCACCTCGTGCACGCCATCGGCAACGCCGTGTTCCAATGCAACCCGCGCACGGTGGTGCGCTACGTGCATTCTGAGGATTTTGGCAACGATGTTGTGCGCGCCTACCAGCAAAAGAGCTTCGATGCCCTCAAGCGCTACTACCGCTCGCTTGACCTGCTCATCATCGACGACATCCAGTTCTTCAGCACCAAGGAGCGGACGAAAGAAGAGTTTTTCCATGCCTTCAACGCGCTGATTGAGGCGAAAAAGCAGGTTATCATCACTTGCGACACCTACCCCAAGAATATCCAGGGGCTGGAAAACCGCCTTGCCTCGCGTCTCGACTGGGGATTGACAGTACAGATCGAAGCGCCCGAACTGGAAATGCGCGTCGCCATCCTGCAAAAGAAGGCCGAGGCGCTACAGGTTCAACTCGACAGCGACGTAGCCTTCCTGATTGCCAAGAATTTGCGCTCGAACGTGCGTGAACTCGAAGGCGCGCTCAACAAGGTCGTGGCCTACGCACGTTTTCACGAGCGCAACATCTCGCTCGACCTCGCCCGCGAGGCGCTCAAGGATTTGCTTAATGCCTACAACCGCCAGTTGTCGATTGAGCACATCCAGAAAACCGTGGCCGATTATTACAAAATCAAAACCAGCGACATGCATTCCAAGAAGCGCATCCGCACCATCGCCCGCCCGCGCCAGGTGGCAATGTGGCTGGCCAAGGAACTGACCGCCATGTCCCTGCCAGCAATTGGCGAAGCGTTCGGCGGGCGCGACCACACCACGGTTCTGCACGCCTGCCGCACGGTATCCGACCTGCGCCAGCGTGACCAGCAACTCAACCATGATGTCCACGTGCTCACCCAAGTCCTGCGGGGGTAATTCAGTGTCCAGTTTTCAGTCATGTGCTCGCCCAGGCCTTGCGAGGCCGGCTCGCCTGAAAACTGATAACTATCTTCAAACTGCCTTCAACTTTCAACCAGATCGGATCGACTATGCTCTTGCTCAAAACCACCCGTGATGCCCTGCTCGCACCGCTGCAAGCGGTGTCTGGCGTTGTCGAGAAGCGCCACACACTGCCCATCCTCTCGAACGTGCTAATCGAAAAAACGGGTGAGCGCCTCACTTTTACCGCAACCGACATCGAAATCCAGATCCGCACCGTCACCACGAACGGCACTGAAGGGGAAGATGCCGCCATCACCGTGAGTGCGCGCAAATTCCAGGACATCCTGCGCGCCCTACCCGATACCGAAATCAGCCTCACCCTTGAAGACCGCCGCCTGAACATCAAGGCTGGACGCAGCCGCTTTCACCTGCAAACCCTCCCTGCTGGGGACTATCCCCTAATCACCCCGCCCAGCGGGGATGCGATACGTTTTTCCGTACCACAAAGAACCCTCAAACATCAACTCGCGCTAGTCACCTACGCAATGGCGCAACAGGACATCCGCTATTACCTCAACGGCCTGCTGCTCATCGCCGACGGCAAAAACCTGATTCTGGTCGCCACCGACGGCCACCGCCTGGCTTATGCGGACAGCGAGCTCGAAGCGGGCATCCCGAACCGTTGCGAAGTCATCCTGCCACGCAAGACGGTGCTTGAACTCGCACGCCAGATCGGCGACACCGACGAACCGGTCGATGTCGTGCTCTCCGGCAACCAAGCCGTGTTCCGCTTCGGTTCTATCGAATTTGTCACAAAACTTATCGACGGTAAATTCCCGGATTACGTGCGCGTCATCCCGCACGACCACCCCGGTTGCATCACCCTGACGCGTGTGCCGTTCCTGGCCGCATTGCAACGAGCCGCGATCCTCTCCAACGAAAAATTCCATGGCGTACGGCTGGTGCTGGACAACAACATGCTCTCCATCATCAGTTCCAATACCGAACAGGAAGAAGCACGGGAAGAAATCGAAATCGATTTCAATGACGAACGCCTGGATATCGGTTTCAACGTTAGCTACCTGCTCGATGTGCTTAACAACGTCTCTTCTGAGACAGTCGAATGGCGCTTCCGTGATGGCAATTCCAGCGCCCTCATCACCCTGCCCGGCAACGGGCATTTCAAGTACGTCGTGATGCCGATGCGCATCTGAACCTTGCCGCATGCCCGTCCGGGTTAACCCGGACGGGCGTTTTCGTTTTTCGCCGGAACCGATCCCGCCCCGTTCCCGTCCCCTTTGCTTCATCACCGAGACACCCATGACCGAACAAACCGCCAGCCCCAGTAACGATTACGACGAATCCAGCATCCAGCAGCTCGAAGGGCTGGAAGCGGTCAGGAAACGTCCCGGCATGTACATCGGCGACACTTCCGACGGAACGGGCCTGCACCATATGGTGTTTGAAGTCGTGGACAACGCCATTGATGAAGCGCTGGCTGGGTATTGCGACGACATCGTCGTCACCATCCACAGCGATAACTCCATCTCCGTCACCGACAACGGGCGCGGCATCCCGGTCGGCATCAAAATGGATGACAAGAACGACCCCAAACGCAGCGCCGCGGAAATTGTCATGTGCGTGCTGCACGCGGGCGGCAAATTCAACCAGAACAGCTACAAGGTTTCCGGCGGGCTGCATGGTGTGGGCGTATCCTGCGTCAACGCCCTTTCCAAATGGCTGCAACTCACGATTGCCCGCGACGGCAAGCGGCACTTCATGGAATTCCATCGCGGCGACCCGCAGGACCGCGTCATCGAGGCCATCGACGGCATCGACACCTCCCCGATGAAAACCACCGGGGAAACCACCAAACGCGGGACCCGCGTGCATTACCTTGCCGACGAAGAAATCTTCGGCAACATCGAATATCACTACGACATCCTCGCCAAGCGGCTGCGCGAACTCTCCTTCCTCAACAACGGCGTCAAGATCCGTCTCATCGACCAGCACACCGGCAAAGAAGAAAACTTTGCCTTCGCAGGCGGCGTCCGGGGTTTTGTCGAATACATCAACCGTACCAAGACCGTCCTCCACCCCGGCGTATTCCACGCTACCGGTTCCAGCCACATTCCCTCTGCAGCAGGCGTGGGGGACGCCATGCTCGATGTCGAAGTCGCTATGCAGTGGAACGACAGCTATCAGGAACAAGTCCTCTGCTACACCAACAACAGCCCCCAGGCTGACGGCGGGACGCACCTCACCGGCCTACGGGCAGCCATGACGCGGGTCATCAACAAATATATCGAAGAACACGAAATTGCCAAAAAAGCCAAGGTCGACATCTCCGGCGACGACATGCGCGAAGGGTTAGCCTGCGTCCTCTCGGTCAAAATGCCCGACCCTAAATTTGCCAGCCAGACCAAGATGAAACTAGTTTCCAGCGAAGCCCGGCCTGCTGTAGAAGAAGTCGTAGCTGCACGGTTGGCCGATTTCCTGCTCGAAAACCCCAATGACGCCCGGACGATCTGTGGCAAGATCGTCGAGGCTGCCCGCGCCCGCGAGGCCGCACGCAAAGCGCGCGAAATGACGCGCCGTAAAGGTGTGCTCGACGGTGCGGGGCTTCCCGGCAAACTGGCTGACTGCCAGGAAAAAGACCCAGCGCTGTGCGAAGTCTTCATCGTCGAGGGTGACTCTGCCGGCGGCTCTGCCAAGCAGGGCCGCGACCGCAAATTCCAGGCTATCCTGCCCCTGCGCGGCAAAGTGCTCAATGTCGAAAAAGCCCGGTTCGACAAACTCATCGGATCGGAAGCCATCGTTACCCTAATTACCGCGCTCGGCACCGGCATTGGCAAGGAAGACTACAAGCCCGAAAAACTCCGCTACCACCGTGTCATCCTCATGACCGACGCTGACGTCGACGGCGCGCACATCCGTACCTTGCTGCTGACCTTCTTCTACCGACAGATGCCCGAACTGATCGAACGCGGCCACATCTACATTGCGCAGCCACCACTCTACAAGCTCAAACACGGCAAAACCGAGCACTACATCAAAGATAATCACGAGTTGAACAACCACCTGCTCAAACTCGCGCTGGAGGGCGCTTCCTTGATCCCGCGCGAAAATGCGCTGCCCATCACCGAAGAAACCCTGGGTGGCCTCGCACGCAGCTACCTGCTTGCCGAAGCCGTCATCAAACGTCAGGCCAGCTTCATCGACCCCGAAGTGCTGCATATCATCCTTGCGCACGACATCGCCCTCGACCTCACCGACGAAGCCGCCGCCCGCGCCAGTGCCGAAGCCCTACAAATCTGGCTGCCTGACGGCCTGCGCGTTTATCCCGAATTCCACGACGAATCCGAAACCTGGCGGTTCGTTGTCGAGCGCCTGCACCACGGTAACCGCAAATTCGGCTGGATTGAAGACGATTTCCTGGCCTCTGGCGACTACCGCAGCATCCGCACCGCCGCCCAGTCCATTTCCGGCCTCATCGGCATCGGTGCCGAAATCCGCCGTGGCGACAAACGGCAGGCCATCACCCGCTTCGCCGAGGCCATCGACTGGCTGCTTGCCGAAATCGAACGCGGCATCACCAAGCAGCGATACAAGGGCCTGGGGGAAATGAACCCCGAACAGCTCTGGGAAACCACGATGGACCCCGCCGTGCGTCGGTTGTTGCGGGTACAGATCGACGACGCCATTGCAGCCGACGAAATCTTCACCACCCTGATGGGGGATGAAGTGGAGCCGCGTCGGGCGTTCATCGAAACGAACGCGCTACGGGCGCAGAATATTGATGTGTGAGCGTTTTCCGGCTTAGAGCGGTTTTGGTTCAAGTGGATACAAAACTCACCTCTCCAACTTGTGGGAGAGGGTGCCCCGAAGGGGCGGGAGAGGGGCAGGGGAGAGGGAATGAATGTACAGGCTTAAATCGAAAACGCTCTAAGGCTGGATTGCTTCGGAGCAAAGCTTCTCGCAATGACGGAATGGAAAGGTTGGTTGTTGTCATTGCGGGCGAAGCGAAGCAATCCAGCAAAAAGAGCCTGCGGTATCCCCTACACCGATCCCGCCTCCTCTATGACTTCGTCCAGCGCTTCTTGCCTGCGCCAGCTATCCATAACCGCTTTGAACTGCTCTTCGTAGCCCAGTACATCGGGAAACACGCGGACGCGGGCAATCATGCCAAAGACGACCTGCATGTCGGCCACGATCACGGCATCAATCGCCCAGAGGCTGGTGATGTCGAAATGGCCGCAGTTGATGGAATCCCACCAGGACAGCAGGAAATCCGAGACGATCATGCTTTGATGAGTGCTGCCTTGGGACATGCTTCCTTCGGGGTTGTTCGCGCAGGCGATGGCAAGCAAGCGGTCGAGCGCCGCGATTTCGTCTGGCCGCATGACGGGGACTTCCGGTGCAGTGATTGTCTCCACTTTTTATCTTCTCCTTATTGAATCAAGCTAACCCCCTGTCCAGGAGCTCCTCAATATGATCCAGGGAACCTCTATCCTATGTCGCTTATTTCGCCGGGCAAAGGTTCATTCAGCACGCATTTGCGGAAACAGGATGACGTCACGGATCGCGGGACTGTCGGTAAGCAGCATCGCGAGGCGGTCGATGCCGATACCACAGCCACCGGTAGGCGGTAGGCCGATTTCAAGCGCGCGGATGTAGTCAGCATCGTAATACATGGCTTCCTCGTCGCCTGCATCCTTGGCTGCCGCCTGGGCATGGAAACGGGCGGCCTGGTCTTCAGGGTCATTGAGTTCCGAGAAACCGTTGGCAATCTCGCGGCCTGCAATGAAAAGCTCGAAGCGTTCAGTGACATCAGGATTGTCGTCGGAAGCGCGGGCCAGCGGCGAAACTTCGACTGGGTAGTCGATGATGAACGTGGGCTCCCACAGTTCGGCTTCCGCCGAAGCTTCGAAAAGTTGCAATTGCAGGCTGCCAAGGCCGCCGGGTTTGACCTTTTCGCCGAAGTCCCCGATTTTCTGCGTGAGCCAGGCGGGGTCGGCAAGTTGCTCCTCGGTAAAACCGGGATGATATTTGCGGATTGCGCCGGTGATGGTGAGTCGGGCGAAGGGCTTGGCAAAATCGAGCGTGCGTCCCTGATAGACGAAGGTCTCGGTACCAAGCGCTTCGCGCGCGGCCTGACGGATCAACCCTTCGGTGAAGTCCATCAACGTCCGGTAGTTCGCGTAGGCTTCGTAGAACTCCATCATGGTGAACTCGGGGTTGTGCCGGGGCGATAAACCTTCGTTCCTGAAATTGCGGTTGATCTCGAACACTTTCTCGAAACCGCCTACGACCAGCCGCTTCAGGTAAAGCTCGGGCGCGATGCGCAGGTAGAGCGCCATGTCGAGGGCGTTGTGATGGGTCATGAAGGGTTTAGCCGTCGCCCCGCCCGGAATGGGATGCATCATGGGCGTTTCGACTTCGAGGAAACCGTGATTGCACATGTAGTTGCGAACCGACTGTACCAGCCGGCTGCGGGCAACGAAAGTGAAGCGCGATTCCTCGCTCATGATGAGGTCGATGTAACGCTGACGGTATCTGGATTCGGTGTCGGTGAGGCCGTGGAATTTGTCAGGCAGGGGGCGCAGGCTCTTGGTAAGCAGCCGGAGCGTCTCGGCCTTGACGGTCAGTTCGCCCGTTTTGGTCTTGAACAGCGTACCGATGCAGCCAACGATGTCACCGATGTCCCAGCGTTTGAAGTCGGCATAGACTTCCTCCCCAACCGCATCGCGCCCTACGTAAAGCTGAAGTTTGGCGGACAAGTCCTGGATGGTGACGAAGCTTGCCTTGCCCATGACACGCTTGAGCATGATCCGTCCGGCAACCTTGACTTCGATAGGGGTTGCTTCCAGCGTTTCGGTATCCTTGCCCGCATACAGTTCGCCGAGCTTGCCCGCGGTGTTTTCACGCGCGAAGTCGTTCGGAAACGCACGCCCCGTGCCACGCCATTGGGCGAGTTTTTCGCGGCGCTCGGCGATGATATGGTTTTCGTCCTGTAAGGCGGCGTTTTGATCGGCCATAGTCTGTCGCATGAAGAAAGTTATAATTGTCGCAGGCATGGGCGCTTGGAGCAAATCGGGGTAGCAAGCATGGCTTGCCTGCCGGTTCTGCCGGACTTGGATGGAGCATAGCGGCTTTATAGTTTACACTTGAATTTCTTGTGCCTGAACGAGCATCTGGCGCAATTCCCGTAATGGGCGGGCGGCTAAAAAGAGAATGGTTCGTACTTCGTGCATCTGCTTTATTTTCTGCACAATACCAGGGGATGAAGATGGGAATCCTAGGCGGTGCGTTCGGGTGGTTCGGGGGTGTGATAGGGCGACTCTTTGGAGCGAAGGCTACCGCCCATTCACAAATGCTCTTGCCCGAGCCGGTTCTGTTAGATTTCGATCATTGCAAAAAACAGCCGGGACTGTTTCAGGGGTTTCATTTCTCCGGAAGGACAACTCGCTATGTCATGGACGAATCGCTGTGGCGCGACTTCGAGGCGTTTTACTGTGCCCCACAGGTTTTGTCATGGTGGCTGATCATTGGGAAGGCGGGTTCAGGAAAAAGCCGTGCGGCGCTCGAATTCTGCATGGCGCTGGAGACAGGCAAGGCAGAGTTCTGTTTGTCAGGCGGAGCCGTTGGATCGGTCGAAATCAAATCAGCCTCGGACGAGGAACCCTCAACTTGGAAAGCCGGGTTCCTGAACCTTGCAGGGACGCCTTTTTCAACCTGGAAAGACTGGAAGCCCAAACAGCACACCCTCTTGGTATTCGACCGGGCAACTAGACATTACAACGATGACTCCCGCCTCTGCACAGGATGGCAGGATGGCGAAGATGTCCGGCAACGGTTTAATGTCGCTGAAATTATCAAGCTTCTCGCAACCAAGGCAGAACAGGGCGAATTCGAGCCGTTCCGCGTGCGGTTGTTGTTACTGGAGCGGGAAAACAGGCAACTAGGTCGGGATTGGTGCAGGGATTTGTCCACGAACCTTTCTCTGCGTTTCAAGGAAGAGCCCACGCTGCTGCCGCCCGTAACGCCGGAAGGGCTGTTCGGTATTGCTCAGGATGTATGGAAAAATGTCGGCCAGGACGGTTCAAACGCGCCCTGTCCCTCTTCCGATATTTTCTTGGAAAAGCTGTATTCCGTGGATAGCGATCGGAGAGCCTTGTTTGCCATGCTGCTGGCTGCGGCAATGACCACGGAAGGAGGCGCGGATTCCGCATTCACCCGCAGCGATGTGCTGAAACTGTCCCTTCAAGATGGATACGGGCGCGTATTGCAGCTTGCCGGAAAAGAAAGTGCCGCGCAGGCTTTGAGAATCCTGGCGCTCTCTACCTTAACAGGCGGTAGGCTCGGTGCTTGCGACCTGGACAAAGATCATGCCTTGTGGAGTTCTGGCCTGGGATATGCAGTAGACGGTGAGGAGGGTATTTTCTACCCCTGGCCTATCGAACCGGAACTGCTTGGAGAAAGCTTCATCCTAGACGACATGGGACAGGACAGCTTCCCAGAAGATATGCGCATCAGTGACGATGAGATGCGCACTTTGGTCGTCAAGGCATGGGAAACCTGCTCTCCCGAAGTGGCTTACTTTTTCGAATGTTGCGGGCAGGACTTTTCGTCCGACCCCTCCTGGATCGAAACGCGGTTCCTGAACTGCCGCCTGGTCGACGTAGACACCCCGCTCTATATGCGAACCGCCGTAAACATAGTGACCTGGTTCGGCAAGGGGCAACTTGATGCTGCGCGCAAGATTTACGAACATATGAACGGCATCGGAAACGCTAGCATGTTCAACCACGAGCGCGCCGAAGTGTCGACAAACCTGATCCGCATCTACTGCGAAGCGGGATTGTTCGATGAGGCTTCCCCGGTATTCCTAGCGATGAATACCCTGGGAGAATCGGAAGAAGTTCAGCGCTGCCGCGCCGCGGCCTCGGTCTATCTGGTCGGGGGGCTATGCAAGGCAGGGGAACTTGTACGGGCACGGGTCATGTTCGAGGGTGCGCTGGCCTTCGAGGAATCGGAAGAATACCGGAAACCGAAAGCACTCGCGCTCATTAGCTTGATCAACGGTTACGCGAGATCAGGGGATTTCAACGAAGCGCACGAATTATTTGGAACCTTGGCAGCTTACGGGAATTCGGAAGCGATACGGATGCTACGCGCCAAGGCATCCATCAACCTGATCGTCTCTTACTGCAAGACAGGGCGTCTAAAAGAGGCGCGTGCGATCCACGAGAACATGCAGGTGCTCGGAAACGAAGCGAAAGTGAGCGATGAATATATCAAGGCATCCAGGTTCCTCGACTACTACACGGCGAAGTATGCAGGGAGCGGGGAACAGGAAGCGCAACCGAAACAACCGGTAGCCGCGTCCGCTTGAGGGAGGCCGCTCCTTCTGGCTTTGACGTCTTTGCAGGGAACGCTACTGGGTACTAAAACGGGCGCAGCCTCAGCACTGCAACCCCCCAACAACATGTGGACAAGGTCAATATCCCGCTGAACCCCTGCGTTGTTAACCAGAATATTTACTTCTGGGAAATTTCCGTTTACGCGCCGGAACAACTCATTACGGCTGCCAGAGTCCGCTACGTCGCATTTTATCGTATGGATTCCGCTCAGTTCTCTGGCGGCCTGTGCCAGCCTGTCTTCCCGGCGACTGCATATGATGACCACGCTACCGCGCTGGCGGAAGAGCTTCGCCATTGAGAAACCGATGCCTGTCGCTCCGCCTGTGATCAATACTGTGTTGCCGTCCATCCTCATTTCAGCGCCTCGATTGTCCTGTTAACCCTATTGACCATCGAATATAGCTTACCCTGCCCGAAGCTCAGATGGGTAACGCTGCCTTCCGATCAGCTTGAATGCTGCACAGCATGAAGCCCAAAATTACCCGTATACCACTTTTAAGTTACATAGAAATTGTTTTGCATATCGTTGTTGACTCGTTAATCCTCATTAGATATGTTTACATCATTCGTAAAAAATCTTTCAGAATATGCTTACATCATTTTCTACCATCAACTCATCGCCTCCCCTCATCGGGCAAACCCTACTTGCTGCTGGCCTGATTGGCGACGATCAGTTGCGCATTGTCCTCCATGAGCAAACCCGTAAGCTTCGCCCCCTTGGACAATTGTGCGTAGAACTCGGCTTCATCACGGAAACCATGCTGCGCGACGCATTATCAAAGCGGTTTGGGCGGCAGGCCGTAGAACTAGCCGGGGCTGGAACTGTGGTCGACCCGGCAGCGCTGGTTCTCGTGCCCGAGGCGCTCGCCCGCCACCATACCGTACTTCCCTTATCCTTCGACGAACCTGCCGCCACCCTGACCGTAGCAATGGCCAACCCGCAGGACCTTATCGCGCTCGACGCACTGGCTGCGCATTGCGGGACAGGACTCCACCTGCGTCCGGCACTCGCCGCCGAATCCGAAATCCGAGAGGCAATCGACCGACATTACGGCTACCGGCTTGCCATCGACGACATTCTTCAGGAACTCGAAACAAGCAGCGTCCCGGCCATGAACGAGACGGGGCATCCGCTCACGCGATTAGTCGATGCGCTGCTCGTCGATGCGGTCAAGACAGCGGCATCGGATATCCACTTCGAGCCGGAGGCCGGTTTCCTGCGCATCCGTTACCGCGTCGATGGCATCCTCCACCAGGTACGCGCCCTGCATCTCAACCATTGGCCCGCAATGGCTGTGCGCCTCAAGGTCATGGCCGGGCTCAATATCGCGGAAACGCGTGCGCCGCAGGACGGGCGGGTCACCATCACCGTCGCCGGGCGACCGGTCGATTTCCGCGTCTCTTCCCTGCCAACGCTGCATGGCGAAAACATCGTATTGCGCATCCTCGACTATCGCCGGGGCATTGTCCCGCTGGACAGGATCGGGTTCGATGTGGCACGGCTTGCCGCGATTGAACGCATGCTGGCCTACCCCGAAGGGCTGACCCTCGTCACAGGCCCCACCGGCAGCGGCAAGACCACCACTCTCTACGCCATGCTCGACCACCTCGACGACGAAACCGTCAACATCATGACGCTCGAAGACCCGGTGGAATACCCAATGGCCCGCGTCCGCCAAACCGCCGTGAGCGAAGCGGCGAAAATCGGCTTCGCTACCGGCATCCGTGCCCTGTTACGCCAGGATCCGGACATCATCCTCGTCGGCGAAATACGCGATTCCGAAACGGCTGAAATGGCTATCCGCGCCGCGATGACCGGACACCGCGTTTTCGCCACTCTCCATACCAATTCCGCGATCGGTTCTATCGCGCGCCTACTCGACCTCGGTATCCGTCCGGCACTGCTGGCCGACAACCTGCGCGGCGTGATCGCGCAACGCCTTGTGCGCCGCCTGTGCCTGGACTGCCGTTACCTGGCTCCGGCAACCGCCGGGGAATGCCTTCGCCTCGGCCTGCACGATGAAGGGGGCGGTAATGGCCTCATCCTCGCCCACGCAGGCGCTTGCCCGAACTGCGCTGGACGGGGGTATCGCGGGCGGTTGCCGATCTTCGAGGTATTGAACATGGACGAGACACTCAATGAACTCGTCGCTACGGGGGCACCCCCTGCCGAAATTGCGTGCGTTGCACGCATGCGGGAAGGATATCTCGGACTCAGTGACGATGGACGGCAAAAGGCGCTGGAAGGCAGTACCTCGCCCGAAGAACTGTTCCGCATCCTGGGACCGCTTCCACCCCCGGCAAAACCAACGCAAAGTACGAGGGAAACACAATGAGCCGCTACCGTTACCGCGCCTGTGACACGAATGGGCAAATCGCGAAAGGCGAAATCGAAGCTGCGAGCCATGTCGAACTCGAAGAACGGTTGCGTAGGCGCGGGCTGGAACCAATACGCATCAAACCGGCTCGGCCTTCATGGCTAACGGGCCGACGGAGTATTCCCAGGCGCGAACTAATCCATTTCTGCTTTCACCTCGAACAAATGCTCGGCGCGGGCGTCCCGATACTCGATGTCCTTGCAGACCTCGCCGATGGGCAGGGGCATCCTGGCACCAAGGCCATCGCGTCCGACCTGTACGCCGAAGTCGAACGCGGTCAGCCGCTTTCTTCCGCCATGAAACAACATCCGCAAGTTTTCGACGAAGTGTTCCGATGCATGTTGCATGCAGGCGAATCGACCGGCGATCTCACGCCCGTGTTGCGGCAAATCGCCTCAGACCTCGCCAGCGCCGATGAACTCAGAGCCAATGCCCGCAAAATCGCCATTTACCCGTTCGTCGTTGGAAGCGTGCTCCTCGTGGCAATCGCAGTAGCATTGACTCAAGTCGTGCCGCAAGTCGCTACCCTGTTTCGCAGCAATGGGCAAGTTTTGCCCTTTTCAACACGCCTGCTGATCGGTATTTCTGGTTGCTTTAGGCAATATGCCTGGCTGTTGCCGCCGGTGCTTATTGCCGCACCCATCGCGCTTTCCATGGCTGCGGCACGGCAGCCAGCATTGCGTTTGTTCCTACATACCCTTGCGTTACGGCTACCGCTCGTTGGTTCCATCACGCAACGGCTGGCTCTGACCCGCACCGCTAGCCTGCTTGCCATGCTCTACGCCAGCGGCATCACCGTGATCGATGCGATTGCCAGCACCGCACGCGCGACACCAAACTTGGCGATTCGCTACGGCATCGAAACCGCCGGTACGCGCATTGCCGCAGGGCAAGGCATCGCCAGCGCCTTCGAATCTACCGGGTTTTTTCCCAGGCTAGTCATTCGGATGCTGAAGGTAGGCGAACAAACCGGGCGGCTCGACAGCGCCCTTGGGCAACTCGTTTATTTCTACGAGCGCGATGCCCGTGAAGCCATTGAACGCCTACAAGCCAGCATCGAACCGGCGCTCACTATCGTCATGGGCCTGCTGATGCTCTGGATTGCTATCGCCGTCCTCGGCCCGATTTATGACATCATCACCAGCCTGCCGGTTTGAAGATCGCCATGAAACATTCTTTGGTCATTAACTCGCAGGGGCTCGATATCTGGCGGCACACGGCAAGCGGCATCGAGCTCGAAATGAAGCTCGATGCCGACGATAAAAGAGCCTGGGCGAAATTCCAGGACTGGCTGGTTGGTGAGCGCCGTCGCTGTGCCCTCGTCGCCGACCTGCCCGACGAACGCCACGCCATCGAACGCCTGCCGCATACTTCACGTACCGACCGCCTCCAACTCATCGAACGTAAGCTGGCACAACGCTTTCCAGATGCCGCATTTACAAGTGCAGTTCCGCTGCCCGTCGCCCCTAAAGACGGCGCGGCCAAACTCGTGCTGCTTTCTGCCCTGCCCCGTTCATCCTCCATTTCTATTTGGCTGGACATGCTGGGCGAAACCGGCATACAAGGCCGAATCAACGTGCCGCGCCTCACTAGCGTGCCATTCTTAGTCGAACATTGGTACTGCCGCCAGCGCACATTTCCGCCGCAATGCTTACTGCTCGCCCTCGGGGCAGGTGGTATGCGCCAGATATTTTTCCGGCAACGCCGCCTTGCCTTCTCACGAGTCATCACCGCCAAGGCAGCCACGTTTGCCGGGAGCATACCCGCTTACCGCGACGAACTCACGCAAACCCTGGCCTGGCTGCCCTCGCAACGTCTCGTCGAAGGGACACCCCCTATACTCGTCCTCGCAGTTGAAGCCGATTTCCCGCTCCTGCGCGAATTAATTCCATCCCCGAACAGTGCTATGGATTTCATCGATATTGCCCGGTGCTCTGGCGGCGACACTGACATTCTCTCACTAGCCTTGAGAGAAACCCGTCATGGTGGTTCACCAAACTATTACGACTGCCCCCAATTACGCCGGGTACGCCAATTCACCGCCGCACGCCGCGCCATATGGGCTATCACCGTGACCACATTTGCCATCGGTTTGGCGAGCGCCGCAGCCAGAGCCGTCGATGCCGCCCATTTGCGCCAGGAAACCGAGCAACTCATTGCGGAACAGCGAAAACTGCAAAATGAGCTGGAAAAACTGGGCGCAGAAGCTATTGCCGAACCAAGCGCGGATTTCCCTGACGACTGGTTTGACAAGGCCGAAAACCTTGTCCGGGATGCAGGGGTTGCTCCAATCGACATACTGCAAGCTGTCGCAGGATTGCTCGACAAGGCTCCTTGGGCGCGGCTGGAATCGCTGGCCTGGAAAAAACTCCCCACACAGGGTTTGGCTGAGAGCGTGCCATCGGCCAGCATTGAGCTTGAAATTTCGCTCACCGATAACGAACCGCCGCAAACTGCCGCCGACAGGCTGGCCTCATCCTGGCAACAGCAACATGGCTCGGCCATGAAGGCGCACATCGAGCCCGGCATGGCGCGCCTGCGGCTCGACACCACGCTCGCCCTACCGTCGCAGGAAAAAGTGCCATGAACATGCCGATGCAGGCTCCGCTCCCGTTGCAGCTATCACAACCGCACGGTTTTGCCGTGCCGCCAGCATTCCGCCGCGCCCTACTCTATTTCGTGGCCGTGCTTGTCGTCGCACTGATGCTCTGGTTCCTGTCCGATGCCTGGCACGCCGAAGCTGAAGCTGAACAGAACGATGCACGCGTAAGTACGCAGAAAACCGTCGTGCAACTAACCAGCGCCCGCGAAACCGAATCAGCACGTATGACCCACGTAAAACGTTTCGCCCTGATAAAAACCGCGTTGGAAAAAACGTCTCCTGGTAAAACCGAATGGGAACAACTTACCCGGCAACTGTCCATACACCCCCATATCGTCGAACCCACCCTAGATTCCCTACCCATCCAAGCCGCATTTCCAGAGCCTCAAAACGCGGCCGCCTCGGCGCTTCGCGCCACCCACCCAGGGAGGAAAATGCCTGCCATCACCATCCAAGGTGTACGCATTGAAGCTGGGTTATTGCACGAAGAAACGTTGCTTGTGCTCGATTCCATCGCTACCGGTTCACCGGCGCATGTCATCCCTATAGGATGTTCACTGCAGCGGGAAGCTGATACCGCGCCTGTCACACTACGGGCTCTCTGCGAATTCACTTGGGTTGCCCTCGTGCCGTCTCTGGAATGAACAGGGTATGGGCATGGACACACCGAGCACCCACCGCCGCCTCTTGCCTATATTTGCACTTGCCATGGCATGCCAAGTGTTGGCCTTGGAACGGGACATCGCTGCACCGTCCTCGCTTAAACCCAAGTTCCGGCAAGCGCCTATAGCATTCGACGGACGCGTTTTCTTTTCTGCCGCCGAACGGCGGGCGCTGGAAATTAAGTCTGCGACTCCAATCGTCACTGCCCCTCCCCCTGTGGCAACGCTTCCCAAACGGCGCTTTAACGGAACCCTATGGCGCGATAGCCGCATCGTTGCCCTATGGTTCGATGGTGACCTGGTCGACCCGGCCACCGAACCAGCCATCCGCATCGGCGACGGCATTCCGGTCACGATGGTTTCTGGGCGTCGGCAAACCTTGTCACCGGGGCAAAGCTGGCCCATCTCAAGCAGGAAACCTGAACCATGACGCCGCCCCCGTTCTCCATCCGCCACTCGCACGGCGGGGCATTGCTTCCCGCCGTGCTTTTGCTGCTGCTCATGGCATCCGCCGCACTGGCAGTTTCCGGACACCTCGCATACCAAGCCAAGCAGCGGGCCAGCGGGCGCAGCATTGCCGCACTAGCCCAAGCCAAGGATGCACTCATCGGCTACGCCTTTAGTTACCCCGAATTGCAGCACGACGGACAGGCCATCGGTTACATGCCATGTCCCGATAAAACCAACAGCGGCTCTGTCTCCCTTGGAGCATGTAACGCCCGTGACCACGGAGCCATTGGCCGTTTTCCGTACCGTACCCTGGGCCTACCGATCCTGCGCGACAGCCAAGGACAATGCCTGTGGTACGCGATCGCCGGCAGTGCCAAACATAACCCCAAGCCATTGACACTCAATTGGGACAGTCCTGGGCAATTCAGGGTCGTTTCACCATCCGGGCGTGCGATCAGCGGTGAAAAGTATGACGCTATCGCAGTTATCCTGGCTCCCGGAGCCGCGCTGCCCGGCCAAACTCGTCCCCCTGCCCCCACAAATGCGCAACGTTGCCCAGGCAGTGCGAACGCCTCCAGCGACCTGCCCGCCTTCCTCGACCAGCCATACGCCAGCGACATCCCCGGCAATCTCGACATCGTCCAGGGGGGATTGGGTACGGATTCCAACGACATTACCGCCTGGATCACCGTCGATGACCTATTCGGCGCCCTGCGCAGACGGTCCGACTTCCCCGCCCTGATCGATGCCGTCCTTGATGCCGCGGCCACGGCACTGCAATCGCGCCTCGCCGACATCGGTCCTGATAATCCCGGCGACAATGGCGCCGGTACGGCATTCCTCACTGCCCAGGCCGAAACCATTATCGGCAACCGTGCACATGGGCGCCTGCCTGACAGTGCCACGCTTGGCATCGCGGCAGAACAATCCGCCGCCCACGACAACTGGCGCGACCAACTACGCTTTGTCGCCTGCATGGACGGTAGCGCCTGCCTGACGGCGATACTGGCCGATTCGGCAACCTCCCCGCCCGTTTCCGCAACTGAAACCTGTCGTGCGCTCGTTCTGTTTGGCGGCGAGAGGCTACGGGGCGATGCGCCCCAACAGCGAAGCACCGCAGCTGAACGCGCAGATACCACCCAATACCTTGAGGGGATGAACCGCGTGAGCTTCACCACCGGCGTGGGTAACTACGCCGGGTATCGCCACTATGCTGTTACAGACCCTCACTTGCCTGCCAGCGAGGATTTAATCCGATGCATACCATAAGCATATTTTCTACCAAACGCGGCTTCACCCTCATCGAAATGGCCATCGTGCTCGTCGTGCTTGGCCTGACCGCCAGCCTTCTTATCGCGCCGCTCGCCATGCGTTTTGAGGCTAGCCAACGCCACGCTGCCGAAAGCATGCTCGACGATATCACTGAGGCGCTCATCGGTTTCGCCCTGGTTCAGGGCCGCCTACCGTGCCCAAGCATCGAACCAGACCCTTTTAACCCCGCCTATGGGTTGGAACAAGGTCCCCCCTGCTCGTTAAACGTACCTGGCTACCTGCCCTGGCGCACGCTCGGCCTGCCTGGCCATGACCCCTGGGGCAACCCACGCACTGGCGCAAACCAACCTTGGGTAGGGTGCTGGCGCTATCAGCCGGACAAAAATTTCGTTGAAGGCACGATTTCGCTTTCCACCCTACCAAGCGGCCAAATCCAGATCAAGGATCACGACGGTAACCTGGTCAGCACGTCAGATTCCCGCGTCGTTGCTGTCGTTTTTTCGACTGGCCCAAACCGGCATGCCGACGGGCTCAATGCCGCTTATTCGCCTGCCTCACCCTCGTTTGAAGCCGGGGAACCGACCCCCGCCTTCGATGACCTGGTGCGCTGGGTCGGACATCCGCTCTTCATCGCCCGCCTCGCCCGTAGCGGACGCCTGTGACGTCCGCGTTTTTTTCAACATTACCCTAATCAGAAAAGGAGAATTGCAATGAAAACAAAATCATCTGTTGGACAAACCGGCTTCACCCTCGTCGAAATTTCAATCGTCCTTGTCATCATCGGACTGTTGATCGGTGGAGTACTCAAAGGCCAGGAACTCATCAACAGCGCCAAAGTAAAAAACCTTGCCAAAGATTTCACTAACACTCAGGCAATCCTCTACGCTTACCAAGACAAATTTCGTGCCCTACCTGGCGACGACAGCCGCGCATCAGAGCATGTCTGCCCGCAGGGTACCCCCAACTGCGTAAATGCCGGTGACGCAAGCGGAACCATCGACGGTGACTGGGATGCCGCCCCGACGGCATCTGCCGAAAGCATTTATTTCTGGCAGCATGTCCGGTTTGCAAACCTCGCCACCGGCTCAACCGACACAACCAGCCCCAATTTCCCTCCCTTCAACAGCATAGGCGGGCGCATTGGCATCCAATCCGGCGGCACCGTTGCCCCTTTGGGCGTACCAGGCAGTTATGTAATCTGCTCGGCGGGCATTCCCGGCAAACTCGTCCGCCAACTCGATAACACGTTGGATGACGGCGACCCTTCAACTGGCGCGATGCGCATCGGAATCACTACCGCAGGCCCGGCGGTTAGCATTGCCAGCCTCAACGATGGCACGGCTTACGTTGCCTGCCTAGGTTTTTGACAACTCTCCGCCTCCCGCAAACCATTGCAGCAACGGAGGGTTTGCGGGGGGCATGATTTGGCCGCACTGATCCAGATTCCGGCCATCCGATGCTTTTTTGTACTTCATGAACAAATGCGGTAAAAGGATGACCATTGTTCGTCTGTCAATCGTTCATATCTGCTCATGCAGCATGAGAATTGCCCGCCACGCCGTCTAGCAACAGCTACTTCTTCAGTTTCAAATAACCGACGCCTACATGGTCACCCGCTGACGTCAGTTTTGAACGAATGACGGTTTTTGATGATTTTTTCGCATACGAGTTATCAACAAGAGGGATGAAATAAACTCTTTCAGTATTTCTCAATATCGCTGTCCGTTTATCTAAATTGACAGACAGTTTCCACCCGTTGCGTGAAAGGGCTTCTTCTGAGTAGACATCCGAAACTGTTCCTTTCTCTGTCAAAAATTCGACTTTAACGCGCCTTTTACCATTGACCCTACCTGAATAAACCGCCCTTACGTGATGGGACGCAAGCAGGCCGGAAATGCGGTTAACGTGGCTTTGACTATCTTTAACCGTAGGAACAGGCGACGCTGAAGATTCAGATAACGTCGAAAACTCAGGGACAGGCGCTGCTAGGGTCTCAGGCAATGGTAGAGGCTCAGAGACAGACGCTGCCGAGGGTTCAGAGTCGGCAGGCAGAACATTGTTTGCCATATCTGACGGGGGGCGGGGGGCACTCCTGATGTCAGGGGCTGGTGGCTGCTTGAGGACAGGGATTTGCCTCATGTTCAATCCCCATACCGCAGCCACGAACACTACGAAAATGATGGCCAGGAACACAGCCCGCTGTTGTTGCCAAGTGATGCGCCGCCGGGCAAAAACAGGCACTGCTGAAAACACAGATACAAGCCTGGATACGAGTCCGAATTTGGGTGCATCCGTACGCCCCGTTGGTTCGATGCCCTGCGTATCGGAATCCGATGGAGATTGGCGCAGTGGCAAACCGCAACGGGGGCAACATCTTGTACGCCATGCTCCTAGGTAGGAGTCGCATGAAGAGCAGTACATGGTCTGTTCCACCAAAATTCAAGTCGTTACAAACCAATTATGCGCAATAGAAGGCGGAAAAGATAGCCCGCATGTAACCGGCACTTAGGGAAATGTCGAACGCCTGGGGCTGAATAGTATCAGAAAGCTTTTTTCTGCACTGGCTGTCTCACAACAATTATTTGACCCAAACCGACCGCACACTAGGCGGACATAGGCTAACCGTGCTGGACGACGAAAGGTTGGTGCCCCTCAATTCATTCTGCTACCAGGCACGATTTGTTCGACTTCGACTCTCGCACTGCCCTTGTTGACATAGCCTAGCTTCCAAGCCGCTACGTAGGAAAGGTCTATGACCCGCCCATGCAGAAAGGGGCCGCGGTCATTGATCCGCACGATAACCGAACGTCCGTTTTCGAGCGAAGTAACACGCGCATAGCTTGGAATCGGCAACGTAGGATGCGCGGCAGTCATCGCATACATGTTGTATCTCTCTCCACTGGCAGTGAATTGCCCGTGAAAACGACGGCCATACCAGCTTGCCACGCCACGTTGGCTAAAAGGCATCACACGGGTGTGGGGTGTATATGTCTTGCCGTTTGCGGAATAGGGTTGGTTTTTGCGCACATAGAGGGGCTCTGCACGCGGCTTGGCATCAGGGATTTTCGACAGTCTCTCGAACGAGGCACTGCTAGGGCCATCATCCTTATAGTACCCACCACGTTTTTGGGAGGTCGTGCCGCAAGCCGCCAATATCGAAACCGCAACGACCGCCACCCCCAGGGTGCACAGTATCTGGCTCCCGGTGCGCATCGTCGTGCCTCCTAACGTTCCTGCCTGCTACGGCTGATCCCCATCAGGATACCAATACCCAAGCAGAGAGTCACAACGGCAGTTCCGCCATAGCTAATAAACGGCAGGGGCACGCCTACGACCGGCAGGATGCCGCTGACCATGCCGATGTTTACGAAAATGTAGGTGAAAAAAACCATCGTTGTCGAAGCGGCCAGCAACTTCGCCCCCAAGGTCTGTGCAGTAGCAGCGATGATGAAGCCGCGCGTCAGCAACGCCACGTATAGCCCCAACAGGATGAGTACTCCGACGAGGCCTAATTCCTCGGAAAGCACAGCAAAAACGAAGTCGGTATGCCGTTCCGGCAGGAAGGCCAGTTGCGTCTGCGTCCCCTGCTTCCACCCCTTTCCAGCGAAACCCCCCGAGCCAATGGCAATAGTCGACTGGATGGTATGAAATCCCTTGCCAAGGGGGTCGCGGTTCGGGTCGAGCAGCGTACAGACACGCTCTTTCTGGTAATCCTTCAAACCAGGCCACACTATATCTGGCTTACACCAATCCCCGCCGAAAATGCCGATAGCGATAATGACGGCCACGCCGACCAAAGCAACTGGCACGATCAGCTTCCACGGTAGCCCAGCGAAGAAAATCACGAAAAGTCCTGAGGAACACACCAGGATGGCAGTGCCCAAGTCAGGCTGTTTGGCGATTAGGTATATCGGTCCGGCCAATAAGAGCACTGCAACCAGGAATTCTCCCCAGGAAATGAAGTGCTCGCGTTTCTGGAAAAACCATGCCAAGATCAACGGTATGGCGATTTTCATGATCTCGGAGGGTTGGATACGGTGGATTGGGCCGATATCCAACCAACGTTTCGCGCCCTTTGCTTCAGTCCCGTACAGATGAACCGCGAGTAGGAGGGCGACGCCGATGACATAGAACAGCGGCGCCAGGGATAGCAAGCGGCGAGTCGGGATGAAGGCGATGACCCACATCCCGAACAACGACAGGGAAATGAATATGGCCTGGTTCCCAAGCCGGTCTGGCGCAGCACTTCCCATGATTACGGTGCCATAAGTCAACAATGCGGCAAGGATCAGCAGCAACGGCGGGTCGAGCGGGCGAACCAGTGCCGAAAGCAGTTGTGTGATGCGGAAAGGGCGGCGCTGGATCACTAGTCACCCTCCCCTTGCATGGCCCCATGATCCAAATGGCCGTTGTCCCCTTCGTCTTCGGGCTCGGCACCAGAATCTTCGGGTGCGGGTTTGTCGACACGTTTTTTCAGGAGAAAGGCATCGATCACCTGCCGCGCAATCGGCGCAGCGGAAACCGCGCCGAAGCCGCCGTTTTCCACCATGACCGCAAGCGCAATTTTCGGCTCCTCAGCCGGCGCGTAGGCGATGAACCATGAATGGTCACGTTTGTGCTCGACGCTCTTGTCATATTGCTGGCCTTTGAGCGAATATACCTGGGCAGTACCGGTTTTGCCACCAGCACGGTATGGCGCACCGGCAAAGGCTCGCGTTGCAGTTCCGAAACGGGTGACATCTTCGAGTGCTGACCGCACCGCAGCCAGGAATTCCGGGTTGCCGGAAATCACAGTGACCTCATCGGGTGGAAGCTCTTCCCGTTGACCATGACTATCTGTGACCGCCCGGAGCACGCGTGGGCGCATCCGTTTTCCACTGTTGGCAATCGTTGCTATGGCCGAGGCCATCTGGACGGGAGTATAGGCGTTGTAGCCTTGGCCGATGCCTACCGAAATTGTCTCACCTCCATACCATTTCTGGGCTGCCGGCCCGAGTTTTGCAAAACGCTTGCGCTTCCAGGCCGTCGAAGGCAGTACTCCCTCCTTCTCGTCGGGAATGTCGATGCCGCTGAGCGAGCCCAACCCGAATTGCCCAATGAATTTGGCGATGGTATCGATACCCAGGTCGTTGGCCAGTACGTAGTAAAAGGTGTTGCACGAAACGACAATAGATTTGTGTATGTCGACTACGCCGTGCCCGCCTTTCTTGTCATCCTTGAAGTAATGGCCGCCATAGGAAAAACCGCCCGGATCACTCATCTTATAGGTAAGCGTGCGTTTGCCCGAGTTCAGACCGGCTAGGGCTATGAAGGGCTTGATGGTCGAACCCGGCGGATAGGCGCTAGCAACGGCTCGGTTGAGCAGGGGTTTGTTTTCCGAGGAATTGAGCATTCTCCAGTCCTGGTTGGAAATGCCGTCAACAAACAGGTTGGGGTCGAACGTCGGCATCGACACAAATGCAAGCACTTCACCGGTCGATGGGTCTAGGGCAACTAGCGCACCACGCCGTTCGCCGAAAGCAGCTTCAGCGACTTTTTGCAATTCGATGTCGATTGACAGTTCAATGTCTTTCCCTGGCGTTGCCGGTTCAGTCTTCAAGCTCCGTACCACTTTGCCGCCAGCAGTATTCTCGACATGCTCGACCCCGGTAATCCCATGAAGGTCGGCCTCGTAGACCGCCTCCACGCCGCTCTTGCCGATATACATGCTGCCAGAGTAGTTGGCAGCTTCGTCGCGTGCTTCGATTTTCTCGGCATCGAGGTCACTGATGCGGCTGATGTAACCGATGAGATGCGAACCCAGAGTACCGTTCGGGTAATCGCGGAACAGCCGCGCCTGCACATCGACGCCAGTGAAACGGTAACGTTGCCCCATGAAGCGTGCGACTTCTTCATCGCTGAGGCGGGTGCGGATCGGTGCGCTGTCCAAGCGGCGGTTGTCCCGAAGGAAGTTGCGAAAACGTTCTCGATCCTTTTTTTCGATGGCGATGAATTCGGAGAGCGCGTCGATCGTCTTTTCCACATCGGCGACGAGCGAAGGCGTAATTTCCAGGGTGTAGGCAACGAAATTCCGTGCCAGTGTCACACCGTTACGGTCGATGATGTTCCCACGCTGGGGCACGATCGGCATCATGGAAATGCGGTTGCCTTCTGCGAGCCTATAGTAATAGTCGTAACTCTCTACCTGCAGCGAATAAATCCGTAATGCCAGCAGGACACAGCCGACGAGCACGAACAACGCAGCCGCGAGCAAACGTATGTAGAAACGCCCTACGTCTTCGTTAGGCTCGTTAAAAGTTTTCATCCTGGTCCCGACATTCAGATTGGCCGGTTTTCATCCCGGTCGACTGGCTGGAACTGCGGTAGCAGCAGCAGGTAAGTAAGTGGTAGCCATAGAGCCGCACCGACGACGCTGGACAGGAAATAGTCCCATTCGGGGAACGCGTCCCCGACAAACATCCGTACACCGACCATCAGTGCCTGCGCCACCAGGAGCATAGGCAGCACATGCAGTGCCTGCAATAGCGATGGGAACCACATGATCCGCCGCGCTAGACTGTTGCCAATAAAAGCCAATATCACGTAAGCCAGGGCGTATTCGCCCATTGCTGCGCCCTTGCCGATATCGATCAGCATGCCAAGGAGGAACCCCGCGCCCATGCCGATATGCAGGGGTTCGCGGATGCACCAGAAAACCAGCACCAGCGCAGCCCAATCCGGGATGCCGGGATGATGTCCAAAAGGGACGTAATCCAGTACGAGCCCGATGAAAAGGCTCATGTATACGAACCATGGTTTGGCTGGGCGCAAGAGGCGGTTGGACCGGTTGGTAAATTGCATGACTAGTCCCCGCTTTTGACCTGATGCTCGCCCTTTGGCAAAACCGAGAGAGGAGGTGGATCGCCAGTCTCCGGCTTAGGTGGCGGGGGGGGCAATTCCGTACGTCCCAATATTAGCACCCTGATGCTCTTTTCAACCCCTCCCAGCGGGCGGCAAATGACATGGGCAAAAGGACCAGCCTCGCGGTCGACGCTCTCGACTTCGGCCACAGGCAGGCCGGGTAGGAATATGCCGTCAAGCCCCGAAGTTACCAAGCGGTCATTGGGTTGAATATCGGCATTGGCAAGCACGAAACGCAGTTCGAGCGACCCCGGCCCGATGTCTGACTGAGCGGCCTGCTGCCAGCGTTTGGGGACATCATTCAATGCACGCATCCCCTGCCCGGTTCCAAACATAACCCCACGCAGGCCGTTACGCATAACCTGCACCGGAACTGCCTGGTTACGGTCAGTGATAAGGGTAATCTCGGCCTGTGACGGATAAACCCGCGTTACTTGCCCAAGCAGGCCATCAGCATCGACAACCGCGAGGCCGTGAGTGATGCCCGCCTTTTTGCCCTGATCGAGGATGACCTTGCGGGAGGACGAATCGGGCACGCTGTAGAGCACCTCTGCCGTGATGCTTTTGACCGGCGTTTTCTTGCGCATGCCGAGAAGCTCGCGCAAGCCTGCATTTTCCCGTTCGAGCTCATCGAAGCGCAGCAACCGTTCGGCGCCATCGAGTTGGTGTTGGCGCAATTTAGCGTTTTCATCCTGCAAATCCGCCATATTGGAGAAATGCTCCGTAGCATTGCCCAGCAGCTTGACCGGTTCGGACGCAACTGTGTTTATAGGCGAAATGATCGTGTGCAGGGATTCGCGTAAGGAATCCAGGTAACGAAAACGCAGGTCAGCCACCAGTATCACCACACAAATCGTGGCGTAACCCAGTAAGCGAACTTTTGCCGACACACCGCGCTTGAAAACGGGGTGCGTTTGAAAATCAGAGCCAGGCATCCAACAGTTTCCGGGCGGTAACGGTTATTCGTGTTTGATACGTCCAGCCATCGGTATTTTTCAATCCGATGTGAATATGGAAGCCAACTTGTCCATCCTGTCAAGCGCCATGCCGCAACCACGCGCCACGCAGGTCAGCGGCTCTTCGGCAACAAACACCGGCAAACCAGTTTCTTCCGACAACAGGCGGTCAAGGTCACGCAACAGCGCCCCCCCACCGGTCAATATCAGGCCGCGTTCGGCAATGTCCGCCCCCAACTCGGGTGGCGTTTCTTCGAGGGCGATCTTGACCGAAGAGACGATTTGGTTGATGGGCTCGGTGAGCGCTTCAAGAATTTCGTTGGACGAAATCGTGAAGCTGCGCGGGATGCCCTCTGCAAGATTGCGACCCTTGACTTCCAGTTCGCGCACTTCCGAACCAGGGAAAGCGGAACCAATCTCTTTTTTGATGTTCTCGGCAGTTGTGTCGCCAATCAGCATGCCGTAATTGCGGCGGATGTAATTGACGATGGATTCATCGAATTTGTCGCCCCCGACCCGGATGCTGCCCCGGTAAACCATGCCACCCAGCGAGATGACCCCGACTTCAGTCGTGCCGCCACCGATATCGACCACCATCGAGCCAAGTGCGTCCGAAACCGGCAGGCCGGAGCCGATTGCCGCGGCCATCGGCTCCTCAATCAGATAGACCTGCGACGCGCCCGCAGCCAGCGCGGCATCGCGGATGGCGCGGCGCTCGACCTGGGTCGAGCCACAGGGCACGCAAATGATGATCCGGGGGCTTGGAGAAAGCAGTTTGGAATCGTGCACCCGTTTGATGAACTGTTTGATCATCTGCTCGGTGACTTCAAAGTCTGCAATGACCCCATCTTTCATCGGCCGGATGGCCTCGATGTTTTTGGGGGTCTTGCCAAGCATCAGCTTAGCTTCGTGCCCGACCGCTTGAATAACGCGCTTGGAATTGGGACCGCCTTCGACACGGATAGCGACAACCGAAGGCTCATCAAGGACGACTCCCTTGCCACGCACGTAAATCAGGGTGTTGGCTGTACCAAGGTCGATCGCGAGATCACTAGAAAAATAAGAACGCAGCAAACCGAACATAAGAATTCCGAACCGGTTGAAGGTTTCGTTCCGCGCACATGCGCGCCCGAGAAAAGCATAAGAGCGATTATGATACTCTACAATTCTCTACAAATTCAGCAGGTATTTTTCACATGCCGCTCTCTAACAAACAAGTTGGGCATCTTGCCCGTCTTGCCCGCTTGTCAATAACAGGTGACGACGTCGATGTTACACGTAAACAGCTTGATAGCATATTCGTATTGATAACGCAAATGCAGGCTGTCGACACCACGGGCATTGAACCAATGAGCCACCCGCAGGAACTGGCTGCCCGCCTGCGCGAGGACGCCGTCACAGAAACCGACTGCCGCACCGCGTTTCAGGCCATTGCCCCACAAGCTGCGGATGGACTTTACCTCGTTCCTAAGGTCATTGAATAGCCAATTAGGGCACTATTGTTGATTTTTACTTCATTTTTTCCCACTGCCGTACCATGACCCTCGCGCCACTTTTTGACGTACCCGTTTCCGCCCTGCGCCGTGCGCTGGATGAGAAAGAAATTTCCAGCGTCGAACTCGCCAATCTTTTTCTCGACCGGATCGATGCTTTCAATCCGGGGCTGAACGCCTTCATCACCGTTGACCGCGAGCGGACGCTTGTCGAGGCGCGGGCTGCGGACAGACGCATCGCCCGTAATGAGGCCGGACCGCTCACCGGCATCCCACTCGCCCACAAGGACGTATTTTGCACCGAAGGCGTGCTGACCACCTGCGCGTCCAAGATGCTGTCCAACTTCGTCAGCCCCTATGATGCCCATGTGGTCAGCCTGCTGAAACGGGCGGGTGCGGTGAGCTTGGGCAAGACCAATATGGACGAATTTGCGATGGGTTCGTCGAGCGAGACTTCCTATTACGGCCCTGTGAACAATCCGTGGAAAATCGGCCATGTGCCTGGCGGTTCTTCGGGCGGCTCGGCGGCGGCGGTTGCGGCGCGGCTCGCGCCCATCGCCACAGGAACTGATACCGGCGGCTCGGTACGCCAGCCTGCAGCGTTTTGCGGCATTACAGGGATCAAGCCGACTTATGGGCTCATCAGCCGCTATGGCATGGTCGCTTACGCTTCCTCGCTCGACCAAGGGGGTGCTTTCGGTGCTTCCGCCGGGGATTGCGCGCTGCTGCTCTCGGCCATGGCGGGGTTCGATATGCGCGATTCGACCAGCCTCGACCGCCCGGTGGAAGATTACGCTGCTGAAATCGGAACCCCCGCATCCGACCCCGCACGCCCGCTTGCCGGCCTCACCATCGGCGTACCGCGCGAATTTTTCTCCGTGGGCTTGGGGGATGAGACCCATGCTTCTATTGAGGACGCGCTGGCGCAATACCGTGCCCTGGGTGCATCGGTGCGCGATGTTAGCCTGCCCAATACCCGGTTTGCGATTCCGGCCTTCTACGTCATCGCAATGGCCGAAGCATCAAGCAACCTTTCCCGGTTCGACGGCGTGCGCTATGGCTACCGTGCCACCAAATATGCCGACCTTGTCGACATGTATTGCAAAAGCCGCAGCGAAGGGTTCGGCGCAGAAGTGCAACGGCGCATCCTGACCGGGACTTTCGTGTTGTCGCATGGCTATTACGATGCCTATTACCTTCAGGCGCAAAAGTTGAGGCGCTTGATTGCCGAAGATTTCCGGCGTGCCTTCTCCGAATGCGACCTAGTTGCCGGCCCGGCCGCGCCGATGACGGCCTGGGCTTTGGGTGCGATGGGCGACGACCCGGTGCAAATGTACCTGGCCGACATTTACACCACACCCGTCAATCTCGCAGGGCTACCAGGGCTTTCCCACCCTTGCGGATTCGATGCCGCTGGGTTGCCGATCGGGTTGCAGTTGATTGGCAACTATTTCTCCGAAGCGCGCTTGCTAACCGCCGCCCACCGCTTCCAGCAAGTTACTAATTGGCACCTGCACCGCCCGGCTCCAATTGCCCGGGCTAACGCTTGAAGCGCACATCCACGATACAACGGGTAACGAAATGAGCAGATCGGATTGGGAAATCGTCATCGGGCTAGAAATCCACGCCCAACTCAACACTTCCGCCAAGATTTTCTCCGGTGCCAGCGCGGCGTTCGGCGCGCAGCCCAATGTACAGGCCAGCGCCGTGGATATCGCCCTGCCTGGCGTGTTGCCAGTCCTGAACCGGGGCGTGGTCGAGCGCGCCATCCGTTTCGGTTTGGCTTTGGGGTCGCACATCGCGCCGAAAAGCGTATTCGCGCGTAAGAATTATTTTTATCCTGATTTACCTAAGGGTTATCAGATCAGCCAGTTTGAATTTCCGGTAGTACAAGGGGGTATCATCACGGTTCAGGTCGGCGAAGGGGAAAGCGCTTACGAAAAGCCCATCCGCCTTACGCGCGCCCACCTTGAAGAAGACGCTGGCAAATCGATCCATGAAGATTTTCGCGGCATGAGCGGTATCGACCTCAACCGTGCGGGTACGCCGCTCCTGGAGATCGTCTCCGAACCCGACATGCGATCCTCTGCTGAAGCAGTCGCCTACGCACGCGCCATGCATGCGCTGGTGCGCTGGATTGACATCTGCGACGGCAACATGCAGGAAGGGTCATTCCGGTGCGACGCCAACGTTTCGGTGCGCAAAAAAGGCGTAGAGGCACTCGGGACCCGACGTGAAATCAAAAACCTCAATTCCTTCCGTTTTCTGCAACAGGCCATCGATTTCGAGGCTGGCTGGCAGATCGAAACGCTAGAAGACGGGAGTTGGTTTGAACAGGCCACTGTGCTCTTCGACCCTACCACCGGGCAGACGCGGATGATGCGCTCCAAGGAGGATGCGCACGATTACCGCTACTTCCCCGACCCCGACTTATTGCCGCTGGTGATCGAACCGGGATGGGTCGAACGGGTCAGGGCGTCAATGCCCGAATTGCCGACAGCGATGAAGGCGCGCTTTGAGCAGGAACTGTGCCTGTCCGCCCAGGATGCCAGCGCACTCACGACTAGCAAGGAAACAGCGGATTATTTTCAGGCTGCCGTCGCTGCCGCTGGCACAGTGCATGCCAAACTCTGCGCCAATTGGGTGATGGGAGAACTTGCTGCATGCCTGAACAGAGCCGGGCTGGAAATTGCCACTGCGCCAGTTTCTCCCACACAATTGGCCGGACTGCTCCTGCGCATCGCCGATGGCTCTATCTCCAACGCTATTGCGCGCAAGGTGTTCGAGGCGCTCTGGAGCGGCGAAGGTGCAGATGCGGACGAAATCATCGAACGCGAGGGGTTGAAACAGGTCACAGACAACAGCGCAATCGAAGCGATGGTCGAGGAGGTCATTGCTGCCAACCCGAAATCGGTCGAAGAATTTCGCGCCGGTAAGGAAAAGGCGCTCAACGCCCTCGTTGGGCAGGTTATGAAAGCTAGCCGCGGCAAAGCCAACCCAACTCAGGTCAACGATCTTATGCGGTGCAAGCTCAATTGAGTACCGCGCAACATCCTCGAAAACCCCTTGTGCGGCTTTTCACCCCCTCTGCCGGACAGGGGGGTTTCATAGTTTCCCGGATGAAGGCGTGCTATGGTGAAAAACCTCCGATAATGTCGTCGTCAGTAAGCTAACAGATTCACTATGAATTGCCTACTTTGCGTTATAAACCAGGATAATCTCATCTGGGAGGATGAGTACTGTCGAGTCATCATGGGTGATGATCCCGATTATCCAGGTTACTTCCGGGTTATATGGGGCGAACATGTTGCCGAAATGAGCGACCTGGATATCCATGCACGGCACCACTTCATGAACGTGGTGTTTGCCGTCGAAAGCAGCCTGCGCAGCCTGATGAACCCTGACAAGATCAACCTCGCCAGCCTCGGCAACAAAGTCCCGCACCTGCATTGGCACGTCATTGCGCGCTTTGCGGACGACCGTCATTTCCCCGAGTCCATCTGGGGCCGCGAACAACGCAGCGCTTTGAGGCGCGACGCGCCTGGCCGCGACGTGCTGGCCGCCCGGTTAAACGTTGAACTTGCCCGATCTTCAGCTACTTGTTAATAGTAAAATAGCCAAAACACATTTATTCACCCGGAGTTCTCATGGACTACCATAACCCTGCACAATGTTTGGGTTTGTTGCAGAATCTGCCGACCGACAACACGCTGGAGCGGTTTTCCGTGCTAGCGGATATCGTCGCCGTCCTGCTTTCCACCCGCCCTCTCCCTGAACAGCACCTCGAAGTCCTGGAGACGGCTCGTCCGCTGATCGACAAAACCCGTGCCAAGCTCCCCGGCCTCGATGGCAACGAATTGCTGCCCCCCGATGGTCAACATAACGAGCTTTTGCTGAAGGTCATCAAACTCTGGCGTGACCTTTCGCATTCCTATGCCCTGATTGCCGCATTAGATGCCGAAACTGAAACCCTGAAGGACCAACGTGCATTGCTTGCGCAACGTCGCACATACTACGCGGGCAAGATTGTGTCCGAGTATTACCGTGCGCACCGTGCCCTGCCTGCCGGGGTGTGGAAGCAGGCACACGAATGTTTCATCGCTGCCGAACAGGAAGACATCTATTCCATCCGCGGCTCCGACACGCTTAACGCCGTCTGGAAAGCACAAAGCGCACAGGAAGCCTATATCACCATCCTGCTGCTCGACTTGGCCAACGCCTTTGGACGCAGTGGGCAGGAGTGGACATGGATTTGCCGTTGGGCGGAACGCTTCGCGCCTTACTGCACCCTCAGCACGAATATCGAGGGCTGCAAGCCCATGACTTACGGACTCGATTTGACCGCTGACCATGGTTTGCGCCCGCTTGGCCTACTGCACAAGGACTCAAACCCACGCTATTTCGACTGCAACAAGCTGGCGAGCCAGATCCAGTCTGTTTTCGCACAGTTCAAACAGGGAGTGTCCCCCTCTTCGCTTGGCCTTGGGGAAGATTGCGGCGTCGAACCCAGCGCCCGCCTGTTGCTATCGCTCTACCGGCCATGGGGGCTGGCCTCTGCCGGACGGCGTTTCCCACGGCGGGGCAGCACGGGCGTGGTCGAGTTGTGCGCCGATTGGCTTACCATCGGCTTCCACATCCAAGGCAAATTGTTTGAGCAACCCCGGAACAGCAACCAGCGTTCAATGACGAGCAGCCTGGGTTACACGCATGACGAACTGGCGCTCCACGCCTTCGGCGAACGAGCGGCGGGCGTCGAAACCGAACTGACTCGGAACGGAAAGCGCAATTTTGACTACCAACACCTCGAAGCCGAACGTCTCGGGCTGATTTGCGAACAATGGGAATTGATCGACCAATCGGTTGGAGGTTTCCGCCTGCAGCAGCGCCCACACTCTGAACGGCTCTCGCATCATCAACTTGTGGGGCTGCACCCGAACGACGGTGAATATTTCCTGCTCGGCCAGGTAAGCTGGCTGATGTTCCGCGGAGATGGTTTGCTTGAGACGGGCATCCACGTCCTACCCGGCCTGCCGAGGGTCATCGCAGCCCGCCAGCGTACCGAATCCGACGACCTGCGCGAACCCTATTCTCAGGCTTTCATGATTGAAGCCAGCGACGTGCTCCAAATTGCCGCCTCATTGATCCTGCCAGAAGGTTGGTACAAGACCAATGGCATCGTTGAGATTTTCGATGCGGGTCTTGAACGGCGGCTCAAGATGACCCAACTCCTGCTCAAAGGTCCGAATTTTGAGCAAATCGGCTTCATGGAGCTTATGGAACCCACTTGAACGATACTATCCCCCGCCCGCCATGACCACTGACACTCACAAACAGGCAGAATCCGGCCAGACCACGCACTTCGGTTTCCAAACCGTCGCCGAGGAACTCAAACAGAAAAAAGTTGCCAGCGTATTCTCTTCGGTAGCGCAAAAATACGACATCATGAATGATATGATGTCCTTCGGCCTGCACCGGCTATGGAAAGCATTCACTATCCAGTTGGCCGATGTGCGTGAAGGGAATCGGGTGCTCGATGTTGCAGGCGGAACCGCTGATTTATCGCTCGCCTTTGCGCGTCGGGTCGGCCCCAACGGGCAAGTCTGGCTGACCGACATCAATCACGCCATGCTTTCGCGCGGGCGGGATCGCCTCATCGACAAGGGGTTTTCCCTGCCGGTTGCCCAGTGCAATGCCGAAAAGCTTCCCTTCCCGGAATCCAGCTTTGATTGCATCACCGTCGCCTTTGGCCTGCGCAACATGACCCACAAGGAGGTCGCGCTTGCCGAGATGCGCCGGGTACTGCGTCCCGGCGGGCGCTTGCTGGTGCTGGAATTTTCCCGCGTCTGGAAACCTTTGTCCCCTTTCTACGATCTATATTCGTTCAAGCTTCTGCCCTGGATGGGTGCAAAAGTGGTGGGCGACCCGGACAGCTACCGCTATCTCGCCGAGTCCATCCGTATGCATCCCAGCCAAGAGGAACTGAAAACGATGATGGAAAGTGCCGGCCTCGGCAAAGTCGATTACTTCAACCTTAGTGCCGGTATCGTTGCCGTCCATCGCGGTTACAGACTTTGAACAGAGTACAAGGACGTTCCAACGAGGAAGTGAAAATGGAAAAACGGCATGTAAAGATTTGGGATCTGCCGACCCGGCTTTTTCATTGGCTTTTGGTGTTATTAACCATCGCTATGTTCATCACCGGGTTTCTGGCCGGCAACCAAGCCTTCACCGATTTCATTTTCAGGTTCATGGGTGGGCGCTCCCCGCTGGATAGCCACGCCCTGTTTGGAAAGGCCATTGCCGGGCTACTTGCGTTCCGGCTGGTGTGGGGTGTAATCGGCTCGACTTATGCCCGCTTCGCCCAGTTCGTTCCTGGCCCCGCACGGGTATTTGCCTATCTGCGCGGCCAATGGCATGGACTCGGCCACAACCCGTTGGGAGCTTTTTCGGTGCTTGGCTTTCTCGCGCTAATGTTATTCCAAGTAGGCACTGGCCTAGTAATAGATAGCGAAGCCCCCTTTACCGGGCCGTTGAACGCCTTGGTATGTAAAAACGCCTGGGCGTGCCAAAACATTGCAAAACCGTCTGTTGGTTGGCACGTATTCACTGCCTGGCTAATCGTCGGGCTGACGAGCCTGCACGTGCTCTCGATCGCTTTCTACGCCGTAGTCAAGAAAAACAACCTGCTGTTTCCTATGTTCACCGGCTACAAGGCCATAAACGACCCCTCGTTGGAGCCAGCGCATGGGGGAGGCTGGCTGGCATTCATCGTGTCCTTGCTGATTGCCGCTGGTGCGGTCTGGGTCGCCAACGGCGGCCTGAGCCCTCCCCCGCCGCCTCCGCCGCAGCAAGAAGCAGTTCCCGCATGGTAGATACTGTTATCAGAGTCAAGCCCCATGCAAAGCCGGGTTGAAAGGCACCCCTGATTTGAGTACGCCAAAGGCGACGTGGATGGGTTTTCCCTCACCCCCACAACTGATCGACCATCACATCGACCCCCCCCTCCGTAAACTGGACGGCAAGCGGGTCGCCCAGCCTGAGGCCAGCCGCAGCGCGCACGATATGGCCTTCGGCATTACGGACGATGCTGTAGCCGCGCGTAAGCACGGCATCTGGGTTCAGTTGGCGTAGCCCAGTGGAAAGTGTGTCGAGCTTTTGCCTTTGTGCGTAAACCAAGGCGTGTGTAGCCCTGTCCAGACGTTCCCCAATGCCGTCGATTTGCTTGTGCAAAGCGGTGGTTGCGGGAATCTGGGCATTCAGACGCAGTTCGAGCTTTGACAGGCGGTGGGCGCATTCTCCCAGACGAACCGCCATCGCTTGCCGGAGCCGCCGTTCTTGGTAGGTGGTGTTCTCCCGCGCACGCCGCAGGCGATCCCGTGGATGGACGAGCCGCAGCGCAGAGCGGTCGGTACGCTGCGCCAGGGCTTCCACTTGCCGCACGATGGCTTGGTGCAGATGCTGAGCGGTGACGGTAAGGGCGTGGCGGGCGGAGAAATAACCGGCGCTGGCAAGCTCCGCCGCGCCCGTGGGCGTGGGCGCACGCAAGTCGGCGGCAAAATCGGCAATGGTGAAGTCCGTCTCATGCCCAATGCCGCTCACGATTGGCAAGGGAAAGGCGGCAATGGTTCGCGCCAGGGTTTCGTCGTTGAAAGCCCAGAGGTCTTCGAGGCTGCCGCCGCCGCGTACCAGTAGGATGAGTTCGATACCGTCCGTTTCTGCGCGCTGTGCAGCGGCGGTAAGCGCCGCGCACAACTGGCGCGGCGCGTCGACCCCCTGAACGGAGGCAGGGTAAATCATCACCGGCAGACCCGGTGCGCGCCTACGTAGGGTGACGAGCACATCACGTAACGCCGCTGCCGCAGGCGAGGTGATAATGCCGATTCCTCCCGGAAACGCTGGCAGGGGACGACGGCGGGCCGGGTCGAACAAACCTTCCGCAGCGAGCTTGTCCTTGAGCCGCCGGAACGCTTCGGCCAGATTCCCGGTTCCTGCCGGGCGCAACGTCTCAACGTTGATCTGGTAATCGCCACGTGCTTCATATAGTGTCACTAGTGCCCGCGCTTCGACGCGCATGCCGTTTTCGGGGCGAAAAGGCAACACTTGCGCACGGTTGCGCCACATGGCGCAACGTACTTGGGCTTGGGCGTCCTTGAGGGTAAAGTAGATGTGCCCGGAGGCGGCACGGGTAAGGTTGGAAATTTCGCCCCCAACCCACAGCAATGGAAGGGAAGTTTCAAGCGCCGCACGAGCTAGCCGGTTGAGTTCGCTTACACTGATGACACGGAATGTGCCTTCAGCATGTGGTAAAAACCCATCCGGGGAAACGTCATAAAGTGTTGACATTTTTTTACAGAAATCCACAGTCCGAAACCGTTGTCAAGAACCAAACCGTATGGACACGGTAAATCCTTGATCGTCTGGAAGTTTGTTGTATTTTTGTTTTGAATCAATAAGTTGCATTATTGCACAATTTTGTGGCGGTGTAGTAAAAGTGGCGCGGTGGTTATAGATGTGACGCATATTCCGTAAAGCTCCACAAGCTTATCCACAGCTTTTGTGGATGAGACATGCACGTCACACTTGCTCACACCGTCTGGCGGGGCTACATTCAAACATTTCCAAATCACTTCATTTTCATTTTTTGGGGAGCAAGCGTGTTTCAGATGTTTCTGGCTGGTGGCTGGCCGATGTGGCCGTTGTTGCTCGCTTCGGTGATTGCCGTAGCGTTGATTATCGAGCGTTCGATCAGTTTGCGCCGCTCCCGTGTAGCCCCATCCGGCCTTTTGGATCGGATCATTTCTGACCTTGGGAAACACGGCGCCCCACCGGAAATGGTGTCGCGCGTCGCAACCCATTCGCCCTTGGGGCGAGTGTTCGCGGCAGGCTTGCGCAATATCAAGGGGTCGCGTGAGGTCATGAAGGAATCGATTGAAGAAGCAGGCCGTTCTGTGGCGCACGAGCTTGAACGCTTCCTCACCACACTCGGAACCATCGCCGCCATCAGTCCCCTGATGGGTCTGTTCGGCACGGTCATCGGGATGATCGAAATGTTTGCGGGCCAAGGTGTCACGGGAACGCCAGAACAGGTAGCCCACGGGATTGCGATGGCACTGCATGCAACCGCCTTCGGCATCATCATCGCGGTTCCCGCAACGATCTTCTGGAGGCATTTCCGCCGCTTGGTCGATGATTATGTGGTTGAAATGGAACAGCAGGCGACCATACTCATCGAAGTGGCGCATGGTGAACGCAGGCGCTGAGGATCATGAATTTCCGTCATAGAAGTGGTCAAAAAAGTGAACCGGAGATCAACCTCGTCCCGTTGATCGACGTGATGCTGGTCATCATCATCTTCTTGATGCTGACCACAACCTTCAGCAAAACCGCCGGGCTGGAGATTTCCCTGCCGACCGTCGATGCCAGCGGCAAGCAAAGCATCAGTAGAGAAATCAAGGTGGCAGTCACCGCTTCGGGCGATGTGATCATCGGAGGCATGCCAGTATCTAACAAGAGCATCCAGAGCATCGCGTCCGCGCTTGCTGGCGCACGTCCTGCGCAGGGGCCAGAGCCAGTGATAAACATCAATGCCGATGCACAGGCGTCACACCAAAGCGTCATCAATGTAATGCAGGCCTCGCAACATGCGGGGTTTACGCATGTTACGTTTGAGGTTCAGCAAGGGCAAAACCGCTAGAGAGACACCCGGCAATGAAAAGTACGCCGGTTTTCTGGCGAAAGCGGTCATGGCGCGCAGCTTCACTGCTGCCTGCAGCGGTATTTTTTCGCGGCCTTGCCGCGTTGCGTTGCGGGCTTTATCGCCATGGTATCCTGCACCGTGAACAGCTTCCCGTGCCGGTTATCGTCGTCGGCAATGTTGCCGCCGGCGGCAGCGGCAAGACCCCGGTGGTACTCTGGCTGATCGAGGAATTGCGCAGGGCTGGGTGGCATCCGGGTATCGTGTCACGCGGATATGGTGGCCAGGCGGTGGCAAGCGGTGTCCCCCACCTTGTCGTTGCCAATCCCGGTTCCAGCCCTAGCTCCGATTTCTATGGGGACGAACCCGTGATGCTCGCCCAGCAGGCAGGCTGCCCGGTGGCAGTTGGCCGGGATCGTCCAGCAGTGGCGCGCACCCTGCTCGCCGCGCATCCAGAATGCGACGTTATCGTCAGTGACGATGGTTTGCAGCATTACAGACTAGCGCGCACGGTGGAAATTGCCGTGGTCGACGAAGCAGCGCTTGGTAACTGCTGGCCCCTGCCGTCGGGGCCGTTGCGCGAGCCACCCGCACGGCTTGCCAAGGCTGACCTGATCCTTGTACACGGTGGATTATCACCACGCCTACGCCTGCAAATGGGCACAGTACCTATTGCCACGATGCGCTTGGTTGGCGAGCGTTTCCGTTCGCTGGTAAAACCGGATAAATGGTGCAGTGTGGAGGCTTTTGCCGGGAAAAAAGTCCACGCGCTAGCTGGTATCGGGCAACCACAGCGGTTTTTCGACCAACTCGCGGCGATGGGGCTCGACGTAATCCCCCACCCGTTTCCTGACCATCACCGCTATTGCGCAGCCGATCTCGATTTTGCACCTGGCGAAATCAAATTAATGACCAGTAAGGATGCGGTAAAATGTGTATTTTTCGCACCACCCGATGCCTGGGAACTGCCGGTGCGTGCCGTCATTGATGCTGGGGCCATCGCCCCTGTCCTGGAGAAGCTGGACGATGGACGCAAAACTGCTTGAAATACTCGTCTGCCCGCTGTGCAAGGGGCCGCTGGATTACCTAAAAGCGAATCAGGAACTTGCCTGCAAGCCGGACAGGCTGGCTTTCCCCATTCGTGACGGCATTCCGGTGATGCTCGAAGAAGAAGCCCGCTCACTCAGCGCCGAAGAAGTCGACGCGTTGCGCTAATCCCCGCCCGCCATGACCTCATTCCGCGTGGTAATTCCAGCGCGTCATGCCTCCACCCGGTTGCCTGGCAAGCCGCTTGCCGATATTGCTGGCCGCCCGATGGTGCTTAGGGTGCTGGATAGGGCGTTGGCCTCGGGCGCAGAAGAAGTCTGGGTTGCGGTCGACCATCAGGACGTGTTCGACACGGTACGCACCGCAGGCGGTAAAGCGCTGATGACCCGCACCGATCATCTGAGTGGAACCGACCGCCTCGCCGAAGTCGCCGAAACACTAGGTTGGCGCGACGATGATGTCGTGGTCAACGTCCAAGGCGATGAGCCCTTGATCGACCCCGGCCTGATCGCCGCCGTTGCCGAAGGGCTGGCTACCGACCCCGGCGCGGCCATTGCCACCGCGGCGCATCCTCTCGTTGACGTGGATGAAGTTTTCAACCCCAACGTGGTCAAGGTCGTGTGCAACGCGCAAGGGCACGCCCTATATTTTTCCCGCGCTCCAATCCCGTGGGCGCGGGACGGCTGGAGCAAATGTTGGCGCGGCTTGCCATTGCCCCCGGGATTACCAGTTTTACAGCATGTCGGGCTGTACGCATACCGCGCCGGCTTCCTGCGCCGATACGCTGCGCTGGTTCCCGCACCTATCGAACGGTGGGAGGCGCTCGAACAATTGCGCGCACTCTGGTATGGCTATACGATTCAAGTATTGACGCTCGACGCTATACCGTCCGGCGGGGTCGATACTGAGGAAGACCTGGCGCGCGTCAGAATAGTTTTTGCGCACGGATAACCGTGCATGTGGCATTTTTTGGTATTTCTACCCATCAATAGGCAGAAATCCCTATATGCCTTAGGGTTTGACCTTCGTTCAAGACAGGGTTAAGTTTCGCCCTTTGGTCGACGACGGCCGCCGTGATGGCGGCCTGGCTGTTTTTGGAGTAGATAGTTTTTTGGAGAAAACATGCGAGTAATTTTGTTGGGTCCCCCCGGCGCGGGCAAGGGAACACAGTCGAAATTCATCAGGGAAAAATTCGGTATCCCGCAAATTTCCACCGGGGACATGTTGCGCGCCGCAGTGCGGGAAGGGACGCCCCTGGGGATTGAAGCCAAGAAAGTAATGGATGCGGGACAACTCCTTCCAGATGACATCATCATTGAATTGGTCAGAGACAGGCTGACATGGGACGACTGCAAGGTTGGCTGTCTATTCGACGGTTTTCCACGCACCATCCCGCAGGCTGAAGCGCTGAGGGCTTCTGGCATATCGATCGACATCGTACTTCAAATTTTCGTACCAGATGCCGAAATCGTCGACCGCATGAGCGGCCGCCGCATGCACCTGCCTTCGGGACGCATTTACCATGTCCGTTACAACCCGCCAAAAGACGAGGGCAAGGACGACGTGACTGGCGAAGAATTGGTGCTGCGCGACGACGACCATGAAGATACCGTAAAAAAACGGCTGGAGGTCTATCACGCCCAGACCGAACCGCTAGTCGAGTTCTACCGCAAGTGGGCAGCGGACGACCCGCCACGCGCACCGAGAATCCGCAAAATTTCGGGACACGGTTTGGTCAGCGAAATCACGGCACGGGTATTTGCCGCACTACGTTAAGCCACGTTGCCTGTCCCAACCATATGCGGGTCGCGATGAACCTGCTGTATGCTCAAGCCGGCGGCGCGACAGCGGTCATTAACGCCAGTGCCGCCGGGGTTATCGCTTCAGCACACGAACGGCATCCGCGTATTGGGACGGTGCTGGCGGCACGTTACGGCATTCTCGGCATCCTGGCCGAGTCGTTTTACGACTGCACGGGCATCGATACCACAGCGCTTGCTGCGACACCTGGCGCTTTTTTTGGTTCGTGCCGCTTCGACATGCCAACACAGGAAGAGCAGCCTGAACTCTACGACCGCCTTTTTGCCGTGTTGGACGCCCATCGGGTCGGTACGCTGCTTTACAACGGCGGCAATGGTTCGCTGGAAGTCGTCGCCAAAGTCTCGGAAGCGGCCCGGCAGCGCGGCTATCCCCTGATCTGCGTAGGCGTGCCCAAGACCATCGACAACGACATCGAAGGCTGCGATTGTTGCCCCGGCTACGGTTCGGCAGCCAAGTACCTTGCCACTTCGATGCGCGAAGCCTGCCGCGACCTCGCCTCGATGACGAGCCGCCGGGGACGGGTATTCGTCATGGAAACAATGGGGCGCAACGTCGGCTGGCTCGCGCTGGCAACCTCGTTGGCAGCGCACGGTTTGGATGATGCACCGCACATCGTACTATGCCCGGAAACCCCTTTCGATGAAGCACGCCTGCTGGCGCGGGCTGATGCTGTGATCTCACGCTTGGGCTACTGCGCCATCTCGGTTGCCGAAGGCATCCGCCGCACGGACGGTAGCCCCCTCATGGCACACACGCACGATACCGTCAGCGAGCATATGCGATTTGGCGGCGCGGGCGGGGAGGTTGCCCTGATGGTTAGCCGAACGCTGGGTTGCCACCACCACTATGCCGCCCCCGACTACCTGCAACGCAGCGCTGGACATTGGGTTTCCGCCGTCGACCACGCCCAAGCGCTAGCTGTAGGCCAGGCAGCGCTTGACTATGTGCTAGAAGGCCGAGACAGCATTGTGGCAGTCATCCGGCGGCTCGGTGACGACCCTTACCGATGGGACATCGTGCCAGTGGAAGCGGCAGCAGTTGCCAACCTCGAACGCCGCGTACCACAGGCTTTCATCACTGATGATGGCATGCAGGTCAGCGAAGCCGGACGCCGCTACCTGGCTCCGCTGGTCGAAGGGGAACGTCCAACCAACTGCGCGCGCGGCTTGCCTGTGCATAGCTGCAATACCCTGCCAACCCTTCCACAGAAACTTCCGCCCTGGCCTGGATGGGGCAGAGAACCCACCCATGCGCGGCGGGGCTGAATCACTGCGCTGCCCGGCGACGGAAATCGCGTGGCCGTAGGCCAAGGGCAAACAGCACGCCGAAGTAACTCACTGCGCCGCATACAACGAGCAATAACAAATGCCCCACGCGGCTCTTCCAACCCCACGCCAGCCATGTTTCGGCTGCTTCCACACCGAACCACAGCACTGAGCCAAGAACCGCCAGCGCCACGGACAACTGAAGCACAAAACGCCCCCAGCCAGGTTGAGGAATATAAACTTTGCGCCGTCTCAGCCCCGTATAGAGCAATCCGGCATTGAGGCAGGCACCCAGCCCGATGGACAGTGCCAATCCAGCATGTGCAAGGGTAAGCGCCCAGACGAAAACGATGTTCATCAACTGGGTAACGACGAGGGCGAAAATAGCAATTTTTACCGGAGTACGAATGTCCTGCCGGGCATAGAAACTCGGGGCTAGTATCTTGACCATGATCAGGCCAGTCAGACCCACGCTATACGCCACTAACGCATCGCGAGTCTGAAGCACATCCGCAGGCGTAAACTTGCCGTACTGGAATAACGTGAAAATCAGCGGCACGGCAAGAATTGCCAACGCCAGTGCAGCGGGCAGGGTCAGGAGCAAAGTCAGGCGTAACCCCCAGTCGAGCAATGAGGAAAAATCCTCCATTTTCTGGTCGGCATGAAGCTTAGAGAGGCTCGGTAGCAGGATCGTCCCCAATGCGACGCCGAGCATGCCGGAAGGAAACTCCATCAGACGGTCGGCGTAGTAAAGCCACGACACGCTGCCTGTGGGAAGAAACGAGGCGATCATCGTGTTGATGACCAGCGACAACTGACCAACCGATACCCCCAGGACTGCCGGACCCATCAGGGCGAGGATACGGCGCACTCCCGGAAAGGCAGGGTCGAATTTTGGCCGCGGCAGCATGCCAATCCGCATCAAAGGACGCACTTGCAGCAACAGTTGCAGCATCCCGCCGAGAAATACCCCCCAGGCCAGTGCCAGCACGGGCGTATCAAAGTACGGCGCACCAAATAGCGCCGCACCGATGAGCGCGATATTGAGCAGCGTCGGGGTAAAAGCCGGAATAATGAAGCGGTTCCAGGTATTCAGGATGCCCGCAGAAAGCGATACCAACGCAATAAACAGGATGTACGGAAACATGATGCGGGTCATTTCAACCGTCAGGGCAAACTTGCCCGCATCCCCGTGGAAACCCGGCGCCATGAGGCGGACGAGATAAGGCGCGCCAAGCACCCCTAGCAGGGAAACCCCCGCAACGACCAGCGCAAGCAAAGTGGCGACCCGGTCGACCAGGGCACGGGTAGCATCCAAGCCTTGCTTGTTCTTATATTCGGCCAGGATCGGAACATACGCTTGCGAAAACGCCCCTTCCGCGAACAGGCGGCGCAAGAGGTTAGGAAGTCTGAACGCAACGACAAAAGCATCGTTCATCATCCCTGCGCCAAACATGCGGGCGATGATGTAATCGCGGAGAAATCCCAAGATGCGCGACAACAGGGTCATGCCACTTACGGTAAAGAGGGCGCGGAGAAGGTTCATGAGGTGTAAGCAGGACTATTGCTGTGTCCCGTGTTTTCAGAAAAGCGGCATGATAGCTGTTTGGCGTGAAGCGTGAAAACGGGACGTTTTTGCTTGTTGCGTTCTTTGTCGCAAACGGCTAGAATTTCGCCCTTCATTTTAGATTGTCTTCACCGTTCACAGGATTTTCCCATGGCCAATTCGCCCCAAGCCCTCAAACGCGCGCGTCAGGCGGCCACAGCCCGTGCCCACAACGCGAGCCTGCGTTCGCGCCTGCGCACAGCAATCAAGGCAGTGCGCAAGGCCGTCGCCAAGGGCGACAAAACGGCCGCGCAAGCCGCCTACGTTTCATCAACGAGCATCATCGACAACATCGCTGATAAAAAAATCATTCACAAGAACAAAGCCGCCCGGCATAAAAGCCGCCTGTCGGCTGTCGTCAAGGCAATGGCCTAAGCCCGTCCACATACTGTCTGGAACCTGAAACGGCGACTCCACGGGGGTCGCCGTTTTCGTTATATAGATTATTTGCGCCTAGAACGGGTGCGAGCGGTGCTAGACTTCCGCTTGTCGCCTTCCCCTACATCAATGCCATGACTTCTCCACACCTGATTGAAGGAATTACTGCCAAGATCGACGAAATCGGCGAACGCCTTTCCGAACTCGCGGCCAATAGCCCTGCCCGCGACATCGAAAAAAACATCAAAGCTGCCCTTGCGCACGCAGCCAACAAACTCGACCTCGTCCCTCGCGAAGAATTCGATGTACAGTGCGAATTGCTGCTCAAGGCACTCGACAGGCTGACCGAACTGGAAGCCCGCGTGGCTGCACTCGAAGCAGGAGCGCAAAACCCTTCTTCATGACATTTCGTTTGAACGAATAATTTGTCATAATCCGTCCTGGTTCTGTTTCTATCTGGACGGAGATTGGAATGACGTTCGCGCTCGTTCGTACTCGTGCGCTTGATGGCCTTGCAGCGCCCGAAGTTACGGTCGAAGTCCATCTCGCCAACGGCCTTCCGTCCTTCACTCTCGTCGGCCTGCCCGATACCGAAGTGCGCGAAGCCCGCGACCGGGTGCGGGCGGCCTTGCAGATTTCTCAATTTGAATTCCCGCAACGCCGCATTACCGTCAACCTCGCACCGGCCGATTTACCCAAGGAAGGCGGACGTTTCGACTTGCCCATTGCGTTGGGCATCCTGGCCGCTTCGCGGCAGATACCGGTGCGTGCGCTCGAAGGGCATGAATTCTGTGGAGAATTGTCGCTCGACGGCAGATTGCGCAGTATCCGTGGCGCGTTGGCTGCCGCGTTGGCTGCCCGACGTGCAGGAAGGGCACTGTTCCTGCCCGGTGCCAATGCCGATGAAGCCGCCCTGGCACGCGGGGTAACGATACAGGCAGCAGATTCCCTGCTGACGATCTGCGCCCACCTCACCGGGCAGAGCATCATCCTGCCCCATGCCGCTCCCGTTACGGCGGACGCAGGGGCAGACGAAAACGGCACACTCGACCTTCTCGACGTACGCGGTCAATTCTTGGCACGGCGCGCACTGGAAGTCGCTGCTGCCGGTGCGCATTCGTTGCTGCTCTACGGTCCACCAGGGACGGGTAAATCAATGCTGGCCAGACGCTTGCCGGGATTGTTGCCTCCGCTCAATGAAGACGAGGCGATGGAAAGCGCGGCCGTCTATTCGATTATCGGCGGCTTCGATGTCAAGCGCTGGCGCACGCGACCCTTTCGCTCCCCGCATCACTCGGCTTCGGCTGCTGCACTGATCGGAGGCGGAAGTATTCCGATGCCAGGCGAAATTTCGCTTGCCCACCACGGTATTCTCTTTTTGGACGAACTCCCCGAATTCAACCGCCGGGTGCTTGAATCCATGCGCGAACCCTTGGAAGCCGGTGTGGTCTGCGTGTCGCGCGCCCGACAAAGAGCCGAATTCCCAGCGCGTTTCCAACTCGTCGCGGCGATGAACCCCTGCCCCTGCGGCTATACCGGCCACCCGGCTCGCGCATGTACCTGCACCCCCGCCCAGATCGCCAGCTACCATGCAAGGCTTTCCGGCCCAATGCTTGACCGCATCGACCTCACAATCGAAGTGCCGCCCGTCCCCTATTCCGACTTGGCCGGGCATCCTACGGGCGAGTCGAGCGCCGCCGTCCGAGCCAGGGTTATCCGGGCACGCGAACGGCAAATCTCCCGGCAGGGCATACCCAACGCCCAACTCGAAGCAGGCCAAGTCGAAGGGCTCTGTGCACCGGACGCGGCGGGCGCAGCACTCGCCGAAGCGGCAATGCGCCGCCTCAATCTTTCGGCACGCGCCTACCATCGCGTGCTCCGCGTCGCACGTACCCTAGCCGACCTGAGCGGCGACGAACGCCCTGGCGCGGAGCACATGGCTGAGGCGATTCAGTATCGGAGAGGGTTGGGCATACCGAAATGAGGCAACCCTTACTTGTCAGGATTAGTGCCGTTTATAGAATCGAGCCTCTTGGAAAATCCATTTTTTACATCAATTCGTCCGATAGCTATTTGGCGAAGCTGGATTTAATCCCTTTGAGGAATTTGAGATTATTTTTTTGTTTCCGGGAGGCAGACGCTCAGCGCTCGTGAAAAAGCGGTTAAGGCAGCTCAGTTATTTGCCCATGCGATTGCCATGTGCCGTGCCTCCGATGATATGAAAGTCGCACTGGAAGCTGACATGTTAAACGCCCTGGACAACCAGAGGTTTCACTGAAAAGCCCCTGCACCTTGAACTGGCTCCATAAAGCTTGCGTGGAGGAAAATCGGAGACAAACCCCAATTACCCATAAACCCTAGCCACTGGACATCCTCAACCGAGATAGGCTACCATCCGACGCATTTCAGGCTCTGGACTGCCTGAAACTTTCACTCCACAAAACATCGTGACGCATATCGACAAGTTCTCCGCACTGGCTACCGCTCTCCAGCTTCGCTGGCGGGCCAGTTGGCGTTGGCCTTTGGGCCACTGAGAACCTGTCCCTTCGCGGCGCGCCTGCGCCGCCCCCGCCCGAATCCGTTTTCCCGTTTGTGGAGCTTTCCATGCTTACAGAGCAGCAATTCAATGCCCTTGCGGGCGAAGGTTACAACCGTATCCCAGTGACGTTGGAGACCTTCGCCGATCTCGACACGCCGCTTTCCATCTACCTGAAACTCGCCAACGAACCCCATACTTTCCTGCTCGAATCCGTGCAGGGCGGCGAACGTTTCGGGCGTTATTCCATCATTGGCCTGGTCTCCCCCACGCGCATCGAAGCGCATGGCCGCACCTGCCTGCTGCTCACCGGCAACCGCCTCGTCGAACGACGTGATGATGCCGACCCGCTCCTGTTCATCGCAGAATTCATGCGCCGCGTCAAAGTCCCGCCGCGCAACGGCCTGCCGCGTTTCGCCGGTGGGCTGGTTGGTTGCTTCGGCTATGACGCCGTGCGCAACATTGAGCCACGCCTTGGATCTTCCCGCTTGCCAGACCCGCTTGGCACGCCCGATATCCTGCTCCTGCTGTGTGAAGAACTTGCCATCGTCGACAACCTCTCTGGCAAGCTCACCTTCGTCGTCTATGCCGACCCCAACTTCCCCGGCGCTTTTCGGCACGCACGTAAACGGCTTGCCGAACTCCTCGCCCGCCTGCGCGACCCTGTGCGCATCCCTGCCGATGTCAGCGTACCCGTCGCCCCGGCGGTTTCCAGCTTCGAGGAAGAAAAGTTCAAGGCCGCCGTGCGCCGCGTCAAACAGTACATCGTCGAGGGCGATGTCATGCAGGTCGTGCTTTCCCAGCGCATGAGCAAACCCTTCACTGCCCATCCGTTGGCTCTTTACCGCGCCATCCGTTCCCTCAACCCCTCGCCCTACCTCTTCAACTTCAATTTCGACGACTTCCATGTCATTGGCGCTTCGCCTGAAATCCTCGTCCAGCTTCAGGACGGCAACGTCACTGTCCGCCCCATTGCTGGAACCCGCAAGCGCGGTGCAACCCCGGAAGAGGACAAGGCGTTGGAAGAAGAGCTGCTTACCGACGAAAAGGAGCGCGCCGAACACCTCCAACTGCTCGACCTTGGCCGCAACGACGCCGGACGTGTGGCGGCCATTGGCTCCGTCAAGGTCACCGACCGCTTCATCGTCGAGCGTTACTCCCATGTGATGCACATCGTGTCCAACGTCGAAGCACACCTTGCCGACGGGCTGGATGTGTTCGACGTCCTGCGCGCCACCTTCCCGGCAGGGACCGTTTCCGGTGCCCCCAAGGTGCGGGCGATGGAAATCATCGACGAACTCGAACCCATCAAGCGCGGCATCTATGCCGGAGCCGTCGGCTACATCGGCTTTCACGGCGACATGGACCTGGCCATCGCCATCCGCACCGCCGTGCTCAAGGACGGGCAAATCCACGTCCAGGCGGGCGCGGGCCTCGTCGCCGATTCCGACCCCGACGCCGAATGGCAGGAAACACAAAACAAGGCTCGCGCCATGCTGCGCGCAGCGGAAATGGCCGAAAACGGCCTGGATACGCGGATTTAGGGGGAAACGGCTATGCTGCTCATGATCGACAACTACGACAGCTTCACCTACAACCTCGTGCAGTATTTCGGCGAGTTAGGCGAAGATGTGTGCGTATTTCGTAACGATATCATCACGTTGGAAGAAATTTCCGCACTCAAACCTACGTATCTCGTCATTGGCCCCGGCCCATGCACTCCCGCACAGGCGGGGATTTCGCTTGCGGCGATCCGCACGTTTGCGGGCACGTTTCCAATTCTCGGCGTTTGCCTTGGGCATCAAAGCATCGGTGCAGCGTTTGGTGGCAAGGTTGTTTCCGCAAAAACGCTCATGCACGGCAAGGTTTCCCCGGTGCGGCACGTTGGAGGCGGCGTATTCCATGGGGTGCCCAACCCTGTCGAATGCACCCGTTACCATTCGCTCGCCATCGAACGCGCCAGCCTGCCCGATTGCCTCGAAATCACGGCATGGACGGAAGACGGCGAAATCATGGGTCTGCGCCACAAAACGCTGCCTATCGAAGGCGTGCAGTTTCACCCCGAATCCATCATGACCGGGCATGGCTATGAAATGCTCGGCAATTTTCTGAAATTGTAAAAAAGGAGCCTTCCCATGAGCATCACACCGCAAGAAGCCCTGCAACGCACCATCGAGCACCGCGAGATTTTCTACGACGAAATGCTCGACCTGATGCACCAGATCATGTCTGGGAAACTCTCGCCTGTCATGTCTGCTGCCATTCTCACGGGGTTGCGCGTCAAGAAGGAAACCATTGGGGAGATTGCCGCCGCAGCTACCGTCCTGCGTGAAATGGCCGTCAAGGTAAAAGTGCCCCCACCCAACGAGAACTTCATCGACATCGTCGGAACGGGCGGCGACGGTTCGCACACCTTCAATATCTCCACCACCAGTGCCTTTGTCATTGCCGCCGCCGGAGCGCGGGTTGCCAAACATGGAAATCGCGGCGTGTCTTCGAAATCTGGCGCAGCGGACGCTATCGAAGCCCTCGGAGGCAATCTCACATTCGGCGCGGAACAGGTAGCCGACTGCATCGCCAAGACGGGATTGGGTTTCATGTTTGCACCCAATTTCCACGCTACGATGAAAAATATCGCCCCCGTGCGGCATGAAATGGGCGTGCGCACCATCTTCAATATCCTTGGCCCGCTCATCAACCCGGCAGATGCCCCCAACGCGCTGATCGGCGTGTTCCACCCCGACCTCGTAGGCATCCTCGTGCGAGTGATGGAACGGCTTGGCAGCCAGCATGTCGTGGTGGTGCACGGATTGGATGGCGTCGACGAAATCAGCCTTGGCGCGGCGACGATGATTGGCGAACTGAAAAATGGCAAAGTGTCCGAATATACAATCCATCCCGAGGATTTCGACATCCGCATGGCCGGAACCCGCAACCTCCGGGTCGAAACGACTGAACAATCCGTTGCGATGCTGCGTGCCGTGCTCGACAACCAGCCGGGACCTGCCCGTGACATCGTGGCCTTCAATTCCGGCGTGGCGCTCTACGCCGCCAATGTGGCCGACACCATTGCGGACGGCATCGCATGCGCTGGCAAAATGATCGAAAGCGGTGCAGCAAAAACAAAGCTGGAGGAGTTCATTCGATACAACCAAACGTGCCATTGAAGGAGTAATTACGGCAAAATTCATTTTTGCCCTGTCTTGACCCAATCCTCAAAGGAACGACCTTGAGTGCCAAAACTTTCACCCCGCCCCTCGCTGGTTCCCGCCTCCTGATGTCCGGCAATGAAGCTATTGCCCGTGCCGTGTGGGACGCGGGCGTGCGCGTGGCAGCTGCTTATCCGGGCACGCCCTCTACGGAAATCCTGGAGAACATCGCGCGTTATCCCGACCTCTACGCCGAATGGTCGGTAAACGAAAAAGTCTCGCTCGAAGTCGCTATTGGCGCATCCATCGCCGGAGCACGCAGCTTTTGCGCGATGAAGCACGTGGGCTTGAACGTCGCTTCCGACGCGCTGATGACGCTCACGCTTACCGGCGTCGTCGGCGGGTTAGTCCTTGCCGTGGCCGACGACGTGGGTTTCTCCTCCTCGCAAAACGAACAGGATTCACGCTTCTGGGGTCGTTTTGCGCACTTGCCCATCATAGAGCCTTCCGACTCACAGGAAGCCTACGAGATGACCCTGGCTGCCTTCACGTTCTCGGAAAAATTCAATGCCCCGGTTATCTTGCGGCTCACTACCCGCATTTGCCATGTGAAATGCCTGGTTGAAGTCGGTGCACGCAAAATCAAACGTGCTGCCAACGGTTTCGTCAAAAACCCCGCGCGCTGGGTGATGGTTCCTGCCAATGCGCAAAAGCGCGTGCCTGAGGTTTTTGCACGGGAAAAGGCGCTCATCGAAGAATCCGCAACGAGCGCCCTCAACCGGCTGGAACCCGGTAATGACAGGCGGGTCGGTTTTGTCACCTCCGGCCCCGCCTACATGCACGTGCGCGAAGCCTTCCCCAACGCCCCCGTACTCAAACTCGGCATTTCCTACCCCGTCCCGATGAGCAAGGTACAGGAACTTGCCGCCCAGGTAGACACCTTAGTCGTCGTCGAAGAAACCGAACAACTGCTCGAAACCGAAATCCGTGCCGAAGGCATCCGGGTGCGCGGCAAAGACCTCCTCCCCACTGCTGGCGAGATGCCCCCGTTCATCCTGAAAAAGCACCTTGCCACCCTCTTCCCGGAAATGCAGGCTGCTGCAGAAGCCGCTGCACCCATGCCCGCCCCGTTACCGGTTTTCCCGCGTCCACCAACGATGTGTGTAGCCTGCCCGCATCTAGGTGTGTATTACACCCTCTCCCAACTGCGCAATGTCACCATCACGGGCGACATCGGCTGCTATACCCTTGGCGCAGGCCACCCTTGGAACGCGCTTGACACCACCATCTGCATGGGGGCATCGATGGGTATGGCGCTCGGCATGGACAAGGGCCGCGGCCCCGACGACGAAAAGAAAAGCATCGTTGCTGTCATCGGCGACTCCACCTTCATGCACATGGGAATGCAAGGTTTGCTCGATATTGCCTACAACCGGGGCAACGTCACCGTCCTTTTGCTCGACAACCGCACCGTCGGCATGACCGGCGGGCAGGACAACCCCGCCAGCGGGCGCGACATCCACGGCGAAGAAGCGCCACGGATCGACTTCGCCAAAGTGGTCGAATCCCTCGGTATTGCCCCCGAGCATATCCACGTAGTTGACCCATACATATTGCCCATCCTCTTCAAGACCCTACGTGAAGAGATCAAATACAGCGGCCCCTCGGTTATCATCACCAACCGCCCCTGCGTGCTGATCGACGATTACAAGGTACAGCCCGCCTACGAGGTTAAGGAGTCGCTCTGTACGGGTTGCGGTAACTGCGTGGAGATCGGCTGCCCAGCTATTCACGTGACCCGCCGCGAAAAAGCCGTCAAACCCTCCGGCAAAGAAGTAGAACTGTCCTTCGTCGACATCGAAACGGCAGCCTGTACCGGTTGCGGCCTGTGCCTGCAACCCTGCGCGCCGGATGCCATCAAACCGGCGGGTCCAAAACCGGTGAAAGTGGAATTTGTGTGAGAAACCCGAATTCAAACGTCCGACGCAGCAAGGCATCTTGGAGTGCGTTCAGAGCATGGCGCTTCCTCATGGTCACGACGACCCTTTGTTTCATGCTTATGGCATGCGAAAATTACGTAAAAATCGACTCAACGGTTAGCGGCGAACCTGGCGCCTACACCCATATCCCCTCCGCTACGCGGCAAGATATCCTGAAAAAAGCTGGCTTGCTTTTCAAGGCCGCAACCGGCTGCGACCACGTTGAACGAGCAGACGTTTCAATCAAAAACATCAGGATGATGTTTTCAAAGAAAATTCTGAACGGAAAAACTCTCCGTTCCCTGCCCTCGGGCGGGTTCCTGCTGAATGAACAGGAAATTCCCTCGAACGGTTACGTGCAGGAAAACGATGAACTCTGGCAGCTTACCGGTTGCAAAACCCAGCGCGATTTCATTGTAAAAGTTTTTGGGGATGACAAAGGGATTACCTATTTCGGCGTTTTCGACCCCGAAAAGCACCCACCTCCCGAATAGCAAAATTAGATTTCCGGAAAATCCGCCACCTTTAATATTTTTTCTTCTCCCCTACACTACATCGGAACCACCATGAGTCAGAACCAAACCACCACCAACATTCTCGTCGTCGGCGTCGGCGGGCAAGGCGTAATGACCGCTTCGGAAATTCTTTCGGAAGCAGCGATTTCGCAGGGATTTAAGGTCAAAAAGACCGAAGTCGCGGGAATGAGCCAGCGCGGTGGGGTAGTATCCTCGCATGTGCGTTTCGGCATCAATGTGCTGTCTCCAGAAATTCCGCCGGGCGAAGCGGACATCCTCGTCGGATTTGAAGCTGCTGAAGCGATGCGCTGGAGCCATTACCTGCGCCCGAAAAACGGCACGCACGGCGGGGTAGCAATGATCAACCGCCTTAAGCTCGAACCGCCCATCGTCTCGCTCGGCCTATTTCCATACCCAGACGACCCCGTGGGCGCAGTGCGCGGGCGGGAGTTAGAGGTGCACGCTTTCGACGCAGGGGAAATTGCGCGTGAGTTGGGAGATTTTCGGTTGGTCAACACGATCATGCTTGGAGCGATTTCCAACAATCTCCCCTTCCCCGCCGCAACGCTGAAGGAATGCATCGTGGCGCGCTTCGCCGCGAAAAAGCCAGCGTTGGGGGAACTGAACGCAAAGGCATTTGAGCTTGGCAAGGCTGCTGGAAAGAGGTAAGCCAACGTGAGATGTTTAGTCGCGGCAACGTTTTTCCAGCCGTTCGATCATCGGTTCAATCTCGCCGCCCACCTCACCGGCAACATGGTCACGCAACCAAATAGTCAACATCTCCGCGTCCGCAACCGTACCCTCGCGGAAACCAAAGCGGACGCGAATTTCGGCACGCAGACGTTTAGCGGTACGACCAGTCTATATACTGGTCTATACGCTCTGTAGGAGAACCCCATGAAGATTGAAGTTGGATCGTACGAAGCCAAAACGAGGTTGCCGGAATTGCTGCGTGGCATTCTTGCTGGTAACCGCTACACCATTACCTTGCGAGGTAAGGCCGTGGCTGATCTGGTGCCAACGGAAGAGAGCAAACGCTCGGATGCTGTAGTGGCCGTCGATGAAATGCTGGCTTTCATGCAAACCCGCAAGCCAGTGAGCGGTATCAATATCAAAGCCCTGATCGACGAGGGGAGAGCGTGAGTCTTGTTCTAGATGCCTCCGTGGCGCTACTCTGGCTGGCACCTGACACCAATTCAGTGGGTGTGGAGTATGCGAGTGCGGCCTTGAAGACGCTAAAGGAATCGCAAGCCTTGGTGCCATCGCTTTGGCCGCTAGAAGTCGGTAACGTCATCACCAAGCTTGAAGCCAAGAACATTGTGACCGAAGCTGACTCGCAACGCTTCATTGTTCTTCTGGGGCAACTCAACATCGTGACCGACCCAGCTACGGTCGGGCGTGCGTTTGGCGACATTCTAAACCTTGCTCGCCGCTACAAGTTGTCTGTATACGATGCAGCTTATCTAGAACTTGCCTTGCGCACGGGCCATCCGTTGGCAACGCTTGATGCCAGTCTGGCAAAAGCGACAACCCTCACAGGCATCCCGGTCTTCGGTCATTTGTAAACCCAATCGGAATGGCGGCTGGTGACACGACTGCTTGTTCTACGCCAAATTTTGTGCTCCCACAGGCGTATCCGCGGATCACAGACACTCCTCCTCAAGAGGCCGGGACAGGACAAAATTTTACGGAATCACATACATAACAACTCAGCTATCCGATTTCCGTGATTGATTGGCTGCATTGCTCTAGTGATGACAGTTTTCACTAAAAAAGTGTTTTGTGATTGACAGCCCAGTTCTGCATCGCTACCATGAATTCGAGTTACGTGATTGATGCGAGGGTCAGCCAATGTCTGACGAAGAAATTCTTGAACAACGCCGCCTGGCGAGGTTGGAAAAGAGCAAACGAGATTCGGAGTTGATGCAGCTCCATGTGTTGGCGGCGGATGCGATGGCGGGTTCCGGGTCGCAGCAACTGCGCGAACGCGCCCTTTCGAGGGTCGACGCATGGGAAGAGAAAGCACTTTGCAGCCTTCGCTACATTACCGAGTGGCGGCGCATGTTGAGCCTGCCGCCCCCGGCGTTGCGCCAGGCAATGCTGCGTCATGACGCTGATGGGGCCGCGCTTCGTCAGAATACGCCGTTCGGGTTCCTCATGGGACGCCAGCAATGAACCGGGATGATATTGGTCGTTTGTTGGTTGAAGCGATGCGCGTAACCAACCATCGTGACTACGTCATCATTGGTAGTCTCTCAGTGCTTGGGGCAGTTGCACAACCGCCGGAATCGATGACTCAATCAATTGATGTCGATCTCTACCCAAAAGATGATCCGGGTCGTGCATCGGAAATTGCCTATGCTCTCGGCCAGGGCAGCGAGTTCGAGGAGACGTTTAAGTATTACGCCGATGCCGTGTCACCTATGCTTCCGACACTCCCGGATGGCTGGAACGAGCGTTTGATCAAAGTGGCTTTTGATTCTGGAGTAGCTGCGTGGTTTCTTGATCCAAACGATGCGGCGGTTTCAAAGTATGCGCGATCCGAATCTCGTGACAGGGAGTGGGTTCGTGCAGGCTTGCAGGCAGGAATCCTGTCCTTGCCAACCATTGAGTATCGATTGCGCGAAACGGTGATGGAAACCGATGAGCGGCAACGGGTAAAAGAAGCAATTGCCGAAGACAAGCAATGGCTGGTTCCACCTGAGCCACCGTCTTCCGGCCTGGGCATGTAGGGTATCCGGATTTGTTTGAACCGCCATCATGCCCGCGAACATCCTGAATCTTTCCGCCTACGATGTGCTGAGATTTGAGGAAAACGAGCATGACTATCACATTGGCGTTGAAGCGGTCGAGGCACCAACGTCCTGCCCGCATTGCCAGTCCAGCAACCTCGTTGGCTTCGGTCGCCGGGAACAGATGGTCAAAGACCTGCCAATGCATGGGCGACGTGTCGCTCTCTACATCGACACGCGGCGCTTCCGGTGCCGCACTTGTACCAAGACGTTTTACGAGGCGTTACCGGAGATAGACGAAAAACGTTTGATGACCAAACGGCTTGCACAATGGATGGGTAAGCAGGCCATCAAACGTACTTTCGCCAGCATCGCAGAAGAAGTCGGCTGCACAGAATTCACCGCCCGAGCGGTGTTCAATGACTATGTAAACGAACTGGAAAAGACGATCCGCTTTGAGACGCCGAAGTGGATGGGCATTGACGAAATTCACCTCATCAAGCCCCGTAGCGTGATCGCCAACATCCAGAACAACACCATCGTTGAACTGCTACCAAATCGCAACAAGGAAACCGTGGTGCGCTTCCTGCTCCACGTAGAAGGCAAGGAACGCATCCAATACGTGGCGATGGATATGTGGACGCCGTACCGTGATGCCTGCCGGGAGGTGATTCCGCAGGCCGTAATCGTGGTGGACAAATTTCACGTCGTCAGGATGGCGAACGATGCCTTGGAAAGGGTCAGGAAGAGCCTCAGAAACTCCCTGACACCAAAACAGCGGCGAGGGCTCATGCATGACCGTTTCGTGCTCTTGAAGCGAGAACACGATCTGAACGATGAAGACCGGCTGAATCTCGACTGTTGGGCGAAGAATTACCCTGAGCTTGGCGAGGCGCACCGGCTCAAGGAACAGTTCTATGCCATCTACGATGCCGAGTTGCCTAGTGTGGCACAGGCTAGGTTTATTCAGTGGCAAAAGAGCATCCCACCCGAGATAGCACATGCTTTCACCGACATCGAACGTGCGTGGGGCAACTGGACAGAGCCGATCCTCAACTATTTCAATCATCCAGTGACAAACGCCTACACGGAGTCGCTGAACAGCCTGACCCGGGTGATGAACCGGCTGGGCCGAGGCTACAGCTTCGAGGCGCTACGCGCCAAGATTCTCTTCGCCGAGGGAGTCCACAAACACAAACTGTCGCGACCTAAGTTTGAACGAAAGCCTGTTGATAAACGGCGGGCTGAGCCGGTAATGCATGGACGGGCAGAAAACTTCAAGAGCTTCTGGACGGGAGATTCCTTTGCACGGATGGTGCCAAAACCGCCGCCAAGACCCAAACCGTACACACCGAAATCAACCGAAAATGCTGAACAGGAAAAGAACTACGGAGCAGACATTTCAACGCTGATCCGCATGATCGAAAACGGCGAGCTTTGAACCCATTTCAATCACGGAAATCGGATAGCCAACAAATCAAGCTGTTGCATGACCTCGGCGGCATTTACAGTCCGTCCGCGCCTCCGCCCGCAACCACTTCCGCCTGTTCTTCTGCGGCAAGTCGTTAAAACCACCGTAACAGCTTCGCATCGGTATCACTGATGGCGTAGAAGCATGCCGCAGGCAACTAATCCAGTGCGTATCGCGAAACATAACACTGACAACAACCGGCAGCGTCAAAACAGGACTGTCAGATTAAGTCGAAACTTCTACAGATCAACCTATCGTTACTCCTTGAGATTCCTTATATGCTTTTCGATCTCCTCGATAACGTTCTCGCCGGCAAAGTAATCCTCCGGCTTGTCCGACACGTCACTAACGTCAGTAATTCGATTGTTCACATAGGTCACCTCTAGAAGCAACTGAACATCTTCCCCCTCGTTGTCGGACAGTTTCGCTAGCTCGTAGTACTTTTTATCTAGGAACCACCCTGCTCCCCATGTTCCCAAACCGCGAATACCGGCGAGGAAGAAATCCTTGAGCGTGCCCTGCTTCATCCCTCGATAGCCTCTTGGATCAGAGAACCGAGCAAGGATTGCAAAATCCTTTGCAACCACATAGCCGTGTTCCTTTTTCCACGAGCCACCCGGGCTCTCGTTACGTTGCAGCTGGAGATACTTATTGAGTGGGGATCGAACCTTGAACCAGGGATCCGAGACCTTCGCGCGCCAATCGATCCACAGTTCTTCAGAAGTCCTCGAAAAACGAAAGAACTGTTTACCTTCATAGCGTTGAAGATACTTCTGTGCCGATTCATTGCGCGGAAGGCAAAGCCACACACGGTTCTGTTTGCCGAGGTGCTCGGGTTTGCCCTGCACGGTGTGAAAGTGGAACTCACCAACGGAACCTGTTAACTTGAGCGTCTGCTCGATCTTTTGTAACGCTTTAAAGTCCTCGAATACGATGTATGGCACGAGTCTCTCGAGCCAAATCCGGTCATCACTCTGTTCCTGCATGAATTTCCGATCTACGGGAGGATAGATAATGGCAAGCTTGGATTGTGTAGCATCGTCTGGGATACCGAGCTTCCAGAACTTCTTCAGCGCTTCTCGCTTGGACATCAATGTATAAAAGCGAAGAATCGTGTGATAAAGATCGTGCGTGAAATAACCACGAAATTTCACTGAATTTTTGTAGTCGCGCACAAACACGTTATGCCGGTATCGAAGGTCGTCGCGAAGAGCCCTTATCTTCTTCTCCTGATCGCCGGGGTCTTCGTTGTTTGCTAGTTTTTTGAAATATGTCATAAACATTTTCATTCGATTCTGAGAAAGCATATCCAAAGCTATGTTGATTTCAAGCTCCGTGTTGGATATGCCATGCCCAGCCGCTGTGCGACCGTAGCGTTTGTTCAGGATCAGCACGAAGGCATCACAATTGCCGAGCACTGCGTTGATTTTGTCCTGAATCGTCCCTTGCAACGTGTTCGGCGCGTCCGGAGGAAGGCGCTCCCAGGTATACGCATCAACTTGGATCCCAAGAGTATCGCGGAAGCTGTTGTTTACGCACGTAATCACGTCCTCCGCTATCTCCCGCTCATCAGGAACATCGCCGGGCGACGAGATGAATATTTTCAACCGTTCGTTGGTATCGAGCATGGTAAATCTCCCCTATTACGGCCTGTAGTGATGATTGCCAACAGGTTCAAGCAAAGAAATTGTGAAAGTCATCCGAGTTGCTCTTGATCCATGTATCGTCAACCGAGCAGGCTGTAGCCCAGATATCCTGTTTGATCGAATCGTTGGAGGAAACCATCAGATATCCTTTACATAAGTAGGAACGATCAAACTCCCAAGGCAAGTGGCACACGGCACGTGCGTCCGCTGCCAATCAGCCCGATGCAGCCAAGCCCCAAAACAACGGCGGTGACGGCTTTTCTAAGTTTCAACATCAAAATATGGTATCATTGGATAGTGCTCTTGGCAACTGCAAAAGTTTAATCGTTTGTCTCAATCATAGCGATTACCTTATCAACGATCCTTTTCAACCTTTTTTTTGCAGTTATCCCAACAAAACCATCTATTCCGCTTTCGTTTCTTCCAAATAAATTTACAAAAGCTTCAACTAAAATTCCCTCTGGTGCTTTTGAAATTTTGATAAATTTTCGCCCTATCAACAGTCTGCTGCCTCTGCGGTATACGATCTCATCGCCGTAATTTTCAATGCAAAAGTGATTTGAAATCAAAAAATCATCGATAAGTTTACTCATTCTTTCAAAGTCACCGGAAAAGTGCGCAAACCTCTTGAACCTGCGTCCTTTATGGCTTAATACGATAATAAGGCCGATCAGCGTCCCGCACATAACGCCTAGTAAAAGTCCATTCATATTCACCATCAAACCCCCTTAACATAGACCCCGCCACCTTACTATCGCGGGAAGCGGTACGGTTTCGGCATCCAAGCATACATCCCGTAGACACTGTATTCGAGTACAATCCAGCGCCAATGCGGATTTCTTTCGTTCAAGGAGCGTAACTATGCGTTTGTTGCTTGCTATTCTTCTGCCCTGGCTCCAGTTTTTCACCATCGGCAGACCCTTTTCCGGGATCATTTGCCTGATCTTGCAAATCACGCTCATCGGCTGGATACCTGCCGCCATTTGGTCGGTTTACGCGCTCAGTCAATACAACACTGACAAAAAAATCGAAAGGGCTTTGGGCAAAGGATAGGCTGTAGCCTCAGTGCGCTTCATCCCAGTTCGCCCCTACCCCCACATCGACCCGTAGCGGAACAGCCAGGTTGACGACGTTTTCCATCAGCTTGGGGAGGTTCTCGTGGATGGCAGTGATTTCTCCGTCAGGGACTTCCAGCACCAGTTCATCGTGAACCTGTAGCACCAGCCGCGATTGAAGGTTCGAATCATTCAGCCAGCGGTAAACGGCGATCATCGCTTTCTTGATGAGGTCGGCGGCGGTTCCCTGCATGGGGGCGTTGATTGCGGCGCGCTCTGCCGCCTGTCGGCGGTTGAACTGGCGGGCAGCTATGTCCGGCAGATGGAGGCGCCGCCCAAAGACGGTTTCGACGTAGCCCTGTCCGTGTGCAATGAGTTTCACCCGCTCCATGTAGGCAGCCACGCCTGTGTATCGCGTGAAATAGCGGTCGATCCAGCCTTGTGCTGCGCTGCGTTCGATCCCGAGCGTCTTGGCAAGCCCATGTGCGCTCATGCCATAGATGAGGCCGAAGTTGATGACCTTGGCGTAGCGGCGCTGCTCGGAAGCAACCGTTTCGGGAGGGATACCGAATACTTCGGCAGCGGTAGCGCGGTGGATGTCCTCGTTGCGTGCAAAGGCATCGAGCAGCCGGGGGTCATTGGACAGGTGCGCCATGATGCGCAATTCGATTTGCGAATAGTCGGCTGAGACGATCCGCCAACCGCGCGGCGCGACGAAGGCGGCGCGGATGCGGCGGCCCTCTGCCGTGCGCACGGGGATGTTTTGCAGGTTAGGGTCGGAACTGGCAAGCCGCCCGGTGACGGCCGTGGCCTGGGAAAAACTGGTATGCACCCTGCCCGTTGCCGGGTTGACCATGCGCGGCAGCTTGTCAGTGTAAGTACCCTTCAGCTTGGCAAGGCCGCGGTGTTCGAGCAGCAGCTTGGGTAGCGGGTAGTCTTCGGCAAGTTCGCTTAAGATGTCTTCGTCGGTCGATGGTTGGCCGGTAGCGGTTTTTTTGCGCACTGGCAGGCCAAGGCGGCCAAAAAGGATTTCGCCGAGTTGTTTAGGGGAACCGAGGTTAAACGCTTCCCCTGCTAGCGCGTGGGCTTCGCGCTCCAGATCGAGCAGGCGGCGACCCAGTTCATTGCTTTGCTGGGCGAGAAGAAACGGGTCGATGAGTACGCCAGTCCGCTCCATCGCCAGCAGCACGGAAAGAACCGGTAGTTCGATGTCCCGGTAGAGCGCGCCAAGCCCGGGGGCGGCATCTACTTGCGGCCACAGTTTTTGATGCAGCCGCAGGGTGATGTCGGCATCTTCGGCGGCATAGCGGGTAGCAGTATCCAGAGCCACTTCGTCGAAACCGATCCGCTTTGCGCCCGAACCGCAGATGTCAGTGTAGGGGATCGTAATAAGCCCAAGATGCCGCTTGGCAAGTGAATCCATGTCGTGGGGACGGTTGCTTTCCAGCACATAAGACTGGATCAGGGTGTCATGTGCGATGCCGCGCAGCGTGATGCCGTGGTTAGCGAAGATGTGAGCGTCGAACTTGATGTTCTGCCCGAGTTTGGCGTGCTCTTCCGACTCCAGCCACGGTTTGAGCCGTGCCAGCGTTTCATCGAATGGCAGTTGCACGGGCATGTCCGTGCCGCGATGCGCAAGCGGCAGGTAGGCCGCATCTCCCGGCGCAAACGCAAAGGAAACCCCAACCAGCCGTGCGGAAAGCGGCTCAAGCCCCGTAGTCTCGGTATCGATCGCAACGAGGCCGGAAGGATCGGACTCCAGCCGCCTCAACAGCGCCTCGAAATCCGGCCAATCGACGATGGCGCGGTAATGGGAGCGATCCGGCGCGCAGGTGGATGCATCGCCCTCGGCCCCGTCAGGCTGAAAGCGCCGCGCCAAACCCTCCAGCGCGGGGGGCGCAGCACCGGTGGCAGCGGTTTGCCCCCCCTGCCCTTGCCCCAGCCAACTCTTGAATTCAAAGCGCTCGTAAAGCGCGGTCAGTGCCTGGAAGTCGGGTTCGCGCAAGGCGAGATCGTCGAGGTTGCACGGCAAGGCCACGTCGGTGGCAATCGTCACCAGGCGGCGGGCCAAGGGCAAAAAATCGCGGTGGCGGCGCAGGTTTTCGCCCACTTTGCCGTCTATTTCACCCGCGTGCGCAACCAAGTTGTCGAGGTTGCCGTATTCGGCCAGCCATTTTGCCGCCGTCTTAGGGCCGCACTTCTCCACGCCAGGCACGTTGTCGACCGTATCCCCAACCAGCGCGAGGTAATCGACGATGCGCGACGGCGGCACGCCGAACCGGGCTTCTACCCCGGCTTCGTCGAGCGTCTCTTCGCTCATCGTATTGACCCAGAGCACACCGGGCCGCACCAGTTGGGTCAAATCCTTGTCGCCGGTGGAAATTACGACTTCCCAGTTGCGTTCAGCCCCAAGGCGGGCAAGCGTGCCGATGACATCGTCGGCTTCGACTCCCGCGATTGACAGCAGGGGCCAACCCTCCGCTTTGACCGCGTCAAACAAAGGTGCAACCTGGACGGCAAGATTATCGGGCATGGGCGGGCGGTTCGCCTTGTATTGCGGGTACCATTCATCCCGGAAGGTTGGTTCTTTGGCATCAAATACACAAACGCGGTAATCCGCCTTGTAGTCCCCGGCCAGCCGACGTAG
>Ga0123357_10000145_pt1 | contig 62746 bp, 54 predicted proteins | sample TergutEmb28metaG_FD_89873 | JGI IMG/M metagenome (GOLD analysis project Ga0123357, IMG submission 89873) | Embiratermes neotenicus P4 segment gut microbial communities from Petit-Saut dam, French Guiana - Emb289 P4 | ecosystem: Host-associated > Arthropoda: Insects > Digestive system > Gut ...
GAGCATGCCCCCGAGTATGCCCCCTAACTTATGCGAATGGAAGCGAACTATAACGAACTAATAGAGGCAATAAAAAAGCCAGAAACCTAATAGGCGTCTGGCTTTGTGAACTAATTCGAACTATTGAGTATTGGTTTATGGTGGTGATGGGCAGAATCGAACTGCCGACCTATGGGTTATGAATCCATCGCTCTAACCGTCTGAGCTACATCACCACGCAGAACTAAAGAATATAGCCCGACAGGCCGGTGCGGTCAAGAGCGCTTCGGCTATAATCCAGCTTAAGTCCTTGTTTTTCTTTCATTGCCTGTTCCTATGGGCGAGAGGAATCCTATGCGTCGAATACTGTGTGTTTTGGCCGGTGTCTTATTCCTGCATGGCTCGCTATGGGCGGAAAACCTCAGGGTTTTTCCGGCGGATACCAAGCCAGCAAGCTTTGACGGGTTTGTCGATAACGGTGTGAAACTCGGGCGCCGCGTATGGATGCTGGCGCCGGGTTTGCAGATACGCGACCGCGCGAATTTGATCGTGGTTCCGGCGACCTTGAACGGCGTTGAAAACCTCCCCGTGCGTGTTCAGTTCGACACGCAGGGCGCGGTCTGGCGGATTTGGATTCTGACTCCCGAGGAAGCGGCAAAACGCTGAGTGATGCCATGAAAAAGTTGTACATCCGTACTTTCGGTTGCCAGATGAACGAGTACGACTCGGACAAGATGGCGGATGTGCTGGGTACGGACGAGGTGCTCGTCAAAACCGATAATCCGGAAGAGGCGGACGTGATCCTCTTCAACACCTGCTCGGTGCGCGAGAAGGCACAGGAAAAGGTGTTCCACGATCTCGGCCGGGTCAAGCATTTAAAGCAGGCGAATCCGAATCTGATCATCGGCGTCGGTGGCTGCGTGGCGAGCCAGGAAGGCGAAGGCATTGTCGCGCGCGCGCCGTATGTCGATGTGGTGTTTGGGCCGCAAACCTTGCATCGTCTGCCGCAGTTGATCGCCCAACGCCGTGAGAGTGGCCGCGCCCAGGTCGACATCAGTTTTCCCGCAATCGAGAAGTTCGATTCTCTGCCGCCGGCGCGGGTCGAGGGGGCGAGCGCCTTCGTGTCGATCATGGAAGGCTGTTCGAAATATTGCACATTCTGCATCGTGCCTTACACGCGCGGCGACGAGGTTTCGCGTCCGCTCGACGATGTGCTGGCTGAAATTGCGGGGCTGGCCGAGCAGGGCGTGAAGGAGGTGACGCTGCTCGGCCAGAACGTCAATGCCTGGCGCGGCGCGATGAGCAAGGCGGGGGAGGCGGACGCGGCGGTGTACGATTTCGCGTTCTTGCTCGAATGTGTGCACGAGATTCCCGGCATCGAACGCATCCGGTATACGACTTCGCACCCGCGCGAAATGACGGCGCGGGTTTTCGAAGCCTATGCGAAGCTGCCCAAACTCGTTTCGCAATTGCATTTGCCGGTGCAGAGCGGTTCTGACCGGGTATTGGCGGCGATGAAGCGCGGTTATTCGGTGCTCGAATTCAAATCGATCGTGCGTAAGCTGCGCGCTGCGCGGCCGGACTTGTCGCTGACATCCGACTTTATCGTCGGCTTCCCCGGCGAGACCGACGCCGATTTCGAAGCGACGATGAAGCTTATCGACGACATCGGTTTCGACGGTAGCTTCAGTTTCGTCTATAGCGCGCGGCCCGGCACGCCCGCCGCCGATATGACGGATGACACCCCGCAGGAGGTCAAACTTGCGCGGCTCGCGCGTTTGCAAAAACGTATTGATGAGCAATACGCCGCATGCAGTCAGGCGATGCTGGGTTCGGTGCAGCGCATTCTGGTTGAGGGGCCCTCGCGCAAGAGTCCCGATGAACTGGCCGGGCGCACCGACAATAATCGGATCGTCAATTTCTCCGGCCCGCCGCGTCTGATCGGCGAATTTGTTGACGTTAGGATCACTGCGGCGCTGCCGCATTCCTTGCGTGGCGAAGTGGTGATCGCGGCGTGATGCGTTTAAGGTTGCAGGGTTTAAACTTGTTCGCGTCGGCCGCGCATCTCCGCTGGCGAAAGGATTCCACGTTTGAAGCCCTATGAAATCACGCTCGTGCCGCTCGAAAACGAACGGCTTGCGAATCTGTGCGGCGTGCTCGATGAAAACATTCGTCAGATCGAAGCGGCGTATGACATTTCGATTTCCCGCCGCAACGATCACTTCGCGTTGAGCGGCGATGCCGCGCAGGCGCGTCTCGGCGCGCGCGCGTTACAGTTTTTCTATGAGCGCGCTGGCAAAGGCTTGACGGTCGACGACATTCAGCTTGGCCTCGTCGAGCTTGCGAACACCTCGCAAGCCGTGCAGTCCGCGGCGGGGCTTCTGACGCGCAAGGGCGATCTGCATGGCCGCACGCCGCGCCAGGTCGAATACATCCGGAATATCCAGGAACATGACATCACATTTGGCGTCGGTCCGGCCGGCACGGGTAAGACATACCTTGCGGTGGCCTGCGCCGTCGATGCGTTTGAGCGCGAACATGTCGAACGCATTGTTTTGACGCGTCCGGCGGTCGAGGCCGGCGAACGGCTCGGCTTTCTGCCGGGCGATCTGGCACAGAAAGTCGATCCCTATCTGCGGCCGCTCTACGATGCGCTGTACGATCTGATGGGCTTCGACCGCGTGGCCAAGCTTTTCGAACGTCATAGCATCGAAATCGCGCCGCTGGCTTTCATGCGCGGACGGACCTTGAACCGCAGCTTCATCATCCTCGACGAAGCGCAGAACACGACGCCCGAACAGATCAAAATGTTTTTAACGCGCATGGGCATCGGCGCGAAGGCCGTGATTACGGGCGATCTGACGCAAGTTGATCTGCCGCGCGGCCACAAGAGCGGACTCGCCGAGGCGACGCGCATCCTCGCCGATGTGCGCGGGATCGCGACGACCCGCTTCCAGAAAGAAGATGTCGTGCGCCATCCATTGGTCGCGCGGATTGTTGCCGCCTACGAAAAAGACGCCGCCGAGAAAGAATATGAAAACCATCACCGTACTGAACAGCAAGGGTAAGCCGCGCAACATCGAAGTCGCTTCGATCGAGATTCCGCTTGGCGAGGGGCGTCATCTGCGCATCGCATTCCCGCCAGAGGACATGGGCGACCTCGTTGTCGAAGCGCATGCCGAAAGCGGCATGCCCGTCATGCTCGTGCAACCCGGCGCGGCGAATCTTGCGACCTTGCATGTCCTCGCGGTGGCTCAAACCGCGCCGGCGCGGCAGTTCGATCTGGAATTGAGCATTCAGCGCGCCTTGGCCAAAAACGAAAAAGAGGGCTTGCCGAGCAAAGCGCAAGTGCGCAAATGGATTGCCGCCGCGCTCGGGGCCGACGCGGAAATCACCGTGCGTTTCGTAGGCGAGGATGAGGGGCGCGCCTTGAATGCCGAGTATTGCAATAAAGATTACGCGACGAACGTCCTGTCTTTCCCCTATGCGCAAGAACCGCTTGTGATGGGGGATCTTGTCGTTTGTTGGCCGGTTTTGCAGCGCGAGGCCGTTGAGCAAAACAAATCGCTTGAAGCGCATGCCGCGCATTTGATCGTGCATGGGGCGTTGCACCTGCAAGGCTGGGATCACGAGGACGCGGCCGCCGAGGAAATGGAAGACCGCGAGCGGGAAATTCTATCGGGCTTGGGCTATGCTGATCCATATAGCGTTGGAGGCTGACCAAGACAAAAAATGCTTGAGAACTTGTTTTTAAAGCAGGCTTGAGGCGAGACGTAAGGCGTGGGCAGGGTGAGGTCGGCGTGCAGCCGAATTCAGCCCTCACGCCTTACTTCTCACTGCCACACTTTCATGGAACCTTCCAGTAGTCGACCTAAACTGCTTGACCGAATTTCCGCGTTACTGACACGCGAGCCCGAAAGCCGCAGCGATTTGAATGACATGCTGCGGGCTGCTTACGCTCGTAACCTCTTCGATGCCGATGCGCTCGCGATCATGGAAGGCGCGCTCGATGTGTCCGGCATTCAGGTGCGCGATGTGATGATTCCGCGCGCGCAAATGGAGGTCGTCAGCGTCGAAGACCCGATCGAAAAAATCACCGAGTTCGCGATCCTGACGGCGCACTCCCGCTTTCCCGTGATCGGCGAGAGCAAGGACGATATTCTCGGCATCCTGCTGGCGAAAGATTTGCTGCGCTATTACGCGGGCAAAGAATTCGACCTGCGCGACATGCTGCGCCCGGCGGTGTTCATTCCCGAATCGAAGCGGCTCAATGTGCTGCTGCGGGAGTTCCGCGTCAGCCGCAACCACATGGCGATCGTCGTGGATGAATACGGCGGCGCGGCGGGGCTGGTGACGATCGAGGATGTGCTGGAGCAGATCGTCGGCGATATCGATGACGAATACGATTTCGACGAAGAGGCCGGCAACATCATCGCCGACCAGACGGGGCGCTACCGGGTTAAAGGCAAGACGGAAATTTCCGCCTTCAACCATGCCTTCGATGTCGAGTTCGAGGACGAGGAGTACGACACCGTTGGAGGCATGATCATCCACCTGCTCGGCAGACTGCCGAAACGTCACGAAATCGTCGAGCACGGCGGTTTCCGTTTTCAGGTGCTGCGCGCCGACAGCCGGCGAATTTACACCCTGCTGGTTGAGCGTTTACCGGCTGCGCACACGTCCGGCGCTTGATTCAGGCTGCGCTGAGGGCCGCCACTTCCTCTTGCTGCTGCAACGCCCACATTTGCGCATAGGCGCCCTGGCGTTCCAATAGCGCGGCATGCTGGCCGCGCTCGATGATCTGGCCGCCTTCGAGCACCAGAATTTCATCCGCGTTCATGACCGTCGACAGCCGGTGCGCGATCACGATCGCGGTGCGCCCGCGTGCGGCCGCTTCGAGTTGTGCCTGGATCGCTTTTTCCGTTTTCGAATCGAGCGCCGATGTGGCCTCGTCGAAAATCAGGATCGCAGGGTTTTTGAGCAAGGCGCGCGCGATGGCAACGCGCTGTTTTTCGCCGCCCGAAAGTTTCAGGCCACGTTCGCCGACGCGCGTCGCGTAGCCGTCGGGAAGTGTGCTGATGAAGTGGTGCAGTTGCGCCGCGCGGGCCGCGGCGACGACTTCGTCTTCGCTGGCTTCGGGGCGGCCGTATTGAATGTTGTAGCGGATCGTGTCGTTGAAAAGCACCGTATCCTGCGGAACGATGCCGATCGCCTGGCGCAGGCTTGCCTGGGTGAGCTTTCTGATGTCGGTGCCATTCAGCATCAAAGCGCCGCTGCTGACGTCGTAGAAGCGGTAGAGCAGGCGTGCGAGCGTCGACTTGCCTGAACCCGAATGGCCGACCACCGCGACCGTGTGGCCCGCTGGAACTTCGAAGTTCACATCGAAAAGGATCTGGCGCTGCGCTTCATAAGCGAAGCTCACATGCGCGAAATGCACGCTGAGCGGCCCGTGTGGGAGGGTAATTGCATCGGGAGCATCCTGCACTTCGCGATGCGTTTTGAGCAGGCCGAACATGCGTTCGATGTCGGTCAGCGCTTGCCGGATTTCGCGGTAAATCACGCCGAGAAAATTCAGCGGAATGTAAAGCTGAATCAGGAATGCGTTGACGAGAACGATGTCGCCCAGGCTCATGTGGCCGGATGCGACGCCGACTGTCGCGCGCCACATCATCGCGGTGACGCCGATGGAGATGATCAGCGCTTGCCCGATGTTCAGCGCGGAGAGCGAGTATTGGTTGCGGATCTGCGCCGCGATCCAGCGCTTGAGCTGCGTGTCGTAGCGTTGCGCTTCGAACTCTTCGTTGTTGAAGTATTTGACGGTCTCGTAATTGATCAGACTGTCGATGGCGCGCGCGTTGGCCGCCGAATCGAGTTCGTTGGCATGCCGGCGCAGCGCGGTACGCCAGTTGGTGACGGTGATCGTGAAGAAAATATAAACAATCAGCGTCGCCAGCGTGATCAACGCGAAGCTCGGTTCATATTTCTTGAGCAGGATGCCGATGACGAGCGCGATTTCGACGAGTGTCGGCAGGATGTTGTAGAGCGTGAAACTGATCAGCGAGCCGATCGAGCGTGTGCCGCGTTCGATATCGCGCGTCAGCCCGCCGGTTTGGCGCTCCAGATGGAAGCGCAACGACAAGGCGTGCAGGTGATGGAAGACTTCCAGGGAAATGTTGCGCACCGATTCCTGCGTGACACGCGCAAACACGATTTCGCGCAGTTCGGTAAACAGCGAGGTTGAAAAGCGCAGCGCGCCATAGGCGAGCAGCAATGCCGCCGGCACGACGATGAACGCTTGTTCGTGCGTAATCGTCAGGCTGTCGATCAATTGCTTGAAGACCAATGGCACGCCGACATTCGCCAACTTGGCGGCGATCACGCAGCCGAGCGCGAACAACACACGGCCGCGGTATTGCCAAAGGTAAGGGAGCAGGGAGCGGATGGTTTTCCAGTCGTGGCGGTCGCCGGTGGCGGGGACTGGATTGGGCAAGCTTGAATGATGTCGACGCATTGCGATATTGTAAGCGCCGGAGGGCTTGCCACGCAGGCGCGGCGAATTATTAAGCTTGTTGTCAGGCATCGGCTTCGGCGTTGACTTCAATCAGCTTGACCGTATGATTAAAACGAACGTTTGATCTATTGGGGTGCCGTGTGCGAGAAAGTTCGGTGCGGAAATTGGCGATCGAAACGGATACCCGGGATACGCGCGAGCGGATTCTCGAGGAGGCGGAAGCGCTGTTTGCCGAACATGGTTTTGACGGCGCTTCGATGCGGATGATCACCAGCCGGGCGGGCGTCAATCTGGCGGCGGCGAATTATCATTTCCGAACCAAGGAAGCCTTGTTCCAAGCCGTGTTTCAGCGCCGCATGGATCAACTCAACAGCGCGCGCGCCAAGGCGCTGGCCGAAATGGAAAACGAGGCGGCGGGCGGCGCATTGAAGCCAAGCCGGATTCTCGAAGGTTTTTTCGGCCCCGCGCTGGCGATGGCGACGGATACCGAGCATGGAGGGCACACCTTCATGCGCCTGCTGGGCCAGACCTATACCGAGCCGGCGCAATTCGTGCGCCGCTTCCTGGCGGAAGAATACGCGGATGTGATGCACCGCTACGCCGCCGCGCTCTACAAGGCGCTGCCCGGCGTGCCGGTGGCGGAAATCCTGTGGCGGCTGCATTTCATGATGGGCGCTGTGTCCTATGCGATTTCGGGCATCGATGCGCTCAAGCCCGTTATGCCCGGGCTGGACGACGATCCGGCCAAGCTCGGGCCACGCTTGATGGCTTTCCTCCTCGGCGGCTTGCGCGCGCCCCTGGCTGAATTCGCGCCTGCGCCAGCAGCGGCGTTTGAGCCGCGTCCCGTGTCTAGCATCAATGCCGCCAACCCTTAAAACATAAGGAGACTGCGAATGGCTTGGGTCTTGCTGTGCCTGCTCCCGCTCGGAGCGATTGCTTTAGCCTTCTGGCGCGCGCCGCTGCTTGTCTGGCTGCTCGCGGGCGTCATCTGGCTTGCGGGCATGTCGTGGCTGGAGTCCTGGCCAATGGCGCTGACGACAGTATTCGTCGGCGTCTACGCGGTCGTGCTCGGGTTTTTCCTGCTCGCTTCGTTGCGCCGGGCTCTGATTACGCGGCCATTCTTCAATCTCTACCGCAAGGTGTTGCCGGCGATGTCGGACACCGAGAAAACGGCGCTTGAAGCGGGCACGGTGTGGTGGGAGGGCGAACTGTTCGGCGGCCGCCCGAACTGGAAGCACATGCTCGATCTGCCCGAGCCGAAATTGACCGATGAAGAACAGAGCTTTCTCGATAACGAGACCGAGGAACTGTGCCGGCTCGTCAATGATTGGGAAACGACGCACATCCATAACGACATGCCGCCCGAAGTCTGGCAATACGTCAAGGACAAAGGCTTCCTCGGCATGATCATTCCGAAGGAATACGGCGGCAAGGGCTTCTCGGCGTTCGCGCACTCCGAAGTCGTCACCAAGCTCGCCACGCGCTCGTCGGTATCCGCGGTGAGCGTGATGGTGCCGAACTCGCTCGGGCCGGCGGAATTGCTGCTTCACTATGGGACCGACGAGCAGAAGCGCCACTATCTGCCGCGTCTCGCGCAGGGCTTGGAAATTCCGGCGTTCGCCTTGACGAGTCCGGTCGCGGGTTCCGACGCCGCTTCGATTCCAGACTGCGGCGTCGTCTGCAAAGGCATGTATCAGGGCAAGGAAGTGCTCGGCATGCGCGTCACCTGGGACAAGCGTTACATCACGCTCGGACCGGTCTGCAGCGTGCTCGGGCTGGCGTTCCGCATGCTCGATCCCGATCACCTGCTTGGCGATGTCGAGGACATCGGCATCACCTGCGCGCTGGTGCCCAATACCCATCCTGGCGTCAATACCAACCGGCGCCATTTGCCGCTCAACGCTGTGTTTCAGAACGGACCAACCTGGGGCAACGATGTCTTCATGCCGCTCGAATTCATCGTCGGCGGCCCCAAAATGGCCGGCCAGGGCTGGCGCATGCTGATGGAATGTCTCGCGGCGGGACGCTCGATTTCCCTGCCCGCTTCGAACACCGGCATGATGAAACTGATCGCCAGGGCGGTCGGCGCTTACGCGCGCGTGCGGGTGCAGTTCAAAACATCGATCGGAAAATTCGAAGGCATCGAAGAACCGCTTGCGCGCATCGGCGGCAATCTCTACATGTGCGATGCGGCGCGCAGGTTTACCGCGGGCGCGGTCGACCTCGGCGAGAAGCCTTCGGTGGTTTCGGCGATCGTCAAATACCATGTGACCGAGCGGGGGCGTCAGGCGGTTAACGACGGAATGGATATTCTCGGCGGCAAGGGGATTTGCCTTGGGCCGCAGAACTTCCTCGGACGCGCCTATCAGCAGGTGCCGATCGGGATTACTGTCGAGGGGGCCAACATCCTCACGCGCAGTCTGATTATCTTCGGCCAGGGCGCGGTCCGCTGCCATCCGTATGTGCTGCGCGAAATGCAGGCGGCGATGGACAGCGATGAGTCGCGCGGTCTGCGTGCTTTCGACACCGCCTTGTTCCGTCATATCGGTTTTACCCTCAGCAATGCCGTGCGCGCCTTCGTGCATGGTGTGACGGGCTCGCACTGGGTCCGGGCACCGAATGTGGCGAAGGAAGCGCGGCGCTATTACCAGCAGCTCACGCGTTTCTCGACGGCTTTCGCTTTCCTTGCCGATGCGGCGATGCTGACGATGGGCGGCGATCTGAAGCGCAAGGAGAAACTTTCTGCGCGCCTCGGCGATATTCTGTCGCTGATGTATCTCTGCTCGGCAACGCTGAAGCGCTATGAAGAGGATGGCCGTCCCGAAGTCGATGCGCCGCTGATGCATTGGGCGATCTGGGATGCGATGTTCAAGGCGCAGAACGCCTTCGAAGGAGTGATCTCCAACTTCCCGAACCGTTTCATCGCCGCCTTCCTGCAATTCTTGATCTTTCCGCTCGGGCGGCCCTATGTCGTGCCTTCCGACAAGCTTGGGCACGAGGTCGCCGGGCTGATGATTGCGCCGGGCGCGACGCGCGACCGGCTGACGGCGAACACCTTTGTCGATCACGGCAACGAAGAAGATCCCGTCGCAGTATTGGAACTCGCGCTCGACGCCACGATCAGCGCCGAGCGTGTCGAGGCGAAGATCCGGGCGGCGCAGAAGGCCGGAAAACTCAATGCACGTTTCTTGGAGGATCTTCCCGAACTGGCGCTCGCCGCGGGGGTGATCGATCGCGAAGAGGCCGAGCTGTTGAGCCGTCGCGATGCATTGCGCGCCAAGGTTGTGCACGTCGACGACTTCCCACAGGATTTCGGAATCGGTGATGCGCAGGCGCATGTTCGTCCGACGCAGCTTGCTGAAGCGAGTGCCGGGCGGGCTATCGCTGCCTGAAAATAGAATGGACACGGCGGCCGAGAACGAACATCGGCCGTGTTCAACGCAAGGGGTTTTCATGCAACAGGCGATCTACATCATTGATGGCGCACGCACGCCTTTCCTGAAAGCGCGCAATGCGCCCGGTCCCTTTGCCGCATCGGATTTGGCGACAGCCGCGGGGCGGGCCTTGCTCATGCGCCAGCCTTTCGCGCCCGAGCAACTCGACGAGGTGATTCTCGGCTGCGCCTCGCCCTCGCCGGATGAAATCAACATCGGCCGTGTCGTGGCCTTGCGCATGGGCTGCGGGAACAACGTGCCCGGCTGGACCGTGATGCGCAACTGCGCATCGGGCATGCAGGCAATCGATTCGGCGCTCAATAATATTCTCGCGGGCCGTTCCGGGCTTGTCCTGGCCGGCGGCGTCGACGCCCTTTCCCGCGCGCCATTGCTCTTCTCCGATGCGGTGGTGCGCTGGCTCGCGGGGTGGTACGCGACCAAAACCGCTGGGCAAAAACTGGCGGCGCTGCGCAAGTTCAAGCTGGGCTGTCTCGCGCCGGTCATCGGTTTGATGAAGGGGCTGACCGATCCGATCGTCGGGCAGTTGATGGGACAGACGGCCGAGAACCTTGCCTATCGGTTCGGCATCGACCGGCGTCAGATGGACGAATTCTCCGCGCGTAGCCACCAGCGTGTTTCGGCGGCGCAAAAGGCCGGGCATCTGGATGCCGAGATCGTCCCGCTGATCGACGTGCAAGGAAACGTCTATGCCGAAGACGACGGTGTGCGACACGATTCGACGGCCGACGGGCTCGCCAAGCTAAAACCGTTCTTCGACAAGAAATTCGGTAATGTGACGCCGGGCAACAGTTCGCAAATTACCGACGGGGCCGCGTGGCTCCTGCTGGCGTCGGAAGAGGCGGTGCGGAAACACAATCTGACGCCGCAGGCGAAAATCGTCGATACGCAGTGGGCGGGCCTGGCGCCGGAGCAGATGGGGCTCGGCCCGGTGCATGCGGCGACGCCGATTTTGCAGCGCCACGGTTTGGGGCTGAACGATCTCGACGCGTGGGAAATCAACGAAGCCTTTGCGGCGCAAGTGCTCGCCTGTCTCGCGGCCTGGAGGGACGAGGACTATTGCCGCAACGAACTCAAGCTCGAACATGCGCTCGGCGAACTGGATGAGGACCGGCTCAACCCTGATGGCGGCGCGGTCGCGCTGGGCCATCCGGTTGGCGCGTCCGGCGCGCGCATCGTTTTGCATTTGCTTGAAGTGCTCAAGCGCAAGCAGGCCAAGCGCGGGATGGCGGCGATCTGCATCGGCGGCGGGCAAGGCGGGGCAATGCTGATCGAGCGTGTGTAGTAGTTATTAAAAATATAGTGAATCGCATAAGAATTTAGACGCGAAGACGAGCCGTAGACAGTACAAGCAGTACGGCAAGGCGAAGTCGACAATGTATAAATTCTTATGCGGTTCACTATTGAAGGAGAGTTCTGGCATGCAGGGATTCAAGCATTGGCAAATCAAGCGCGATAGCGACGGCCTGGCCTGGGTGACGCTGGATGTTGCGGGGGCCTCCGCCAATACGCTCGGCCGTGAAGTGCTCGAAGAATTTTCCACAGTGCTCGACACCCTCGACCGCGAGCCGCCGAAAGGCGCGGTGATCCGTTCCGGCAAGAGCGCCGGTTTCATCGCCGGCGCGAATATCGAAGAATTCACAAAGCTTGCCAACCCAGCCGAGGCGCGCGCGATGGTTCGGCGCGGCTGGGATCTGTTCAGCCGGCTCGCCGCGGTCAAATATCCGACGCTCGCGCTGATCCGCGGCCATTGCATGGGCGGTGGGCTCGAACTCTCTCTCGCGTGTCGTTACCGGATCGCGATCGACGAGCCGGGCACCAAGCTGGCGTTGCCTGAAGTCATGCTCGGCATCGTGCCGGGCTGGGGCGGCATGCTGCGTTTGCCGCAGGTCGTCGGCCCCGCCGCCGCGCTGGACATGATGCTGACGGGGAAGAATATCGACGCCAAACGCGCGAAAAAAATGGGCCTCGCGGATGAGTGCGTGTCGGCGCGCGTGATGGATAACGCGGCGCGGATGGTGGTTCTATCGGGCCGTTCTCCGCGCGGCCTGCCTTTTGTGCAAAGCCTGATGAACGGCCCCCTGAAGAGTGTCGTGGCCAACGGGGCACGCAAGCAGGTCGCTCAACGCGCGCGCCGCGAACACTATCCGGCGCCTTACGCGATTATCGAAATTTGGGAGAAATACGGCGGCAATGCCTTGAACGTGCCGTCGGATAGCCCGGCCTCGCTCGACGCGATTTTCGGTTCCGCGACGACCAAGAATCTGGTGCGCGTGTTTTTCCTGCAAGACCGCCTCAAGGCGTTCGGCAAGGACAGCGATTTCGCGCCCAAGCATGTGCACATCATCGGCGCGGGCGTGATGGGGGGCGATATTGCCGCGGTGTGCGCGCTGCGCGGGATGACGGTGAGCTTGCAGGATCAAAGCGTCGAAAAGATTGCTCCGGCGGTCAAACGCGCCGCCGAGCTTTACGCCAAGCGCTTTCGCGGCGACCGCAAACAGGTTCGCTTCACGCTTGACCGGATCGTCGCCGACCCGCAAGGCGCCGGTTTGGCGCAGGCGGATGTCATTATCGAGGCGATTTTTGAAAACCTTGCGGCCAAGCAGGCGCTGTTCAAGGATGTCGAGGTGCGCGCCAAGGCCGACGCGGTGATCGCGACGAACACCTCCTCCCTGAAGCTGGAGGACATTGGCGCCGTGCTGCAAAACCCCGGCCGTCTAGTTGGTATTCACTTCTTCAATCCGGTGCCAAAAATGCCATTGGTGGAAGTGGTGACGGCAAACAACACCGATCAGAACGCCGCGCGCAAGGCGACCGCATTCGTGCGTAAGTTAGACAAACTGCCGTTGCCGGTGAAAAGTGCGCCGGGTTTTCTGGTCAATGCCGTGCTGGGGCCTTATCTGCTCGAAGCAATGCGCTGCATCGACGAAGGTTTGCCGCCCGAAACAATCGACGAAGCGGCGCTGGCTTTCGGTATGCCAATGGGGCCGATTGAGTTGGCCGATACCGTGGGTTTGGACATCGCGATGGCGGCGGGAAAAAGCTTGGCGGGGGACGTAGAGCCGCCGCGAAAGCTGACGGCCTTGATACAAGCGGGCCACTTCGGAAAAAAATCCACACAGGGCTTCTACTCCTGGGAAAATGGAAGACCGCACAAGGGGCCGGCGGCGCAGGCTCCGGCCGGCTTGGCCGACCGGCTGATCAAGCCTTTGCTCGATGCAACGCAGCGTTGCGTGACCGAGGGTGTGGTCGGGGATGCGGACCTTGCGGATGCGGGGGTTATTTTTGGAACCGGGTTTGCGCCTTTCACCGGTGGACCGATGAACTATCTCCAAAGACGTGCTTAAGAACAGGTTCTAAGGAAAAACGATGTCGGATGAATTTACGATGCTCCACGATTCGGACAGACAGCCCGCGCTGCGTTTGATGCCGATGCCGAAAGATGTCAATTTCTCGGGTGATGTATTTGGCGGCTGGATCATGGCCCATGTCGATGTGGCGGGAGCCGTCCCCGCCGCGCGCCGCGCCCAAGGCCGTATCGTCACCGTGGCGGTCAATTCCTTTTTGTTCAAGCAGCCCGTCAGCACGGGCGATTTGTTAAGTTTCTACGCTGATATCGTGAGGGTGGGGAAAACATCGATCACTGTCGATGTGCACGTCTATGCCGAGCGCAATCCGACCAAGCCGAAAGTGGTCAAGGTGACTGAGGCTCAGCTGACGTATGTGGCGGTCAACGCGGACGGAAGTAAACGCGAGTTGCCGCCCGAATGAATAAGAGCCGCTCACAAAACCGTGCATGCTGCGTTGCGCTCACTTGCCGTACGTTTTGTACTGTCTGCGTTTCGCGCGCCTTGCCTGCATCGCTTCGCTGGGTTTTGTGAGTGGCTCTAAGACGTTGAAAAACAGCCAGAAAAACTGGAGCAGCTAGGAGAGGAGATACTTGTAATGAAACAAAAACGAATTGCTTGCCTTGTTCTTTCCGCAATCGGTGCGACAACGGCGGGTTCGGCCTTTGCTTCCGGGTTTCAATTGCTGGAGCAAAGCGCTGCGGGGCTAGGGAGTGCTTTTGCGGGTTCCGGTGTCGTCACGGACGATCCGAGCGTCGGATTTTTCAATCCGGCGTCGATGCCTTTCATGGCGCAGCGGAACCAGATTTCCGCCGGCGTCGTGATGATCAAGCCGAACATGAAATTTGAAAACGGGAATAGTTCCGCGCCTCCGGGCATTACCAATGTCGGCGGCGATGTCGGCGATGCCGCGCCCTGGGCCGGGGTGCCAAATGTGCATGCGAGCTATGCCATCAACGACCAGATTTCGATTGGGTTCTCGGGGGGCGGTCCGTTCGGGCTGCGTACCAACTACGATCCGGAATGGCGCGGCCGTTTCCTAGCGGATAAATCGGATCTGAAAGCGAAAAACTTCAATCCGTCGATTGCCTATCGTTTCAACGATATGGTTTCGGTCGGCGCGGGTGTGAGCTATCAGACTTTCGATGCCGAGCTGACGCAGGCGGTGAATTTCAGTGCCGCGATGTGCGCAAATCCGAGCGTCGCGGCACTGTGCGGTGCAGGTTTGTTGAATAACAACGAAGGCTTTTCCTCGGTTAAAGGTTCTTCGAACGCCTGGGGCTGGAACATGGGGGTGACTTTGCAGCTTTCGCAGAGCACGCGTGTCGGGGCCAGCTACCGTTCGGCGATCAAACATCATTTGACTGGAGATGCGACTTTCTACTATCCGAATGTGACGCTGCCTTCTGCCGTTCCGGGAGGAAGCGTGATTGCGGGCGGGCTTAATCAGGCTATCCGTGCTGGATTGCCGAGTGGTCCTATATCGGTCGATGTGAAGTTGCCCGAGACCTGGATCATTTCGACCTTCCAGCAGCTTGATGAGAAATGGACTTTGCAGGGCGATATTTCCTGGACGGGTTGGTCCTCGTTGCAGTCGCTCGATATCTATCGCTCCAATGGGGCTCTGCTTTCAAGCACACCGTATAACTGGCGCGACACTTGGCGCATCGCGCTCGGCGGCTCCTACAAGCTGAACGACTCCTGGAAATTGCGTGCGGGCATCGCCTTCGATCAGTCGCCGGTGACCGACGACAACCGACATGCGCGCTTGCCGGATAACAACCGCAAGTGGCTGTCGATCGGAGCAAGGTGGCAAGCGACGCACGCGATCGCCCTTGATGCGGGTTATGCGCATTTGTTCATGTCGAAAACGCCGATCAATGAAACGACTGGAGTGGATTCCGGGGCGGGAACCCTGGTTGGCGAATACACCGGCTCGGTCGATATTGTTGGCCTACAGGTAAGCTACGCCTTCTAGGCCGCCGGCAATCATGTGCGCCGGGTGAAATCGCCCGGCGCTTTTCCTTTATCGCCCCGATTCTGATTGACGCGAGCCTGGGCGATACAGGGTTTAGCGATGTTTTCGTTCCCCGCGGGATTATTCCTCTATATCCGATTCGAAGGAGTCTTAGCGTGAGTAACTTCATCATCCGCAAGCTTGCGGTGCTCGGCGCGGGCGTGATGGGCGCGCAGATTGCGGCGCATTGCGCAAATGCCGAAGTGCCTGTTCTGCTGTTCGATTTGCCGACGAAGGAGGGTGATCCGAACGGCGTTGTCAAACGCGCGCTCGATGGCTTGAAGAAACTTGAGCCGAGCCCGCTTGCAACCGCCGACCGGGTGCAATACATCGAGGCCGCCAACTACGATCAAGATCTGGCCAAGCTTGCCGAATGCGATCTGATCATCGAGGCGATCGCGGAAAAAATGGAATGGAAGCTCGACCTCTATGCCAAGGTCGCACCGCATATCCGCGCTGATGCGATTTTTGCGACGAATACTTCGGGCCTCTCGATCAACAGGCTCGCCGAGGGCTGTCCGGCTTCACTGCGCCCGCGTTTCTGCGGCGTGCATTTCTTCAATCCGCCGCGTTACATGTCGCTGGTCGAGCTGATTGCCTGCAAGGGCACGCAGGCCGGGCTGCTCGACGATCTCGAAGCGTTTCTCACCACAACACTCGGCAAAAGTGTGGTGCGCGCGCTCGATACGCCGAACTTCGTTGCCAACCGCGTCGGGGTGTTTTCTATCCTTGCCGTCATGCACCACACACAGCGCATGGGGCTGGGCTTCGACGAAGTCGATGCGCTGACCGGCCCGCTGATCGGCCGTCCGAAATCGGCCACCTATCGCACGGCCGATGTCGTTGGCCTCGATACGCTGGTGCATGTCGTCAAGACGATGACCGACAATCTGCCCGGCGATCCCTGGCAGCGGTTCTATAGCGTGCCGCAATGGTTGCAGGCCCTGATCACGAAAGGTGCGCTGGGGCAGAAAACGCGCGCCGGGATTTTCCGCAAGGACGGCAAGCAGATCAAAGTGCTCGATCTTGCCGCGCAGGACTATCGCGATGCGAGCGGCAAGGCCGCCGATGAAATCGTCGCGATCCTGAAGAACAAGAATCCGGTCGAGAAGTTCGCCCAGTTGCGCGCTTCGAGCCATCCGCAGGCGCGCTTCCTGTGGGCGATTTTCCGCGATGTGTTCCACTACGTCGCCTACCATCTCGACGGCATTGCCAACAACGCGCGCGATATCGATTTCGCCATGCGCTGGGGTTTCGGCTGGACGCAAGGGCCGTTCGAAACCTGGCAGGCGGCGGGTTGGCAAGCGATTGCCGAGGCCGTGGCGGCGGATATCGCGGCGGGCGAGGCGATGGCCTCCGCACCGCTGCCGGCCTGGGTTTTCGAACGCAACGGTGTGCATGAGGCGGCGGGCTCGTATTCGGCTTCCGCGCAAACGCTTCAGGGGCGTTCCAGCCTTGCGGTTTATCGGCGCCAGCTTTTCCCCGAGCGCGTATTCGGCGAACAGGAAACGCAGGGCTCGACCGTGTGGGAAAACGCAGGCGTGCGCATGTGGACGACCGACGATGAGGAAGGCAAGCGCGTCCCGGTGCTGTCGTTCAAAAGCAAGATGTGCACGATTGGCGCCGAAGTGCTCGATGGCGTGCGGGAGGCGATCAAGCGCGCCGAGCGCGATTACCACGGTTTGGTGATCTGGCAGCCCAAACCGCCGTTCTCGGTCGGGGCGAATTTGCAGCAGTTCAAGCCCGCGCTGGAAGCCGACGATTTCGGCTTGCTGGAGGAAGCCGTCGCGAATTTCCAGGCGACTTCGATGGCGATCAAATATGCCAAGGTGCCTGTCGTTGCCGCCGTGGTGGGTATGGCCCTGGGCGGCGGCTGCGAATTTACGCTGCATGCGCCGCGTGCCGTTGCCGCGCTCGAAAGTTATATCGGTCTCGTGGAAGCCGGCGTCGGCTTGATTCCCGCCGGCGGCGGTTGCAAGGAGTTCGCGCTGCGCACGGCACAGGCCGCGGCGCGCACCGCGACGAACGATCCAATGGCTTTCCTGCAATCGGTTTTCATGACGATCGCGCTGGCCAAGGTTAGCCGGAGCGCCAAGGATGCCAAGGAAATCGGCTTTCTGAAGCAGGACGATATCGTCGTCTTCAATCCGGCCGAAGTGCTCTACGTGGCGCGCAAGAATGCGCTCGCGATGTACGAATCCGCTTGGCGTCCGTTGTTGCCGCCGGCGGGCATCGCGGTAGCGGGCCGCAATGGCATCGCGACGCTGGAAATGATGCTGCTCAATATGCGCGAAGGCGGAATGATTTCGCAGCACGATTACAAAGTCGCGCGCGCCGCCGCGGTGGCCTTATGCGGCGGTGAAATCGAAAGCGGGACGCTGGTTTCCGAACAATGGCTGCTCGATGTCGAACGCGCCCAGTTCGTCGAACTGCTCAAAACGCCGGAAACGCAGCAGCGCATCGCGCACATGCTCGAAATCGGCAAGCCGCTGCGTAACTGACACTCGCGCGCGAAGGAGAACTTATATGAACCGTCAAATTCAGGACGCCTACATCGTTGCCGCCACGCGCACGCCGGTGGCCAAGCGCCGCGGTGCTTTCAAAAACGTGCGGCCGGACGACATGCTGGCGCATGTGCTATCCGCCGTGGTGAAGCAAGTGCCCGCGTTCGATCTGGCCGAGATTGGCGATGTCGTCGTCGGCTGCGCGATGCCGGAGGCCGAGCAGGGCATGAACGTCGCCCGGATCGGCAGCTTGCTCGCAGGGCTGCCGAACAGTGTGCCGGGCATTACGGTCAACCGCTTCTGCGCCTCGGGGCTGAACGCGGTGGCCGATGCGGCGAACCGGATCATGCTTGGCGAGTGCGATATCGCCATCGGCGCGGGCACGGAGTCGATGACCGCCATGACGCAAATCATGGGCAACAAGGTTTCGCTCAACCCGGCGATATTCGAAAAGCACGAGAACCTCGCGATTGCCTATGGCATGGGCCTGACGGCCGAAAAGGTCGCGCAGCGCTACGGCGTTTCGCGTGAGGATCAGGACGCCTTCGCGGTCGCTTCGCATCAGAAGGCGTGCGCGGCGATTGCCGCAGGCAAATTCAAGGCCGAGATCACGCCTTATCTCGTGCGCGGGCATTTGCCCGATTTCGCGAGCAGCGCGGTGAGGATTGTCGAGCGCGTGTTCGATACCGACGAAGGCCCGCGCCCCGATTCCTCGCTCGAAGGCTTGGCCAAGCTCAAAACCGTGTTTGCCGCAAAGGGCAGCGTCACCGCGGGGAATTCTTCGCAAATGTCGGATGGCGCCGGAGCCGTGCTGCTGATGTCGGAAGCGGCATTGAAGCGGACGGGCGCGCGGCCGATCGCGCGTTTGCGCGGCTTTTCGGTTGCCGGCGTGCCGCCGGAGATCATGGGGATCGGCCCGATTGCCGCGATTCCGAAGGCGCTCAAGCATGCCGGCGTGAATCTGGCGGATGTCGATTGGATCGAACTCAATGAAGCGTTCGCCGCGCAGGCTCTGGCGGTGATGCGCGATCTGAAGCTCGACCCCGCGCGGGTCAATCCGCTCGGCGGCGCGATCGCATTGGGACACCCGCTCGGCGCGACCGGGGCGATCCGCGTGGCGACGCTGATGTCGGCGATGCAGCGCGGCGAAGCGAAACTCGGCATGGTGACGATGTGCATCGGCACGGGCATGGGGGCTGCCGGTTTGTTCGAAGTGGTTTGAGGCCGTCGATAAGTAAAAAGGGCGCGCAAACAAATGCGCGCCCTTGTCTTTTACGAATCGAGAAAACGTTTAGTTCGAATATTGGCTCGCACCGTTCTGGCCGACGGCCAAGTAGGTGCCCGAACCGAAAACGATGGCGTACAGGTCGGCGCTGGTTGCCGAAGCCACGAAGTTCCAGCTCACGCCGTCGGGGCTGACAAGGGTCGTACCGTTCTGACCGACGGCGATGAATTGGCTGCCGAACGTCGCGGCATACAGCGTTATGCTGGGGTCCAAGGCTAACGGCGTCCAGGTGACGAGATCGGGGCTCGTCATCAGCGTGCCCGCCGCGCCGACCCCCACAAAGGTATTGTTCCCGTAAGCGACGTCGTACAGGGTCGCGCCGGTGCCGCTGTTCTGCTTGGTCCAGGCATTTCCGTCCGGGCTGGTGAGCACGGTTCCATTGTCACCAACGGCGACGAAATCATCCCGGACATAGACCACCTTGCGCAGATTCTCCATAACTGGACTGGTGCGTGCGGACCAAGTGGTTCCATCGGTACTGTAAAGGATCGTGCCACCTTCGCCGACCGCGATATAGGTGCCGCCGAAAGCGGCGACGCTATTCAAATTTGCGCTCGTGCCGCTCGCATGCGGCGTCCAGGTCAGGGCGTCGGTGCTGCTCAGAAGCGTGCCCGCGTCGCCGACCGCAACCATGACCGTTGCATTGGAACCGAGCGTTACTCCGTTGAGGTTGGCGCTTGTTCCGGCATTGTCCGAGGCGGTCCAGTTTTGTCCATCGTCGCTGTAATAGATACCGCCGCCTGTGGTGACGGTTACGAAGTGACTAAGTCCGAACGTAACGGCATTCGCATTGGCGCCGTTTCCGATTATCGGATTTGCGACCCAGCTGCCACCCGCGGGACGCGGCGTCACGGAGATCGTTGCCGTGGTGGGCCCCGCGGGGCCGCTGCCGTTGCTGGCGTTCATGAAAAAGGAATAGATTTGGCCGTTCGCGAGGCCGGCGATGGCCCCTCCGTCGTAAACGTCCCGTATGAGCTGCGCCCCTGTGTAACTCAAATAATTGTCGCGATTGATTCCGGTGGCGGGTGCATAGAAGAGCCAATAGGTCATCCCCGGCTCCTGGGTGAAATGCAGGACGACCTGGCTGTCTCCCGGCGTGACCGAGAAGTTGGCGGGGGCTTCCGAGGGGGCTGATTTTTCCCCGCAGCCGGTCAGCAATACGAGGGCGGCAAGGGCCAATATGCGTAAGTGCTTGAACATCACAGAGCGTTTCCTCTCAAAACACTGGAGCCGCGCAATGCGGGAATCCGGATTGGCTGGCAACGGTTGAATCGGGTAGTGGATTGGATGGGTGAAAGTGCGGTTTATAAATCCAAACTCTCCAAGTTTAACGGTACGGGCGGAGGACTCCAAAAGCCTTGTCGGCACGCTTTGTAACGAAAGCGCACAAGAAGGGGTTTTTGTCTGCTATCGTTTTCTGTGGAGTTGTGGATCTTGCGGGACGCTGGTCGCGACACGGCAAGGAGATTGCGCATGAATATCAAAGACCTGCCTGCTCAGCATGGGCTCGAAATTCTATTCAATGCGCAGCGGCAGGCTTTTTCCGCCCAGCCGATGCCGGGTGCCGCGCTGCGCCGCGAATGGCTGGCGGCGCTGGCCGGGACGCTCAAAAGCAATGCGGTCGAAATCGCAGCCGCGATCGATACGGATTTCGGCGGACGTCCGCACGCGGAAACCCGCCTCCTTGAGCTATTTCCTGCCCTGGAAAGCATCTGTTATGCGCGCGCCCGGCTTGCGGCCTGGATGCGGCCGGAGCGGTGCCGCGATGCGCCTGATGCAGGAAGAAATTTTCGGGCCGATCCTGCCGCTCGTGCTCTATGCCTCGCTCGACGAGGCGGCGGCGTACATCAATGCGCGCGAACGGCCGCTGGCGCTTTATTTGTTTGACGCTCAAACGCGGTGCGCAACGGACTTCCTCGACAAAACCGCATCGGGCGGCGTGACGCTTAACGATTGCCTGCTGCATGCTGCGCAGGACGACTTGCCTTTCGGCGGCGTCGGCCCTTCGGGCATGGGGCGCTACCACGGCCATGCAGGCTTCCTGTGTTTTTCGCAGCAACGCGCGGTGTTCCGACAGCGCCGTTGGGCTGCTCAGTCTTTGCTCCATCCGCCCTATGGCGGGAAGTTGGCCGGATGGATTGAAAAAATCATGTTGCGCTGAGCAGGTTCTTAGGCTCCCCTGCGCACTGGGCGCCATCGTGTGCGGCCCCTTGTCGTCATGTTGTACAAGAAACAAAATACAAAAGCCAACTGTTGGGTTTCGCGACGCTCTACCCAACTTACGCGCTGAACTTCTGCACATGATTGAACGAAAACGGGGCAGTTGCTAAGATCGCTTGGTTATCTTCAGGCGGGTGACCACGGGTTGCCCGCCGCTCGATTTTCTCCCGGAAGCCCTTGTGCATCGCCTATTCGCTCCCCTCGCCCTGATTCTGTTCGGCATCGCTGTCGCCGGCGTACCGCACATCGGGCTTGCCGGCGCGGCGAGTGTCGATGTCAGTACGCAGGTCGGCCGGGTCATCGCCGGAATTTTGAGCTATGCGCGTTGGCCTAAGCCGGTCGAAACCTATCGTTTTTGCACCGTGGGCGAGGTGGTCTATCTGCACAATGGATGGAAAAGCCTGAGCCAGGCGATGAGCGATCCGGTCAGCGTGCGTAGTCTGACCGGCGACGAGTCGAGTTGGGTCGCGGATTGCGATGTGCTCTACATCGGCGGTGTGACACCGGCGCAGCGCAGCAGACTGCTTGCCGAGGCCGTCGGCAAGCCGGCCCTGACAATCAGCGAGGGTGACAGTGTGTGCGCGGAGCCCAGCATGTTCTGCTTGGCCGTGCAGGGCAACGAGGTCGGCTTGCTGGCCAACCTCGACGCAATCTCACGCAGCGGCGTCCGGATTAACCCAAGGGTGTTGCAGTTGATGCTTCGGAGGCAGGGCGGGGGATGAGCGGGATAACCAACGAGCCGGCCCAGGTGCCGACGCTGGAGAATGTGCTGCATCGCGCGAATCTGCGCGTCGTGCTGACTGCGGTACTGCTGGCCGGCGTCTCGCTGTTCGCGCTGAGCACGATCGCTCTACGGTTCTACATGCTGGACAATCTTGCGTTGTCGGCGCGCTCGGTGGCCTATGCAGTCGAGGCGGCGGTGGTCTTTGGCGACCGTGAGGCAGCGGCCGAGGCGCTGGAGCAGATGGTTGCCAATCGGCCGGTTTCCGTTGCCCACGTGTTCGACCGCGACGGCAATGAGCTTGCCCGCTGGCAGGCGAAAGAGAGCGAAGGCTGGGCGTCGCTGGAAAAACTGGTGGCAGGTATCTTTTTTGCTCGGCCGGCTATCGAGGCAATCCACCACGATGGGCACGAGATCGGTGTCGTGGAATTGCAGAGCTCGGGGCGCGATCTGGCGGCATTTGTAGTGGTCGCGCTGGTTTGCGGATTGATTACATTGATTCTGTGCGGTGTTGTCGCCTTGCGCCTGTCCCGGCGTACCAGCATGAAGATCGTCCAGCCCCTGCGCCACTTGGCGGCCGTCACGGCCGCGGCGAGGCGTGAACGGCGGTTCGGAGTGCGTGTCCAGCCGGCAGCGATCGCCGAACTACGCAGTCTCGGCGACGACTTTAATGAACTACTGGCCGAACTGGCCTCTTGGCATGAGCAAATGCGAAACCACAACGCAACGCTTGCTCATCAGGCCAATCACGATCCGCTGACCGGGCTGGCCAACCGCGCATATTTGGAGGCGCACCTCGGCCTGGTGCTGGAGACGATGCGCAACAACGGCGAACATGCCGCGCTGTTCTTCATCGACGCCGACCGCTTCAAGTTGATCAACGACGAACTGGGACATGAGGTCGGCGACTCCGTGCTGTGTGCCATCGCCAAGCGTTTGCGCGCCAAGGTCCGGGAAAGCGATTTCGTTGCCCGCCTAGGCGGCGATGAGTTCGCTGTGCTGTTGTCGCCGCTGGGCGATCTGTCGCAGGCTGGGCGGATCGCCGGCAGCATGCTGGAGAGCATGGCCGAGCCGGTCGAACTGCCGTCAGGCGCGGCGTTGAACGTATCATTGAGCATCGGCATCGCCTTCTTCCCGGATCATGCGACCGATGCGGCGGGCTTGCTGAAAAAGGCTGATGAAGCCATGTACGAGTCGAAACGCGCCGGTCGCGGCGTTTATTCTGTCGCCCCCTCATAGGGAGGGGGCGAATTGCATGTATCGAGGAGAGTATCTTGATGCGGAAACTGTGCTTGTTGTTTGGTCTGTGGGTGGCCGTGTTCAGTCTGTCGGGTTGTCAGACGGCGCCGGAGAAGAAGGACGGTCTGTCGGCGGAGCAGGTCGCGGCCCTCAAGCAGGAAGGCTTCGTCGAATCGGAAGGGAGCTGGGAGTTCAGCGCTTCGGATAAACTGCTGTTCGGGTCCAACGAAGCGACGCTGGTTCCGAATGCACGGGAAACAGTGGATCGTGTCGCCCGTTTGCTGGTCAAGCTGGCAATACCGGCGGTCCGTGTCGATGGTCATACCGATGCCACAGGCAGCGCCAGCTACAACGATCAGTTGTCCCTACGCCGGGCGCAAGCGGTGGCCGATGCCCTCATTGCCGCCGGCGTGCCGGCGGGCGGCGTTACGGTACGTGGTTTGGGCAGCCGGGCTCCGGTGGCCAGCAACCAAACGGCCGAGGGGCGCTCGCAGAACCGCCGCGTCGTGGTGGTCATTATTTCCGGCGGGTGACCACGGGTCGAGCGCAAGCCCCGCCATTGATGGCGGGGTGAGCGAGACAAGGCCGCAGGCCGCAGGACAGCCGAAGGCTGGTCCCGCGAAGCGGGATGCGGCGAAGCCGCACACAAATCTGAGTGGCGCCGCAGGCGCACCAAACTCGTGGCGAGGAAGCCCCAAGCTTCAGCTTGGGGTGACTCAAGGCAAAAAAGCCCGTGATTGGACACAGGGTTCTCAAATGAGAAAGCCGCGTTTAACGCGGCTTTCTTTTTCTTTAGAAGCGGCTCTCCGGCGCATGTGCCTGGAGCCATTGCTCCAGCATCATGCTGATCCAGACCATTTCGCCGTAATAGCCGGGGTGGGCCGGAAGATGCTCGGTGAGCAGGCGTTCGACGAAATCGCCGCGGAGGATGCCGCGCTCGACGAGGCCATGCACGGATTCGGTCGCGAGCTTCTTCAGCGCCGGGTCGGCCAGCGCCCACTGGCCAAACGGCAGGCCGAAACCATGTTTTTGCTTGGTAATGATTTCGTCGGGCAGAAAACCGCGTAAAGCCTCTTTGAAAAACCAGCGTAATTGCATGCCTTTGAGCTTCAACTCGGGGGGCAGGCGCAGCGAAAAATCGACGAGCTTGTCCGCCAGAAGCGGGAAACCGACGGCGAGGCCCGCTAATGAAGTCGTGCCGATCACTTTGGGCAAATCGTTGTCGGCCAGCGTGAAACGCCAGTCGAAACCAAGCTGGCGTTCGAGATCGTTCGAGGCTTGAACGCCATTCCATACGCTACGCTGCAATTGCATCGGGACGCGACAATCGGTCTGCCGGCTGAGCGCTTCGCTGAGTGTTGCATCGACGCCGAGGCGGAACAGCAAATTGTATTGTTCCGTGCGGTCGGGCAAAGGCGATTTGGCCTGTTCAACGTAGCTCTTGGCCTTTTTGAGGATCGGCACGCCCGCTGCCCATTGTCCTGCGGTCAGCGGCTCGATGAGTCCTGCGCGCACCAGGCTCGGCAGCATGTAATAGGCGTTGAAGATTCTCTGTTTGGCATAGCGCGTGTTGCCGCCAAAGAGTTCGTCGCCGCCATCGCCCGCGAGCAGTTTGGTGTAACCGTCCGCGGCCGCGAGCTTGGCCAGGCAAAAGGCCGGCAGGGCGGAAGAATTGCCGAAAGGCTGGTCGTAGTGAGCCGCCACGCTCGGAATGTTCGCGACGAGATCCGCCGCGGTGACGTAAAACTCGCGATGGTCAGCGCCGAAAGCCTTTGCGGCGATGCGGGCATAGGCCATTTCGTCGTAGCCCGCAGCGTCGAATCCGATCGAATAACAGCGCGCGCCTTTACCGCTGACTTCGCGCATCATGCCGACGACAGTTGAACTGTCCGTGCCGCCGGAAAGATAAGCCGCGACGCCCGGCTCGGCCATTTCCTCCGCGACGGATGCGCGCACGATATCGCGGAACTCTTGTTTGAGCGCCGATAGCTCTCTCGGCACGGCAGCGAAGCGCGGCTTCCACCAAGGGGCTACTTCTGCGCTTGCGCTATTCGAGTAAGCGAGCCGCTTGCCGGGCTCCAACCTTTGCACGCCTTGAAAAATGGTTCCCGGCGCGGGAATCATGTGGAAATACAAATAATTGAATATCGCTTGCGGATCGAGCGCGCGCGCGGCGCGCGGCAAGGTGTCGGCACGGTTGGAAAAGCTCAGCGTTTGATCACCCTGCGCCCAGCAGAAGTCATGCGTGTTGAAGCGGTCGCTCGCGAGGTGCAGTACGGGCTGGCTGAGGTCGAGCCAGAGCAGCGCGAAGCGACCTTGTAGGCTATTGAGCACTGCGTCTGGATTGCTGCGCAGATCGGGCCATAGCGCGGCGAGGCCGTGTGCCTGTACTGCGGTGCCTCGAATGCTCGGCCCACCTTGCAGAATAATGGCGCCTTCCGAGGTGATCGCATGGGATTGGTCCGGGCCGCTTGCTTCAAGCAGCAGGCCGGGGACTTCGATTTGCAGTGCTTGTCCAGTCGCGCTTGAGGCCGCGATATCGGCGCGGAATTGGGCTGCGTTGAAGTGGGCGGGCTCGAAGTAGCCACGGACTCGGTTGCGATCAGTGCTCAAACCAGTACCTCAAGCGGTTGCGGGTGGGACAAAAAATCGCGCGGACTGGCGCTGAAACCATACGCGCCGGATTGCAGAACGGCGATCAGGTCGCCCGGTTCCGCGTGAGGGAGATTCATGCGGTCGGCGAGCAGATCGAGCGGCGTGCACAGCGGGCCGACAACCGAGACATTCTCGTCGGCTTCCCGGTCCATGCGATTCGCAACCAGAACCGGATAGTTTTTGCGGATGACCTGGCCGAAGTTGCCCGAGGCAGAGAGGTGGTGATGCAGACCGCCGTCGGTAATCAGATAGGTATGCCCGCGCGAAACCTTGCGGTCGAGCACGCGACAGATGTAAACGCCCGCTTCGCCGACCAGATAGCGACCAAGCTCGATGGTGAGATGCGCGCCCGGAAGGCGCGTGCTCGCTTGTGCGACAAGCTCCGCGAGATTGGCGCCGATCGGGGCGAGGTCGAGCGCTTGCTCGCCCGGGAAATAGGGAATGCCGAACCCGCCGCCGAGATTGAGGCTTTTTACTGGCGTGGGCGCGTCCTGAGCGAGGCGCAGACACAATTCAAAACTCTTACGCTGAGCTTCGGCAATCGCTTCGGCGCGTAGGTTTTGCGAGCCTGCAAACAAGTGGAACCCTTCGAAGCCGAGCTGTTGCTGTTTGATTTCGGCAAGCAGCGCGGGAACGGCTTCCGCGTCGACGCCGAACTGTTTCGGGCCGCCGCCCATTTTCATGCCCGAGCTTTTCAGGTCGAAGTCTGGATTGACGCGCACCGCGACACGCGCCTGCCAGCCTGTGCGGGCCTGGATCTCCGCCAATAAGCGAACTTCGCGCGCTGATTCGATATTGATCAGCACGCCCGCCGCAACGGCTTGTTCGAGTTCACCCGCCGATTTGCCGGGGCCTGCGAAGCTGATTTCTTCCGGCGTCATTCCGGTATCGAGCGCGACGCGCAGTTCGCGGCCCGAGGCGACATCGAGCCCATCGACCAGTTGCGCAAGCGCTCCGACGACGGCCGGCATCGGGTTGGCCTTGATCGCGTAATGCAGGTGCAGCGTATCGGGCAAGACCGCGCGCAATGCCGCAACACGGGCCGCGAGGGCCGCGTGGTCATAGACATAAAACGGCGTCTGGCCGACGCGCGCGGCAAGGCGGCTCACCGGCATGCCGCCAATCAGTAGTTCGCCGTTTTCCGCTGGAAAAAAAGCGCGCGGACTGTGTTGAGGTGTCGTCATGTAATCAGCCGTCAAAAAAATCGATGTTATGCGTTGTGCATGACAGCAAATGGTTTCTTGGTTTTACGGGTGCCTGCGGGAAATTACGCCTTGCCTTCTTGCGCGGCGTATTGTTCCGCAAGCAGGCGACGATCGATTTTACCGTTCGGATTGCGCGGCAGAGGCCCAGGGCGCGCGACGACGGCGCTTGGAATCTGCCATGCGGCAAGATGGTTCTTGCAGGCGCTGAGCAAGGCCGAGGTATCGAGTTCCGCCCCATCCACGGGCGTGGCGACAAGCACGATGGCCTGCCCAAGCGCGGGGTGGTCGACGCCGAACGCGGCGCATTCACCGACCAGACGTGTCGCATACACGGCTTCTTCGACTTCGGTTGGGCTGACGCGATAGCCGGATGTCTTGATCATCTCGTCGCGGCGGCCGATGAAATAAAGGAAACCTTCCACATCGCGGCGCACCGTGTCGCCGGAAAACACCGCGATTTCCGGCAGCACCAGTCCGCCTTCGCGCACTCCCGCGGGCAAGGGTTTGAAGCGCTCCGCGGTTTTTTCCGGGTCGTTCCAGTAACCCATCGCGACGAGCGCACCGCGTTGGACGAGTTCACCAGGCTCGTCCGCCGCGCAGGGCGTGCCGTCTTCGCGCAGAACAAGCACCTCGGAATTCGGGATCGATTTGCCGATCGAGTCCGGGCGGCGGTCCGCTTCCTCCGGGGCGAGATAGGTCGCGCGGAAAGCTTCGGTAAGCCCATACATCAAGTAGGGACGCGTTTTCGGCAGGCGGGAGCGCAGTTGTTTGAGCGTTTCCAGCGGCATGCGGCCGCCGGTATTGGCGATGTAACGCAGATGCCCCGCGATTGAGCTTGGCCACTCGATTTGCGTGAGCTGAATCCACAACGGCGGCACCGCCGTCAGCCCGGTGACCTTTTCCCGCTCAAGCGCTTTGACGACATCGCGCGGCAATAGGTAGTTGAGCAGGACGACGCGGGCGCCGGTGTGGAAAGCGGTGGTGAGCTGAGAAAACCCCGCGTCGAAGGAGAGCGGGAGCGCCGCGAGCAGCGTGTCGTCGGGAGAGTTTTCGAGGTAGCTTGCGACGCTTTTCGCGCCGCTGACCATGTTCCGGTGCGACAGGACGACGCCTTTCGGGCGGCCGGTGCTGCCGGAGGTGTACAAGATCGCGGCCATGTCGGCATCGACGACGCGATGCCCCGGCCGCGGGCTCGTCTCCATGCACTGGGCCCAGTTGCTGAGCGTGTAGGCGGAATTTTGAGCCGCGTCGTTCGCCTGGCCGGTCAGTACGACATGGCCTAAATCGGGACACTTGGCGAGCTCTTCGACGAGCAATGCATGGCGTTCGGGGGAGGTCAGCAGAACGCGGACATTGCAGTCGCGCAGAATGTAGGCGACTTGTTCGGGTTTCAGCAGCGGATTGATCGGCACGAAAACCGCGCCGGCCGCCGCTGCGCCGAAGCTCCCGACGACTGTTTCCGGGCGCTTGTCGAGCCAGATCGCAACGCGTTCGCCGCGCTGGACGCCAAGTTCAATCAAGGCGCTGGCGAATGTCTCGATTTCCAGGGCCAAGGTCCCATAGGAAATTCGCAGTTGCCCGGCGATGCAGGCAATCCGTTCGGCGGCGCTATCGGCCTGAGCCAGGGGGAGGTGATGGAGTAAGGTGGTGGCGTTCATAAGCCAATAATATGCCAGCCTTCCGCTTTGCAAGCGTGAATTGCGCGGCAGTCGTAAGCGCTTCGCAGAATGATTCGCGTGCGAATTGCGCTATTGCGTGGCAAAGCCGTGCCGGGACAAGTCAAGGAAAGCGGCAAGCTACGGATTCTCGTGCGGAGAATCGTTGTTGTTCTGAAGGGTGTCACTCTGGGTTTTTTCGACACGCTGGATGCTGCCAACGCCCTGAGAGTCGTTGTTCTGAGGGGCGCTGTTTTGTGGTGGTGGAGGAAGGTCTTTCCAGGCGTGCATACGCTTTAATTTGTCGCGTAACCCCGGGAGCGGGAAATTCAATGCATAGGCTTTATGGGCATAGTCCAGCGCCCGGTCGTACTTTTTCAGGTCGAAGTAGGCCAAACCCAGGTTGTAGTAGAGATTCGGGTCCCCATCGGCAGTCGCTTCCGCGGCCTCGAACTTTTTAACCGCCTCGCTCGTGCGCCCAAGCTTCAACAGGTAGATGCCATACAGCATTTGCACAACGCCATCGTCCGGGCGAAAACGTTCTGCGCGGTCGAACCAGCATTCGACGGAATAGTGGGACCCTCGGGGTTTGGTCGTTTTTTCCTTGAATGAAAGATTCATCATCGCAAGTAGCGCGCGCGGATGATTCGGATACGCGCGTAGCGTGTAATCGATGTCTGGCCCGGCTGTAACGGAGGTATTTCCCTTTATTAAGCTTTCGACCGAAGGCGTGAAGTGGGCATTGTCGACAAGATCGCGCGTGTCCTGTGGTGTGACACGATAATCAAGCGGGCCAAACGCGTTTTTGAGCTCTCCACATCCCAAAACTCCCAGGTCATTTTGCGCCACGGCGACTCCTGAGAGCGCAAAAAGAAAAATTACTGTCCACTGCTTCATGTCCACTCACTCCAGCCCGCATCCTTGGCATTTGCCTGGGGTCTGGCAAAGCGGACGCTGCAAGATTTTATGTTACGCGATTCATGCGCCAATAATGCTGCTGTGCTATGGCGCGCTGTGAAGTCTTACATGCTCAAGGTGCTGAGCCATTCAAGCGTTGCCTGCTCCACTTTTCCGCGCCATTCGGCGCTGGAAAAGGTGTGGTTTGCTTCCGCCAGCTCGATGTGTGCCAGTAGGCTGTTTTCGATTGCGGCTTCTAAAGGAGGGGCAGACAAAGCCGAGCGAAATTCGGCGGCGGTCAGGTCGTTGCCCGAAAGGACCAGCAATACCCGGCCTTTGAATCCAATCAAGCCTTGCGCGAATCGTTCCGGCAAGGACGAGCTTGGATTTGTTTTGTTTGTTTGCTTGGCTGTCGCTAAATTCATTATGAATTCACGTATGCGAGCCAGCAAATTGACTCTACCGGAGAGGATCTTTTTCCAGAAATCCGGCGAAAAAATGCGCCGGCCATAGTAATCGCTCAAAAGAGCGGCGGCCGCGCCGGCTTCGGTTCTGATCCAGGGGTTCAAGAGCGCGAGGCCAGCCACTCTCGGATCGCCTGGGGCATAAAAGACGGCCGCGCTTGCGCCATCGCAGAGCCCCCATAGCGCTACTTTTTTGAGCGAGGGGGCTTGCGCATACAAGCAGTCGATCGCGGCGTGAATGTCATCTTGAACTTCGAGAAAGTTTCTTGGCTCGCCTTCCGAGTCGCCCATGCCGCGATAGTCGAAGCGCAGGCATGGATAGCCGGCGGCGGCTAGAGCGCGCGCCAGCAATACAAACTGCCGGTGGGCGCCGACACGGGTTTGCGGGCCGCCGACAACGATGACGACGCCAATTTCCGCATTTCCCGCGCCGGGATGAAACATCCCGCTGAGCGTTTGAGCGTGGCAGAGAAAGTCGACGGGCTGGACCCGTGCTTCCGGTGTCCGCGTCATGCCGTTTCCTCTGTGAACTTTTCAAGCAAGGCGACGATTTCTTTGGGCAATTCGGGAAGCTGTTCGATTTCCTGGGTTTGCCAGAATGCGGGGCCGCGGTGCAGCCGTATATCGAGTGAGTGTCCCGCTTCACGCAAACGGTTTGTCAGGGCTTCGACGGCGGGCGTTGCGGCGGGAGGATCGCTTGAAACGACTTCCAGCCACGCCAGTTGCGCGGGCAAGCTCATGTCGGCGGTTACTTGGGTGGCTTCAATGCCTGCCGCGAGAGCGGGAGACAGACTGTAGCCCGCGATTTCGACGTTCTCTCCCGCCGCGAGTTTCGCGCGCAGCGGGCGGGTATCGATGCGCGCGGCTTCGCTTGCGTTCAGATCCGCAGCAGCACCGAGGCGGAGAAATTGCATCAGCGCCTGTTTGCCGTTCGTGATCGGGCAGAACAAAAACAGTCCATCGGCTTTCAACCCGCTTGCCATCGCATTCGCTGCGAGCAATGCGCCAAGGCGCAGGCCGAGCAAGATCAGCGGCCCATCACTTTTTTCGCGCAGGAATCCAGCGAAGTCCGCGACATCCGCGAGCCAATCCGACCAGCTTGTACTAGAGAAGTCGCCTGCGCTTTCCCCACAGGCGGTCAAATCGCCTAGAAGCACGCTCCATCCCGCCGCGGCACAAGTGCGCGCGGTTTCGAGGCACAAGCGACGGGTTTTGTTGGCCTCTTCGGCAAATGGCGCCAGGATCAAGAGCCCGCCGCGCGGTTTGCGATTTGCGGGCGTCAAGAGCGTGCAGAAACGCGCCCCGCCTTCTTTCCGCTCCAGAAAGAAGCGTTGGGTTTCGAAGCTCACGCCCGATCAGGCCGAAAGCTTGGAGTCAATCAGTTGCACGAGATTGCCGAAGTTGGCGAAGGTCGATCCATCGATTTCGTCATCGTCGAATACAATGCCGAAGCGCTCTTCGATGGCGCCAATGACTCCAACGACGGCCATTGAATCAAGTTCCGGCAGCGCGCCCAGCAAGGGCGTGGCATCGGTGAAGGTACTGCTGCGTCCGCCAAGACTGAGCAATTCATCGAAAATCGTGGCGAGTTCTTTACGAATATCCAAGAGGTCCCCCGGAGAAAAAAGGCCAAGCTGCCGTCAAACACTTAACAGGGGTTCCGACAGCTAAGGTCATATTATAAGAGACGCAGCCCCCGCTTCATGTGACAAACTCCCAATCATTTTTTGGACTGAACCTCATTACCGCATGCGTCTATCAAAAAAACAGTCCTCACAAATGCCCCCGCGTTTGCCAGTGCTTTCCTGGCGCTATTTTCTAGGCCGAAAAAACAGCGCTCTGCCTTGCGTTCTCGATCATTGTCATGTTCTTCCCACGACCAGCGGCCGCGCAGCGATCGCTCTGGCACTGAGACTTGCCGGCTGCACGCCGGGGGCACGTGTTCTGGTGCCTACTTACCACTGTCCTACCATGGTGGCTCCTGCTGTTGCGCTGGGGGCTGAGCCTGTGTTTTATCCCATTGATGCGGTCGGCGAGGCTGCGTTCGATGCCTTGCCGCTGGAAGTCATCCGTAGCTGTCGCGCCATGATCGTGCCGCATTATTTCGGCATCCCACGTGATATGTCGCGCGTGCGTGCTTTCTGCGACGCGGAAGGGATCGTGTTGATCGAGGACTGCGCCCATGCTTTTTTTGGAACCGCGGCAGGTCGCCCGGTGGGCGGCTGGGGCGATTACGCGATCGCGAGCATGACCAAATTTTTCCCTGTTGGCGAGGGTGGCTGTCTGATCGGACGTTCCGCGGATGTCGAAGGCGTCAAGCTGGGAACGCGATCCGTTCAGGCGGGGCTGCGTATTCTTGCCGATGCTTTGGAGATGGCCTCCGCCCATGGGCGTTTGCCGGGGCTCAACACTTTGTTGGCGGGCGTGTTTCGCGCCAAAAGAATGGCTAGAGGGGGTGATGCCCCCGCGTCTATTTCCGCGCCGCCGGTGGCGCGGACTTTGGATCAGGCAATCCAAGCCGCGCAGCGTGATTTTGCGCAAGGGGCCTTGCCCTTTCGCCGTCTTACCCGCGTGGCGCACTTGCTTGTCGGCATGGGGTCGAAGGAACGTATCGTTCGGCAGCGTCAGAAAAACTACCGCTGGCTGGCCGGGCGTCTGTCGGGAATGCGTGGCGCCTATCCGCTGATGCCCGAGTGTCCCTCATCCGCGGCACCTTATGTTTTCCCGCTGTGGGTAAAAAAGCCGGACGAGGTGTACCAACTGGTGCGCCGCAGCGGCATTCCCGTTTTCCGCTGGGACGACCGTTGGCCGGATACGCCCAGGCTGGATGGCGATGCGGGCGATTTGTGGGCGCGTCACGTTTTCCAGATCGGTTGTCATCAGGATCTGACGCCTGAGGATCTCGAATGGATGGCGAAAACTTTGGAAGAATTAATCGATAACCAGGATCAAGCATGACGCGCCGATTGTTGATGGTCGCCTATCATTTTCCGCCCTTGGCGGGCAGCAGTGGAATTCAACGTACCCTGCGTTTCGTACAGCAACTCCCCAAGCATGGTTGGGAACCTATCGTTTTGAGCGCGAATCCGCGCGCCTACGAGCGGACGAATTCGGATCTGCTCGCGGAAGTGCCGGATACCGTTCATGTGGAGCGGGCTTTTGCGCTGAATACGGCGAAGCATCTCGCCCTCTTTGGGCGCTATCCGGCGGCATGGGCGCGTCCCGACCGCTGGCAAAGTTGGCGCTGGGGCGCGATTCCCAAGGGCATGGAATTGATTCGGCGTCTCAAACCCGATGCGATCTGGAGCACTTATCCGATCGCTACGGCGCATTTGATCGGTGCACAGCTTGCGCGCCGCAGCGGTTTGCCGTGGATTGCCGATTTCCGCGACCCGATGGCGCAGGATGGTTATCCGGCCGATCCTGCTACGTGGCGGAGTTACGATCAAATCGAAAGAGAGGCGGTTACGCGTGCCGTGAGTTCGGTGTTTACGACGCCTGGTGCGGCGGAAGAATATCAGCGGCGCTATCCCGCGTTCGCGGCGCGGATTCGTGTCATCGAGAACGGCTATGATGAGCCGAGCTTTGCCGGTCTGACAGGCGGCGGGGAGGTGCTGAATCCCGGGCGGATCACGATTTTACACAGCGGTATCGTCTACCCTTCCGAGCGCGACCCGCGCGCGCTTTTCGCGGCGCTTGGGCGCTTGAAGACGGCGGGCCTCATCAATGCCGCGGGTTTCGCGCTGCGTTTCCGGGCTTCCGCGCATGACGACATGCTCAAATCGTTCGCGGCCGAAAACGGGATCGGCGATCTGATCGAATTGATGCCACCCGTGCCTTACCGCGACGCGCTCGCCGAAATGATGCGCGCGGATGCGCTGCTCGTCATGCAAGGCAATAACTGCAACGAGCAGATTCCGGCCAAGGTCTACGAATATCTGCGCGCCGGCAGGCCGATCCTGGCATTGGCCGATCCCCCTGGCGATACGGCGAAACTCTTGGCGAACAATGGCATCAGCGGCGGTGTCGCGCTTGAAGACAGTGCGGCCGTAGAACTTGCGCTGAAGCGTTTCCTGGCTCAACTGGCACAGGGGGAAGCGCCTGCGTCCTTACTGGAAACCGCGCGGCGGCACTCGCGCGAGGCACGTACCAAGGAACTCGTGGCATTGCTTGAGCAGGTCCTCGCGCATGGCGTGGCGGGCCGGAAATAGTTCCTCGGCCTTTTAAGATATTTGAGCCTTACTTTCGGATGGAATAATGACAATTGCCTGGACCTTGTATCCCGCAGCACAGCTTTCACGGCTTTCCGCCAAATGGAATACGTTGAATGCTGAGTCTGGCAACCTGCCCTTTCTCGACACCGCTTTCTTGCTCCCCTTGCTTGAATGTTTTGGTTCGGGGGCGGAGCGGATCGCAATCGCCCAGCGTGGCGAAGATGCTGTCGCCGCCGCGATTCTGCTGCCGCTTGGGCGCGGCCGCTGGCATACCTTTCAGCCGTCTCAACTGCCGCTCGGCGCATGGATTGCCCGCCCGGGAGATTTGCCCGCAAATCTATTACCGGCCCTGATCCGGGCATTGCCGGGCATTACGCTGAGCGTCGGCCTGACTCAGCTTGATTCGCGTTTCGTCACGCCGCCGGAAAATGGTCCATTGATCGATCATTTAGACTACATCGAAACCGCATGGGTCGATATCGATACCGATTTCGAAACCTATTGGAATGGGCGTGGGAAAAATCTGCGCACGAATACGCGCAAGCAACGCAGCAAGCTTGAAAACGAAGGCATCCAACTCGCGTTGGATGTTTTAACCCGGCCCGAAGATATTGCGGCGGCCCTGGCCGAGTATGGCCGGCTCGAAGCTTCCGGCTGGAAAGTGGGGACGGGCACGGCCGTGGCGCCGGATAACGCGCAAGGCCGCTTCTATCGCGCAATGCTGGAAGCATTTTGCGCGCAGGGGCGGGGAGAGGTTTGGCGCTATCGTTTTGGCGATACGACGGTCGCGATGGATCTATGCATCGCGGCAGGCCGGACGCTCGTGATTCTCAAGACGGCGTTCGATTCCAACCATAAAACGACATCCCCCGCCACCTTGCTGCACCAGGATGCGTTCCGGCGAGTTTTCGAGTCCGGCAGCTATGACCGGATCGAGTTCTATGGCCGTGTCATGGAATGGCATACTCGCTGGACGGATCGGGCGCGCAAACTCTTTCATATCACGGCGTATCGCTGGGCCGTGATCAGCCAGGCGCGCGCGCTTGCGAAGCGCTTCCGCTCGCAGCAGGAAGCGCAGCCTGTGCTGAGCCAGGAATAAATTGCGGTTTGTCAGGCATGGGCGAGTTGTTCGAGCGCCGCAACCTGATCGAGAATCGGCTGCGGCACGGGAAGCGTGCCGTCGAGCATGGCGGTAATCAGTGCGGCATTGGCCGTGATTTTGCCGCTTTCGCCTGCCTCGCGTAACAGATCGCTGCCTTCCTCGCGCGCAAAAAGCTCAACCGGCTTTCCGGCGAAGAAACCCAGCAAACGTGGACGCCGCCGCGGATGGGCATAAGCCTCGCCTTCCGTGCCGCGCATGAGTAGCGCATGGCCCGCCTCCCGTTGTAGCTGCTCGCTCATGCGGTCGAAATATTCGGGGTGGGTCAGTGCCAGTACGCGGACGCTGCGGCCAGGGCAGGGGTCGAGCAGTTTGGCAAGCGTGTGGGCCGTGTTGCGTAGGCCGAGCCGCTGGCGCAGCGACAATAGTTTTGCCAAGCCGGGGTTCAATTTTTCCAATTGAATGCAGGCCAGTCCGTGCTTGCCGAGCTGTTCCGCCGCGGCGGCGGGATTGGCGCACGCCTCGACACCGAGCCGTGCGAGCAGTTCGAACGGGTTGCTCCGCTCAGCGAAGTCGTGGTGCCCTTGAATCAGCACGGGTACACCGCGGCGTGCGAGCAGGCTTGCAACAAGAGGCATCAGGTTCGCCTGTCTGCGCGCGCCGTTATAGCTTGGCAGCACAACACAGCGCGGCCCGTGAGGCACTTCAATGTGCGTGGTGCGCGCGTCCATCGCCTTTTTGAAGCCCGCGATTTCTTCGGCCGCTTCGCCTTTGATGCGCAGGCTGAGCAAGATCGCGCCAAGCTCCAGATCGGGCACTTGTCCATCGAGCATCTGGCCAAATAACGCTGCGGCCAAATTTTCGCTCAGCGGTTTGGCGCCCTTGGCGCCCCGTCCGATTTCCTTGATGATTGGGGCTAAGTCCATTGTGTATGCGCTTGTTGTGGTGGATTTCTGCGGGCAAGCATGCCGTATACGCATAGGTTTGCCAAAGTAGCGTGTGCTTGAACAACTTTCCGGGAGGAATTGAAATGCGGCGCCGAATGTTTCTTGCGGCATGCTTGCCACTCTTTTTAAGCGCATGCGCGCTGATGGCGCTTGGGCTTGAGAAGCCCGAAGTCCGCGTGGTGGGGCTCGATTTACAAGATGCGACGCTGTTTGAGCAAACCATCCGCATGAAATTGCGCGTCACGAATCCGAACGCACAGGATGTCGCGATCGATGGAATGCGTTTTGCGGTCGAAATCAATGGACAAGAATTCGCCAAGGGAATGACGGGCGAGTCCGTCGTGCTGCCGCGGCTCGGCGATGCGATCGTGACGGTCGATGCGCGCACCTCCTTGATCGAACTCTTGCGCCAGTTGCCGAAATTGAAGGACTCAAACGGCAAATTCGCTTACCGTGTGTATGGCGATATCGTAACGCGCGACTATGGCCGCTTGCCGTTCGACCGTAAAGGCGAACTATCGGCCGAAGAAATCGGCAACCGCCTGCTGCCGAAAGATTCTTCGACTCCGCCGGAGCGGCGAGGCTCGTTTTGACATTCGAGCCCTGGCCGAAACGGCAATGAGGCGCTGCTGGCTCGCGCAGAACGAAGCCGAACTGGCAGCGCAACAACCTATCGGCGCGTCCGAAATTATTTGACCTCCACAATACAAGCTGCCTTCCTCTCAAGTCATGGTGGCGAACCATGACGGAATGAAAGATACAAGGGCGGTGGCTTTCTTTACTCAAAGAAACCGTGCGATGAACGCGCCTTCGCAGTCCACGGGTAACTTGACCCGAACCTGATGTCCGCTGCCTGGCGCGATTTCGGTGGGCGTGCCGTCGGGTTTGTACATCGCCTCGATGGTCGTTTGATGGTTTCCGCGTGGATGAATGATTTCGACGCGGTTCCCAACGGCGAATCTGTTTTTCACAAGGACATCGGCGAGGCCATCGGCGCCGTAATGGGTGAGGTCGCCGACATATTGGCTGCGCTCTGATTCGGAATGGCCGCGCAAATAGTTCTGATATTCCTGGGTGTGGTGGCGCTCGTAGAAGCCGTCGGTGTAGCCGCGGCTGGCGAGTCCGTCGAGTTCGCCAAGCAGGCGCATGTCGAGCGGCCGGCCGGCGAGTGCGTCGTCAATCGCGCGGCGGTAGCTCTGGCAGGTGCGCGCGACGTAATAGGGCGATTTGGTGCGGCCTTCGATCTTGAGCGAGTCGACGCCGATTTCGATCAGCTTCGCGACATGCTCGATCGCGCGCAGGTCTTTCGAGTTCATCACATAGGTGCCGTGCTCGTCTTCTTCGATCGGCATCAACTGGCCGGGGCGCGTTTCCTCTTCAAGCAGGTAAACCTTGGCAGCGGGATTTTCGTTTTCCGCCGATGTGACGCAGCGAGCGTCGCCCGAGGCGTCGATTTCCGCCGGTTTGACGTCGTATTTCCAGCGGCATGAATTCGTGCAGGTGCCCTGGTTCGGATCGCGATGGTTGAAATAGCCCGAAAGCAGACAGCGGCCGGAATAGGCGACGCAGAGCGCGCCGTGCACGAAAACTTCGAGTTCCATGTTCGGGCAGGCATCGCGGATTTCGCGGATTTCGTCGAGCGAAAGTTCGCGCGACAAAATGATTCGCCGCACGCCGAGCTTGCCCCAGAAACGCACGGCGGCGTAATTGACGGTGTTTGCCTGAACGGACAAGTGCACCGGCATCTTCGGCCAGGTTTCGCGCACCATGTCGATCAAGCCGACATCGGCCATGATTAAGGCGTCCGGTTTGAGCGCGACGACCGGCGCCATGTCGGCGAGGTAGCTTCTGACTTTTGCGTTGTGTGGATAGACGTTGCTGACGAGGTAGAACTGTTTACCCAGCGCGTGTGCGCGGTCGATGCCGAGCTTGAGATTTTCGAGGCTGCCGAACTCGTTATTGCGCGCGCGCAGGCTGTAGCGCGGCTGGCCGGCATAAATAGCGTCCGCGCCGAAGGCGAACGCGGTTTCGAGCATCGCCAGCGAGCCGGCGGGGGCGAGGAGTTCTGGGCGGGTGTTCATGGCGATTCACAGAGCCGCTAACAAAACCCAGCGAAGCGGTGCAGGCAAGGCGCGCGAAACGCAGACAGTGCAAAACGCACGGCAAGTGAGCGCAACGCAGCATGCAGGGTTTTGTTAGTGGCTCTAAAACAGGGAAGGGGCTGGATGGTACAGGAGGGCCACCTTCCTGTCTGGTTCCTTATGCGCAGTGCGACGGATCTTTCGACATATCCCAGAACATGGCTTCGATCTTGTGCCCGTCGAGGTCGCGCACGAAGCAGCCATAATACGCCTCGCCGTAATGCGGCCGCCCGCCGGGCGCGCCGTCCGGGGCGGCCCCGGCGGCGATAGCCGCGGCATAAAAAGCGTCGACGGTTTCTTTGTCGGGTGCAATAAAGCCGAAATGCGTACCGTTGCCGACGTTGGCTGGCTTCCCGTCGATCGGTGCTTGAATCCAGAATTCTGGGAATTGCTTGCCGTAGGCAACAGCTTCCACGCCGGGAACTTCCAGCACGCGGCGCGCGCCGACCGTGGCCAATGCTTTGTCGTAGAAGGCGACGGCTTCCTTGAAGCGATTCGTGCCGATCGAGACGTGGGACATGATGCTTGGTATGTCGGTCATGCTGGTCTCCTTCCTATGAGCAGGTTCTACGTATTTTCCCAATAGTTCAGGCTTTGCTCTTCGCGGCCAACGAACATCAGCATCGGCGATGGCTTGCCGGCGCTTGCGGGACGTTCGGCAAGAACGGCGAAACTGCCCGCGTCGGGGTACTCCGCGACTTCGGGCGAGAGCCGGGTGCTGACGGCCAGGTAGCGCAATTCCACCGCGCCGGTGTTGATGATCTGATGCGCGGTTTCCCGGCCGCCAGCCGGGCAAGCGATGACATCGCCTTGGGTAATCGGGTAAACCTGTTCGCCGATCCGGATTTCGCCGCTGCCTTCGAGCACGAGGAACATTTCCTCGTTGGCAAGATGGGTGTGGTACGGGAAAGCGCGTTTGCCCGGCGCAATGGCGACGATGCCGTAGCCGAGTTTTTGCGCCCCGAGGCGTTGGCCGATGGACCCGGCTTTAGCCTCATAGCGTTCCGCCGCCTTGCCGGTTGGGGCCATGTGCGGCGGGCGCGGCAGGAGTTCTACGTCGGCGATATTGATGATTGGTTTGTGCACGGGATGCCTCGCTGATCGTGAATATAAGCGTGTTCAGAATAAGCCGTTTCCAGGCTGTTCTCAAACCGCCACCGCGCGGCATGTTCGGTCAATTGCTTGCCGAACAGCCACTCCTGCCACTGGACGAATCGCGCTACCAGGAGTGCAGCGCGCGCAGTTGTGGCGTTTTCTTCGACTGGTGCTCGGACATGCGCCATAACAGACGATCGAGCGCCTCGACCGCTTCGGCTACGTTCGGCCCTTTGTTGAGCATCACGCATTCTGCGCGCGCCGACATGGCGGCATCGGTCATCTCGCCGCGCGATGGCACGCCGGTCTTGATCAAACTTTCGAGCACCTGGGTCGCCCAGATTGCGGGAATGTGCGCGGCTTCGCACAGCCACAGTATCTCCTCCTGCATCTCGGCGAGACGCTCGAAGCCGATCTCGACCGCGAGATCGCCACGCGCGATCATTACCGCGAACGGTTGATGACCGGCCGCCGCGACGATGATTTCCGGAAGATTCGTGACCGCGAGCGGGGTTTCGATCTTGGCCACCAGCCCGAGCCGCTCCCAATCGGAACGGCGCTTGGCGAACTCGCCTTGCAGCAGATGGATGTCCGCCGCTTTCTCGACAAACGAGTAGCCGACCATATCGGCGTGGGCGACAACGAAATCGAGATCGGTCAAATCCTTTGCGGTGAGCGGACTCAAGCCCAGATCGGTATCGGGAAAATTGAGGCCCTTCTCCGGCTTGAGCTTGCCGCCGCCAACCTTGGCGCGACGAATCCGCAGCACCGCGCCGTCTTCAATCAGCGCCTCAACCACGCCGCCGAAACGGCCGTCGTCGACATAGACGCGATCGCCGACTTTGAGCCGTTCAATCACTGGCAGGCTGCAAGTGGCGCGAAACGGAAAATCGGCGTGATCGCCAAGCGCGTTCCGGCACAGCAGCAGACAATCGCCGGGATTGAGCGATGTGTTCTTGTCGGGATGGGCGACCTCAAGCGTGCGGCACTTTGGCCCTGCGATATCCATCAGAATCTTGATCGGATGATTTGCCGTCGCTTCCGCTATCCGCACATGGTCGATCATGGCCTGCCAAGCCCCTGCATCGTCATGAGCGCAATTGATGCGAACCACATTCATGCCGAGCTTGGCGAGTGCGATTAGTCCTGCGGGACTTTCCGCGGCCTCGCTCGCGAGCGTCACCATGATGTGCTCGCGCCGTCCATGAAGGGCGGGGCCGAACAATTTGGCGGTATTGGCGGCCAGCTTGCGTTCGCCGCGAAAGAATTGCTTGTGGGCCGGAAAGTCGAGGCTTGAGGCCGGCGTCAAGCCGAGAATGCCCTCAAGGGCCGTGGCGGTCGCATCCAGCGTCGCCAGCACGCGGCCTTCGAGGCGGCCCAAGGAAGACAGGCCATAGCTCATCAGATCGCGTTGCAGCGGGCGGATGTCATGGTGGCGCAGCACTTGGTAATGGGCCAGGTTCAAGGCCGAGGCGGCGAACGTCGGCCGTCGGATCGAATGCTGCCAGCGGTGATAGATCTTGTGCCCATCTTCCGCCACTTCCGTGCGCAATTGCGTAAGGCGTTTCAGAATCTGCGTCAAAGACGCTTTGCCGCGTGCGAGCGGCGAGTCGAGAGGTTCCACCGTGTCCGTCGTTTGGGTCATGGCACTGATACATCACAGAGGCTGACGAGTTCGGTGAGTGTAGTGGGCCATTATTACGCCTGCGTAACAATGACAATGGCTTGCATGCTTCCTGACAAAACAGTTAGCCGAAATAGTCGCTAACGATCGTGGAGCTATCGAGCGCGCATTGCTCGCGCTTTTTCCGGCAGCGCCCGGATTGCGTCCCGGTTGGTCCAGGAGAAACAAGCCTCCACGGCTTCTTCGAGCGGCAGCCAGCGCCATGCGCGGTGCTCCGTCGGCGATAGCTCCACAGATGTATCGCGCGCCACGCAGAGGCTGAAAACGTGTTCGGTGTTGTGCGTGACGCCGGGGGCGTAGCGGTGGCGCCAGAGATCGAGAAGTTCGAACTGTTGACTCATTTGCCAGTCGAGCAGATCATCCGGCGCCGCATGGATTCCGGTTTCCTCGAACACCTCGCGCAGCGCGGTTTCGGCAAGCGTTTCGTCGTCTTCCTGACTGCCGGTGACCGATTGCCAAAAGCCCGGGTGGCGCGCGCGTTCGATCAGCAGACATTCGAGCGTGGGGCTGTGAATGACGACGAGAACCGAAACTGGCCTTTTGTAATTCATTTCGCTTTCGGCAGCGCTTTGAGCGGCGCATGACCGTTCTCGAACAAAATGCAAAATGGGCGGCCTTCATCGCGCCAGAAGTCAGCGGCATCTTCGAGCACGCCGATCAGTGTCGCGTAGTCTTTGCCGAGTCGGGCGGCGATATCGGGCGCGGAGCGCAGCACGATCAGATAGCCGGGGGCGTCGAGCCAGGAAAGGTCCATGAGGCAATCGGCGAGCGCGTCCCAGTTCGCGCCGAACCATTCGGGAAAGCGCAGCGCCGAGGCGAAGCTTTCGAGGACAATGCCTTTATTAGCCGTGGCGAGTTCCATTGAAGCGGTGGTAAAGCGCAATGCATGGGCGGCATCGAGCGCGGCTTGGCTTTCGCTCGATTTACAGCGATAGACGCCCGCATGGGCGGGGTCTGTAACGCTGCTGGTTTGCCGAGGGATGGCATTCATCTGCGGATCTTTCTGAAACTGCGGTAGTGGTCGTCGCTGTAGTACCGCACGCCATCGCAAGCGGCAATGATGCGCCGCGCGCCGCGGTCGCCCGCGCCCGGCGTGGGGACGGTGTATTCGCGGTAACAGCCACGCGTGCGCGAGGGCAGGCGGGATTCCCGGTTTTGAAATACGACGCCATCCCTGCGGAAAGGAAAGAGGCCGCCTTGGTCGATCAAGGTCAGGGTAGTGCGGGCCTCGACCGGCAGGGCCTGGATTGGGATTTCGTCGGAATGCGAAAAGAGGTGAGTCACCCCAACTTGAAAGTTGGGGCTTCCTCGCCACAAGTTGGAGGGCGCGCTTTCAGCGCCAGTAACGCTTGTTTCGCTGACCCCGCCATGAATGGCGGGGTCTGTGCTCAACTCGTGGTCACCGCGGGCGTTTGCTGACAGCGCGCTCAGAACGAGGATGATACTGAGCAGAAGCCGGAAGAGCGGCGTAAGCACTGCGAAAACCCTTGAAGATAAGGTTTATACAGTGTAACAGGCGGGTATTCAGAATGAATGAATTGCGCTCAAGCTTCAGGCCGCAACGCGTTTTTTTGCCGGTTGTTGCTTGCTCAGGTTGTTGAAATAGGTGTGCAGCGGGCCGAGCTTGGTATTGCCGGGATCGAGCGTGCGCAGACGGCCGATAAGCTCGCGCGCCTGGGTCGCGTGGCGTTCGTTCCAGCCGCAGTGCTCGATGTATTTGAGTTGCGCGAGTGCGGCGTTGAACAGCACCAGCGTATTGCCGGGCATGCGCTGCGCGGCTTCGGCCATATGCTCGACGGCGCCGGAAAAATCGCCTTTTTGTGCGAGTTCGGCGCCCGTGGCCATCATGTTTTTGACTTCGGTGCGCTGGCGCGTGGCGATGACTTCGCCGAGTTCTCTTTGGCCGAGTTCGCCAAACATTTTCTGAATGTCCTGGGCTACCGCATCGTCCGAAGTGTTGCGCAGGATGTTCATGACGACATCGGTCGCCTGCTCTTCGAGCTTATGCGTGAGACAGGCGCGGGTGAGGTCTTTTTTCAGCGTCAGCGTCAGTTCCAGCGTGTCGTCGAATAGCCCGGCCGCGCGTTCGGCGGCTTCGGCGGCTTGATGTTCGTTACCCTTCTGGGCGTGCAGCAGGGCTTGCGAGAGGGATTTGCAGAGTTCCGCCTTCGGGCCGCGCATGCTGCGGTCGAGATCGCGGATTGCCGTTTCGGCGCGCTCGGTTGCGCCGGCCCCGAGCTGGGCTTTGACGAGGCGCAGATAGTCTTCCGGGTCGCGAAAGCCCGAATAGCGGGTTTGCTCGACCAGGTCGGTAAGTGTTTTCTCCGCATCCGCGCATTCGCCAAGCTCAAGTTCCAGTTCGCCGAGCCGGCGCAGACGACGCGTGACGTGCGGCGAAACTTTCGTTGCCTGAGCCAGCGCTTCGCGCGCGGCGGAAGGGTCGCCCTTGGCTTCCTGCGTGCGCGCCAACCAGTCGTAGCTATCGAGAAAAAACGCGTTGGCTTCAAGCAAGGCTTTGAGCTGAAGCTCGGCCTGCTCGAAGTTCTTGGTCAAGAACTGTGTCTTGGCGAGCCCGAGTTGTGCCCACGGGACCGGGCGTTCCCGCAGCACTTGGCTATACAGAGCCTGCGCCTCTGCAATCTGTCCGATCGAAACCAGCAATTCGGCACGTTGGCGTGTGAAGTCGAGTTCGTATTGCGGATATTTTTGCAGGCCCTCTTCACAAGCCGTGATCGCTTCAAGGATTTTGCCGTTTTCGATCAATTGCCACATCGGCGTGAAGGCGTCGCGCTTGCTCAGCGCGCGTTGGAGCCGCCGATGGAGGTTTTCCGTCGTGAAGGGTTTGAGGATGTAATCGTTGGGAACCAGTTCGGCGGTGCTGACGACGCGTTGCTGAGCCCCTTCGCTGGTGATCATGATGAAGAGCGTCGTGAGCGGAGCCAGTTGATGCTGCCGAATGTCTTCAAGCAGATGTTGGCCGGTTTGCTCGGCACCGAGGTTGTTTTCGCTCAGCACGATGTCGAAGCCGCCTTCTTTGAGCTTGCGCACGGCGGTCGTGGCGGACATCGCGCTTTGCACGCGCGTGATGCCGCACAGAGCGAGCATGCTGCGCAGTTGCGTCTGCATGTTGCTCTGATGTTCCACCACCAAAACGGAGAGTTCGTCGACTTTTCCCATGTCTCCCCGTTACTACGGCCTTGCTGGAGCAGAGTTGAGGCCGGGACTGAGACTGTTTTGGGTAAGCCGGTAAATAGTGGAAGAAGCCCCCGCGCAGGATAAGGCGCGGGGGCTGAGGCCGACTTAGTCCGCCGCGGGCTGCGGGTTGCGCAGACGGATGTGCAGCTCGCGCAACTGCTTCTCGTCGACGAGGCTCGGCGCCTGGGTGAGCAGACATTGCGCGCGCTGGGTTTTCGGGAAGGCGATCACGTCGCGGATCGACTCGGTGCCGGCGAGCAGCATCACGATGCGGTCCAGGCCGAAGGCGAGGCCACCGTGCGGCGGCGCGCCGTACTTGAGCGCGTCGAGCAGGAAGCCGAACTTGATGCGTGCTTCTTCTTCGCCGATGCCGATCGCGTCGAACACCTGCGACTGTACGTCCTCGCGGTGGATACGCACCGAGCCGCCGCCGACTTCGTAGCCGTTGAGCGCCAGGTCGTAAGCCTTGGCGAGGCACTTGCCCGGATCGCTGGCAAGCAGCGCGACATGTTCGTCCTTCGGCGAGGTGAACGGATGGTGGCAGGCGTTCCAGCGCTTTTCGTCCTCGTCGTACTCGAACATCGGGAAGTCGACGATCCACACCGGCGCCCAGGCCGCGCCCGAGAGGTGGCCTTTCTCGTGGCCGATCTTCTGGCGCAGAGCGCCGAGCGCGTCGTTGACCACCTTGGCGCGGTCGGCACCGAAGAAGATCAAGTCGCCGTCCTGCGCGCCGGAACGCTCGACGATGAGCTTGAGCACTTCGTCGGAGAGGTTCTTGACGATCGGCGACTGCATGCCGTCGCGGCCCTTGGCGATTTCGTTGAACTTGATGTAGGCCAGCCCGCGCGCGCCGTAGATGCCGACGAACTGGGTGTAGGCGTCGATTTCGCCGCGCGTGAGCGCGCTGCCGCCCGGAATCAGCAGACCCGCCACACGGCCGTCGGCCAGGTTCGCGGCGCCCGAGAAAACTTTGAATTCGGCCGTTTTCATCACGTCGGTGAGTTCGGTGAATTCGAGCGTGACGCGCAGGTCCGGCTTGTCGGAGCCGTATTTCGCCATCGCTTCGGCAAAGCTCATGCGCGGAAACGGGTTCGGCAGTTCGATGTTCGCGGCTTCCTTGAACACCGTGCGGAACAGGTCTTCCATGATCGCGGTGATTTCGGTCTCGTTCAGGAACGAGGTTTCGATATCGACCTGAGTAAACTCGGGCTGGCGCTCGGCGCGCAGATCCTCGTCGCGGAAGCACTTGGTAAGCTGGTAATAACGGTCGAAGCCCGACACCATCAGCATCTGTTTGAAGAGCTGCGGCGACTGCGGCAGAGCGAAGAAGTGGCCGTCGTGCACGCGGCTCGGCACGAGATAGTCGCGCGCGCCTTCGGGCGTGCTCTTGGTCAGCATCGGCGTTTCGATGTCGATGAAGCCGGCCTCGTCGAGGAAGCGGCGGAACGCGCGCGCGGTGCGGTAGCGCAGCATCATGATGTTCTGCATGTAGGGGCGGCGCAGATCCATGACACGGTGCGTCAGGCGCACGGTTTCCGAGAGGTTTTCGTCGTCGAGCGGAAACGGCGGTGTGACCGAGGGGTTCAGCACTTCGAGTTCATGACAGAGCACTTCGACTTCGCCGGAAACGAGATTGGGGTTTGTCGTGCCTTCGGGGCGGCGGCGCACTTTGCCGACGACCTTGAGGCAGAACTCGTTGCGGACCGATTCGGCGGTCTTGAAGGTTTCAGCGCGATCGGGATCGCAAACGACCTGAACCACACCTTCGCGGTCACGCAGGTCGATGAAGATGACGCCGCCGTGGTCGCGGCGGCGATGGGCCCAGCCCGTCAGGGTGACGATCTGGTCGAGATGGGCGGCGCTGACTTGTCCGCTGTAACAGGTACGCATCGGTAACTCCGGATTTCTTCCGTCTTGCCGTTAGGAAGCGGAATTTTGTTTCTTTCTTGTTTCCGCCGCAGGATGTCCGCTAACGGGGTGTTTCGGTACGGCTAAAATGGACAAATTGTTCAAATCGGGCGAGCCGCGGTCAACGCTTGTGCGGGGCAGCATTTCCGTCCGGCGCAATGACACCCATCGAGATGATGTATTTGAGTGCTTCGTCGACCGTCATATCGAGTTCGATAACCGCGTCCTTGCGCATCATCAGGAAAAAGCCGGAAGTCGGCAGTGGGGTCGTTGGCACATAGAGGCTCAGGTATTCGCTACCGAGGTGCGAAGTGATTTTCGTGCCGGGCGCGCCGGTTTGAAAGGCGATCGTCCAACTGCCCTGGCGCGGATACTCGATCAGCAAGGCTTTGCGAAAAGCCTGCCCATTGGGGGCGAATACGGTGTCGGAAACCTGTTTGACGCTGGAGTAGATCGAGTTGACGAACGGGATGCGTACGAGCAGACCTTCCCAAAAGCTGACGAGACGCTGGCCGAAGTAGTTGGCCGCGACAAGGCCGGTCAGCATCACGACAAGCAGCATCAGGAGGGCGCCGATGCCTGGAATATCCCACCCGATCAGCCTCTTCGGGCGCCATTCGAGCGGCAACAGCAGCAAGGACTGATCCAGGGTGCCGACGATCAGGCTTAAAACCCAGAGGGTGATCGTGAGCGGAACCCAGATCAGCAGGCCGGTGATGAAATATTTTTTGAACTGCATCGATTTAATGGCAGGCACAGGCGCCACCGCAGCCCGTGGGCTTGGCGGTTTCGGTTTTGGTCTCGCTTGCCGATTCGGATGATGCGCCGGCCGTGCTCGCGCCGCCTTTGAAATCGGTGGCGTACCAGCCGCTGCCTTTGAGTTGGAAACCTGCGGCGGTCAGTACCTTGACAAAGGTTTCCTTGCCGCATGAAGGGCAAGTGGTGAGCGGCGCATCGGAGATTTTTTGCAGGACATCTTTTTGATGCCCGCAGTCTGTGCAGCGGTATTCGTAAATCGGCATGGTTCGACTCCTGCGGGATAAGCGTACGAGTTTATCGCAACGCAACACGAAGCCCAAGGAATAGGCCGCGTAAATATGTTTGCGAAAGTCGAAAAATCAAGTGCTTAAAACCTGCTCATGAGCGCTGACACTGTCTCGCGGCAAGACTATGGGCAGGTTTTAGAATTGTGCGAGATATGTATTGGTAAGCGTTTCGCCCCAGAAAAGCGCTGCAATGCCCGCACCGGCAAGATAAGGGCCGAAAGGGATCGGGGTTTCGCGACCGTGACGTGCAAACAGCATGAGTCCGATGCCGATGATCGCGCCGATCGCCGAGGAGGCGAGAATCACGAAAGGTAAGAGCTTCCAGCCGAGCCAGGCGCCGATCGCGGCAAGCAGTTTGAAATCGCCATAGCCCATGCCTTCTTTGCCGGTCAGCAGTTTGAACGCCCAGAAAACGCTCCAGAGCGAAAGATAGCCGAGCGTGGCACCGATGACGGCTGTCGGCAGGTCGACGAAGAACGGGCGCAGATTCAGCAGGAGACCAAGCCATAGGAGCGGCTGCGTGATCGAGTCGGGCAGCAATTGGGTATCGAGGTCGATGAAGGTCAGCGCGAGCAGGGACCAACAGAAAACCATCGCCGCGAGCGCAGTCCAATTCGGGCCGAACTGCCAGGCGCATGCGCCGGCGAGCAGGCCGCCCGCCAGCTCGACGATCGGGTAGCGCGGGCTGATCCGGGCCTTGCAGTGCCCACAACGGCCGCCGAGGATTAAATAGGAGAGGAGTGGCAGGTTCTGCCATGCGGCAATACGGGTTCCGCAGTGCGGGCAGCGCGAGGCGGGGCGCGACAGGCTGATAGGCTCGAAGGCGGGCGCTTGTTCGCCGCGAAGTTCGGCGGCTTCGCGTTGCCAATCCTGTTCCATCATCTTGGGCAAACGATGAATCACGACATTGAGAAAGCTGCCGATGCATAAACCGAACAGGCCGGCGATCGTTATGAAAACAGGAAGGGCGAGGTCGAAATCATTCATGAAATGCAAAGCGGGCGTTTGTTGCAACGCCCGCTGGATTGGGTGAAATTGCGGATCAGACCACTTGGCCGAGTTTGAAGATTGGCAGATACATCGCGACGACCAAGCCGCCAACGACGGTGCCGAGGAATACGATGATCAGCGGTTCGAGCAGTTGAGAGAGCGCGTCGACCGCATCGTCGACCTCGCGTTCGAAAAAGTCCGCGACTTTCCCGAGCATCGAATCGAGCTGGCCGGACTCTTCGCCGATCCCGACCATTTGCAGCACCATCATGGGGAATACGTTCGCGTTCTGCATCGAAACCGTCAAGCTGATGCCGGTGCTGACATCGTTCTGAATTTGCTTCGTGGCGAGTTGGTAGACGCGGTTTCCCGCCGCGCCGCCAACTGAATCGAGCGCTTCGACCAACGGGACTCCCGCCGCAAACATCGTCGAAAGCGTGCGGGTCCAGCGCGCCACGGTGGCTTTTTGAATGATTTCCCCGATTACGGGGAATTTGAGCAGCAGACGGTCCATCGTAAACTGCATCTGTGGCGAGCGTTTGTAGGCCATCGATAGGCCGATGATTGCCACGGCTAGGCCGCCGAAAATCAGGTACCAGTAGGCCAGGAAGGCGTCGGAAAGCGCCATCACGAAAAGCGTTGGCGCGGGCAAGTCCGCGCCGAAGCTCGTGAAAACCGCTTTGAATTGCGGAATCACGAACAGCATCATGACCGCGACAACGCCGAGTGCCACGGTTACGACGGCGATCGGATAGAACAGGGCGCCCTTGATCTTGCTCTTGATCGCGAGCATTTTTTCGCGATACGTGGCAAGCCGCTCCAATAAGGCATCGAGCGCTCCGGATTGTTCGCCCGCGCCGACGAGGTTCGAATAGAGCGAATCGAACTGCACCGGATGTTTGCGGAAGGCTTGCGCCAGACTGCTGCCGGATTCGACGTCGGCGCGGATCTGATTCAGCATGCGCGACAGAGCTGGATTGCTGGAACCCTTGATGGCAATGTCGAACGCTTGCAGTAAGGGCACGCCGGAACGCAGCATGGTTGCCAACTGACGGGTAAAGATCGCGACATCCTTGTCTGTGACCTTGCCGCCGCGCGCGAAGCTGCGCTTCTTGACCTTGATTCCAGTAAGACCCTGGCGCCGCAGATTGGCTTGGACGATCGAGGCGCTGCCGGCGCGTATTTCGCCGCGGACGATTTTCCCCTGCTTGTCCTTGCCTTCCCAATTAAAGACACTGTCCTGGTTCGCGGCGGTGGCGGGTTTGCGTACTGCTTTTGGGCTTGCAGCCATCTGCATAGTCCTTCTGTCATTCGTTTGTCGTAGCCAAGACTTCGGCGAGCGAAGTAACACCCTGTTTGGCTTTAAGCAGTCCTGACTGGCGTAAATCCCGGATCCCCTGACGTTGCGCTTCCGCGGCGACGTCGATCGAGTTTCCGTTCGTCATGATGATTTGCGCCATTTCCTCACCTACAGGCATGACCTGATAGATTCCAACCCGTCCTTTGTAGCCCGAGCCCTTGCAGCGTTCGCAGCCGACCGGGCCGTAAGGCTCCCAGGAGCCGTCCAAATCTTCCTCGGTGTAGCCGGCCTGGAGCAGTGCCTCAAGCGGAACTTCGATCGGCCGCTTGCAAGTGCACAAACGCCGCGCGAGACGCTGCGCCGTGATCATGATCACCGACGACGCAATATTAAACGGCGCGACGCCCATATTCTTTAGCCGTTCCAGCGTGCCAGGCGCATCGTTCGTGTGCAGGGTGGACAAAACCAGGTGGCCGGTTTGTGCCGCCTTGATCGAAATTTCGGCCGTTTCCAGATCACGGATTTCGCCCACCATGATGATGTCCGGGTCTTGGCGCAGGAAGGATTTGAGCGCCGCGGAGAAGGTCAGCCCCGCTTTTTCGTTGACGTTGACCTGGTTGATGCCGGGCAGGTTGATTTCGGCGGGGTCTTCTGCCGTCGAAATATTGACGCCCGCTTTATTCAGCAGGTTCAGGCAGGTGTACAGCGAAACCGTTTTGCCCGAGCCGGTCGGCCCGGTCACGAGCACCATGCCGTAAGGCCGCTCAACCGCGTCGAGCAGCGCCTGGCGCTGATCCGGCTCATAGCCGAGCGCATCGATGCCGAGCATCGCCGAGCTTGGATCGAGAATACGCATCACGATCTTTTCGCCGTACAGACACGGCAGCGTGCTGACACGGAAATCGATCGCTTTGTTGGCCGACAGCTTGAGTTTCATGCGGCCGTCTTGCGGCACGCGCTTTTCAGAAATGTCGAGGCGCGAAATCACCTTGATCCGTGCGGCGATTTTTTCGCGTAATGCGAGCGGCGGCTGCGAGATTTCACGCAAGATGCCGTCGGTGCGGAAACGGATCCGGTAATACTTTTCGTAGGGCTCGAAGTGAATATCGGATGCGCCTTCATTGATCGCATCGACAAGAATTTTTTGAATGAATTTGACGATTGGGGCATCGTCGACATCGACTCCTCCTGTGTCGGTGTCGGAGCTATCGCTGACTTCGGCTACATCGCCAAGCTCGTCTTCGATATTCCCGGTCAGGTTCTTCAGTGTGTCGCCGGCGCTTTCGCCGAGTTTTTTCAATATCGGCAGCAGCTTGTCGATCTCGACGATGATTGGATCGACCGCCATGCCCGTTTGGAAACGGACTACATCGAGCGCGCGCAGATTGGTGGGGTCCGCGGTGCCGATCGTGATTTTATTGTTCTTCTTCGCGACCGGAATGATGTGATTGGCATCGATGAGCTTCCGATCGATCGCATCTTTCGGAATCTGGCTGTCGTCGAAAGCCGTCAAATCCAGCATCGGAAAGCCGAAGGTTTCGGCACAAAACTTGGCCAGGTCGCGTCCGCTGATCAGCCCGCGCTGCACGGCCTCCGCAGCAAATGGCAGTTCCGAGCTTTTGGCCTGCTCTGTAACCTCGATGGCTTGCGCTTCGCTCAAGCGATTGTGCTGCACCAGCGCTCGGGCCAGTCCGCTCAGCGGTATTTGTTGGGGGTCCGCAACCATGAAAATTGCAATTTTGAGAAAGTTACTATTTGGGGATCATGCCCCTGCATGGCCTTGCTTGTAAACCGGGACATCGGTTCCGGGCGGCCCCGGCATTTACTTTGTTGGACGAAAGATGCGCGCGGTGCGCACGCGGCGGTCCTGGGTTTGAATCACTTCGATCCGCACGCCGGCAATTTGGGTCGAAAGCCCCGACTCGGGAATGTCTTCGAGATGTTCGAGCAACAGGCCATTGAGGGTTTTGGGACCGTCGACCGGCAGATCGAGACCGAGGCAGCGATTGAGTTCGCGCAGGTTTTGCCCGCCATCGACGAGCACCGAACCCTCTTTGCTCCAGCTTAGGCTGGTATGTTCCCCCGGCGTGCCGGTCGTGAATTTTCCGATCAGCTCTTCGATGATGTCTTCGACGGTGAGCAAGCCAAGCACTTCGCCATATTCGTCGACGACGAGCCCAAGCCGCTGATGATTTTCCTGGAAGAACTGTAATTGCGAATAGATTGGCGTGTTGACGGGAATAAAGTATGGCTTGGCGAGTAATTCGCGCAAATGCGCGTGGTCGATTTCCTGATCGACGAGCGCGGTGACGACCCGGCGCAAATGGAGAATGCCGACGATATTGTTCGGATCGTTTTCGTACACCGGAACACGGGTGTGATACGCCGTTGCAAGACGACTCAAAATTTCTTCCGTCGTATCGGCGAGATCAATCGTTTCCATATTCCCGCGCGGCATCATGATGTCTTCGACGGTAATGGCCTCCAGTTCGAATAGATTGAGCAAAATCGAACGGCGCTTGGGCGGAATGAAATGTCCTGCTTCAAGCACGAGGCTGCGCAGTTCTTCCAGGGTCAGGCGATTGGCGTTTTCGTCGGTGTCCGGCTTGATTCTGAGCAGAGCGAGCAAGCCCGACACGAACAGATTGATGAATGCGACGATAAAGTGCAGCGAGCGTAATAGCGGTGTAAGGATATAGGCCGCCACTGGCGCGATGCGGTCGGCGTAACTGGCGCCGATGACCTTTGGGGTGATCTCGGAAAACACGAGCAGCAGGAAGGTGACGAGCAGCGTTCCGGCGCCAAGCGCCCATTTGTCGTGACCGAACAGTTGGATTGTGATCACGCTGACGAGTGTTGCGGCCGCGGCGTTGGTCAGGTTGCTGAACAGGGACACGATGCCGAGCAGGCGCTCGGTTTGACCGAGTAAATCCAAGGCCAGCCTTGCCCCGCGGTTGCTTGGGGCGGCCGATTTCAAGCGGTAGCGGTTGGCGGCCATCATGGCCGTTTCCGCCATCGAGAAGCCACCCGAAAGAATCAGCAGGATCGCGAGCAGCCCGAGTTGCAGGCTTAAAGGGATTTCGGTCAAGACAGTTCGATGCGAAAAGACGGACGGACAGTATCCCGATCAGCTTTCAGGCATGTCAAGCCGTATGGTGAGCACACTGCCGCCACCAGTTTTAACCGGGTTTGCCTAGAATCACTTCGAGCACGAAACGGGTGCCGATATAGGCCAGCAGTAGGAAAATAAAGCCGGCAAGCGTGAGGTGCAAAGCGCGTTTGCCACGCCAACCCCATACCATTCGCCCGAATAGCAAGGTGCCGAATACCGCCCAGGCGGCGAGAGCGAAGATCGTCTTGTGGCTGAAACTCAGGGGTTTGCCGAAGAGCGCTTCGGAAAACAAAATGCCCGATCCGACGGTGAGCGTTAGCAGAACGAAGCCACCGCCGACGAGCCTGAAAAGCAGATTTTCGAGCACCAGAAGCGGCGGCAGCGCGGCCAGGGCTCGGGTCAGGCGGGCGCTATGCAATTGGCGTTCCGCCGCGACCATCATCACCGCATGCAGCGCGGCAAGCGTGAGCAAGCTGTAAGCGAGCATCGCAACGATGAAATGAATACGGAATACGGCCGATCCGGTATCCGGCAGTTCGTGTTGTTCGGGGAACAGCAGCGGCAACAGCGTGGAGATTGCGGCCACCGGCATCGCAAGCGCCTGCAAGCCTTGGATTGGCGTGAAGAAAGATTCCAGCCAGTAGAAGGCCATTGCCAGCCAAAGCGTCATGGACAGGGCGATCGAGAAACCGAAATGCAGTCCGCGACTGCCGTCCAGATCGCCGGCCAGCGTGAAGCCATGCAGCACCACGGCAAGCAATAAACCGGCGCGGGCCAGGTTGCGTTGCATGGGGTGCGCCTCATCGCCGGCCAGCCGCCAAGCCGCAGCAAGGCCGAGATAAATCGAAGCGGGAAGCAGATGCAGTAGAATCGGCAGCATTCTTCCAGTTTACCCGATAGCGCCGCCTGTGAAGGGCGGGATCGTTCAAATCATGCTCGACAACCTGACCCAGAGGCTTGCCCGCGTCGTCAAGACGATGCGAGGCCAAGCCAGACTGACCGAAGACAATATCTCCGAAATGCTGCGCGAGGTCCGCCTTGCACTGCTCGAAGCGGACGTGGCGCTGCCCGTGATCAAAGACTTCATCGCCAAGGTGCGCGAAAAGGCCGTCGGGCAGGAAGTCATAGGTTCCCTGACGCCGGGTCAGGCGCTGGTCGGCGTGGTGCAGCAGGAACTGACCGAGCTGATGGGCGGGAGCCAGGCCGGGCTCAATCTCGCCACGCAGCCGCCCGCGATCATCCTGATGGCGGGTTTACAGGGCGCGGGTAAAACGACGACGGTCGGCAAGCTCGGCAAGCTGCTGCGCGAAAAACACAAGAAAAAAGTCCTCGTCGTTTCCTGCGACGTGTATCGCCCCGCCGCGATCGAACAGCTCAAGAGCGTAGCTGGACAGGCGGGCGTCGATTTCTTCCCGTCGAGCGTCGAGCAGAAGCCGGTCGATATTGCCAATGCGGCCATCGACCATGCGCGCCGTCATTACCATGATGTGCTGCTCGTCGACACCGCGGGCCGTCTCGCAATCGACGAGGCCATGATGGCGGAAATCAAGGCGCTGCACGCCGCGGTCAAACCGATCGAAACCCTGTTCGTCGTCGATGCGATGCTCGGGCAGGACGCGGTCAATACCGCGCGCGCTTTTAATGCAGCCTTGCCGCTGACCGGCATCGTGCTGACCAAGCTCGACGGCGATGCGCGCGGTGGCGCGGCCTTGTCGGTCCGTCATGTCACCGGAAAGCCGATCAAATTCACCGGCGTCGGCGAAAAGCTGACCGGGCTCGACGAGTTCTACCCGGACCGGATGGCGAGCCGGATTCTCGGCATGGGCGATATTCTCTCGCTCGTCGAAGAAGCGCGCCAGGCCGTCGACGAGGAGCAGGTCAAGGAATTCGCGCAGAAGCTCAAGAGCGGCAAGGGTTTCAATCTGAACGATTTCAAGGCGCAAATCGGGCAGATGCGCAAGATGGGCGGCCTGTCCTCCTTGATGGACAAAATGCCAGCCCAGTTCGCCCAAGCGGCCTCACAGCTTCAGGGCGGCGTCGAGGAAAAAGCGATTCGCCGGATCGAAGGCATCATCGATTCGATGACGCCGGGCGAGCGCGCCAAGCCGGAACTCATCAAGGCCAGCCGCAAACGCCGCATCGCAACCGGCGCGGGCGTGCCGGTGCAGGAAGTTAACCGCCTGCTCAACCAGTTTGAACAGACGCAAAAAGTGATGAAGCAGCTTTCCAAGGGCGGCATGGGCAAGCTCATGCGCTCGATGAAGGGCATGCTGCCCGGCATGATGCGCTAAAGCGTCGGATATTCGGAAAACTCGCCGGGCAGGAGTTCCGACGCTGCGACGGGCTGCTGTTCGACGGCGTCGACGTGGGCGGCAGGCGGGCCGCGATGCGCCCAGCGGATCAGCGCGGCGACCTCATCGCCCGCGCCGACGATAAGCGCCTCCACCGACCCGTCGCGGCGATTGCGGACCCAGCCGCGCAGCCCCAAATGCCGCGCTTCGGACGACAGGCTCCAGCGGAAACCGACGCCTTGAACGATGCCGGTGATGCGGAGCCGAATCGCGGTTTCTTTACTCATGTTTGCCTCGTTAATTCGCGTGCGCGCGCCAGCGCATCGGGCAATATCGCGCACAGATTATCCGCGCCCAAGCGTTCGATGAGACCTGAGCGGCACATGATCGACAGCGGTTGCTCGTTGAGGCCGCACAGCACAAGCTCCGCGCCGCGCCGGCGCAATGCGCGCAGCAGATTGTCGAGCATTTCGAGTCCGGTGGTGTCGAGGTTTATGACCTTGTGCAGATCCAGCACCAGCACCTTGGCATTGAGCCGCTCCGGGTCGAGCTGGTCTTCGAGCTTGCCGACGGCGCCGAAGAACAAGGAGCCGAAAACCTTGAAGGCGACGATGCCGTGCGCGTCGTCTTCCGCAAGCTCGGTGGCGTCGAGCATCACTTGAGTGGCGCCCGTCAGTGTCTGGACGCGGTAGATGAAGAACAGGCTCGCGAGCACCATGCCGATTTCCACCGCGAGCGTCAGATCGAAAACCACCGTGATGAAAAAGGTGGCGAGCAGGACCGTGCGATAGTTCAAGGAATAGCGGCGCAGTTCGCGGAACTCATGCCATTCGCCCATGTTGACCGAAACGACGACCACGATGGCCGACAGGGTGGCGAGCGGCACATGCGCCGCGAGTGGCGCCGCGGTGAGCACGACAAGCAACAGCGTCAGGGCGTGAATCATTCCCGCGACCGGGGTGCAGCCGCCGGACTTGACGTTCGTCGCCGTGCGCGCAATCGCGCCGGTCGCGGCGAAGCCGCCGAACAGCGGGGCGATCAAGTTCGCCGCGCCTTGCGCCATCAGCTCCTGATTCGGGTCGTGCCGGTCTTCGATCTGGCCGTCGGAGACGCGCGCCGAGAGCAGCGATTCGATCGCGCCGAGTAGGGCGATTGTGATCGCGGGGGAAATCAGTTGGCCGAGCGTCGAGAGACTCAGGTCGGGCAGCGCGAGCGGCGGCGCGCTTTGCGGAATTCCGCCGAAGCGGCTGCCGATCGTTTCGATCGGGAGATGCAGCACAGCATTGACCGCCGTCGCCACGACGAGCACGCCGAGCGGCCCCGGCACGCGCGCGAGCCAGCTATGGCGGGCGGCGATCCGGTTCCAGGTCAGCAGCACGATGAGCGAGGCGCATGAGAACGCGAACGTGGACGGATCGATCTGCGGCAATGCGTACCAAAGCGTCTTTATTTTGCCGAAAAACTCGGCCGGGACATTGCCGATCGGCAGGCCGAGAAAGTCCTTGATCTGCGATAGAAAAATCACCACCGCGATGCCGTTCGTGAAACCGATGACGACCGTGCGCGGGATGAAACGAATCAGGTTGCCCAGGCGCGCGAGGCCCATTGCAAGCAGCAGCGCGCCGGCGATCATCGTCGCGACCAGCAGATTCGATGCGCCGTGGGCGGCGACGATGCCGTAGATGATTGGAATGAATGCGCCGGTCGGCCCGCCGATTTGAACGCGCGAGCCGCCGAGCAGCGAAATCAGGAAACCGGCGACGATCGAAGTCCAGATGCCGGCCGATGGTGGCATGCCGGATGCAATGGCAAAAGCCATCGCCAAGGGCAGCGCGAGAACTCCGACCGTGAGACCCGCCGCGACGTCGTGCGCAAACCGGTCGCGGTTGTAGTCGGGAAGGGTATCGAGCAGCTTGGGGCGAAACTGAATGGGTTGCACCTTTGATTCTCCACTGTGCTCCGCGGTATGACCGCAAGCCCCAGGCCGAAGCCTGGAGGACATACAGACTCAAGGGAGAGTGCGGTGGTCGGGCTGCATGTGATGCTGCACGATCCAGCGCTTGGTGCGAGTCAGCGGCATAGCGCCTCTATTCAGTCCGGCCCGGTGCGGGCCCGGCTGGGCATTTGTTTGAAAATTTCCGCGAGCATCTTGATCGCGGCGACGACGACCAGGCCCAGCCCAAGCACTATGGTTACGCCAGCCTGCATGGCCGTATCAGGAAAGCTTAGTCCGAAAAGCCCGGCGCCGCGCAGCAAGTAGGCGCCGCCGCATGCAAGCATGACGAGTCCCAGGAGATCGGCCGACGCCCACATCAGGAGCGCGGACGTTAGCCGGATGCGGGCGCGGGCCGGGGTGGTCATTTGACGCGCATACCCGGCGCGGCCCCGCTGTCGGGCGAAAGGATGAATAGCCCCGGCGCTGCGCCGGATTCATCCGACGCCGCCAGCACCATGCCTTCGCTCATGCCGAATTTCATCTTGCGCGGCGCGAGGTTGGCGACCATCACCGTCAAGCGGCCGACGAGCGTCGTAGGGTCATAGGCGGATTTAATGCCGGCAAATACCTGGCGCGGTTTTTCTTCCCCGATGTCGAGTTGCAGGCGCAGAAGTTTCGCCGCGCCTTCGACGTGCTCGGCCGAAACGATCTTCGCGATGCGCAGATCGACCTTGCCGAAGTCGTCGATACTGATGTGCGCGGCTTCGGCTTCCGGCGTCGCTGCGGCGGCGGCTTGAGGAGCCGGGGCGCTTTCCGGCGCGGCGGGTTCGAACAAGGCGTCGAGCAGCTTCGGATCGACGCGCGTCATCAGGTGCTGATAGGGCTTGATGCGTTCGAGTAGCGCGATGTCGTCCCACTGCCCGAAATCGTGATTGAGTAAATCGGCGACCTTGCGCGCCGTGGCCGGCATGACGGGCGCGAGCATGCGCGTGAGGCGCGCAAACGCATTCAGCGCGACCGAGCAGACGCGGTGCAGATCGGCTTCGCGGTCCGCGAGTTTTGCAAGCTCCCACGGCGCATTGGCGTTGACATACTCGTTCGTGCGGTCGGCGAGCGCCATGATTTCGCGGATCGCTTTCGAATATTCGCGCTCATCGAAAAAGCGGCCGACGGTCTCGCGCGCGGCGGCGAGGTCCGCGAGCAACTGCTGTCCGTCCGCGTCGAATTCTTGCACGAGCTTGCCGTCGAAGCGTTTCGTGATGAAACCTGCGCAGCGGCTGGCGATGTTGACGTATTTGCCGACCAGATCCGAATTCACGCGCGCCATGAAATCGTCCGGCGTGAAGTCCACATCCTCGACGTTCGCATTCAGCTTGGCCGCCAGGTAGTAGCGCAGCCATTCCGGGTTCATGCCGATTTCGAGATAACGCAGCGGACTGATGCCGGTGCCGCGCGACTTCGACATCTTCTCGCCCGAAACGGTCAGGAAACCGTGCACGAAAATGTTGTTCGGCACGCGGTAAGGCGTGCCCGCGAAATGCAGCATCGCGGGCCAGAACAGGCAATGAAAGTAAACGATGTCCTTGCCGATGAAATGAATTTGCTCCATCGCCGGATCGGCCAGGAAGACATTCATGTCCGCGCCGGTTTTCGTCAGGTGATTCTTCAGGCTTGCCAGATAGCCGACCGGCGCGTCGAGCCAGACGTAGAAATACTTGCCCGGCGCATCGGGAATCGGAATACCGAAGTAGGGCGCATCGCGGGAGATGTCCCAGTCGGCGAGTCCTTGATCGTCTCCCGTACCGCCTTCGAGCCATTCCTTCGTTTTGTTCGCGATCTGCGGCTGCAAACGACCGTTCTGCGTCCAGCCGCGCAGAAACTCGACACAGCGCGGATCGGACAGGCGGAAAAAGAAGTGTTCCGATTCGCGCATCACCGGCGTGGCGCCCGAGAGTGCGGAGTAGGGGTTCTTCAGTTCCGTCGGCGCATACACCGCGCCGCAGGCTTCGCAGTTATCGCCGTATTGGTCCTGCGCGCCGCACTTCGGGCATTCACCCTTGATGTAGCGGTCGGGCAGGAACATCTGTTTGACCGGATCGAAAAACTGCTCGATCGTGCGGCGGTCGATGAAACCCGCGTCGCGCAGCTTGCGATAGATGTCTTGCGAAAGCTCGGTGTTTTCCGGTGAATCGGTCGAATGCCAGTTGTCGAAACCGATGTGGAAACCGTTCAGATACGCCGGCCGCTCGGCGGCAATGCGGGCCACGAGTTCCTGTGGAGTGATGCCTTCGGCTTCGGCCTTAAGCATGATCGGCGCACCGTGCGCATCGTCGGCGCAGACGAAATGCACCTCATGGCCGCGCATGCGTTGATAGCGCACCCAGATGTCGGCCTGCGTGTATTCCATGATGTGCCCCACGTGGAAGGATGCGTTGGCATAGGGCAGGGCGGTTGTGACAAAGAACTTGCGTTTGGACATGATGGATCGAAAGCGGCCAAAACACGGATTTTAACAAGCCGGCTCCCGCTTCTGCCGAAAACTGCGCGGTGCGATCGTTTTTCAATGCGGGCTTGCCTTGATCGGGAAGCCGGTTAACCAGCAGCACTAGTCTGCCCCTGGCTGAGCATGTTCTGGATTCCCCAGCGGCCTCTCCAGTCCAGTAAAGAATTCGGGCACTGTTCGATGATGCGGTCAGCGTTCCGCGTGGGTCTTGCATTCACCGTGATCGCCGTGCCCACGCCCACCGTTACCGCCCCGACTACCACCGTCGACTCTGAGACCCCGAAAAACGTCGCTACCGCTGTAATCAGTTCCGGCGCCGCCGCAAAAAACGGAAGGATGAACGCGAACGTGCCTTGCGGATCGATTCTTGTGAGCGGATTTCCTCCGGCGTACAAATATGGATTCGGACCTTGCCCTAGTCTCGGCCGATTGGTGTTGGCCCAGGCATCGAATGGATTGGGTTCGGGGGCGCGGCTACCGGGAAACTCAAGGAAGCTTGCGTCGACGGAGATGCCGAGCGGATCGGGCTCCAGGTAACGTCCGCTGGCTTGATCGTAGGTGCGGTAGTAGTTGTCCGAAAGGTTCGTCGCTGGATCGAAGCGCTGGCCGGGCAGGCGCAGGTCTTGTTCAAACGGTTGGCCGTTACGGTTGCGCGCGACTTGCACTTGTGCCGTGCCAAACGGCTCCATCCGTGTGGCCCAAACCAGTTGCGCCGCCTCGTCGGTCACCGCCAGCACCGCACCCAAGGCATCGGTATGCAGCGCATAGCGCTCGGGCTTGTCATCGGGCGCGATGTCGATGCGCGCGATGGGCTGCCAATCCAGGTAAATGTAGTGGCGCGTGATGCGTCCCGCCTCATCGGCCTCCATCGTCAGATACTGCTCGGCGTACGGGCTATACGTCGTGCACCCCTCGGCGCTGTGCGCGATGCGCTCGCTGGTTTGACAAATCCTCTTGCTTTATCGCGAAACTAAAAAAGCCAGTCCACTCGAAACCAATAAAAGCAACAGCAAATTATTGAGGAAATAAATGACACTAGCCATGACTGCTGATCGATATAACCATATTCTGTTCGATTTCTTTAGATAAAAAACTATATATATACAAACACAAAGCCCAAGCAAGCAAGAAAATACAGCAAAATAAAACGGTTCTACACCAATATCAATCCCATTGTTACTTCCGTAGCCATAAAATTTCCATGCATTAAAAATAGCAGCATAGACTCTATCTCCAATCCAAAATAAACCTAATATTGATATTGGCAATAGTAAAGAGATTAAGACGAGGCAGATATCCTGAATATCTTCCCTTTTCATAATTAATCTCCTTGGATTACCGTGAGCCGACCATGCCGTGCTAGCGTCGACCCTTGTAGGGGGATGCGCTCATTTCATTCTTGCCGTGCCTCTTGCGAAGCACTTCGCACACGGCGGTCTTCCCCCCGACGATTGCAATATCAAGCGCTGTTTGCCCGAATTCATTCCTTCGCATGGTGTCAGCGCCAAGAGATAACAAAAGGTCAACTGCCGTCGCTTGGCCACATAGAGCAGCATCATGTAATGGCGTGTTGTCGAGGTCTCCCTTTACGTTAAGGTCTGCTCCGGCCCCTACCAAAATTTGAATGTGCCGACAATTACCTGTTCGCGCGGCAATATGTAAGAGGGTGCCGTCCAGTGCACCACGTTGATTGACATCCTGAATATTGATTCCCAAAAATTCGGGGTGCAATTTATAAGCAGCAAAAACTTCGCGCAAAGATTCGTTTGTTATGGACATTATTTGTTTGTGCACTTCCGATGGTGTTCGTCCTTGAGGTTTTGTAGCCGTTGCTTCCAGCCACTGATTTTTTGAGTGTGCCGTCCCGGTAGGTATTTGTCATCCCATTCTTCGTATAGAGCTATACACTGCTCTGCATGGTCAATTGCTTTAGACAAACTAGAGCATTCGTTCGCTCCCTCGGGCGGAGGCGTATCGCAAAAATTCTTTGCTTTCTCGTAGTCTGCTTGGCGTTCAGCCGATTGTTGATCGGCCTGACCTGTCTCTCCTTTCCCCCAGTCTGCGCACTGAGCATCCGGATTCTCCATGAGGCTCGCGAGGTCAGTGACGAAGTCGGGCACAGTTCCGTGATGCTGTCAGCGTTCCGCGTGGGCTTCGCATTCAACGTGATCATCGTACCTACGCCCACCGTCGCTGCACCGATGATTACCGCCGACTCGGAGACCCCGAAAAACGCCGCCACCGCCGCGATCACCTCCGGGGCCGCCGCAACAAATGGGAGGAGGAACACGATCGTGCCTTGCGGATCGATTCTTGTGAGCGGATTTCCCCCGGCATATAAATACGGATTCGGCCCCGGCCCATCGGCCCTGGTCCAGCTTAGTCTCTAGTTTCAAGTGCAACACCAAGAAAGAGGTAGGGTGTTGCGATGAAGAACTACAAGCATCTGAGCGCGGAGGAACGCGCGGTCATCATGATCGAGCATGGGCAAGGCAACAGCCTCAGAGGGATTGCCGAATTGATAGGCCGCAGCGCCTCAACGGTATCGAGAGAACTGGCGCGCAATACCCACGCAGACGCGCCGCGCTACAGCGCCACGCAGGCTGCCACGGCCTACCGGATTCGCCGTCAGGCTTGCGTGTGGCCACGCAAATTGCGCGCAGAGAAGGAGCTTTACCGGTATGTTCATGACCGTCTGGTCTACTGGCGCTGGTCGCCCCAGCAAATTGCCGCCAGACTTCGGCGTATGCACCCCGACGAGCCCAGCCAACGAGTCAGTCACGAGACAATTTATGCCGCGATTTACGCTCACCCACGTGGAGAACTGAAGCGGGCAATGATCGATGCCCTGCGCCAGGAAAAGCCTGCGCGTGGCCGTCGGCGCACAACGCTTGCTGGCGGAGGTTTCGTCCCCGAGGCCCTGCGTATCGTACATCGGCCGCAGGAAATCGCATTGCGCCAGTTGCCGGGACATTGGGAAGGCGATCTCATCAAGGGGGCATTGAATCGCTCGTGAACCGCCCCGGTTTTCGCGGAGGCTCTAACTCTTGAGAGAATGGAGCCATGAGCCCAAACAACGCAAACAAATTTTCCCCGGAAGTGCGTGAGCGCGCAGTGCGCCTGGTGCTGGAACA
>Ga0123357_10000146_pt1 | contig 62691 bp, 67 predicted proteins | sample TergutEmb28metaG_FD_89873 | JGI IMG/M metagenome (GOLD analysis project Ga0123357, IMG submission 89873) | Embiratermes neotenicus P4 segment gut microbial communities from Petit-Saut dam, French Guiana - Emb289 P4 | ecosystem: Host-associated > Arthropoda: Insects > Digestive system > Gut ...
TGAACAGATCAATAAAAGAATCGCGCACAAAAATAGCCAAAGCCACGGCAAGACTTGACAAATACAGAAAAGCCAGAATAAAGCATATCTTAAAACAACGCAAACTTCAGCGAAGAGAAGAAAAAGAGACCAGAAAAAAAGACCCCAATGAATTATTGTCAGATGTCATAGACGATTACGACGACGATATGACCGAAGATGAAAAATCAATAGATAAATTTGACAATGAACTCAGGGATATTATGTTCGACGAAGCGGACGAAGATGTGTGAGTGCAAAAACAAAATGAACGCAAGGGTTGAACCGCCGAATGTGTTCGGCACTTTCAACCCTTGCGCAATTTATATAAGTATATTGTGAATCGAATTAATAAAATCTAAGCACGGAAATTACCCTGCCGAGTATCGTCACGTCTTTTAATATAAGGGGACGCATCGACACATTGCACGGCTGCAGTCTTATGCTTCCGTTTTCTACAAAATATTTTTTGACGGTCGCTTCGTCTTCTATCATAGCAACAACTATCTCCCCGTTTTCGGCGTAGTTTCTCTTTTCAACCACAACGTAATCGCCGTTCATTATCCCGGCTTCAATCATACTGTCGCCTTTGATTCTTAAAGCAAACAGGCGGGCGTTCAGATAGCTTTGCTTATATATGGGAAAATCAAGATACCCTTCGTGGTTTTCGATTGCGAGTATAGGGATACCTGCGGTGACTTGCCCCAAAATCGGGACTTTTATAGATGTGCGCCTGCCGGTGTTGTCGACATTGTCAACTCTTATCGTCCTGCTTTTGCCGGCTTCTTTTTGAATATAACCTTTCTTTTCGAGTTTTTCCAAGTATGCATGAACGGTAGATGTGCTTTTTATATCGAGCGCGATTTTAATATCCCTGACCGACGGAGAAAACCCCTCTTTTTTTATTGTGTCTATTATAAACTCGTAAACTGCGCGCTCTTTATGATTCATTTCGCTCATTTCAGTATCCCAGCCCTTTCAATTCAATATTTTAATTATGTTATTACATTAATTATTTTATCAATTATATCAATTATGTTATTATATAAATAAATATTAATACAATAATATTATATCACAAAACAATAATCTGAACAAGTTTTTCGATAAAAATACTCATTTTTTTTACTGAAAATTAACAATTCAATATATTTTTTATATGGTATAATAGATGTGCTCGGGAACATCAAATCTATGGCAGATTTATTCGATTATAAAGTCATGACGCTGTGAAATTATAACGTCATACAATATATAGACAGGCGTATGCAGTCACAAATTCATACAATAAAAACATAATAATGTGAAATTGAAATTTAAAGGAGATTTTATATGTCAGAACTATTGAAACCCAGAAAAAATTATTCAGCAAATACTGATAACAATTCGCAAAACGACAACTATGCTTTATTTAACGACATCATGCAGCATAAAAGCGCGCACTGCGGATTTTGGCACGGCAATCCGCATCCGGAAAGTTATAAAAAATTATTTGATTATTTCGGAGTGAAAACGATTTTGAACTCGGTCTGAAACTCGGCGACACTTTTATGTGGGTTATCGACGGCTGGGGAGAATATAAACACTCACTCGGCGATTATCTATTTGATTTATACAAAGACAAAGATATTCCTCATTTACGCGATCTCACGGATGACGATGTTGATTTGGTCAAAAAATTAAACTGGCCCGATGTCAAATATTATGATTTTTCCAATTTCGAAAATGCGGCAAATATGGCGAAAGAGTACGGCGTGCCAATATTGAGCGGCGCATGGGCGCCGTTTTATCACAATGTTGCGGATATGTTCGGTATGGAAAATTATTTTGTAAAAATGCACACAGACCCTCATTTAGTTACGGCGGTGACCGAAAAATTAGTAGATTTTTATCTCGATATGAACAAAAAACTATTCGACGCGTATGCTACGGATATAAACGCGTGTTTTTTCGGCAACGACTACGGCACTCAGCTTGATTTAATGATTTCGCCGGAGATGTTCAAAAAATTCGTCATGCCGTATCAGAAAAAAATCGCCGATCAGGCAAAATCATATAATCTTTACACATTTTTGCACTCGTGCGGCTCTGTCGTAAAAGCGATTCCCGAAATAATAGCCGCCGGAATCGACGGACTTCACCCAATACAGGCGCTTGCCGCCGGGATGAACGCTGAAAATCTCGCGGATAAATTAAAGATAAATTGGTTTTTGTCGGCGGAGTGGACACGCAGGTTCTTTTGAGAGAGGGTACGGCAAAACAGATAAAAGACGATGTGCGGCGGCTGAAAAGTCTTTTCGGCAATAATTTCTTCGTATCGCCGAGCCATGAGGCTGTCCTGCCGGATATACCTCCGGGAAACATCGCGGCTATGTCGGAAGCGGCTTGGGAATAAAGTGACGTTTTGGGGAAGCAGAATTTTTTTCAAAAATAATAGAAATTTAACTTGCATTTTTTATTTATTTATGATATAATAACTTTTATATAGTATTTAAATAAGATTATGTGTTTAATTTTCAGGAGGTTGTAATTGTAATATGAGCATAGTTGAATGGATTTTCGGAGGAATACTTTTATTCTTCGCAGTATTTCTCGTAGTTGCTGTATTATTGCAGCACGGTAAAACCCACTATCTGTCCGGCACAATCGCCGGCGGAGCGGAGACTTTCTTTGGCAAAGAAAAAGGCAGAACAATGGATAAAATGCTCTCGACTGTAACATCAATAGTGGCTGTCGTATTTGTTATCGCCGTTCTTGTTCTTTACGTACTGCAAAGTTAATATATTAATATAAAAATAACAAAAACAGAGGCGGAATTATTTTCCGTCTCGTATTTTTATTATATGTCTTTAAGACGTCGCGCCCGTCGTATCGGTATTTGCGTTAGTCGCCCGAGCAGTATTCTGCGCGGCTGCTGCAGTAGTCGTCGTACCTGCCGCCGGAACAACCTGCTTTCTGTAGGCGCTGTACAGCGTCAGCGCATCCGTATACCTTGGAACATAAAACATCACGCCGTTTTCTTCCATGTAATCTCCCGGATACTGCAGCACTTCAGGCGTTTGATACGCCGTAGACAGCGAAAAAATCAAATCGGTATAACTGTTAAACGTTTTTGCGTCTATATTTGTATTAACCGCGCTGCTTTGAATCGCATTATAAATATCCTGCGCCTTAGATAAATTTTCAAGCGTTATTTTCTGCCTGAGAAATTCTTTTATAAAATCTATCTGTACTGAGGTTCTCTCTTCGTTTCCGGCGGCATAACCTTTATACCGGAGAAGCTCTATGGCTTCTTCCCCGTCTATAAGCTGCTGACCTGCTTTTAAATCTATTTCGGGTTTACTTTGATTCTTGGGATTGTCGGGATCGTCAGGATCGAAAGGAGGTTTGCTTTTTTCTTTTGCATCGTCGTACGGCAGCGGCTTATAATACATATCCATCGGCACGTTGTAATTAATATCGCCCAGAATGTCAAAAACACTCTTTATGGTATCATAGTTTACAACGCAGTAATAATCCATTTTAAGCCCCGTATACGACTTGACTGCCGCAAGCAGGGTATTAATGCCGTATTCCGCGTAAACTGCGCCCAATCTTAATGTATAACCCTTTGCGTCCACTTTCATATCGCATGAAAGCGGCGAAATCATAATCGTTTTTGTGATTGCGTTTATATTGAGCATAATAATAGTGTCGGCTTCACTTTTTGCATTGTCCTGCGATTCTCCGGCGTCCACCCCTACAAGCAGAGCCGAAAACACAGTGCTGTCTCCGTCCGGAATATCCGTATTGTCTATTGTTGTGGTTTCAAGATTGTTGTCTGGCGTGGTATCAGTATTATTATCCGAAGTTTCAGTAGTGGTCCCTGTTATGTCAGGTGTTATATTGGTGTTTACATATTTTACTATAAAATATCCGATCGTCCCGAAAAGTAATAAAGAAATAAACAAAGCGAGAAAAAAATTCCTCAAACTCGACAGCATTTAACATTTTCCTTTCCAAATTTATTTTTTTATTACGACTTTAGATTCAAAACAGTTCTGACCGCTTGATTTTATTTTCGCATTTATATAGTGCTCCTCTGTTTGTCCGTTAAGAGCGACAGTTCTGTATATTTCGATAATATCGCCGAATACCGCCTGCGAATTATAATTTAAATCGAGAGATAAAATTCTCTTTTTCAAATCGGGAGAGAGTTTTTCGCCGTCGTAATATAAATTGTCGCATATCAAATCTATATAAGCCGCGTTGTTCATATGCAGATTTGTATCAATATCGGAATACGCGACTTTATACTCAACCGTGCTTGAATTAACCGAATTTTCGGGGCTCTTAAACCGCCGCTGAACGGCGAAATCCAGTTCTTCGCCGTCAAATCCGTTCCTGAAATTTTCTTCTATCATATCGGGTTTAAGTATAGTTTTTTCTTTCATATCCATCAAAGCCCACGCCGAAACAGCTTCGGCGGCGATTTCTCCGTTTTTACTTTGATTGTAGATTCTGTAATTTCTCGGGAATATAACGGTTTTAGGTGGATTTGCCCATGTCTCGGCTTTTATTATGTCGTCCTCGTGAATTTCGGAATAATATCTGAAGCTGATTTTCGACAATATAAACGCAAGATTATTTTCGGCTAAAAACTGCGGGGTAGGTCCCCAGTTTTTCAGGGCGTACCACGCGGTTTCCTGCATATATCTGCCGATATAACCCGGCTTTAGGATATTGTTATAATCTGTGTAATAATAGTGAATTTTGTATTCGTTAGACCATTTCATAAATTATTTTCTTTTCTATTTGACATTTTATCGCTTTTTCGCATTATATTTTATAATTCTACATTTTTTTAATTATAAATTCAAGCAATATATGTTAAATTTTTTTCAAGACTTTTCCAAGCAAATCAACGCACGCCTGAACGTCGTCCATACTGCACAATTCCGCGCCGCTGTGCATATATCTCGTCGGAACGGATATTGCCCCCGCGATGCTCCCTGCTCCCGCGGACTGCATAACAGCCGTATCGGTTCCGCCCGCAGCCAAAATCTCGGACTGGTATTTTATATTATTTTCTTTTGCCGTCTGCATAAGAAGATTTACCATATCTTTATGGCATATAACGGAGCTGTCCATTAATTTTATTGCCGCTCCGTCCCCGATTTTTGTCGCCATAGGCAGACATTCCGGAGTGTCCCCTGTTCTTGTGACGTCCACTGCTATAGAGTAATCCGGCATAATAAACTGCGCGGCTGTCCTCGCGCCTCTCAGCCCGACTTCTTCCTGCGCTGTAAACACAAAATACAAATCGCTTTCGAGTTTTGTATTTTTCATGTTTAACAGCGTCTGAATCAAAACAGCGCACGAAATTTTATTGTCGAGTTTTGCCGCGGCTATTCTGTTGTTCATAAGAGTTATTATTTTGGGCGCGATAGTGCATGTATCTCCGATTTTTACTTTTATCTCGGCATCTGCCTTATCTTTGGCGCCTATATCAATATACATTTTGGAAGCATCATACTCGTTCGGTTTTACATTTCCTTCCGGTACGATAACGCCGTGAAGCCCGTTCTTGAACAGAATCTCGCCGTACGCCGCAGAAATCCAGTTTATCCCACCGACGCGGCTTACTCTTATAAACCCGCTGTCTTCGATAAACGTCACGATAAATCCTATTTCGTCCATATGCGCCGCTGTCATAATTTTTTTTGCGTTCACGTTCCCTTCGCTGCTTTTCTTTACGGCGATAAGATTGCCCAATGCGTCCGATTTAATCTCGTCCGAGCAGCCCGCTATCAATTCGCGTATCTCGTCAGATACGGCTTCTTCCGCGCCTGATACAGATACGGCGTTTACTAATTTTTTCAATATATCAATCATAAATATTTTATTCAGCTTTCTGTCTTAATTTTATCTTTTGAGTTTTATCACATTTTCAATAAGAATTTTGCATCTGCCGCATTCCGTGCCCGCGCCTGTGGTTTCGCCGACTTTTTCCACAGTGTCCGCGCCGTTTCTGACCGCATTCACCACCGTTTCAAGCGAAACGCCTTTACACCCGCAGACCGAGCTTAATATCCCGTCGAGTTCGCGCATACAGCCCTCGCATTCAAGGCATGTATTTGCCATTTCTTTTAATTCTCTTTTTGTTCTCGCGCCGCTGCTCATTGCCTTGCGCACCGTCATATAATCCACATTGTTTTTATCGCAAATTGTTCTGTTTCCTGCCATATATTATTTTCTCCCGTAATTTTATTTATAATTTTTATTTTTCTATTATACATGATATTTCAGTTAAATGCAATATATTTTTGTAAATTTTGCGTTTATTTGCGAATTTTGTAAAATTTGTAAAATTTGTAAAAAACGAGGTGTGCGATTCGCACACCCCGCTGATTAGAAAATGCTTATTTTTTCGGAAGTTATTTAAATTTATAATATAGTATAAGCTATAACACGATGTTGATGCCCAAAGGTTTATTAAAGTATATAATTGACTGCATTGCCGATTATGATGTCATATTCTTCAGTCTCATTGTTTTGGGTATCGGTTTCTTCCTGCGGCGGCGTGTCATCAATGATTTCAATGCCGCCTTCATTTATAACTATCTTTTCCATTATAGCTTCCATTTGAAAATCGCGCAGATAAATCGTTCCATACAAGAAAATATTCCCGATATACTCTTGTATATCGTCGGAGGAAATATCACCGGGAACAGTCAATGCCGCGTCGTTCTTAATAATATAACTTTGCATTGATTTAGGTTTTCTTAAAGGCATTTCATCGCCGACTATCACTAACTTACCTTTGTAGGTATTAAAACTGTTTGTTTTTACCCTGTCGAAAATACTTTCTGCAATAGTTTCGGGGACAATAACTGCTCCCTCAGTTATAAGTCTAAAGTCGATATTATTGATTAGATTTTTATCTATCTCGTCTTTAAAATGCACATCGTTGCGGGTGTACAAAGATTTTCCTTTAATGGTATATATATTGGCAGCGCCGACAAGCAACGGTGTATCAAAATATTCGTAGTCGTCGGGAATAACTGAAACTTCTGAATATTTATGCGCAGCCTTGTAAAAAATATCTCTATGCTTTTGATAGATTATTGCATTCCCGAAAATTGTCAGTTCCGAGATATATTTATTAAATAGCTCTGTATTTGTATCATGCGATACGTAAACCGTTCCGAATACGGTTATTTTTGAACTTTCGTCCAAGCCGTTTATAAAACCGTCATTTATGGTGATGTTCTGCCCGTATAAAAGCGTGTCTGCCGGATAAACTGTTGTGTTGCCATTTATATTCACGTTCAGCAAAGGCAGCATCGCCGCAAGCGTATTGGGCAGGGTGATATTTCCGTTTACTTTTCCTCCGGCTGAAAAAAGACAAGCAAATGTATCAGCTGTAATATTATTATTAACAAACCCGCTGCCATTAATATAGGTGTATACCTTTTTTTCTCCTAAAGAAGCATTGATATTTCCATCAAAGATACTGTTTCCATTCATAAAAGAAAATGTCGCGCCGTCCGCAATTTCGGTTATATTGACAATATTACCAAAATTTACTTTTCCCAATAACGGACGCGTAGACGTTGTTACGAAAACATTTACCGCATTTTGAATCGTCAACCCTTCGACCGCTTCAGGCGTTGTGGATGTCATATCTAATATGACAACATTTTTAATAAGTTTTTTCATTTAATTCATTCCTCTCTTTGCAATAATTTTTTCATTTTTTTGTTTGCGCGCATTCGTATGCTGCGGATTGAAGACGGCGGCATATTTAGCTGTTCGCCGATAATTGTGCTGTCCATACCCATAAAATATGTTTTGAAAACAATATCCTGTTCCAATGTAGAGAGTTTATAAATCACTGACATTACCATAATATTATCCAACACGGCGTTTTCAAAACCGTTATCGGAACACTGCGGCGGCATAGTCAGTGAGTCATAAGAAACTATACGCTTTTCATGCCTGCGCAAATCAATCAGAGTATTTATTATCGACTTGCTCAAAAATGCCTTTACAGACTGGTCAGGCAAAACTGACAATCTGTCATATTGTTCCCATAGGATTATTTGGGACTTTTGGATCAGTTCGTCCGCTTCGACAGCATCACGCGCCAAACGCCTTGATTTCAGTTTTATAAAATCGAAATGCCGCATGATAAAATCGTTAATCAAATATAGTATCACCTTCTCCGTTTTATAAGTTTCATATTTTTTTGCGCGCATATATATTAAACGATTGAAACATATAAAGTGTTGCAATTATTAAAAATTTAAATGCCCTGCAAAATAATTTTTTGCAAGGCATCATTGCCGGCATGAAAGTCTGATGGTTATTTGTGAAAAAACGTTTCTTAAGGACGATATTCGTCTTTAAGAATAGAATATCTCATACTATCGCGCATATCCCTGCCGAATTTCCGCAAAGTTCCTTCATAAACAAACCCGGTATTTATCATTGCCTGCTTTAATATTTCATCATCGCAGTAGCACAAAGCAAAAGCAACCAATATCCCAAGTTCATTAAACCCGTAATTTAATATTAGTTTATGCGCCTCTGTGACATAGTCTACGTTGTTATACTCGTCGCAAATATGAACCTCCAATTCTCTGTACCCCTTATATCTGTCTATGTCAACAAGCCCGACAACTCCGATAAGTCTGCCTGTTTCCTTTAAAATAACAGGGTACATTTCCTGATACTCTTTCCATATTTTGATAGTATCTAAGCTCTCATTCAATGTGGTGATTTTGATATAATGCATAAAGTGAGGTGATTTTTGTTTTACTTCAAGTAATCCGGTTGCGTCGCTTTCGCTCCATTCTCTGATTAATAATCTGTCAGATTCAATGGTTTTCATAACATTCCCTCCGATATTTAATAAGTAATCAACAGTAACATGGAAATGTTTTGCTAAAATCGGCAGCATAACAATATCGGGATATGTTACCGACGTTTCCCATCTTGATACCGTTTGCATACTGACATTTAGATATTCTGCAAGCTGATGTTGCGTTATGCCGCTTTTTATTCTTAATTTTTTGATCGTTGTCCCAATATCCATGTTTATTACTCCTGATTTGAATTTGTAATTTGTAACGTTACAAGCCGATTATATCACAAAACCATTTCATTTTCTATGGCACAAAACGAGAATGCCTTAAACATATTATGATATTATTGTGTAATATAGAATATTGCGTATCATTCATCAACGAAATAAGCATTATTTTTTATAAAACCTGTCAAAAGTAAACGGAATACCGTGTCCGGGATAGACTTTGTTAATCTGATACGTTTTTATCTTGCGAACGCTTTCGGACAACTGCTTGAAGTTCACGGCATTCGGCGCGGTTTCGGGTTTTCTTATATCTGTGAAAATATCTCCCGCGATTAAATCGTGTCCGTCCGTCCATATTCCTATCGACCCCGCCGTATGTCCGGGCAGATGAATCACCTGCGCGTCAAAACCGTATTCGCTCAGGCTGTCGCCGTCTGACAGATAAATATCGGGAGTGAATTTCCCATGCTTGTTATATTCGTCGAGAGCTTTTAACGTGATTTTTCTTATCTGTTTATTCATAACTAAAAATACGAGTTTGAATAAAATACTCCTGTACTTGAAAGATTTCATCATCATATCTATATTGGGATTTTCCACCAAATCCCTGTCGTTTTCATGTATCGCTATTTTTGCGCCGAATTGTTCTCTCAGCGTCAAAGCGTTGGCGACATGATCGTTATCGCCGTGCGTCAATACAATGAGTTTCAGATTTTCGGGAGTACACCCGTATGTTTCAAGCCACTTCAATAATTCGTCATAGCGGTTGTCAAACTTTTTATCCAAAGTCAAATGCCCGCCAGTGTCAAATAAGATAAATTTCCCGTCCTGTTTGCCGAGACAACAGTTTACGCCGTTCAGATCGATTCTGCTGATTTCCATGTTTATTTTTCCCTCTCTATAGTTATTAATTCTGTTAAAGGTTTTCGTTCGCGTATATGCCGGCACCATTTAATATTATCCTGAACAATGCAAATTCCGTAATAAAGAGTAGATAATTTGTAGTAAAAACACTCTTTGTTTTCCATTTTGCTGAAATGTTTTTCCAACGCCTGCAGTTTACGCAGATAATTTAAATTTTTCAATTCGTATTCCTGTAAATGCCTGTTACGGATATCCTCGGGCAGTTTGTCAAAAAAATACACTTTTACCAAATGATTATTCATGTTATCATTTAAATCTGCCGGATTTGAAAGCCATTCAAAAAATGCCTCCTTTCCTTTTTCGGTAATTTTATAGTATTTTTTCTGTCTGCCGGATTGCGGCTGTTCAGTCATTATCAAATAATCTTTTTCAGTCAGTTTTTTTAACGACGGATATAAACTGCCGTAACTCGCTTTGTAAAAACTGCCGATTCCTTTTTCAATATATTTCTTAATGTCATAACCTGTAAGCGACTCGTCGAGAACCATTCCGATGATAATAAATTCAAGCATATAAACCTCCGATATATCGTATAGATATATTATATCAATATATTTTGTTTTTGTCAAGCGGTTTGCAAAAATATTTATAAATATCCTACCTAAACAAACTGTTTAAAGGCAAACAACAAATTGATAATTGACTTATCGCCTTTATTCAAATATAATATAGTCAGCAAGCTTGTTAAAGAATAAATTTTATAGAGAGGTTGTTTATACCATGCTGAAAATAGGCGAAAAAATAAAAGAACTGCGCAAAAAATTAAACGTTACGCAGGAAAAATTTGCGGAATATCTCGACGTCACCGCGCAAGCCGTATCGCGCTGGGAGAGCGGAATTTGTTATCCCGACGTCGAGCTGTTCCCCGCGATTGCTAACTATTTCAATATATCGCTGGACGAGCTTTTCGAGGCTGACAAAAAAGAAGAAAAAATAAAGAAAATAAAAGATGAAATATATAAAAAAGATGTACATGGTTATCCTCTTGAAGCTATAGAATTGTGCAGGAACGCGCTGAAGGAGTTCCCGAACAATTACGATATTATGAGCACTTTAATCGGTTTATTAAAGAACGACGCAAAAAAAAATAAAGATGAAATTATAGAACTTTGCGAACGGATTTTAAACGACTGCGACGACAATCAAACGAAAATACGCACTCTGCGCGATTTAACAATGTTTTATAACGCCATAAATGATTATGATAAAGCGAAATCAACCGCGGAAAAACTGCCTGATATATCAGGCGGAATAGGTATGTCGCAGGAACTATGGCTTGCGCGGGTTTTGCAGGGCGAAGAAAAGCTCTTTCAAATGAGGAACGTAATATACTGGTTAATGGAATATTTAGGAAGTGAAATTAATCATTTGGTTGTGAGGAACCGTGATTTCTGCGGAGGTGATTATAAATCCGGTGCGAAAGAACGCATAGATATGCTTGAAAGAGCCCTTAAACTTTACGAATTGATTTTCAGCGACGGAGATTACGGATTCTATAATCTCAGATTTAAAGAAAATTACAGCGACATTACAGAGGAATATTTATATCTTGAAGATTACGACAAAGCCCTTGACTGTCTTGAAAAATCTGCGGATTATTTGATTGCTTTTGAAAATGACGAGGGAGAATATCCATATACATCGTTTTTGATTCGCGGTTATACAAACGTTGCCGGATTCTGGCACAGTTCTCCCGAAACTATGAGCTATCAGTTTATTAACGAATATCTTCTCAAAAAAGAGATTTTCGCTCCCATACGCGAACACGCAAGATTTAAGGCGGTTGTAGAGAAATTGCAACCGTATGCGAAAACCGTACAATATCAGAAATAAATTTTGTAGGGCACGGATTAATCCGCGCCCTACGATTCAAATTTTCTGAATTATGAAGAATTTTATTTAAAATCTACGGCTATCGTCACGACTTCATATGCCGGAACTTCGACCGATACAGAATTATCGCTGACTTTGAGAGGTCTTTTGTACGTCTCATTCAAGTCCACGACGATCGCTTTTACCACGTCGCGCTTGAAGTCGAGAGTTGCGGTTGAGCCTTTGCCGTTTGCGTCGTACAAACGGATTATCACAGTCTTGCCGTCTTTTGAATCTTCCGCCGTCTTGATGGCAGAAAGTATAACGTCGCCGGACAGCTTGAAGAAACTTCCGTCAAGAGGCAAATCGCCGCCGTGTTTTGTGCCGGATATAAAGGCGATTGGGTGTACAAACTCGTCTCTGATTTTTTTCAGCGTCTGATTTTGCAAATCACCGGGTATCGCTACGCCGATTGATATGTGATGTACGCCGTATTCCGGGTACGGGTCGGGGTCGTATGACGAACGGATCAAATTGACCGAAATTGAATTGTCAACGGTTCTGAATCCGTACTTCGTATCAGTGACAACCATTACCGGCAAACCTTCGTTTGTCGCCGGAATTGCGACTGCGTAACTGTTGCCGGGCATATCATGCTTATGTTCATCTCTGTCAATACTGCCGAACGGTATGTCATATCTGTATTTATTGCTGTCAAAATCCCACCGGGTTAAGAAATTCAACTGCGGCACTCCTTCTCCGGGTCTGCCGACTTCGTGCCAATCTGCCGTAATATCAAATCTTAACGTACTACTGTTATTATCAAGAGATATTTTGACATTTACTTTTGAGTTCTTGAATTTCATATCATACTGAACCCATTTTTTTATTCCCCACAGATTTTGGTCATATACTCGCACTTTATTTTGATTAAGATTTTCGACTTCCATATATGGACCTACTCTCCAGGCAGTCATGCCGTTTACATCGTCCTCCTGAATATAACGCAATCCCCCTGAACCAACCATAAGTAACTCTTTGCCGGTTTTCTTGTCTAATATTGAGATTAAATACATACTATTACGGGCGAATACTGCTTTAATTTTATCGTTTTCGAGAACTATATCATCGTCCGAGAAATCGTCTTTGCGTCCGCCCCTGAATGTGTCAAGGGATAAGCCTTGACGCGGTTCTTCCGTCAGGACATACGTCGCATATCCAAGAGCCGGAATTTTTGCCATAAACGCGATTTTAAAATTGTTATGCCCCCAGTAGCCGCTTTGACCCTGAGTGAGTTTCCATTCGACTGGTGTATCGTCAGAACCCTTTACACTAAGCTGTCCAATATCGTAATTCCAGTCCCAGACGGTTATTTCAACCGGATATTCACGGTCAAATTCTGTGGAATTAAACAAATGGAATATCCTGATTTTCCCGTTGCCTCTTTCCGCTTGCGGGAACTTGAATCCCTGACCGTATTCTACCGCATATCCTACTCCGCCGCCCTCTGCGATTGCGTGTTTGTCGATTTCGACAGGAATTGCGGACGTGTCAATTTTCGACGTTATTGCGCGCAGCGCGTTTGTGACGTTTGTATTGGCAGTCGCAAGAACTTTCTGGAATTCGCCGAGAGCGTATTCCCTTGTGTCAACTATGCCGGAGCCCGGAAGTATATCGTGGAAATGGTTGAACAAAACTTTTTTCCATGCTTCTGCAAAATTCTTGGAGTACGGTTTGCCGCTGAACAGAGAGGCAAATGCGCCGATTGTTTCGGCTTCGAACAGTTTATCCTCCGATATTCTGTTTGACATTTTTATTCTCGACTGCGAAGTATAACAGCCTGTGAATACAAAGTTCAATTCCTGATTTATTACCGGGAAATTGTCTTTGTGTGCTTCGAGTTTTTTGAAGAACTCGTGATATGTGCCGAATTTTATTGTCGGCATAACAGTCCAAGTCATCATATCCGCGATTATCTCGACATCGCGCCTCGTCGGACCGCCGCCGTGATCTCCGACGCCGTAAACTTTGAGCATAACGTCCGTGCCGTATTTTTTACAGAAATTGGGAACGTCGAAGAACATATCGTATTCTATAGAACCGCCGTACCACCATGGGTCCTTATATACCAATACTTCCGCGCCGTTGCGGGACCGCCATCTGTATATAGTCTCGTCGTCGAATGCGCGGCAGTGATAATAGTATTTCACCCCGCCTTTATTTAATATTTCGGGGATGCTCCAGTTGTGACCGAAAGTATCGGGCTCAAAATCAAGCTGCATAGAATCGGGTTTTACGTCCAATAATTTTGATAAATATCTTTTTGTATAGAGAATATGCCTTGCCAGCGATTCGCCGTTTGGCATATTTTTGTCCGTCTCGACCCAAGTCGAAGCCGCTATTTCCCATCTGCCCTCTTTTATGCGAGCTTTGATTTCTTCGAGCATATCAGGGTCATTTTCTTCAATTATTTTATAAACCGATGCCTGAGACTGCGAGAATGTAAATTGCGGATATTCGTTCATCAAATCAAGCATGGTCCTGAACGTGTCGACTGTGACAGCCGCGGTTTCCTGAAATCCCCACATCCAGTTCATGTCGATGTGCGCGTGCGACACGCATATGACCGTCGTTTCTTTTGCCAGCTTTGCCATAAATTCAAGTTTCTTTTCTGCTTCCTGCGCCGCCGGAGCGGTTATTGCGCCGTTTTTGTTCATATCGGCAATCAAAGAATCGACGACGGGCTCAATTTTTACGTCGTATTTATTTCCGTGTGCCGCCGAGAGTTTGAGAGCGTATCCGATTTGGCTTGAAATTCGGGACGCATGATAATTGCCGTGGGATAAATTCTTTAATAAAACAAGTTTATCAGTAAGAGATAATGCCATAATTAAAATCCTCCTCAAAATTTTTATAATTCAAATTAAATTACCAGCAAAAATTTAAGATTCAAGATTATTTTACCAGAAAGATTATACAAAATCAAGCTAAAATATGAAATTTTGGCAATAAAATAAAAAATTTTCAGTTTTACAAAAAAATACATAAAATATGTGGAAAAAAATATTTTTTTGTGTTAAAATAATATAAAAAAACTATCCAGAGAGAAAAATTTATTTATGAAAAACTATGATCTGCAAACCCCTGCTAAATCAACCGCCGGTAAAAAACAGGATAAAATATTGGACGCCGCCATTTATCTTATTGTAATTATAACTATGGTTATGTTTTGTCCTTTGATATATATGTTTGCAAGCAATTATTCAAGCAGTAATATTTCCGCGCAGAACAGTAACGATAATTCAAACGGCGGAATTTCCAAAACCCGAAAATATACGGTTACTGAAAATGAATTAGATATTTCAGGATTAAAAAACACAGTATACGGGGACTTGAATTTAATCGCAGCTAAAGTGACAGACGACGGGAGAGATATTTTATTTTGCGGCGCGGCAAACAGCGTTTTTAAAATAGCCGTAATTAATCCGGCTGAAACAGGCGGTGACGCACACAGTATTGCTATATATCAGTCCGCGCTTAAATATAATTTATATCAAAGCGTATCCGCCAAGGATTATACGTATAAAGATTACAGCGACGGAACTTTCTTTTTTTCCAACGATAAAACCGCTTTTTTATTTGACATGAATCAGATGAGGATAACTTCGAGTTACAACCTGCCGTCAAATTACCACATATATCAGACCGCTTTATCGAACGCCAAAGACAGAATTGCAATCGCGGCGGAAGAAGGTTTTTTTGTATGCGCGTCAAATGCGTTGATTACATCAAGCCCCAATCCGGCGGACATCAAAGAGCTTATTTCGACATATGTAAACGCGGGCGGCGTAAAAAATTCGGCAAGATACCCGTTTTGGTCAAACGGAGATCAATATATATATTATAAAATGTGCGCGGACAATTATGTCAAAAACGCCGGAATGACGACCGGTGTCCTCGGCGGAAACGAACAGCTTACTTCGCTTGAATGTACTGATTTCCTGTTTTTAAACAATGATTTTATATTCTATTATTTTTCCACAAACAGCGAAACGAGCCCTGAAAATCTGTTCAGATGCGGATATTTTACCGTTTCCGATAAAAAGATGACCGACATTATGAAATCGCAGGTTTATTATTTTGATATAAACGTCAGTTCAAACGGAACACATCTTGCGGCATTATCTCATAACGGAAACATGGTAAAAATAAGCATCATAGATATACACACTAAAAAACTGATATATTCTTCACTGTACGATGATATTTATGACTACTCATTTTCGCCGAACGAAAAAAATCTTATAATCTACGGCAAAAAAGACGGCAAAGATATTTTGAGCGTAATACAAATAGATTGGACGGAAGAATAATTCAGAATGTGGAAAGCGGGATTCGAAATTAATATTTAAAATGGAGAATTAAGAATGGAGAAAGATAAAATACGCATATTGGTTATAGACGGTCAGGGCGGCGGGCTTGGAAAGAGTATTGTCGAACAGATAGCGCAGATAAAACAGTCAAAAAAAATGAATGAATTAAAAGATTTTGAGATAACCGCCGCAGGGACAAATTCTGTCGCGGCGTCATCAATGCTCAAAGCGGGAGCGGATATTGCCGCATCGGGCGAAAATGCCGTCGTTTACAATTCAAAAAAATCGGATATAATAACCGGCGCAGTTGGGATATGCTTCGCGTACTCTATGCACGGGGAAATAAGCCCCAATATAGCAAACGCAGTATGCGAAAGCGACGCCGTTAAGATTTTGATTCCTATATCGAAATGCAATATAAATATAATGGGAGTGACAGATAAACCTATGGCGCAGTATATATCGGAAGCAGTTGAGAAGATAAGGGAATTTTTGAAAGTATAGTTATCATATAATATATTAGACCACCCCGTCGTCGTTTTCCTCGCCATAAATGGCTCGACGACGCCACCCCTCCCCAGAGGGGAATTTGGTACAACTTCCAAATGTTAGACAAAATTCCCCTCTGGGGAGGGGTGGCAAACGCCACAAACGCAGTTTGTGTAGCGTTTGACGGGGTGGTCTGTTTTAATATCCAAAAACAATAAAAACGGGAGAATTAGGAGCATTATTTAAACATGAGAAATAATTACGGAAATATCAGGACGCTGCAAAATTTCAGGGATTTTATAAAAGATAAAAGCGTATCGGTAGTCGGAATAGCAATAAGCAATATTTCACTCATGAAATTTCTATGCAAATGCGGAGTTAAAAAAATAACGGCAAGAGACAGAAAAGATATTTTTGCGGACGGCAATATCCCTGAGTTGGACGAATTGGGAAAAGAAAATGTCGAAATAAACTATATTTTGGGCGAAAATTATTTGGATAACTTAACGGAAGATTTAATCTTCAAAACCCCCGCAATACGGCGCGACTTACAGCCGTTTATTGACGCAGAGAAAAACGGACAAACTGTCACGAGCGAAATGGAACTGTTTTTTATGCTGTGTCCGGCAAAAACAGTCGCGGTAACCGGAAGCGCGGGTAAAACGACTACGACGACAATTATCGGCGAAATTTTGAAAAACGGCGGTAAAAAAGTTTATGTCGGCGGGAATATAGGCGTGCCGCTTTTAGGCGAAATCGAAAATATAACAAAAGATGATTATGTTGTCGTCGAACTCTCGTCGTTTCAGTTATTTGACCTGAATAATAGCAGCTTTGCGCCGAACTATGCAATTATAACCAATATAACGCCGAATCATCTGGACTGGCATAAAGATATGACGGAATACGCAGAGGCGAAAAAAGTCATATTTAAGAATCAACAAGCATCCGACAGAATTATTTTGAGTTACGACGACGATTTGACAAGGAGCTTTAAAAACGACGTTAATGCGACGGCGTATTTATTTTCAATGGATTTACTGCCGGAAGAATACAAAAACGGGATTTACTGCAAAGACAATTCTATTTTTGTGCGCGAAAACGGCGTTGAGAAAAAAATCATGGACAAAAGCGATATTTTTATCAGGGGCGGGCATAATGTCAAAAATTTCATGGCGGCAATCGGCGTTACATATGATATTGTCAGTGCGGACGCGATTAAAGCGACCGCGAATACATTCGGCGGGGTCGAGCACAGAATAGAGTTTGTGCGCGATGCCGACGGTATATCTTATTATAATTCGTCGATAGATTCAGCGCCGACAAGAACAATCGCCGCGCTGAATTATTTTGACAGACCCGGCGAAGATAAGAAAATAATAGTCATACTCGGCGGCAAGGATAAAAAAGTATCGTTTGACCCGCTTGCCCCTGTTGTTTATAAAAAGGCAAAAGCCGCAGTTTTATACGGCGCGACGAGAGAAACAATAAAAAAGTGCTTGGACGATTACAGCGAAAACAATCCGGATTGCGAAGATTTGGATTTGCGTATAGCCGACAGTTTTGATTCCGCCGTAATGACGGCGAAAGAATTGGCATGTGCGGGCGATATAGTCCTGTTGTCCCCCGCATGTACATCGTTTGACTGCTTCAAAAACTTCGAGGAACGCGGGAACAGGTTTAAGGAGTTGGTGAGGGGATTCTAAATTGTGAAAATTTATAAGGAGTTATTATTATGGAAATAAAATCGTTGATTGAAAAGTTTTCGCATGTCGTATCTGTTACAGGATACGAATACATGGCGGAAACGGCAATAAAAAAAATAATAGACGAAGATTTTCAAGGAGTTTTCGACGAAGTTTCTTTCGATAAACTTGGCAGCTGCCGTTTGGTGAAAAAAGGCGTGAGAAAAATCGGCGGCGTAAAAAAAATCATGCTCGACGCGCATATCGACCAAATCGGTCTTGTTGTGACAGAAATCTTGGACGGCGGATTTCTGAGAGTTAAACAGCTCGGCGGCATTGACAACAACATCCTGATTGCATCTGAATTTTACGTTTACACCAAAAGTTTCGACGACGAAAATCCGTTTATATTTTCGGCTGAAAACAGAATACCAGCAATAGCCGTAAGCGTACCGCCTCATCTGAAAAAGACAAAAGGCGACGAACTACCCAAAATTGAGGATTTGTATCTTGACACGGGTTACGATTCAAAGAAAGACCTTGAAAAAATCGTGAAAGTCGGCTGTCCGGTGAGTTTTAAGTCCGACTTTCTGAGCCTTGAAAACAATCTTGTCTCGTCCGTCGGTCTTGACGACAGACTGTGCGCCTTAACTCTCATGCTCGCGGTGAAATCGCTGAAAAGCCTGCCCGACGCCGATGTTCATATAGTTTTGAGCGTGAGCGAAGAAACCGGCGGTCCCGGCGCGGCAACTGCGGCGTTTGACATACAGCCGGATTTTGCCGCCGTTCTGGATGTGGGATTTGCAAAAGTCCCCGAAGTTGACGCGGGGGCGTTTGAGATATGCAAAGGCGCGGGCATATCGTATTCTGCGGCGACCAATATGAATCTGACGAAAAAAGTTATAGCTATTGCCAAAGAGAAAAAAATTCCCATACAGCCTATCGCCGAGCCGCGAAGCACCGGCACAAACGCCGACGAAATTCAGATAACAGGCGAAGGAATACCATGCGTACTTATCTCTGTTCCAGTAAAAAATATGCACACGTTTAACGAGATATGTTCCGTGCAGGACGTAGAGAGTACGGCAAAACTTGTGGCTGAGATTATAGAAAACGCAGGGAAATTGATTTAAGAGGTGAAATAACCAGCATGATAAATAAAGATTTGTTGAAAAAATTATGTCTCGCGTTCGGTCCGAGCGGAAACGAGTGCGAAGTACGAAATATAATTATTGATGAAATCAAAAACTGCGCCGACGATTATTATACTGACAAAGTCGGCAATTTAATCGCGTTCAAAAAAGGCGCAAAAACTCCAATGAAAAAGCGACTTTTCGCGGCTCATATGGACGAAGTCGGGTTTATGATTTCATCTGTCGATAGCGACGGGTATTTAAGGTTTAAAAGTCTCGGCGGAATCGAAAGTTCCGTTATACTCGGCAAACAGGCAATAGTCGGCGAAAAAAGATTTGCCGCGGTTTTTGGCGGCAAACCCATACATTTATTAAAAAGCGGCGAAGAAAATAAAGCGCGTCCCGCCGACAGTATTTATCTTGACATAGGCGCGCGCAAAAAAGATGAGAAAAAAGAGAAAGACGACGATAAAGAGAAAAATAAAAAAGAAGTTAAAGAGGACAAAGAAGATCAGAAACCCGTTGAAGTCGGCGAATTTGCAGTGTTTAAGTCTGAGTTTCTGGAATTGGGGCAAAACAAAGTCAAATGCAAGGCTATTGACGACCGTTTCGGGTGCTGTATTTTAATAGAGATGCTAAAATCAAAACTTGAATGCGATTCTTATTTTGCTTTCACAATCTGCGAAGAAATCGGGCTTCGCGGGGCGCGGACTGCGTCGAATATAGTGAAAGCCGATACGGCGGTGATTTTTGAGGCGACAACGGCGGGCGATATTTACGACAGAAAAGAGAAAAACAAAGTGTGCTCTCTTGGAAACGGCGCGGTTATATCCATAATGGACAACTCGACTATATACGACAGAAATCTCATAAATCTTGCACTTGATACGGCTAAAAGCAAGAATATAAAAGCACAGGTAAAACAAGCAGTCGCGGGCGGCAACGACGCCGGAGCGGTTCAAAGGTCTGGTAAAGGCGTAGAAATTCTCGCAATTTCTTTACCGACACGATATATACATTCCCCGTCGTGCGTCGCGGATTACGGCGATATGGAGGAATGCCTCAGACTCGCGCTTGAAATGGAGAGGATTATGTAATAATATGCTGTTTACGCTACTTTCCGGTCAAATCTTTAACGACCTGTTCATATGAGTATAATGACTGACGGGGTGTTCCGTCCGGTTTTACAATGCTGTAATTTGAACCTGCGTAATAATATTTAAACCAGTGGAATCTTGTTATTTGCGGAATGTCATATGCAGTTTTCATATAAAGTTCCAGTATTTTAGCATTTTTGACGTCGTCTGCATTCTGATCGCCGAGTTCGGTAAGCCAAACCGGCATATTTTCATCGCCGTATTTTCTCATTGTATTCAGCGCGACGCCTTTTATCGCTGATTCTAAATCATTCTCTGTAACGTCAAGATTTGTATCCACATCTACTGTGTTGTACGGGTGAATTGCCATTACGTCAAACGGCGAACGGTTGTATTTTGCTTTAAATGCCGTATATGCGTCCGTTTTATAAAATTTCGCTAACCACTGCTGCGCAGTGCCGTTTATCCCCTGTGGAAACCCGACGTTCACAGCGTCGAGACCCCCAAACACAATAACGGCGTCTTCGTCCCATTTGTCCGTATATTTACATCTTTCATACACCTGCGTGATAAGCGCGGCGTATTCGTCCGGCGTCAGATTCCACATGCCGTCTTCTTCATTCCAGATTTCCCACGCGGTGACACCCTCGTCTTTGAAATGCGGTATTGCCTGCGCAAGCACATCAATCAGGTCAAGCGAGTTTGTGAAGTGCATTATCGGACCCCAGCCTAAATCAATGCTTTCACTTTTGCTGGCATACGATTCGTAACTTACCAGCATCATTACTTCGATGCCTTCTTTAGCCGCTCTCTGCACAACTTTGTCGTAATCGTCCCATGAATGGGAAGCCTGCAGATGAATACGCAGACTTTTTATGCCGATGAGTTTATAATTTGCCCATTCGTCGTCGGAAATATAATTGCTGTCAGTCGGTGAAATCCCGAAAAAGTAGCTTTTATCGTCGGCTGTTATAGTCCTTGGACCGAAAATATCTGCAGTTTGTCCGGCGGTTGTTTGAATGGGTTCTGACATATTTTTGCTCGCCCCGCTTTCTGTATCGTTTGGATTTGTTGTATTTGTCGTTTTACAACCAGTGAAATTGAAGAAAATGACGGTAAGTGCGGTTAAAAGTATAAGTTTGATTTTTATATTTGATTTCATAAAAGACTTTATTTCTATTCTCCTTTTGTAATATTTGACATTATTATACTTAAAATACAAAACAAAGTAAACAGATTTTTGTTAATTTTATATTTTCAGGAGACAAAAATGGAATTATTTGATTTTCTTGATATTAACGGCAACCCCACAGGGATTGTATTGGAAAAAGGCGCGACTCTGAAAGACGGGCAATATTATCTTGGCATACACGCTTATATCTTTAATTCCGGCTTTGAATTTTTAATACAGCGGCGATCATATAATAAAAGTTTTGCGCCCGGCATATGGGACATACATTTAGGTCATATGATTGCAGGCGAATCATCTGTAGAGTGTATGATTAGGGAAGTAAAAGAAGAAATCGGATTGAATATAAATTGTAATGATATTTGTGCGGTTAAACGATTTTTCTGGGATGAGAAAGACCGCCATATAGTCGATATATATTTCATCAGAAAAGAATATGACCTTGATAAAATCATATTGCAAAAAGACGAGGTTATTGCGGTAAAGAAAATCGCGGGAAAAGAAATGACAGATATGATCAGGAATATGGATTATCGTCCCTGCGAATATAGAAATATTGTTTTGGAAGAAATCAAAAACATTCATCCCATGTCATAAACAGAGGAAACATTTTGTGAAAAAGTTATTTTTATTATTAATTTTGCTTTTTATTTTATCGGGGTGCACCGCTCACAGTGATGACAATTCAATTTTAAAATATAATAATAAACCTGTAAATTATCTTTTATTTGAACAAGATGATTTTACAGTAATAAAAACAAAGGCGGAAAATATAAAGCCGGAGACAATAAGATCTCCAATATGTTCGGATTATATACGGAATCTCGGATATTATGGCATAAACGCGGGATTTTTTAATACAGTGTACAGAGGAGCGAAACCCGCAGATGCAGATTTTATCAGTATGTCGATTGCATGGAGCAAAGAAGATGCGGAAAAAGACTTGGAAGTATGCGAGTTCAGCGTGAGAGATCCGGAGAAAGTCGCACTCGGCGAGGGACCTTATATTTCGAGAGGGACTTTATTTCTTTACGAGGACGATACAAACGGCGTATATGAAGCCGGCGTAATATCGGCGGAAAACTGCGACGATGTAGAAAATCAGATGAAACTGCGCACAGGTCGGGATTACGATTACATATATATGGTTGGCGGAGGTAATTTCTATTTAAACGAATATCCGAATATAGACGACTGGGATAAATGGAGAGAAGAAAAATATCTTACAGAAGGTCCGCTTGTAAGTGAAAATGGGAAAACCGGCAGAAGCGGAATCGGGATAAAAAAAGAAAACGGCGCATGGTATGTATATCTTGTAACGTCAGGGACAAACGGCGAGGGAAAACCTAAAACATTGAAAGATTTAAGGGATTTGTTTATATCTCTTGGCTGTTCCGACGCCATATATCTGGACGGGGACGGCTCTTCACAGATGAGATGTGCGGACAACAACGGCAACGTGATAGAAAACCCCGGAGATAACAGATATATATGGGCTATGGTCAGACTTATAAAGTCAAATGACTCAAACTGAATTTACAGAAATTTAACATAGACATCTTGCATTTTTTATTTAGATATAGTATATTATTTAATTAATCAATAATTTGAAAGGGGCTAATTTTACTGTGTTTAAGGCAACAGTTTATATTATTTACAACAGTAATAATAACAATAATAATAAGTCTGCGCCTAATAATTGGAGACAGGCTTTTAGTCCCTTTTGATTTTTATAAAAGTTAGCGTAAAAAATAACTTACAATAAGAACGCAAAGCGGCTAAGGACACACGAAAAAATCGTGAAAAGACCTTAGCCATTATTTTATAACAAAAGGTAACTGTATAATGAATAATACGCAAAATAAGAAAGCAAAAAAATTATGGGCTGTATTGCTGCCGTTGGGAATTTTGTTGATTGTTGCGGGAATAATTCAGAATGATTATCATGATACTTTAATAAAAGCGGTAACAATTTGCTTGGAGTGTATCGGGATTGGGTAATATAATAAAGAAAATAAAAATAAGCAGACGCAGAATTATACAGCTTATGTCGGCGGTTATATATAACTTAAATTTTAAGGGATTTGCCGAAGGCAAAATTTACAGGGGAAATATTAAAGGCGTCTGCGTTCCGGGTTTGAACTGTTATTCCTGCCCGGGAGCAATAGCCGCCTGCCCTTTGGGAAGTCTGCAATCCTCGATGTCGTCGCTTAAATTCAAACTGCCGCTTTATATCGTCGGTATTCTCATAGTTTTCGGCATACTCCTCGGACGCGCAATATGTGCGTTTCTCTGCCCGTTCGGCATGATACAGGAACTCCTGCATAAAATACCGTCGCCGAAAGTGAAAAAAAGCATGTGGACGCGCAGATTATCGCTGACAAAATACGCGGTACTGTTTTTATTCGTGTTCGCGCTTCCCATATATTATTATATCAGCGCAGGAGCGGCTGTCCCGACTTTTTGCAAGTATATATGCCCCGCCGGAACATTGGAAGCCGGTATCCCTCTTGTTTCCGCAAATTCCGGTCTGCAAAAGATTGCCGGTGTATTATTTAACTGGAAAATATTTTTATTGATTATAATTGTTATTCTGTCGGTTTTTATATACAGATTTTTCTGTCGGTTTCTCTGCCCTCTCGGAGCGATATACTCGTTTTTCAACCGCCATGCGATGATTGGTATTTCCGTCGATGCCTCAAAGTGTACAAATTGCGGGAAGTGCGTACGCTCCTGCAAACTTGATACAGTTTATATAAACGACCGGGAATGTATACGCTGCGGCGAATGCCGGCATGTATGCCCCGTCGGCGCGATTAAAACAAATAAAATTATTAAGATTAACAAGGAGAAAACCCATGAGAAAGAAACTTAAAATTATAATACAGATAACTGCCGTAATTTTTATTATTCTATTTGTTTCAGCTGCGAATTTCAGCTGTAACGTTAATAATACTTCAAATTTTTCCGGCGCTTCAAACGCTCCCAGCCTTTCAGACAATAGTTCAAATCCAACTCAAATTGAAGAAAAGGTTGCGGAAGGCTACATGGCTCCCGATATCAGTATTGACTTGCTGAGCGGCGAAACCGTGAAACTTTCGGATTATCGGGGTAAAGCAGTGCTTCTCAACTTCTGGGCTTCATGGTGTCCGCCCTGCGTCGGCGAAATGCCGGATATTCAGAAACTTTCCGAAGCGTATCCCGACGATTTGGTAGTAATAGGGGTAAACTGCGGAGAAAAGAAAAATACGGTTGACGATTTTATCAAGAAAAACAGCTATACTTTCAACATAGGGATTGACGAAAATTTAAAGTTACAGGAAAAATACCCGTCAACGGGCATACCCTACACGGTAATCATTGACCCGGACGGAATAGTCACCGCCATACAGCTTGGGGTAGACCCTAAGAGAGATATGTATTCAGTTTATGAAGAATATATAAAATCCGCTTTGGATTATAAACAATAAATTATTTATGAAAGGTATTGATTGAAATTATGAGCAAACTAATAAAACCTTCGGATTATAAATCCGTATTGTCAGTGTATGAAACACAGAAAGCTATCGGAATAATAAAGAGAACGTTTGAGGATAATTTATCAGCCGCGCTTAACCTGAAAAGAGTGTCCGCGCCGCTTATTGTCGAACCTCAGACAGGATTGAACGACGATTTAAACGGAATTGAACGTCCGGTGGAATTTGACATTCCTGAAACAAAATCAACCGCGCAGGTTGTTCATTCGCTCGCCAAATGGAAGCGTATGGCTTTGCATAAATACGGCTTCCCTGTCGGGGAAGGTCTCTATACGGATATGAATGCTATCCGGCGCGACGAGGAATTGGATAATCTCCACTCGATTTATCACGACCAATGGGATTGGGAAAAAATCATCACCCATTCCGATCGCAATATTGATTATCTGAAAAAAACGGTCAAAAATATTGTAAACGCCGTATGCGATACGCAGGATAAAATAAAATCTGTATATCCGAAATTAAGCCCGAATCTGTCAAGAGAAGTATCTTTTATCACTTCGCAGGAACTTGAGGATATGTACCCTTCGATTTCGACTAAAGAACGCGAGGATGCATATGTGAAAGAAAGAAAGACTGCGTTTATAATGCAAATCGGCGATATTCTGAAATCAGGCAAAAAGCACGACGGCAGAGCTCCCGATTACGACGACTGGAAACTCAACGGAGATATTATGTTCTGGAGCGATATATTAAACCGCGCTGTTGAGGTTTCGTCGATGGGTATCCGCGTAGACGAAAAATCGCTCGACGAACAGCTTACAAAAGCTAAATGCGATAACCGCCGTCAACTGCCTTACCATAAAATGCTGCTTGACGGACAGCTGCCACTTACAATCGGCGGCGGCATAGGGCAGTCGAGACTGTGTATGCTTTTAATGGAAAAAGCCCATATAGGCGAAGTGCAGGTTTCCGTATGGGACAGCGATACAATCTCCGACTGTAAAGAGGCGGGAATAGAGTTATTATAGAAATATTTGGGGGAATAAATATGCTTAAACATCACGAAGAATCCATACAAAAATTAATTGATTATTTTTCTGGCAACCCGGAGGTATTGGCTGTTATTCTGGGCGGCTCCGTCGCCAAAGGATTGGAGAGACCCGATTCAGATATAGACGGGGAAATTATTGTAACTGATAAATACTATGACGAATTGCGCAAAGAAAACAAAGTGTCGGAATGTGTCTGGGGATATTGTACATATGAAAACGGGTATTTTGATATAAAATATTACACGAAAGATTTTCTAAAAACAGCCGCAGTTAAGGGAAGCGAACCCGCAAGAAACGCGTTTATAAAATGCCGCTGCCTTTTCAGCAGAGACGGCGAAATCGACGAAATCATTCCAAAAATCGGAGTGTTTCAGGAATCTGAAAAGAAAGAAAAAATGGACTCGTTTTACAGTGCGCTCATGTTAAATTACAACTACTTTTTTCCGGTATCAGTACCGACAAATAATCTTTATCTCCGTATGCGCAGCGCCTGCGATTTAATATTGTTTGGATACCGCCTGTTACTGCAGGATAATCACGTTCTGTTTCCATGTCAGAAAAGTCTCGGCGACGCTGTCGCTAAATTGCCAAACAAGCCGAACAATATCGTCGAAAAAGGCGAATGTCTGTTAAAAACCATGAGCGGCGAGGCGGCGAAAGATTTTGTGGAGACTATATTAAACTTTATTCAATATCAGCCCCCTAAGGATTACGAAGTTTCAACAAGATTTATCGACGACAATGAGTTGTGGTGGTATAAAGTCCGCCCGGTTATCGCCGAGTGGTAAGAAAATATATTCAGGAAGAAGGTGAAAAGTTTGAGACTTGATAAACGAGTTAACTTCTCGGTGCGGTTGAGATAATCTGCCGGCAGATTGCACCGAGATTAATAATTCTGAATTTGCTGTCAGTTCATCATCCGCGCCTTTTTAATTTTTAATAAAATCAATTTATAAATTATAAAATTAAAAACAGGAGCATGAATGATGATATTTAAAGAATTAATAAAAAAGCACAAAAAAGTTGTTATATTTTCTATTGGATTAAGCATTACTACTATTATTTTGGAAGCATTGGGCGTCAATATTTTTCAAAAGGTGATAGATAGGTTTACGGACCATACGCTTACTGTTTCGACTGTTTTGTTATACGGAGTTATTATAACGACGGTTGCCATCCTGTGGTATCTAAGCAATATCCCCAATACAAAATTGCCGAACGGTATTTATCTTGACTTAAAAGTAATGGCGTTGAAAAAAATGAGCGTGATAAACTACGCAGACTATCAGAAGTTTGGCGTAGGCAAGCTGATTCAGATGATTGAAAACGGAGCAACAGCCGGAAAGAATATATTAGTTGAATTTTATTTCCGTATATTCGGAGAACACCTGCCGAATATAATTATAAGCATAATTTTCATTGCGTTGATAAATATAAATCTTGTCTGGTTTATTTTTATCGGTTATATTGTAATTTTTATTATTACGAATATTGTTTTGAAATACTTGTACAAATATAAGAACCGTATATTGATAAACGAAGAATTTATGAATCATTATCTTGTGCGCGGATTAATGGAGCTTGTCGTTTTCAGAACAAACAAAAGATACGCGACGGAAATTAAAAAGACGGAAGAAGCGTCAAACGCGATCGTTTCGAATAAAACAAAAATTGAGCTGACACACGAGTTCTTTTTTACTTTTTTCTATTTGATGGTTATCATGTTAAGAATCGCTGTGATTTTATACGGACTGTTGTCAAAAGCGTTGTCAATCGGCGAAATTGTAGCTCTGATGACTTTTTTGGATAAAGCGTATCAGCCTATAGCGATTTTTAACGTGGGTTATGTGCAGTATAAATTGGATAAAGTCGCTTTTGAACGGTACAAAGACATATTGTGTTCGCCCGACGATATAGCTCTGAGTCAGGGCGAAAAAATCGATGTAGAACAGGGTAAAATTGAGTTTAAAAACGTCGGATTTTCTTACGACAGTAAAACAGTCATGAAAAATCTTTCGTTTGTTATTCAGCCGAATTCCTCCGTCGCATTTGTCGGCGAGAGCGGCGCGGGGAAATCGACTGTTATCAAACAGATTACAGGGCTGATAAAACCGTGCGAAGGCAATATTTTTATAGATGGATATAACTTGTCGAGTATGGATTTAAATCATTTCTATGACTATATATCTTACACGTCGCAGGATTCGCCCGTATTCAATGGAACGCTATATGAAAACATAGTATTTGACCGGCAAGTTCCCGAGGAGCAAATCATACGGGTATTACGACTTGTAAATTTAGACGAGTTTTATCAGGGTTTGGAGAACGGACTTTCAACGGAAGTGGGCGAAAGAGGGATTTTGCTTTCAGGAGGCGAGAGACAGCGTCTTGCGCTTGCGAGGATATTCTTTCAGAAAGCCAAAATTATTATATTGGACGAAGCCACGTCCGCGATGGATAACATAACCGAAGAAATTGTGATGAACAATGTGATGGAAGCCTTTCGCGACAGAACTGTTATTATCATTGCGCACAGGTTAAGCAGTATAAAAAAAGCCGGCAATATCTTCGCCTTAAAAAACGGCTGTATTGTCGAGCAGGGCAAATTTGACGGTTTATTGCAACAGGACGGATATTTCAAAGAATTATGGAACAGGGAAACACATAAACAGGAAGAAAGGTGATAATATAATATGAAAAAAGTGTCATTTATAGGCAACAGCCACACATATGGGGAGAACCTGCCGTGGCTGTTCGCCGACGTCTGTAGGCAGGGCGGCGTTGAAGTTTACGCGGTAATGTGCGCGCAAGGCGGCTGCGACTGGCAATGGCATCTTACTTCACACTGCGCGCTGCCGAACCTGCGGTATGGAAATTATGATTTTACGGTAATTCAGCAAAAAGCGCACCCGTTTGACGGCGCGGAAATGCTGATTGAACAGGGGAGCCCGTTAATCATGGAAATACAGGCTGTTAAAACGAAAGCCGTATTGTTTAATACATGGTCGGAGAAAAACAATCCGGACGGACAAAAAATTATTGACGACGCACATAACATGTTTTGCGAGCTGTTTGACGGCTGCCTGATTGCGAGGTGCGGTCCGGCGTGGCATTCACTGCGCGGGATTATAGATTTATATGATACTGACGGCTTACATCAGAACTCGTGCGGCGCGTATCTCAACGCCTGCGTGCTTGCCAAGACAATTTTTGCGGTTGACCCTCTTGCTTTGCCTGACGAAATTGAGACAAAAACGCTGACGAGAACGTTGACGAAAGATGAAATAAGACTTTTGCAGAAAACAGCGGCTGTGTTTGCATAGAAATGTAGGGGCGAACTGTGTTCGCCCCTACAGATTTTTGCCCCCATCGTGTCATAAATGCGCGCATTTTTCCGCCAATTTTATTAAATCGTTCGCTTCGTCAATATCCTTTATCCCCGAAACCACTATAATCAGTCCTTTATGCGACAGATTTTTGAGCAAAAACGGCACTTCGTCCAAGTCGGGGGCTAACACAAGCCCCTTTCCGGCTTTTTGTATTTTATGAAAAACATCGATAAAATTTGACATCCTCGGCTGTCCCGCGACAGCCGTCCACTGGATATTATCCAATCTTTTTACAGACAAAATCAAATCTAAATGGCGTATCTGCTCCTGACCATCAAGATGATATGTGCTGTTGTCGTAAAACGACGTGCAAGCTTCGAGTTCGGGCAGGACAAATCTTTCATAAAACGCAGGCGAAATCATAACTGAAAAATCGCACTGCAACTGTCCGTGTATCCCTCTCGACCACGTCTGCATCCAGCTGTGCGATGACCCGCCGTCGTTGCTGCCTTTCGATAAATCGTAAAACTGTTTCTGCGTCTTTTTCCAGACGTCCGTGATTTTATCGCGGGCAGCTTCTACAAATTCGGGATTGTCCACCATATCGACCAGAAGCGCGGCGTTGTCTCTGAGATTCGAGAGCGCGTCTATTATGCCGCAGTTGTCGTTCATGCCGACCATAAACAATCCTTTTGCGCGTTCGGATAAATCCGACGTAAGCTTTTTGTGAGCATTAAGCGCGACCTCGTCTTTATCATATACAAGTTTATTTATATCCGGTTCATCTATAACCGATTCAAACCATATTGTATCGGGCGCGTGTATTTGTTTTGCGCCGAAGTAACACGCCTGCGCCGCCACGCCGAATCCGGGCATCAAACTCGGTATCGCTTCCGCCAGATGAATTGTGTTTTTCGTGTAATGGTCAAAATGTCTGAAAATATAGTCCGAATCCGTGCGGGTTTCTTCCAGAGTGTATTCAGATTTCGATAGAACCAGCGGATCCGAATTATACGATAAATCCGATTTATCTTTACGCAATTTTATCGACAGACAGCACCTGTCGATATATTCTTTATTCCAAAAAGCGTCCATACGCTTTTTCGTTTCTTCCCAGTTTTCTTTGTATTTTATTATCATAGCTATATTTTCCTTTGAATAATCAAATTAATTTTAAAGTTTCAATTCCATTTTCAAGTGAGGGATATTTTCTTCTAAAAATTCTTTGCCGACGACTTTAAATCCTAATTTTTTATACAAATCAACGACATATTTCTGCGCGTCAAGCATAATTATATCCGATTTTTTGGATGCGATTGCTATATCCATAAATTTCTTGCAAACAGTCGTGGCGTAACCCTTTCGCCTGTATTGTGTTAAAACGGCAACCCTGCCTATATGGGCGATTTCGTCCGTATAATATAACCGTCCGCAGGCGACAGGGATTTCATTTTCAAACAATACGGCGTGATGAGAGACTTTATCGTGTTCGTCATATTCATTTTCCTCGGGTATATTTTGTTCTTTCACGAATACCGAAAACCTTATTTTTAAAGCCTCCGAATAATCTTCGCCGGGCGATATTATTTTCACTGTCACCATAGTTTTATCTCCATTCTACCCATCACATATAAATCGCGACGACGTTCTCCGCAGGAACGTCTTCCTGAATACAGTGCGCCGGAGAAAGTATATATCCCCCGTCCGTGCCGAAAATCGACAGTATCCTCTCCGCTTCTTCCCTGACCTGTTTGGGAGAACTGTTGACAAGCAAATCCTGCGTGTCTATCCCTCCCCAAAACGACATCTGTTTCCCGTATTCGGATTTTAACCGCTCCGGTTCCATTTCAAATGCGTTGGGCTGAATCGGGTTGAGAATATCCACGCCGCAGTCAATCAGCGACGGAATCAGCCTGAATACAGACCCGCACGTATGGTGCTGATAATACGCTTTTGTGAAAGTTTTTGTGTATCTTATCCGCTCTTTCATATACGGCGCGACAAACTCGTCAAACATATTCACAGACATAAATAATCCGCGCTGTGTGCCGAAATCGTCGCCGCTCGTCGTGCAGTGAATATATTCGCCGATTGCCCCGTAATACATTTTTATGACTTCTTTCTGATATTCCAGAATTTTTTCAAAAAACCAGTGAACTGTTTCGGGTTCTCCCGCAAGCCTGTACAAAAAGTCGTCGAACCCGAACATCCAGCAGCCGATTTCAAATATCCCGAAACACGGGTGTTCCCCGACTACGGCGTAATCCGTGTTTTCATACAGATTTTTTGCGCGGATTCTGTACTGTTCAAACACATTTTTATCTATGTCGGACGCTTTGGGAAACGGGAATTTTTTCACTTCGTCAAGCGTCATATCTTTCAACGGATTTTTCGCTATTTCCCAGCGACCGCCAACGTCGGCGTAACCTATTCCCCATATATCCACTCCGACATATTTGCCGGCGTAATCTATGTATTTATATAACGCGTCGTTTTTCGGCGAAGGCATACCGCCGGTCATTCGCGTGTCGATATGCAGTTTCTCAAGTATCCGCTCGTCCGTGTATCCCGGACCCAAATATTCCCCGCTTATGTTCAGTACTTTCTTTATATCTTCGACTGTTTTTGAACTCATAATCATAGTCTGCGGGCACCCGTATAAATCAAATACGGCGCGGTCAACCGTTTTATGCGCCGCCGCGTTTAAAAATCTTTCCCGGCTTGTGATTTTGGGCATATTAATTCAACCTCGTTTTTAGGGCGGGAAAACCCCGCCCCTACATATTAAATCCTTATTCAAACGCGATTCTGCTTTCTTCAAACGCGTCGATTTCCGACGTTATAACCGGTTTGATTCTGAACGCGCATTTGAATTCTTTCTCGTTGAATTTGTATTTTTCAAACAGCTCGGGACCGCATGAATTGGAGCCTATGCCGCTCTGCTTATAATCGACTGTGACAAAAGTTGATTTTGACGGCTGAAGCTCGTAATTATGTTTTGCTTCGTCGAGCATTTTCGGCGAATAATGCTGCGCGTTAAACATAAACGTATTTTCGGTAGCGTCGCTTTCAAGAGAGAATAACAACCCGTGACCCGCATAGTTTGCTACAGTCGCCCAGCGCGTGCCGAAATGCGAGCTGTTTTCCTGAGGGAATACATACGGTTCAAAATTGTCCGTAACGTTATTGCCGAACAGTCCCACTCTTGCCGCCCTGCGTTTATCAAGATACGATTCCATAGGTCCGTAGCCGAAATACTTCATCTTTTCGCTGTTTTCGGGCATTTCGAGTATTATGCCGAATCTCGGGATAAACGTTTTTTCTCTGTCGTTTTTATCGTTCTTATCATTTATGATTTTATCGCTTACTTTCGCGTCAACGTTTATGACTAAATCGCCGCTCGCGTAGATATTATATAAAACGTCAAGATACATAATCGGAGCGGTCGTGTACGCGCCGAGTGATATTTTGGATTTTATCGAGAGTTTCTGGTCGTCGGACGATACAATCTCGCTTAAATAATGTTTCTGAACGGTTTTGTCAAATCCAGCATGACGCCATTTCCACTGAACATTCCTGTCGTTATCCGTCGGAGCGCGCCATAAATTAAACTCTATGGGATTTTCTATCATCTCTTTGCCGTTGCTGTTAATCGAGACGATTTTGCCGTAATAATTGTCGTATGTGTAAACAGTATCGCCGGCGTATGCGACTATACTTCTTTCGTCTTCGGACGTTTCAACTCTAAGTTTTTTTGTCTTTTTGACTTCCGCCCATATAAATCCGTTTGCTTCACTGTTCGTATATGCAATTTTAAATTGCTCTATACCGATTTCGTGACCTGCTTCCCAGTACGGCGTGTTTTTGTTTGAACGATAAGACAAGTTCAGGAAATATTCGCCGGGTTGTGAAAATATGCCAGAATCAACTGGTATATTCAAGTCAAATATTTTTTCTTCCTGCGGTTTCAAATCCAAAGCGACAATTCTGCCCTCATATACAACAACGCCGTCGCGTTCAATGTTATAAAGCATATTTATATCCGTAGCATCGGTGAAATATCTGTGGCTCTTTAACGTTATTGTTACGGTTTTTCCAGAAGTATATTGCGAGTGCGCGCGTATGGGTCTGATAACCTGTTTTAATTCAAGCAGTCCCGTGTGCGGTCGTCTGTCTGGATATACAAGCCCGTCCACGCAGAAATTGCCGTCGTTGGGTTTATCGCCGAAATCGCCTCCGTACGTGAATTTAGTCGGTTTGCCTTTTTCGTCACGCAATGCAACACTATGGTCTGTGAATTCCCAGACGCATCCGCCTAAGAAATTGTCGTACTTATAGATAAGTTCCCAGTAATCTTCAAGGCAACCGGGACCGTTGCCCATTGCGTGGCTGTATTCGCACATAAAATACGGCTGCTTAAATCTTTCGTCTTCAAGATATTTGACTACATGTTCCGGGTGCGGATACATATTGCTGTTTATATCGACTGTGTCGGTATGCTGCACGGCGTTTTCCCAGTCCATATACGCGCCCTCGTAATGCACAAATCTTGACTTGTCGCGGGAACGTATACATTCCGTCATTTTTTTGTGATTTACGCCGTACGGCGTCTCGTTGCCGAGTGACCACGCGATAATCGACGGGTGATTTTTGTCGCGTTCAAGCATGCGCTTAACCCTGTCAACATAAGCCGCTTCCCATTCGGGCAAATGCGACGGGACTGTCCTGTCGCTCGTCCACATTCCGTGTCCTTCCAAGTCTGTTTCGTCTATGACATAAAATCCGAGTTTATCGCATAACTCCGTAAAACGCGGGTCGTTGGGATAATGCGACGTTCTGACAGCGTTGACGTTATGCCGTTTCATGATATATAAATCTTCAAGAAAATGCTCATACGGCGTGGCGTGTCCCAGAATCGGGTGTGAATCGTGGCGGTTCACGCCTTTGATTTTGACTTTCTGTCCGTTTATATACACGATATTGCCTATAATTTCGACTTTTCTGAACCCGACGTTCTGATATATAACTTCTTCGCCGCATTTCAAAAACAGTCCGTATAAAGCCGGCGACTCGTCGCTCCATAATTTTATGTCTTTGACGTCAATCGGCACTCTGCCGGATTTATCAACCGAAATATCGCCCTCAGTTATTGTTTCACCGACAGGGCATACCAATTTATATGATACCGTCGTGTTTGCAGTAGTGTTGATTTCGGCAATTACTCTGCCGGATTTGAAATCGTCGGAAAGTTCTGTTTTTATAAAGAAGTCCGAGATTCTCACTTTTTCGCGTTTTAACAGATATACTTCCCTGAAAATACCCGACATTCTCCACATATCCTGGTCTTCGAGATATGTGCCGTCGCACCATTTCAATACAAGAACCGCTATTCTGTTTCTGCCTTTTTTTACAAATTCAGTAATATTTATTTCGCTCGTCATATGCGAAACCTGAGAATACGCGGCAAACCGTCCGTTTATCCAGACATAAAAACAGGAATCCACACCCTCGAAGTTCAGCATAATATCGCTGTTATTTATAAAATCGTCCTCAAGATAAAAGTCCCTGTAATATGCTCCGCATGGATTTTCGTCGGGAACAAACGGCGGGTCGTTTGGTACTGGGTAGTTTACGTTTGTGTAATTGGGCACGTCGTAATGATTTTTATTTGGGTCGTCGTCGCCCGTGACTGCATTTCCAGCCATTTGCCAGTTCATGGGAACCTGTATAGTTTCCATAAAAAACGCGTCAAAATTTATGTCCGCGAAGTCGTCTATATCCGCGATTGACCTGAAATAGTTGAAATTCCAGTCACCGCATAAAGTTTTAAAGTTCGGCGATGTGCCTCGTATTGCCCTTTTTGCCTTGTATTCGCAGGCATACGGTATAAAATACGCTCTGGGTTCTTCGCAGTTGTAATGTAAAACGTCGAGTCTTTTATAATAGTCAGGGAAAAAAGTTTTGAACATCAATTTAATCCTCCAACAATTTTTATTATATTTTTATATATTCTCAAAAATCTTATTTATCGGCACATGCAGTTCTTCGCCGAACGTATGCGTGACGATTTCTTTTATTTTTATTTGCTCTTTGTCTATATCGTCGATTCCGTTTTCGATTTCTTTAATTTCCTTGTCAGAATAATAGTGATAGATAACAGGGTCATTATATCCGCCGTTTTCCAAAATATAAACATTAATATTTTTAGTGTAAATATCTACAATCCAATATTCTTTTACTCCATGTTTTTGGTACAGATTTTTTTTGACAACCAAATCATGCGACAAATTGCTCGGACTTAATACTTCGACGACGAAATCCGGTGCGCCTTTTATGTTTTTGCCGTCTGCAACCATAGAAAAATCACTGATGATTTTTAAATCCGGCTGTACTGTATTTTCGTTATCAAATACAACGTCAACAAGTTCGCCGTAAACACTAAATTTTTTGCTGTTTAAAATACTTTTAAATAAAGTTTGTAATGTATAAACAGTATCATGATGGTCTATAACTGGAGCTGGCGGCATATATTTCTTTCCTCCTATTATTTCATAGAATCTTTCTCTTTCATTATAAGGTTTTACCGCAATATTGCTCATAAAATCGCGCCTCTCTTTCTATTTGATGACGGGCGGCAATAAATTCGCCTACGGCGAATTTTAGCCGCCCCTACAACTTTACTATTCCCTATATTTTAATTACATCTTTTCCGAAATAATCCTCGCGGTTAGGGACAATAAAATCTGGTTTCGCCCAATAAATCGCGTTTTCGATGATTTTCAGAACATGCGGATTATAGTATCCCGGATTTGAATTATGCCCCGGCTGGAAATAGAATATTTTCCCGTTGCCGCGTCTGAACGTTACTCCGCTCCTGAATACGCTGCCGTGATTGAACCAGCCGATAAATACAACTTCATCGGGATTGGGTATCCCGAACGGCTCGCCGTACATTTCCTCTGAATCAATGACAAAATATTCCGGAACGTCTTTCGCAATCGGATGCGACGGAGTCACAGTCCACATGACTTCTTTTTCGTCGTCGCACCAGTGGAGGCGGCAGCTTGTTCCCATGAGGCGCATAAACGGTTTTGACATATGTGCCGAATGTAACGGGACAAATCCCATTCCGTTCAAAACTCTCCTCTGGACTTTATTCGCGACTTCGTCGGGCACTTCGCCGTGATGTCCGTGTCCCCACCACAGTAAAACGTCGGTGTTGTTCAAAAGCTCGTCCGTGAATCCGCAGTTCGGCATTTCCATTGTGACGGCTGTAAACTCGATTTCCGGGTTTTTAGCCAGATAATCCCCTATTGCGCCGTGAAGCCCTTTGGGATAAACTTTCGCGCAGTTCGCGTCGTGCAGTTCCTCAAGATATTCATTATACATTGTAACTCTAATTTTTTCTGACATTTGTATACTCTCCTTTTTTATTTTTGATTTATATAAATTAATTTTTTATCATGTTATTTCCGTATTCATTAAGTCTTTAACTACTTTTATCAACTTTTTATCCGCGCAATGAACTATACAGGCATACGCAAGGACATTGGTTATTGTGCCGTAAGCGTGGCTCGCCGTATTTCTGAATTCTTTTATTATCGGCTTTTTCAACGGGATTTGCGCTAATACATCCTCGCTCATCGGAACAGTTAATTCAAAAATATCAGCTACCGTTTGCACCATTCCGCGGCGCATCATAATATGTAAGTTATTTAGGTCGTTGGGACATGATATTTTTAATTCTTTTATTGCAGAAGATAGTGCCATTTGATTTTCATAAATTTTCTTTAATAAATACAGGTCTTTTCTGGTCATAACCATATGACCTCATCTTTTACGGCAATATCGTTTAAATGATTTAAAGGGTCGTTTTCAAAATGAATCAAATCAACTTCTCTTCCATATATATTAATTAATGTTTCATTTATCTTGTTGCATAATTCACAAAACCGGGTGAACCGTTCAAACTGGAAATCAGGAGTAGAAGCATATTCTATTAATATATCTATGTCGCTGTCAGCGTTATAATTTCCGCGTGCGAGCGAACCGAAAATCCCTATTTTATTCACAAGTTCAGAACTGTTGGAAACTATACTATGAATATCTGATGAAACATTGTTTAAATTTAAAATCTTCACTTAAAAACATTCGCCTCTTTTTGGTTTATATAAATTAAATTTTATTTGTGTTTTGTGAAAGTTGTGTAAATTAATATGTAAAGTATTTATTTGAATATAGAAAATGCTTTTACTATTCGCCGTTTATCACTCCAATTTGATATTCATCCTCATAAATTATTCTACCTGCATAATTTGTATAAACAATATCATAAGGGATTTGATACTTGTCTAATAATTTAAATATGGGAGCTAAACGCTCAAACATAATTTTTGCATTATCATTATTTTTGAAAAAGGTAATTGCGCCGATGGTATTGGCATTGGGATCGTCATTGTTTTCTCCGTAAAAAGGAGGATACGGTAAATTTTCCACAAACCAATTCTCAGTCTCCATAAATTTTTCTTTATCTTCTTCGCTGAATATGTCGTTTTTGACTTTACGCCAGCCAAGCGCAAAAATGCCTACAGGTTTTTTTGTTACCCATGCTGTTTCACGCCCCTGTATCCGCACATATTTAGGTAAATCCATTTTCAATTACCCTCCGAAAATTTATATTTCTACATTTCAATATAATAAAAAACTGCTGTCAATCCGTAAGCCGAGTTCTGTCTTGAACAATCATCTATCTTGACCGCCGGTTGCCTGGCGGTTCTTTGCCGCCTCATGCGGAAAAACAGGGCGCGTTCTGCAGGACTTTTAAATCCCGCATAATTCCGTCTTACATCGGCGTTGCTTCGGATAGGGTTTACACATTTAGTCTGCGATTACAAGAATCACAGATATTTGCGCAAAGTTGCCATTGCGCCGGTGAGCTCTTACCTCGCCTTTTCATCCTTACATGTAGGGACGAACTGTGTTCGTCCGTTAATAGCGGTGTATTGCGGACGAACACAGTTCGTCCCTACATGCGGTAATTTTCTGTTGCACTTTCCCTAAAGTTGCCTTCGGCGGACGTTATCCGTTATCCTTTGCCCTAAAAGCTCGGACTTTCCTCACTCAGATTTTACTCTGGCGCGATTGTTTGTACTGGCAGCAGTTTGTTATATATGCTATATTATAAACTATCTGTATGAATTTGTCAAAGATATTTTATGTTTTTTGTTATTTTACCAGCTTATTTTAACTTCGCCGCCGATTCTTGCGGATTCGTAAATCGCGTCTATCATCTTCATCAGAACAACGCCGTCGTGAGCCGTGCTGCGCGGCTGTTTATTATTTTCCACGCAGTATATAAAGTGCGCCATTTCTTTGTCGAATATAACCTCGTCGTGATTCGGCGCGGTTAATGCCGGCTGAATATTTACGAAATGTTTGTGCATATCGGAATATATCTCTATTTCCGGGTCGATTCTTACACCCGCTTTTGTGCCGAAAACCTCGACGTCGGCGTAATCCTGCTTGACGTTGAGATTAAACGACGCTTCCACTGATAATGTAAACCCGTTGTCAAATCTGACCAAAGCCGTGGTAAAATCTTCGACGCTGTGAACAAATTTCGAGGCGTCATAACTCGACACAGCCCAGCTTACAGGAGCGTCCTTGACTCTGTTCGGTCCCATATTGGAGAATGTCGTCCCGTATGCCGAGACTGGAAGCGGACATCCTGCAAGATAGCGGGTCAAATCCATGACATGCACGCCAAGATCAATCAGCGGACCGCCGCCGGAATAACTCTTATCGCCGAACCAGCCGCCCGGACAGCCGTTTCTTCTCACATATACAGCTTTTGCGTAATATATATCGCCGAAAAATCCGCCGTCGATAAAATCTTTGACGATTTCCGTATCGCCGCCGTAACGGCGCACAAAACCTATCATAAGTATTTTGTTGTTCTTTTTTGCCGCGTCTTCCATTTCCATCGCTTCTTTTGCGTTTAACGCCATAGGCTTTTCGCACAAGACGTTCACTCCGGCGTTCAATGCGGCGATTGTCGCGGGTTTGTGAACGCTGTTCCATGTTGTCACACTGACTGCGTCGAGATGTTCTTTTGCGAGCATTTCGTTGTAGTCAAGATAATATTTGGATACTCCGTGACGGCTTGCGTAATTTTTGACTTTATTCTCGTCTATATCGCAGACTGCCGCAACTTCGACTTTATCGCCAAGTTGTTTATAACCGTGCATATGAACATAGCTTATTCCCCCGGTGCCTATGATTCCGACTCTGATTTTTGACATAAAAAATTCCTCCAATATTTGGTTAAAATATTTATTTTAAATTCACAATTTTAAAACGATTCAGGAAAACCGTTTTATTTTGTTTATATTGTTTCAAATGGAATATGTTTTGCAACATATAAATAAATTTATGGGACAAAATATAATCAGACAATTTAAAAATACTATTTTGAGAAAAAAGATAAACTGAAATTTCAGTAAAAATATAAAAGATATAAAAAATAAAATAATATAAAAGACGAAAAAAATACAGATGTTTTTTATATAAGATTCGATAATAAAAAGGATACAAAAAATTCAGGAGGTTAAAAAGTATGGCTTCATTAACTTCAAAAGAGCTTACAGCTTTAGAAGACCAGCTTACAATGGAACAAAACGTTATAAGCAAGTACAGAATGTATTCTCAGACTGCTATAGACAGCGATATTAAAAACAAATGCGACTGTTTTGCAAACAAACACCAAAAGCATTATGATACGCTGATAAGCCAGTTGAAAGGCTAATATTTCCTAATTATGCTAATAAGCCGGAAGAAGAATAAAAAACAGGATGTCGAAAAACAAAAAAGTTGAAGACGGAGGAAAATAAAAATGAACAGCACAAGCACAATGTTTTCGGATAAAGACAGATTGCAGGACGCTCTTGCATCTCAGAAACTTATCACAGGAAATTACAACACTTTCACAAATGAATGCGTAACACCCGAAGTCCGCGGAGTTTTCATGTCTATATTGAAAGAAGAACACGATATGCAGAATGAAATTTTTACAGAAATGCAAAAAAGAGGCTGGTATCAGGTCACTCCTGCAGAACCGCAGAAAATTCAGCAGACTAAGACAAAATTCGGCGTACAATAATTACGCTTGTAATTTATTACTTCGTAATTATATATCTCCCTTTTAAATTTGGGAACAATGTCAGTATAAATATTTTAGGTGGCGAACTTATCGCTCTAATCAATTTAAAAATATAAAAATATACTCGTTGAAAAAAAAGCCAATAAAATACTTGCGTTCGTTGCAAGATATTTATTTAAGAATTAAATTCAGCATAGAAAGGCAGCGTCGCACAAGGCGCGCCTTTCTTGTATCTTATCTAAATAATATCTCGTCAATCCATTTGATTGCCATATCAATCCAGCGCGCCACATACGGCATAACCATGTTCTCATTCGGCGCGACTTCTTCATTTGCGAGCGACAAGCCGTGTTCGCCGTACGGAAATACATGCAGTTCAAACGGGATTTTATGCGCCGCGAGAGCTTCGCACATATAAAGCGAGTTTTCTACGGGAACTCCGGAATCCTCGGATGTATGCCATACAAATGCCGGACATGTGTCAGAATCCACATGCTTTTCAAGAGAAAATCTGTCCAATTCTTCATGTGTTGCGGGTCTGTTTTCCGCGTCGGCTAATTTCAATATGGACCCTCTGTGTCCTTTCTCTCCCGACGTGATTACGGGATAACCCAAAATCATACCATTGGGTCTGATATAGGAGTTTTCACAACCCAAAGTTTTTGATATAACGTCAAGTTTCCACAGTGTACCGATAGTTGCAGCAAGATGTCCGCCAGCGGAAAATCCGCAGACGACAATTTTATCTTTGTCGATATTCCATTCGCCGGCATGGTCGCGGATATATTTCATTGCCGTCGCCGCGTCCAAAAGCGGAGTATATCCAACCGCTTCTTCTTTTACGGAATATCTTAAAATAAACGCATTCATGCCAGCCGCGAAAAACGCTTTTGCGACAGGTTCGGCTTCCCTGTCGCTTGTGATATAATAACCTCCGCCGGGTAAAACGAGCACGGCTTTTTTCTTCAGGTTGCGCAGTTCGGGCGAATTTTCAGACACATAGGTTGTAAGAGTGATGTGCGGTCTATCTGGATATAACGGTATAGTTTTGTAAATCATATGTATTTTCCCTTCGATTTGGTTTTATTTTAACGGTTTTTAGTTTTTATGTTTTAAATATTTTATCGTTCCGCGATAGAACAGCCAATCTTCAAACAATTTGAAAACGCTGAAAAATGTAAAACCTATAATTCCTCCGCCTATAGGTATTGCCGTTCCTATAATAATGCCTATAAACGCGTCGTTCGTTGACCACAGCCGCAGTATAGCGATAATTCCCATAGCCAGTCCGACAAAAACAAATGCTGCCGAAATCGCCCATTTTACGACTTTTACCGCAACTGTTATTATGTCGTACATATCGGTTTTACCGACAGTCAGTTTTATTTCTTCAAACATCATAACATTTTCGTTCAGATAATCTATAACTTCGGGGTCTTTTAATTTTTTAATATCGCATAGATTTCTAAAGTGCGAAATCGATTCGCGATAATTGGTTTCTCCGAAAATATTTCCTGTATGATTTATATGTTCTTTGCATATATTGCAGATTAATCTTTTATTTCCGGTTTTGTCCGTGAATAAAAAATATTTATTTTTTTCGTCTGTAATTTTTGATTTGCATATACAGCATCTTTCCATATGTAATAAAACACCTCCGTTCCGGCATAGTCAGGCATAATCCCTGTATTTTTTCCAGACGTCAAGAACCAGCAAATATCTTTCGAGCGGGAGACCGTGAAAAGGTACGTTGCTTGTGCAGAAAATATAACCGCCGTTCGGTTTACCGTTTTCGATTGCATATTCCGCGCTGGCGATTACTTCCTCATTCGTGCCGGTCTGCATGAGAGCGCAGTTGACGTTTCCGCAAAGGCAGATTTTATCGCCGATTAATCTTTTTACTTCTTTTATGTCAACTCTTGCCATAGGGTCGAGGGAATGTATGCCGTGAGGCTCGCACTCTGCGAGCTGGTCGAGGATAGGCATAATATCGCCGTCGGTGTGCTTGATTGCATATGCGCCGGAATCCCGTATGCTTTTTATTATTCTTTTCAGATACGGGGTTATGTATTCCCTAAACATAACGGGAGAGAGGAACGGACCGGAATTATAACAGTAATCGGAGCATAAAATAAACGAGTCAAAACCGGCGTCAACAGCCTTTTTATTGGATTCTATCGCCCAGTTTGCCCAATCCTCAGCCTGTTGTTTAACCCCGTCCGGGTCGTCCGCAATTCTGTACGCGAAGTCGTACATACCGTTTCCGTCGGGAATACTGAACGTTCCGTCGCCGTGTTTTGTAAGCATATATTTGTCCCCGGAGATTTTTCTGATTATTCTTGCGGTTTCAAGCTGATTTTCAAAGTTCAGATGGTGTATGGGAATTATGGAATATTCGAGTTTCTCAAAAAGTTCAAGCATAAATTCTGCGTTTTCGCGAAGTTTTTTATCTGTTTCGGATTTGGATAATCCGTCGAGTTCATGCTGTCTTAAATAATCTTTACCCATATATTCCCTTGTAAGCTGGAATTCAAGTTCAAAAGTCGGGATTTGGTCCGGTATTTTGCACGTCAAAGCGGCGATCGCGCGCTCTTTGGGCGTCATTTGCGCAGGCATAAATACGTTCTCCTTTTATATTTTTTATTTCATAAATTCATATGTATATTATATACTATGTATGATCAAAAGTCAATTAAATTTTTTTATTTATTCTAATCCTGATTAACCAAATTATGCATATTACGATAAATATCCATGCCAGATATAACATAAAATCGCCGAAAACAGTATAAACTGTTTTGTCTTTTACAACTCCGACTTCCGCACTCAAAACCTCAGTCTGCAAGGCATCCGACTGTTTTATTATATCCCCCGTAGGTGAAATAAACGAGGAAATTCCGGTGTTTGCCGACCTAACTACATATCTGTTGTTCTCGACTGCGCGCAGTACAGCCTGTGCGTTGTGCTGATAGACCGCCGGGGAATCCCTGAACCATGAGTCGTTTGTTGTTATAATCAGTATATCCGCGCCGTCGTTGACTGATTTTCTCGCAAGCTCTGGGAAAATAGAGTCAAAACACACAAGACCGCCGTAATTTATCCCGTTTACGCTCATAATATTGGAGTTCTCTCCCGGGGTCAGCAGCGAATCAAACAGCGATATATTTGCGACAAACGGGAAAATGGATTTCAGAACATTTTCCATCGGCAGATATTCCCCGAACGGCACAAGATGACGTTTACAGTACGGCTGTATAAAATCGTAGTTTTTATCAAACGCCATAATCGCGTTATATTCGCTGTCTCCGGAATCATAAAAAGCCCCCGTAAACACAGTTAAATTATTTTTTTCCGCGAACTCGCATATATTGCTGTATAAAGAACTTCCGTAATCTATATTTGTCGGAATTGCCGTTTCGGGCCAAACGGTAATATTAGTATTTTCATCTTTGTATTTTTCCGATAGAGATTTGTATTTATTCAGCGAGACAGTAATTGCATCGTCAGCCCATTTTTCGTACGATGATACATTTCCCTGCACAATCTGAGCGTTTATCTTCTGCGTTTCCGATGGTTTATCGATATAATCGTAATACTCAATCCTGAAATACCCGAAATATGAATTTGCGAAATATAATAAAATAACGCATAAAATCAGCAGATTATTTTTACTTACAGGAATTATGAGCTCCGATTTGTTCAGTTTATTTAATATATACAACGCTATTGCCGAGTTTATGAAAATAATTATAAAACTCACAAAATATGTACCGAACAAAGATAAACTCTGTATAAAAAATAAGTTTGTGTACTGTGTCAAAGACAGTTTCGCCCACGTAAGCCCCGACAAAAACCATGACTGCGCCCATTCGACAATCACATACAGGCACGCCGTAAGGATCGGAAGATAAAATATATTAAATACAGTCGTATTTATTTTTTCGCGGACCCATACTCTCCCGAAAAGTTTAAGGCCCAGAGGCAGAATAAGCATAACAAAAGTCTGCAGAACAGGAAATCCGACCCACGCCGCAATCACTATAAAAAGACTTTGCAGAGGCGTGACTCCCGTCTGCTCCATAGGATACATCCATAAAAACCAGATATATACCGGAAGATAAAAACTCATTCCAAAGACGACAGTATATCTTATTAATTTATATCTTTTGTTTTTATTATTTAATATCTCGTTGAATAAAATCAGAAAAAACGGGATGCCCGCCGCAAACGACAATATGCTCAGCTGCGGGAAAATAAAAGGAACGGCAAATAAAAGTCCGGAGAGAATAATATATAGATATCTAAATTTTATTTTTATAATAATGCCTCCATGTTTACATTAATTAAAACTAATTTTTTATTGTTATAATTAGATGTGTCCGGAAACCCCGATTTACGTAGGGGCGGATGGTAATCCGCCCGTGATTTTACGGGACGATTACTTAAATTCAACGAAGTTTAATTTGTGTCCCCTACAGTTTCCGGACAGATCTATTATACATCAACAAAAATCGTTTGTAAATAGAAAAAATATATTATTTTATTTGACAATTTTCGATTTAACTGGTATAATTAATTTAAATGAAATTAAAAGTGGGTGATTCATTGTCCGATAATTATAACAGTTATGATAACAACAAAAATAATATAAACAAGAAAAATAATGCAAACCGGTGGGTTTACACTACAAACTATGATAAGAGGCAGTTTATTTTCACTATGCTTTTGATTTCCTTTGCCGTTTTAATTCAGTTTATTCTCCTGGGAAAACTTAGCGAGTTGATATACAATGCATGGAACAGTTATTTTCAATATACTTTCAATCCAAGAAGCATATTTTATAAATTTTTTATGTCAATGGATTCGGACGAATTTAATAATTTTATAAGCAGCATATCGGAAATAATCGTTTATATTATTTCTTTTGCGGTAGTATTTACCGTACTTATATTTTTCCTGCGCAAAGCGGCTGCGAAAACGGACATGTACGTCCAAAACAGGGTTTCATTTAAATTCAGACTGCCGAAAAACACCTGGGCTTTATTGATACTTGGTCTTTCGATTGTTTATCTTTGCGGTATGATTTCCAATGTTTTAGACTACTTTTTCAGATTTTTCGGCATAGATAAGATTTATTACGACACTCCCCTGCTTCCTAAAACCTGGTATGGATTTGTGCTTTATTTTATCGCTATTGTATTAACACCTGCGTTTTTCGAGGAAATTTTCTGCAGATTTCTGATACTGAATTCTCTCCGTAAATACGGAGGCGGATTTGCGATTATAACAAGCGCAATCCTGTTCGGCATGCTCCACGGACGCACAGACGCGTTCTTGTATGCCACTGCTATAGGGCTCTACAGCGCGTATATCGCAGTCAAGACAAAATCAATATGGTTTTCGATAATACTTCATGCATTTGTAAATGCAATGACATTAGTCTGGGGCTACATATCGGAACTGAAATCCTTGTCGTCCGACCATCTGGACATAATATATCTTTTGTTTTCGTGCGCAATATTTATATTTTCCATTGTTTATTTAATAATCACATTTATAATAAAGAAAAAGAATTTGACGCTTACAAAACACATAAACTATGTATATATAAGAAGAAGCAGAAAAATTTTGTTATTTTTCAATATTGCAACAATAATATTTTTATGCCTGGCAATATATCAAGCTTCGCAGGATTACAGTATATCGACCGGAAGTTCGGGATCATCGGGTTCTTCCCAAAGTCTGAGCGTTATCCCTGAACCTATGAATCAGAGATATGATATAAATATATGGGATATGGACAGATATGGAGTATAATACTGACGATTATTTCTATATGAAAAAAGCTCTGGAACATGCGGAAACGGCGAAAAATATAGACGAAGTCCCGGTAGGATGCGTCATTGTAAAAGACGGCAAAATAATCGCGTCGGGATATAACCGCAGGGAAAGCGACCAGAACGCTTTGGCTCACGCAGAGATTGCGGCTATAAAAACAGCGTGCGATAAAACGGGATTCTGGCGGCTCGACGGCTGTGATTTATACGTGACGCTTGAACCCTGCGTAATGTGCGCGGGAGCGATTATAAATTCGCGAATAAGACGCGTAATATTCGGCGCATCCGATAAAAAAGCCGGAGCGTTCGGCGGCGTGATAAATTTAAACGATTATCCGTTTAATCACAAACCCGAAATAATAAGCGGCATATGCGAAAATGAAACAGGCGCTCTGCTCAGTGAATTTTTCTCGTATTTGCGAAAGAATAAATAATAAATATGTCTTAAATCTATTTAACGCAGAGACACGATATATCGTGTCTCTGCGTTATTCTCCTATCCTTCAAATTTTTCAAACATTCTGTACAGCAAAATCGCAAAATCGCCGCGCGTCATTGTTTCGTCGAATGCGAGCCTGTTGTCTATACGTTTTAAAATAAGCCCCTCTTTTATCGGGAAGGCAATCTCCGCCCTGCTTTCTTCCGTACTTGCCGCAAATAAAAATTCATACCCGTCTGCAAAACCTCTTATATAATCTATACTTTCCCCGCCGTCGGGAAATTTGCAGTTCGCATATGTTGTCAGAATATGCGTGGCAATATCAAATATTACCTCTCTTGACATTTCCGCGTTCGGCGCAAACGATGTCGAAGAAGTTCCATTAATTATATTAAATTGATCTGCTTTATACGCTTCGTTGTAAAACCAATCCGATTTTTTTACATCTGTAAAGTAATCTAACTTTGCATTGTTCAAGTCCATAGATATTCCGAAATATTCAAGAAGCCGTACGGTAAACGCCGCAACTTCGGCTTGTGTGACGGGTTTATCCGGCGCAAACAGATTGTCCGATTCGCCTTTTATTATGTTTTTTGATTCGAGAAAATGTATCGCATTTTGCATTTCCTGCGGTTTTTTTGATATATCCGTAAATTTTTCCTCATATTTACCCTCTGTGTCGGAATTTATACTGGAATCATAAATATAAACGGAATTTGATAAACTCTTCGCGAAAAGCATTACATCGCCGGTAATTTCACCTGATATGGGCTTTTGCGTATATACTCCGTTGCCGTAGCCTGTATTGCCTTGCCGGTCGTATCCCCAGCTCCACAAAGTGCCTGCGCTTATGCTGTCGAATTCCACTGCTATTGTACTTGCATATCCCGCCGAAATCTGTATTATCCTTGTGCTGATATTTTTGATTTTAACCGGCGCCGATTGCGGCGCAAATGTTCCGTCGCCGAACTGACCGTCGCTGTTATCACCCCAAGCCCACAGGCTTCCGTCAGATTTTATCGCAACGGTGTGCAGACCTCCAGCAGAAGCCTGAACAACATTATCCATAAGTTTATAAGGCGTGGGGCTGTACGAATTAACGCGCCCTGTCCCAAGCTGACCGAGACTGTTGTCTCCCCAAATCCACAGACTGCCGTCTGTTTTTACCGCCGCCGTATGCCATTGTCCGGCTGAAACCTGCATGACGTTATCCATGATTTTAACCGGAGTGAGTTTATTTACCGTTGTATTGTCGCCGAGCTGACCTGTGCTGTTATCACCCCAAGCCCACAGACTGCCGTCCGATTTTATTGCCATGGAAAAATCGGCTCCGAGAGAAATCTTTATGACGTTATTCATTATTTTAATCGGGGTCAAATGCTCGAGTTTCGTGCCGTCGCCGCTCTGCCCATAATAATTGTCACCCCAAGCCCACAGACTGCCGTCCGATTTTATTGCCATGGAAAAAGAACCGCCCGCCGATATTTGAATCACACCGTCCATAATCTTGACGGGGGACGTTCTGTTTATCGTAAAACCGTTGCCAATCTGACCTTTGTCGTTATCACCCCAAGCCCACAGACTGCCGTCCGATTTGAGCGCGAGAGTATGCCACCCTCCGGCTGAAACCTGAACGACGTCGTCCATGACTTTGACGGGCTGTTGTCTGTAAACGGTCGTGCCGTCGCCGATTTGCCCGTAGTTATTCCAGCCCCAAAGCCACAGGCTGCCGTCAGATTTAATAAAAGCCGAGTGATTTCCTCCTGCGCTTATCGACGAGAACGAATCCCCGACTGCGTACGCTTTAATTGAGCCGACGGAAGAAACAGCGGGTACAAGCGCAAGCATTAATAAAAACGCCAGAAAAACGCTCAATAATCTGTTTTTGTTTCTCAAAATCTTTTTAATATTCATAATCATATGTAATCCCCATAATATAACAATTTAACTTACTTTATTTTATATTCAGACAGTCTATATAATTAATTATATCACGGGAATATATATTTTGTCCACTGTTATATTTTATATATTTGAAAACATTATTTCCGTTCCAGAATCTTTTTGACAATCTCCGAATTTACGGCGATCTGATCCATATATTTTTGAAACATGCCGACTACGACTACGTCAATATCTTTTATATTGGCGAATGTCTCCTCAAACGCTCCTTGAATCTGTCCGGGAGTTTCGCAAAGCCTGCCCGCGCCTAAAATTTTAAATTCATGGCACTGTTTGGATACGGATTTTATCGTTTTATACATCAGTTCCCGGTCTTCCCTGTAAAACGGCTCGCCGTTGTTGATTTTTCCGGTAACGGCGGAACTGACCCTTTCTATTCTGCTGAGATTGTACAGACACGTCATATAGAAATCCACGTCAAAATTATGTTCCTCGGCATACTCCACAACCTGCGGCATATGAGTGCACAGTCCTACAGATACGCCCGTATCTCGCATTATTTTTAGACGGGTTTTCAATTCGTCATACTTTTTTTCTTTAAAAAGAGCGTCTGTTATTGTCCCGTGATGATATATCGAAACCGGCTTATAATTCATTATCTGGTAAATATTACCCTCAAAAGACGACATCTCCGAAGCGGTCTGCGCTATCCACTGCAGCGAGCCGCCGTCCTGACGGAATTCCCTTATAATTCTGAAAATATGCTTGTCTCCGCGCAAAGTCATTGTGTTTATGCCGCATTCTTCAGCGCGGAACAGAGCTTTTTTTATATTTGCAGTTGTGTAGTAATCTTCCATTTCATTGTCCGCTTCAGACGACATATGCGACGTTCCGCTGAATATATTGCCGCCTATTATCATTCTGCTGATATTGACGTCAGAACCGCTTAATTTTACTGTGTTTATTTTCATATGGTTGTACCTCGTATAATTAACCTAAGTTTTAAATGTATAACTTTGCAAACATCGAACATTTGCGCTGAAAAAAATAATTATTAGACCTGTCCGAAAACTGTTTCTTTTGCCCTCTTTATTAAAGAGGGTGCCGCCTGCAGGCGGCGGGTGCTTTGTCAATTTTGATGTTGTGCGGGGAGGCAAAACACCTGTCACGCGGATTACACGCTGTTTTACAGTGGGTTACGCAGGTTCTCGCGTGCCACCCTCTTTGCGAAAGAGGGCTTTTGGTGCGACACATTTATGTTGTTCCACAGTTCTCGGACATGTCTATTAATTTATTGCTGTGTGCTTGCGTAATTCATTCCTTATTTCTTCAAGCTCCGAAGCGGGTAGAACCGAATCAAGCCTGCGGCTTTTTTCAAGCAAATACTCCGTCATGGTATATGAGCGCGCAATCGTAATAACCGGGAACTTAATGCCTTTGAACAGCAGATTAGTATACTCCTCCCTTGAGTCATCGTTGACTGGGAGTATAGAATCATGCAGGACGGCGTATTTAGCGGCAAGTTTAAAATGATTCAGTGCGGCGGCGGCATCATTTTTCTGAGCGTAAAGGAACGTAAGGTTTTGGTGGGCTTCAAAAAGCCGATAATTAAAATCACCTAAACTGCCTTTTTCTGTAAGAATATTTATTATATCAATAATTTTGTGATGCAACTCTATAAGCTCATCAGAATTGTACGGCTCTGTTCCGTCGTCAAGGGTGGTGTACATTAAGCCGTCAATGTAGTTCAGAGCAGAAAGTATGTCAGTCAAAATCTCATTCTGTAGGTGGTTATATCTTTCCGTACCCATAAGTGTTTGGGTAATTAAATTATTTCTTGAAAAAATTTTAGACGGCATTTTTTCCGCAAAAGATTTGGCTTTTTCTAATTCGCCCATAGAGGCGTATGTACCGCACAGATGTTGTATTGCCAAATGCCTGAGTATATCATCCGTACACTCAGCAAGAATTCTTTCGCTGAGTGTAATAACCTCTTCCCGAACTATTTTACCTTCTTCCAGAAGTACTTTACTCCCTAAAGGAAATATTTTTCCCTCTTTTTCAATTATTTTTTTTTCTTCATCATTAAAATCTCTGTAGTAGTGACTTTCATTTGAAGAAAGGGCTGACACAAGGCTATACATTAGAATGTGGCTGTTTGGATATTCTTTCAATCCGGCGCGAAGCAATTTTTCGGCTTCATCGTACTGCTTATTAGATAAATAGTTACTTGCCTCTTTTCTGATTGTGTCTATCCGTTTTTCTTTAGCGTCAATGTCAACGCCGAGAAGCATATCAGTTGTTACGTCAAACATATTCGCGAGTATGGGTATCATCGTTATATCGGGAAGCGTTAGATTAGTTTCCCATTTTGAAACGGACTGCGGGGATATATTCAGGTATTCGGCAAGCTGTTCCTGCGTCATGTCTTTTTGTTTGCGTATTCTTTTTAAAGTTTCACCAAAATCTTTCATATCAATTTCTCCTGTTATAATTATTTTAAATATTCAAAAACGTTTTTGTAATTACATTATAACAGAGATTTTTTGTAAAAACAATATATCGTTAGGTGATATTAATTCGCCCGTGGGGTGTTTTCTCGAGCAGATTTAATATTTATAGAACTTTACAAATTCTTTTCAAAGAACGGATAAACATCGGTTCCGTTCCATTTGTGACCGTCGTCGAAAGTTGTATGTTTGACTTTGTCGCCGCTATTGCATACATCATACGCTTTTTTCGCTATGTCAAGCTGCGCCGTGACGTTCGCAACGCCCGACGCGCCGTTTAAACCATCTTTTGTGCCTGTTTCGATAATAAGCGCGCGAGGGGCTATCAGCGACGCTATATCGCCCATGTCAAAATGCGTCCATAAATCCGGCACATAATTGCAGTCGCAGTTATCGTTCATCACAAGTAGCGATTCCAATGCGCCGTAAAAATATCCGCTTGTGCACGTGCATTTTATTCTCTCGTCCACAGCCGCGAGATACAGCGACTGCAAACCTCCGCCGGATAATCCCGCCGCGCCGATACGGCTGACGTCGCAGTCGGGACGTGTATGTATGTAGTCGATAAGTTTAGTCAAATCCCATACGCTCATGCCGATAGCGCACCTGCCCAACGGTATACCCATATAATTTATGGCTTTGCAGGTACATCTCCATCTGCCGTCTTCCTGCGCATTATATTCCGCGCGTTCTCCGAACCCCCTCGCGTCGGGGCAGAATACTATATATCCCATTTCCGCAAATTTTACGCCGTATGTTATATTAAATTCCGTCATATCGTCAACAACTCCGGGATGTTCGGTAACGCCCGCGACGCTGTCTTTGAAATTTTTAAAGTGCCCTTGCGCAGCTATAATTACCGGACGCTTTTCGCCGGGTTTAATATCGTTCGGGAGCAGAAGATACGACGGCACATACACCATTTCTTCAGTTTGTAGCAGATATTTTACTCTGGTATATTTATCAAGTTCGACGCGTTCAAGCTCTACATACTCGTTTTTGCACGGTTCAAACGTGTCAAAACCCAATAACTGCGAAAAAAGTTTTCTGTTTTCTTTCTGCCATGACTTCAATTCGCTTTCGGTATTACCTGTAAATCTGTTTTTACAGCCTTTTCTGAATAACGCTTTCATTTGTTCTATGCTTGTATAAAAAGTTTCGCCCTTTGAATTTTGATTCGCGTAATACATATTTCTAAATCTCCGTTAATTATATTTGATATGTTTGGAAATCCGTAGGGGCGCGCATTGCGTGTCCGTGTCGTAAATGAGACTCAATCACGGACGCGCAATGCGCGCCCCTACGGATTATTATAATTTCTATTTCAATCCCGATGTTTCCACCGTATCGTCAAATTCGCGACCTCCCGTTTCATATAAACCGCGTCTTGCGATTTTGTCGTTTTTCATCTCCTGATACGCATATTTGTAAACGTCGTAGATAAGTTTGTTCGGCACAACGATTACGCCGTCGCCGTCCGCGACGACTAAATCGTCGGGATATATCGCGACGCCGCCTATTGCTATGGGTATGTTTTTCTCATAATAGCGTATGCGCGCCTGATCCATAGGCTGTGACACATGCTTTGAAAATACAGGAACTTTCTCAAGTATAACTTCGTCAGTGTCCCTGATTCCGCCGCCGTTCAGAAGAAACCCTACCGCGCCTTTGTTCATATGGCTTAAAGTGTTGTTCGACCCCAACAATCCAACGTCAAGACCGCATATATCCAGACAGACAAAATCTCCCGGGACAATATCCTCTCCCCATTTGTCAGTGCAAATATTGCCGTAATACCAGCCGACCCATTTGGTATATTCTTCGCCCGTAACCATCGGGACAGGTCCCTCATAAGGCAGATAACGCGCCGTGCGCGCAAATCCTATAGCGCGGGTTCTCCAGAGCGGCTTTATGCTGTGATGCACCGTACCGTAATGATGATAGCCGCACCAATCCATGCCGTCACGGACGTCTGTCACGCGAAAATCCTTGTACATTTCTAAAATTTCTTGTTTGTTCATAAAAAATCTCCTTCTAAAATTTCTTTAATATTAAAGTTGATAACAAATCAAAAATGTTTATTGATTATATTATCAATCACTTTTATTTTAATATCTTTTTGTTTATACGCTTTAAATCCGAATATTACAAAAATTATTATCTGCAGAATATATACGACTTGATTGATAATTCCGGGCAATGACTGCGATAAAAAATAATAAAGGTTAAAATCATAGTTTGAACTTTTGCTGAAAATTATACTTACCGCATATGGTATCCCCAATGTCAAATGAGTTATTAACTGTACAATTATTGTGAAAAATATTGAAAGTATTAACACTTTAACTGCCGTTTTTTTCAGCCATACATTTGTTTCAAAAAATAAAATATATCCGGTTATAAGCGCGACAATAAATATATTGTCCGCCGCGCAGATAAAATAAAGTATTGCGGCGAATAAACCTATTGAAATTCCCAATCTGCTCTTTTCCATAATAAATCCCCCATTAAAACCCTATATAGAATTTATATCCGTCAGTTTCAGAATCTTATCTTCAGTTCTGATTCTGTAAAAATCGAAGCCGTCCAGTTCGCCGATAACAACTTCTGCCAGATACAAAACCCTGCACCCGTGTTCCAAATGACCGGCATACGCGTGTTCACGATCGCCCACAGTCATATGCAGATGAGGCGAACCGTCTGCGATAACGCCGTCTATCGAAGTGATTTCAAGCGGTTTATCCTCCCATTTTACAAATTCGTCAACCGGAGGCAGAGTCGTCGTCCCAACCATGTGCATAACGCAGTAGTCAAGCGTGCCTATCGCGGAAACAACGGCGGCGTTGCGTATGTTTTTGCTTGCGATAAAATTCTCTATGCTCTCCAGAAGATATTCTCCCCTGTCAATCCGCAGGACATGAACTTTCCCGAATGCACTACCCGTAAATATTTGCATAATTTATATTTCACCCCGCAATTTTATATATTATACATTATATCATAAAATTCTTTCATCTTCTCTAAACGGTTTTTGAAAGCGTCATATAACCCGTCGGCATTTTCGCGCATTGTGCGTTTGGTATTTGTGAACGGGTTTATTTTTGTCGCCGAATCCACCTGCTCAATCCATTTCGCAGGCACAGAATCCGCTCCGGTAAGCGCGCCTGATAAACCCGCCGCAATCGCCGTGACGCAGTCCGTATCGCGACCGAGATTTACGCCGGAAATTATCGCCTGTTTTACGTCGCCGTTTACCAATTTGAATATACATACGGCTTTTGTGACGACTTCGTTTGCGTAACTCATACAGTACGGCATACCCACTCCGTTATATACAGAATCGAACGCTTTGCGCAAATCCCTGAAATCTTTGCATTTTGCCGTGAGTTTAAGCCCTGCGTCTATTTCGTCCGCGATATTAACTCCCGCATAGTCTGCGTACCAGTTTTCACGCCCGTCCACAACAGAACGTCGGTCGCAGTATTTGTATATATCGGCAATCACGCTGTCTACTGTCGAATTAGGTTTCGTTGCGGACGCGATTCCCGCCGCTGTGACGCACGCCCACTGCAAACCTCTGCTGTTGGACGTCTGATATAACTGTCCCACTTCAAATATATCGTCAACTGCGGACGCTGGGTCGCCGGCGTTGATTAATCCTATCGGGTGACAAGCGCGGGCAAAACTGTTAAGACCTGCATAATCACAGTATTTACCTATATCCCTCGCGGGGATTTTCGATTTTGCAATAGCGAGCAGTTCCCCCTCGAACGGTTCGGAAACGTTGCCCGGAGCTTTCGGATTTATTTCCGTGCGCCATACGGCTCTGACGTCTTCGGCGTTTATTCTGCCGCCTTTACGCATAATTGCCGTAATCATCAATTTTTGACGTTCTATGCCGTCTTCTGTCGTTCCGGCGTCGCGTACCCAGCCGTTGTTGTAATGCTCATACGGAAGAAGCTCATCAAGCGTTCCGTACTTGTTTTCCACAGATTCATAAGACCAGCCTTCTACAACCGCCCCCATTGACGAGCCTATATGCGCTCCGCATATACAGCCGTAAAACTTTTCGCGCAACACAATATCCGTTGATATGTCTGACATAATTTTATCCCCAACTTTCCTTAATTTAAATTTTGATTTACATAAATAAATTCTATGCTTTTCTTTTAACTTTGAAAATAAATATAGCGATTACCGAAGAAAATACTTACTTTGTCGTTTTGAATATCAATTCTAACATATAATCGACAAATTGGATTTGTTGGGTTTCATCATTGGAAAACGCCGAGCCTTTGACATAGTTGTTTAACATTGCTGAAATAAGATTATGATATTTTTCGGGAAGGTTTGCCAGCCCCCATTTCCCGCCCTGTTCCTTAGATAAAACCAACCCGTCTTTTATGTACGCATAAACACGGCATGAATTCAAGATGATATATACAGGGTCAAAAGCGATGTCTTCCTTAGTGCTTGAGCCTACTACATCTTTGCAAATGCTGTCTAAATAAGCCTCGTGCGGCACAACGCCAAAAACATTTTCTATTTGTACGCCGCATATCACAATTCCGACACTTTTTATGACCGTAAAATCAGCGGCTAAACCCTCATCGGTTCGGTCGTCATCGTATAACGAAAGCTGTTTTTTCAAATACCATTCATTCCAACAACTTTGAAAATGCAGTTCACACGGAGTCGGATAAACAAATGCTTTACAATATTTTTCAAGCACTATGCTCATCTCAAACCCTCTGCGCGGAGCTTGCTCTCCGAGGTCTTTTAACACTTGCAAAAGTTGTAGTTTTGTTTGCTGCGGTATGGGTTCATTTATTACTACAATAAAATCAATGTCGCTCTTATCCCAATTAAAGCAACCAAATGCAATAGACCCATGCACATATATCCCAACTAAATTTTTGTCTAATAATTTATTATACTTTTCAGATATAATTTCCAATAATTCACTAAAATCCTTCATACAATTTCTCCTGTTTATTTATATTAGATAACCGATAATATAAATAACCTACATTTTTAACTATATCTTTCTATAAATTTTTCATATATTCAATAAACTGCGGCAGTGCGATTTCCGGTTCTTCTATATCGGGATGCCACCGCTTTTCCCATTCAAAACTGATATAACCCTGATAATCTATACTGCGCAGAGCTTCAAGACATTCTTTTACCGGCACTTCTCCCTCTCCCATAAGGCACAGCTTAGTTTTGCCGTCTTTATCTTTGTATAAATCTTTCATATGTATATGGGCGCATTTAGTCCCGACCGCGTCAAAAAAGCCTTTGACTGATTCGCCGCGCTCATAATTATTGCCCACGTCCCATAAAACAGCCGCTCCTTTTGACGTGATTTTGCTGAAAGCAAGTTTCATAAGTTCGCCGCCGCACCATGCGTCGTGAGTTTCAAACGCGACTTTTATACCCAGTAAATCGGCAAAATCGGCGCAGTAATTCAGATACGGCGCGGCGTAGTCTATAACCTGTTCGTTTGTCAGATTGGGATTTTCACCCAGAAATGACCGAACTACGGGAACGTTCAGATCGCGGGCGAGAATTATGTCGTCAATAAGAATTTGTCTGTTTTGTTCAAGATTTTTTTCATCTGAGGAGGCGAACTGGCTGTAAGCGCAAATCCCGCATATTTCTATCCCATGCTTTGCAAATACATCTCTGACATATTTGCGGTGGGAGAGCGGCGGATTGGGATACAGGCACGTACTGTCACTGTGAGAGCGCAGTTCTATGCCGTCATACCCGTATTCTGCCGCTTTTGCGGCAATTTCTTCAAGATTCCAGTTAGGACACGCAAGGTTTGTGAAAGAAAATTTCATAAATAAATCACCTTTTTCGTTTTATTAATTTTGTTATTGGGTTAATGCAGAAAATACTTATTAGCGGTATCTGTTTATCGTTTCATCGCTCCATACCTGCGCTTCAATATAAGTATGGTTTGTCCAAAAAGACATATATTCGGTGCGTATCGGTGGCATGCCCTGCTTTTTTTAAATATCTATGATTTCATCATAAGTGTATAAATTGTACTCCGGTTCTTCCTCAGTCCATGGCTTAAACGTGGGGAATGAGTCGCCGTATGTGAATGAAAGCGTGCTTTTATCAAATTCGTCGATGGGAATTTTTATCACGCCGCAATCAATAAACCACTCATAACATTCTTCCAACTCATTTTCTGATAATATCCCATAGTAAGGAACTTGCCGTTGTGGTTTACCGCCCTTTCTGATAAACATGGAGTAAGCGCGTTTCTCTACAATCCGGCGGACAAATATATATTTTCCATTAGCAAGACGCTTAGAATAACGTTTTGCATATACTTCACTTTTGGCGGCTAAATCAATTTGAACTTGTATTGCTTCGTCATCGTTTAAGTCTGATAAATTCACAAAAGGTCCGTGTTCTTTTTCAAAATAATGATATAGGTAGTACATCTTTCCCTCCCATACAAAAGTATAAATTTTCCACACGTTTCAATACTTTGTTCAATTCACCTTGCATATCTATAATAGCAAATTAGAAATATTAAATATATTTACTATAATCCATACTTCCATGAAAAACCCGCATCACATTTACGATTTTATTTTTCTTGTCGATTGTATATAAGATAACATACTTTTTCACAGTTGCCCGCCTGTACCCCCGGCTGGCAAGCGCCGAATCAAGCGATAGACTAAACCGCTCCGGCATTTCATTCAGAGATAATATCATATCCTGAATTTCGCGCATAAGTTTAGCCGCACTTTGCTCGGCGTATAAAGTATTGGCAATATATGAAAAAATTTCATCTAAATCGTTGTTAGCCGCAAGCGAAATATTTACTGTATATTTAATTTCTTTGAAATTATTAATAGCCATATTTTTTCCTCAACGCGTCAAATGCAGTTTCGGCATTAACCGCTTCGCCGTTCGCAATCTGATTTTCGGCAACTATTAATTTACGGTACACCTCAACCAAAGCAAAATCACGCTCATAGGCTTCAATACTCATCACAACCATATCGCCGTGTCCGTTTTTGGTGATAAAGATAGGCTCGTTTAATTTGCGGCAGGTATCGGAAATTTCGTTTGTATCACGTAAAACCGTGATAGGCATAATTTTAGGCATATAATCAACTCCTTTATGTCATAATAATATCATAATTATGACAGAATGTCAATAGAAACTTTCTTATTTTCTAAAATTTACTCTCATAAAGCGGCTTATATATAATTTTTGTATATCGTCTTTCCCCGCCGGAATCTTTCACGACTGTAACGTCCTGTATGCTTTCCATAAGGGTTATAGCATTTATATTAAAATTAATCGGCGGGAATTTTATCTGATTTATATCTTTGCTGGAAATGCGCCAAAATTCGACTTTTCGCGCGATTGTCACATGCGGCGAAAATTTATTGTGTTCTTCTTTAACATTAATTCCGCAGTTTGACAATTCGCCGAGAAGCGTTTTATTGATATTGCCCAGTATATTTTCCGGATTTGTTTTTACTCCCGCCCATAATAATTCCTCGCCCGGACGCGCAAAAGTCCCAAGTCCGTCTATCGTGCCCTTTATAGGCAATATTTTAGACAAATCCAGTTTTTTAACAGTTTCGGCGGCGGCTTTTCTCAGCGAATCAAGTTCGCTTACCTCACATTCCCCGACAAAAACCAAGGTTATATGAAAGTTGTCTCTCGCTGTGAAACTTCCTCTTAAAGTATGTTTCCGTATCTCTTCAAGACTGTCAGTCAGAGCCTGTTTAACGTAATCCGCAAATTTTACGGCATAAAATACCCGCATAATTTTATCATCTCCTGTGACTTTATTTTATAATTTTAAACAAAATTTTAAATATTCTTGATTATTTTATGTAATTTATAAAAAATCTCTTGACATTATGTATGCTGTTATGTTATAATAATATGCCGCTTATGTATGGCTGTAAAAATTTTGCAAAACAAATTTGCCATAATATTAATTACTATTTATTAATTGTTAATTGAGCATAGCGAGTCTATAATTGAAAGTGAGGTGCTTTTCGTGTTTGCAGTAGTCCAGATAGGCGGAAAGCAATACAAAGTCCAGGAAGGCGACATCATCTTCGTCGAAAAATTGACCGCGGCGGAAAATGAATCCGTAACGTTTAACGATGTTTTCGCAGTTTCAAACGCAGACGGATTTGTCGTCGGAACCCCTACGGTTGCCGGAGCGTCAGTCAGCGCGAATGTGGTTAAACACGGCAAAAACAAAAAAATCTATGTTATGAAATACAAATCCAAAAAGAACGAGAAAAAGAAAATCGGTCACAGACAGCCTTATACAAAATTACAGATACAGACAATCACTGTTTAAAATTATATCACAAATCTAAAAATAATTCAATACATTAATAATATTTATTATTTAGCGTTTAGGAGGTGCAATAATTAAATGGCACATAAAAAGGGCGTGGGCTCAACCAAAAACGGACGCGACTCCGAATCGAAACGTCTCGGCGTGAAAAAATCAGACGGGCAGATAGTCTTAGCCGGAAATATATTAGTCAGACAGAGAGGCACAAGAATACATCCGGGATTAAATGTAAAAAAAGGTTCGGATGACACTCTGTTCGCATTAGCCGGCGGTAAAGTAAAATTCGAATATTTTAAAAAAGATAAAAAATGCGTAAGCGTATATACGGAATAACGCAAAGTTTTAAATAATATGCCTAAAATAAAGAAAGAGTCCCTCAAAACCGGCGGCTCTTTTTTGCTTTAATAATACCTTTTTTCCCTCTTTTTCATACAATAATAATGTTGGCAAATATGACTTAAATTGATAAGTTTTTGCTAAACCAACAATAAAATAAGTATGAATATAAGAAGAGGGAATATATATGGCTTCAAATCTTACTCCTACTGAAATTAACGATTTAATGCGCAGAGCGAGCGGTTTCGACCGCGACTGCGATTGTAAAAATAAAAACAATAAATGTGATAAAAACCACAACAGAGATAACGACTGCAAATGCCATGACAAAGATGATGATTGCAAATGCCGTGATCACGGCAAAGACGATTGCGACAGACGCAGATGCGTTACTGTCTGCGACGGCGAAAAAGGAGAGCGCGGAGAGCGTGGCGAAAAAGGTGAGCGCGGCGAAAGAGGAGAGAATGGACGACATGGTGAGCGCGGTGAACGTGGCGAGAAAGGCGAACGCGGTCCTCAGGGACCTAGAGGAGAGCGCGGCGAAAGAGGCGAAAATGGTAGAAACGGTGAACGTGGCGAGCGTGGTGAAAGAGGAGAGCGCGGAGAACGCGGGGAAAGAGGAGAGCGCGGAGAAAAAGGCGAAAATTTGGAAACTCTGGCTTTATCCGCGCACAATCTGTGCGAACAGGAAATCTGCGTCGACGAATGCGGCGCTCATATTCCGCTGCCTGAAATAACGTACAGCAACGGGTTTACTCCCGACGAATGTTTCCGCAAATTTAAAGTGCACGAAAGCGGGCATTATTTCATCACCTACGAAATTTATACTTCAGATCCAAGTCATATATCATCGGCGGTATTTGACAACGACCATGTTATAGAAACAACGATTTGTATACCGAGACTCAACGGCGACCAGTTTACTGTTTCAACTATTGTATTCCTGCATAAAGACGATTATGTATCGTTAGTATTGCTCGGGGAAGAAAAAGGAATATCTTTACAGCCCGGCACCGGCGCAAGCCTTGATATATTCAGAATTGCGAAATAATAAAATCAAGGCTGGGGAAACATATGTTTCCCCAGCCTTTAATTTATATACTTATTCTGCTCAGAACATTGCCTATTCTGTCTTCATGTATTGCAATATCGAATTTATAATCAAAATCCGTTTCGGATTTATTAATAATAACGCTTTTTTTATCTTCTTTATTATTTTTATTATCCGAAAAGAAGTATCTTACATAATATGCCGCCGGATAAACTGAGAGAGACGTTCCTCCCACAATAAGCATATCGGCGTTTAGCATATATTCTATAGCGGAATTTACGCAATCCTGATTTAACTGTTCTTCATAAAGCACAACGTCCGGTTTTACTATTCCGCCGCAACCGTCGCAGCATGGAACTCCAACGGCTTCTGCAATATAAGCCAAATCAAATTTCTTATGACATTTAATACAGAAATTTCTGGTTACGTTTCCGTGAAGCTCTATAACATTTTTTGACCCCGCCTGCTGATGTAAATTGTCTATATTTTGCGTAATAACCGCTTTAAGTTTGCCTTTTTCTTCGAGCTTCGCAAGAACTTTATGCGCATTATTGGGTTTTGCGTCAAGATACAGCATTTTGGATTTGTAAAATTCATAAAATTCTTTGGTGTGAGCGAAAAAATAAGTGCGCGACAGCATGACTTCCGGCGGTGCATTATACTTTTTACCCTGTTCGTTGTACAGTCCGCCCGCACTTCTGAAATCCGGTATGCCGCTTTCGGTCGAAACTCCGGCTCCGCCGAAAAACACGATATTGTTTGATTTGTCGATATATTCAGACAATTTTTTTATTTTTTCTTCGAAATTCATGTTATTTATTAACCTCCGGGGTATTTGTCCTGCCGACGAGATAATCAATTGATACATTAAAATAATCGGCAATTATCATGGCTTTATCTAATGTAGTTTTGCTTCTTCCGTGTTCCATATCATTTATTGCTTGTTTGGATAGTCCAACCGCTTTGCCTAATACAGGTTGACTTAGATTATTATCTATTCTTAATTGTTTTACTCGTTCTGAAAAAAAATTTAAATTTTTCATAAAAACCTCTTGACAATACGTAAATAACGTACTATAATGTAAATATAGTATGCAAATACCATATTGCGAAAAAATAACAATAATAGATGTGTCCGGAAACTGTAGGGGCGGATGGTAATCCGCCCGTGATTTTACGGGACGATTACCATCGTCCCCTACAGTTTCCGGACAGATCTAATAAAGGAGAAAAAAACATGGAAATCAAAGTGAAAAAAATAATGAACCGCATGGATTTGCGCCAAATCAGAAACTTCGCCTTCGACCAGGGGCTCGACTCCTTCGTATACGAAAACTCCGCTACATACGAAGACCATATCTCAGAGGGCGCCGCACTTATACTGAAAAGGCTGAACGAGGCTTACAGGGACGACCCGCACTCGCGCAGTGACGCCA
>Ga0123357_10000147_pt1 | contig 62666 bp, 50 predicted proteins | sample TergutEmb28metaG_FD_89873 | JGI IMG/M metagenome (GOLD analysis project Ga0123357, IMG submission 89873) | Embiratermes neotenicus P4 segment gut microbial communities from Petit-Saut dam, French Guiana - Emb289 P4 | ecosystem: Host-associated > Arthropoda: Insects > Digestive system > Gut ...
CACGCACCCGTTTGGCGCTGGCGCGGCGGCTGAGCGCCGGCGGCGTGTGGACCGGCTCGGGCGGAACCTGCACGACCTCTGGCTTTTCGGCAGCGTGACTCATTACCGACCCGAATTTCCCGCCAACTCCCGGCCGTCCCAACCGGGGAAAGAGCGGATTGCCCAAATGTCAGGCGGTGTTACGGGCCACCTTTGTCCGATGCGCGTCAAAGAGTGCGCACGCGGGCACAACTGGACCGGCCGTGTTTTCGCACCATCCGCCGATTCTGGACTATCGTTTGAGCGGCAATAAAGTCTTAACGTCTGGCGGCGGAAGGCAAAGAAATGCCTTAGGATTTCAAGGCTGCGGAGGAAGGGCGGGAAGCCCCGGCGGCAGGACGTCTGTAGCTCCGCCCGGTTGGAACTGAATTCATTTCTGGAATCAATGGCTTGTACATCGACCACGAGGCTGGGCCGGGGATCGGGCATGTCGCAGGCCTCCGCTGCGGCCGTGCATTTTCAGCCTTCCAGGCTGCGGGTTTGAAGGCATCGCGATGGTGCCCTTCCGGCGACTTTCCGACCGCAGGGTGCCGCCTCGCTTCCTGGTGCAGGCGGCGGATGCCTGTCGCGAAGGTACCACCGCGTCTCTGCAGTGTAACTGAAAGACATTCAGCAGTCTGTCGAATACTGTGCCAGACATAGGGGCGTCGAACGAAAATTTGACGCCATCGCGAGGGCAACAGATCCCATGACCGTTCGCCGTGATCTTCGTCCCTTTGCTGATCGGGCACGAGTGATTGCAACTCAGTCCTTCCTGTATGTGCCAGGATGACTCCGTTCACAAATCATCGGCACCCCGCAGTGAAACCGATTGGCCCGACACCTTCTTTCCGCCCCTCGCACTCGGCTTCGAGGAGGCGGACCAGGTCATCGGGAGTGGTCACTCCGACCAGTTCGGCACGCCGGTGAACCAGGGCGAAGTCGGCCGGCGTCAGCGTTCGCAGGCTGTTGAGAGCCGGGGGGGCGGCGATCTCGAAGAAACGCTGGAACGCGAGTCTGGCCTGGGGCTGGCTCAGCCAGTCGAACCGCACCTTGACAAGAAAGCGGCGCAGGCTGGCGGGATCGAGCCGGTCGGGAAAGTTGGTGGTGCAGGCGAAAGGAAGAGCGTGATTCTCCATCCAGGTCAGCATCTCGTTGACCTGGGTAATCTCCCAGCTGCGGACCGCATCGGCCCGGTCGAACAGCAGGCTGTCGGCTTCGTCGAAGACCAGGAAAGCATCGCTCTCGCGCGCCTCAGCAAAGGCCTCGGCGATGTTGCGTTCACTGTCACCGACGTATTTCCCGAGCAGGTCGGAAGCGCGCTTGTGGAGGACAGAGAGACCCATGCGCTCGGCCAGATGCCGGACCCATGCGCTTTTGCCGGTGCCCGGTGGTCCCGACAACAGGAAGGATACCGCTTTCGGGGCCCCGGCGCGGGTCAGCTGGTGCTCGATGCCTGCGAGGTCGCAATCGGCGCTGATCAACGCCGGATCATAGCTCGTGAAGCGCTCCGGCGGCGGCAAAGCATCGCCATGGCGGATGGCCCGGGCGATACCTTCGACCACGCGACGGGCGGTTTCAGACTGCCCTCCGGCCAGACGCGCAGCGCGAAGTGCTGTCGCCGCCACCGCCGGCGCGGCCGGAATGAGGCGAGCCAAAGATGCGGCATCAGCTTCGGAAAGCGAAATGCCTTCGGCCCTACCGAGTTCGCCCCACAGCCTTGTGCGCGTGGCAACGCCCGGAATTCCAAGTCTCAGGCACATCGTCATGCGGCGAAGGATCGCGGGATCTACTGCATCAAGGTCATTGGCGGTCCAGATCACGGGAAGACGTGTGCGCTCGAGCAGGCGGTGAACGAAAACGCGCGAGAGTGCTTCGGACTCGTTCGAGCTCCGCTGGGCGAGCAGGTCCTCGGCCTCATCGAACAGCAATACAGAGTTCCTGAGGCTTGTAATCCGCTGGGCAAGCATCAACTCGGCAAGGCGCTGACTGCGGCTCGGCATTCCGCCATGTTTGTTCTCTTCGCCGATCGAACGCAGATTTGCCCCTGCATGGCTGGCCAGTGTGGCGGCAAAGCAGGTCTTGCCGGTTCCTGGCGGCCCGTAGAGCAGGATGTTGATGCCAACGGTCTGTTCGGCCAGCGCACGCTGCAACATGGATGCCGCAATTTCCGCATCGTCGCCGAGATGAGCGAACGCGTCCCAGGACAGCGTTTCCTGCGCGGGTGCTCCTATGAGCTGATCATAGATATCCTGATCCGGCAGAATGCCACGACGCACCAGCGCTATCAGCCGGTCCAGAACCTGCAGATTTCCGTCCTTATCGGTGCGGAGCAGGCCGCTGACATGCAGCTTTGAGTCCTGCGCGAGCCGTGTGACGACGGCAGCCACGGGCGCAGCTATCAACAGTGCAAAAAGGGCAGGATTGTTGTGAAGCCGTGCACTCCGTCGACGGCTGACACTCACACTGTCAAACAGACTCTCAAAGAGGTGGTTGGATTCGTACTCCATCGCAAGGCCCAGAATGTCGCTTTCAAGCTCATCGAGAAAGACGCAGGCGCGGATGCTGGTCAGCCATGATGTGGCGCTGGCGTCGATCCCTGGGCAGCGTCGCGCCAGCGCCTCCTCCAGCGCCGTTCCGATCTGTTGCCAGTCTTTTGCCGTGATCTGGCCACGGCCATTTCGCCACGGCGCCTCGTCGTCGGGAATCGCGGTATCCTCGACTCCGAGTTCAAAGGCCTGTTCGCAGACCCAGTTCGCGAGCGGCCGCGCTTCCGGCATGCGGTGGCTGGTGGCTGCATAGACATTTCGGGCACAGCGCAGCATGACACTGCAAGGCTGCTCTGCGCTGGTGGAGCGCAATTGCAGCACTGTCGAGCTGAGAGAATTCATCTTGAGTACCTGCGGAAAGCGGAAAGGAGGTCGTGCTCGCGCGCCTCTGGAGCGCGCGAGTTCGAGTCCTGGAAATGGCAAATGGGATCCGTCGCGTCAGCCGTGATGGCGGAACGCTGCTGATTCCTGCGATGGGTGCGGGTGAAGGCGGATTTTGCAGAAGGCTTCAGCCTGATGCGGCGCCGCTATGGAAAATGACCCTGCCGCGATCGCGCAATAGCGAGGTTCGATCTCGAACAGCCATCGGCGTGGACGCAGGGGCGGGGATCAGTCCCTTGTATCCGATCTGAGGATGCGCAAATTTGAGCTCCTTCACAAAGACAGACATTTGGCTGTATGCGGCGCAGGCCGCCGTTTTGGGATCAAAACGGAGAACGTGTCGCGATGTTCAAGGGCATCGCGGGAATGGAATGAGGGCGCTGCCATAGCAGGCCTGTTGGGCCTGCGCAAGCCCTTTCCTGGAGCTTTGAGGTTTGGTGATCGGGCATGGCAGATCACAAACGTGTCAGCTCTGGTCCCGGGCGGAGAATTTGCCAGTTCTGGCACCCGAGCACTTTCGCATGTCAGGCTCTGCTTGCATCGGAGTGGTGGTTTGCGGTTTGCGGGCAGCGGCTGGGTCCCTCCTGGCGGCTCCGCGGAAAGCACTCTGGAACCGGGAACCTTGGCACCTGAACCTTGGCACCTGAACCTTGGCACCTGAACGCTTGGAACTGCGGCGAGGGGGCGGAAGGCAAGGCAGGGACATGGGACAGGATGTGGCGCCAGGCCGCGAGATGCCTTTGATAGTGCTCGCGCTGACGGCGGCGGTTGAGCGGCAAGCTGCGCCCGCGCGTTGGTGACGCCAGCCTGGAATTGTGGCAGGAAGGCATCGCACAGCTGTGAAAATCGACAGACGAATTTCGCCAGCGGGTGGCCGCGATGGAGTGCGCGGGAGGGATACGGGCCGGCACATGCGGCGTCGCTGAATCGCCGGCGTTCTGTGGCGCCTGGTTGCGCCTCCCCGGGGGATTTTTTCAGACAGGGTTGCGGAGAGCGGATGAGCGATCGAATTTCTGCTGAGGCACTGGTCAGGCTTGGCGCCGAACGGCTGGCGGACATACTGGTGACGTTTTCGGAACGTGACTCCTTCATCCGTGAGCGGTTGCAGTCCGAGCTTCTTGTGCTTGATGGCATGGATATACTGGCCGCCAATGTCAGGAGCAACCTTCATCTGCTCGGGAAAATCGTTCCAAGTGAGGAATGGCACAACAGAGCCAGAATCGTCGCGCGACTGGAACTTCAGCTTGAGGTGATCACGGAGCGGATTGCTCCAGCCCGTCCGGATCTGGCGCTGGAACTGTTGTGGCAGTACGTGCCCCTGATGGATCCCCTCGTGGAACTCGAGGACGATGGTGAGATAGGCATGATATTTCACGATGCCGTGGAGGCCATGGCCGGCATTGCCATCCGGGCCCGACCGGACCCGGTCGCCCTTGCGGAGCGGATATTTGCCGCGATGGCCCAGGCTGAATATCGCCAATTCGATCGACTGTTCCCGGCGATCCTGCCTGCGCTGGGCGAGCGTGGCCTTGTCCACCTGAAAAAGCTTCTGCACGACGGCTCTGGTCAAGGTTCCGGTATTGCGGGCAGTTTTCGCCGCGTGCTGACCCGGATCGCCGATGGTGAGGGTGACGTTGACGCCTTCATTGCCCTGACGTCACCAGAGGAAAGACGCTCGCCACAGACCGCTGTCGCCATCGCCCGCCGCCTTCTGGCGGTTGGACGTGGCCCGGAAGCTGTTTCAGCTCTGTTGCTGGTGCCGTGCGGCAAGGGGGAGGCTTTCGAATATGGTGCCTGGAGCGATGCCTATATCGACGCACTCGAAGCCTCTGACCAGCGTGACAAGGCCCAGGACATCCGCTTTGAGAGTTTCCGGAGACATCTGCACTCGGATCGCCTGCGGAAATATCTCGAGCTTCTCCCCCCGTCGCAGGCTGCGGCAGCGGAAGACGAGGCTCTCAACCACGTGCTGAAATTCGACGATGCGATGTCGGCACTTGATTTCTTCGGCCGTTGGTCGGACGTTGAGCGGGCTGCGACACTGATCCTCAAAAGGCACTCAGAGGTCACGCGAGGTCCCTTTTTTCCAGTCGATGACTTCCTGGAAAAGCTGGGGAAGATCTCGCCATTGGCCGCGGTGGTGGTGCGCCGCGCGGCCATCCGGACCACGCTGGAAGAGAGTCGTCGAAGTCGGTACGAAGAAGCCGCGGATCATCTGTTTCAATGTCGGGAGTTGCACAAGCGGATTATCGATTATCAGGGTCACGTTTCACACGGTCCGTTTCTGGCGGGTCTGCGCGCCGACCATGGTCGCAAGCATGCATTCTGGGGATATGTGAGGAAGGCCGGTATGGAAATGTGAGGGGAGACGGTATCAGCGTGTGCAGTTCAGGAGGGGCAAAGTTTCACCATCCTGAGATTGCGATCGCTGAAGAAGGAAGAAGGCGTCAGCCTTGCGGAAATGTTCTACGTTCTACAGCCACGTTCCCTCGCATGTTCGCGGATGAAGCGGCTTCGCGATTGCACAGGCTGCCTGCAGGGCAGGGGAATCGGGTGAACAAATATTTCAACATATTGATTGTTACTCTGGTGCCGAAGGCGATGACTACCAGAGTTACGAGGATCATCAGGCAAGCAAGAGAAATCGGGCAGCCCTTCGGCGGACGCTCTCGTAGTGGTGGGTGATGGCACCGGTCGACAGTTTCGGCTCGCCTTTTTGGCCTTGGACTGGGAGCGGTTGTGGACGGTGACCTGCTGGTCGCCTTTTCTGGCGAGGTGAAGTGCGCAGCAGGTTGCAGTCTGTCGATCCTCGCACAGGCTCAATGTTCCTTGCCGAGAGCCTCCGAGACGTCGTGTAAGCCAAGGTCCTTGGCTGCGATAAGGCGGCGCTGAAGCGCGACGATCTTTGCCTCGTTGCCAGCGGGTGTCAGATCCCCGGCCAGTGCGACAAATTGACCGTCAGCTTCCTCAAACCGGCCAAGGCGACGCAATATTTCGCCGGTCAGCATTCGATCGGCGATGTGCTCTTCCGCGCTTCGCGTCTTATCGGCGACGTCCACGGAGAGCCGCGCCAGCAACTCCGTTGCATAGCGACGGTACCGTTCGCTGGTCGTGCCTTGCGCGACCAAGCGTTCGCCAAGCTGCGCATCTTTCTGATCCTCCTGCTCGGCCTTGGCCGCCCGTTCGAGAACCTCGGCCCAACCTGCTTCCCAGGTTGCCTGAAGGAGCGCGAGCGAAACTTGCGGATGCGGCGACCCTGTTCGTTGCATAATCCAGGCTGCACGGTAATACGGCGTCTCGCCTTTGAGCGCCTGATATTCTGCGGACATTATCAATGGCCGAAGCCGCTCCAGCTCATCGGTGCTGTACTCTTCCTTGAAAAAGACAAACCCGTTGGTCGGACACACTGCAAGTGGCGATGGACTTTCGATCGGCCCAACCAGCATTCCATCCAGCATCTGGAAGAATGCGGTCCCGGATGTCTGGGCTTCGAACTTGAATTTGACGCCATCATAGGGACAGACCATGTCGACGGTTTCGCTGGTATGGGCATGGGCCGAGACCGCAGCGAGAAGGCCACCGGCCAGAATCAGCGACGCCAGGGATTTTCGCACCAATGGCATATTCAAAGACAAAGACATTTCCTCCCCGCCGCACCAGTTTGTTGAAGATCGCGGATTATTGCGTCAATTTGGCGGCACAACGGTCCGTTCACGAATTTGTGACAGCGGGTGCAATTCCTCGGGGCCTGAGAAAATGGCCGGGCTAGCAGGACTGCGTCGAGAGGCAGCTTGTGCCCTGTGCAGGAGATGTCTTTCGGACCCTGGCGGTGGCAGGAATGGCCACATCACGCATACTACCAACAAAGTGCCGTCCACTGACACGAAAAGAGGCCGATGGTGGAAATTTGATGTTCTGCGAGCCACGCGTGGCTGAACGATGTGAGAAGAGGCCGAGACCTGAATGTCAGGCCGTTCTTGGAGCTGGTCCTATTCCAACTGCAAACAGTCTATGCGTAATAACCACCTTTCGGAATAAATACGTCAGTACATTGATCGTTGTTCTCACTCCGAAATTGATGATCACCAAAGGAACCGGGATCATCAGGCAAGCCAGAGAAATCACAATGGTAACCGGTCTTCTGCCCAGGTCAATGTCTACCGACAGTCGGTTTGCTTGCTTGAATGTATCATCGTTCCAGATTGTGCTCTTTGAACTGCCTTGGCGCTGGAGTTCCGCAACCGCAGTTCTCTCGCGAGCCAAGTCTCTTTCAAGACTCGCGAAATCATAGTCCACTTTTCCACAGAGAACCTCCCATGCGGAGTAAACCATCATGAATGGTGCAAGCAGCGGAAGTGGCACGCCCATAACAACGTTGGACGTGTCGCAGGTCCAGCGGTCGATGAGTTCCAAATCCTTCTTCGTGTAAGAAGGATTTGAACGGAGTTCTTGGAGAATGCGATTGAGTTCACGGCGTCGGCTGCGAACAGCCAGGACGGATGCAATCTGAAGAAGGGGATACCCAATCAGGATGCTGTATAGAATGACCAGAATGGTGGGCATTTCCAATCCTCCGGGGGGGCATCAAGCCCAGGCGCATACACACGCGAATACGATGGCAGAAGGGAACAAAACGACGATGGCGATGGCTTATGTTCAATCTCTGTCAGCGCTCCAGCCGGGCCAGCAGGCTTGAGGTGTCCCAGCGGCGGCCGCCCATTTTTTCCACCTCACCATAGAACTGGTCGACCAGTGCGGTGACCGCGAGGCTGGCCCCATTGCGGCGGGCCTCATTGAGGCAGATGCCGAGGTCTTTTCGCATCCATTCGACCGCAAACCCGAAATCATAGCGCCCCTCGTTCATGGTCTTGTGGCGGTTCTCCATCTGCCAGGACTGTGCCGCCCCCTTGGAGATGGTGGCGATCACGGCCTCGACGTCGAGGCCCGCCTTTTTTGCGAAATGGATGGCCTCGCTGAGACCCTGGACCAGGCCGGCGATCGAAATCTGGTTGACCATCTTGGTGAGCTGGCCGGCACCGGCCGGTCCCATCAGCCGGCACATCCGCGCATAGGCAGCAAGGATGGGTTCGGCGCCGGCATAGGCTGCCTCGGTGCCGCCGCACATCACCGTCAGCACGCCGTTTTCGGCACCAGCCTGGCCGCCCGAGACGGGAGCGTCGACGAATTGCAGCCCGGCCAGGGTGGCGGCCTGTTCGAGTTCCCGGGCCACCTCGGCTGACGCCGTGGTGTGATCGACGAAGGTGGCGCCCTTTTTCATGCCGGCAAAGGCGCCCTCGGGGCCGATCGTGACCTCGCGCAGATCATTGTCGTTGCCGACGCAGCACATCACGAAATCGCAGCCCGCGGCGGCCTGTCTCGGGGTGGCAGCGATGGCACCGCCGAAGGTCTCGGCCCATTTCCGGGCTTTGGACGGGGTGCGGTTATAGACCGTGACCTGGTGGCCGCCTTTCCTGGCGAGGTGGCCGGCCATCGGGAAGCCCATTACGCCCAGTCCAAGAAACGCGACTTCTGCCATTGATCAGGACCTTTTGTGGGGTGGTTCGGAGGCGGGCAGCATAGTGGCTGGTGGAAAGGCGGCAATGGCCGGATTCGCGTCAATTGCGGCATTTTATCTCCGGTTTTTCACCCTGTTTCTCTCCCGCCCCTTGTCTCTGCCCGCCTGAGGGATGATCTATGGGGCCTGAATGGGCTTTCAGTCACGTTTGGCGGCGTGGTCTGCCCGGCAGTTTTCGTCAATCGATGGGAGAATAGGTTTTGAGTGTGACGCAGCAACAGGTTCTCGACAGCCTGGCCAAGATCAAGTCGCCGCGCGGGGAGGCGCTCACAGAAGCCGGTGTGCTGAGCCCGGTCAGTGTCAGCGAAGGCAAGGTGTTTTTCTCAATCAATGTCGATGCTGCGCAAGTGCAGGCCTGGGAGCCGGTGCGGACTGCGGCGGAAGCTGCGGTGCGGGCGATTCCCGGCGTCAAGGCCGCTCTGGTGGTGCTGACAGCGGAACGAGCCCCGGGGGCTGCGTCGCCACCGCCACCGTCATCGGCAAATGGCGGCGGACAGGAGCGCTCGGCGCAGCTGCCGCCAGCCGAGGCCCTCCCCGGTGTCGCTGCCATCATCGCGGTCGCCTCCGGCAAGGGCGGTGTCGGCAAGTCGACCACCGCGCTCAATCTGGCGCTCGGTCTGCGCGATCTCGGGCTCAAGGTCGGACTGCTGGATGCCGATATCTACGGCCCCTCGGTGCCGCGGCTGACCGGCATGCGCGACAAGCCTGAAGTGAATGACAACTGCAAGCTCCTGCCGCTGCAGCGTTTCGGGCTGGCGCTGATGTCGATCGGTTTCATGATTGAAGAGGACACGCCGATGATCTGGCGTGGGCCCATGGTGATGTCGGCGGTGACGCAACTGCTGCGCGACGTCGACTGGGGCCAGCTCGACATCCTGGTGGTCGATATGCCGCCAGGTACCGGCGATGCCCAGCTGACGCTGGCACAGAATGTGCCTCTGCGTGGCGCGGTGATCGTCTCAACCCCGCAGGATCTGGCCCTGATCGATGCCCGCCGTGGTCTTGCCATGTTCCGCAAGGTCGATGTGCCGGTGCTCGGCATTGTCGAGAATATGAGCTATTTCCAGTGCCCGCATTGCGGCGGCAGGTCGGATATTTTCGGCCATGGCGGGGCGCAGGAGGAGGCAAAGCTGCTTGGCGTGCCCTTCCTCGGCGAGATCCCGCTCGACATCACCATCCGCAGCACCTCCGACAGCGGCAATCCGGTGGTCGAGAGTGAGCCCGACGGCCCCCATGCCGCGATCTACCGCGCCATTGCCTCAAAGGTGCGTGACCAGATCACGGCAGTGAACTGAATCCGGCAATTGAGGCTCCAGTGGCAGTACAGTCTGCCGCCGGAGCTTCAAACCGCCGGTTGCGCGGTTCTGTCCGGCCTTTCCCACTCCGGTGTCGCGGCACGCGGGGAGACTTTCGTCAGCCGCCGGTGACGTTCATGTGGCGGCGCACCCCGGGGCGGTCGCTGGCGCGATCGATGACGAAGTCATGGCCCCTGGGTTTGAGCGCAATGGCTTGTTCAATCGCCGCCGCCAGCACGGCATTGTCGGGGCTGACGCGCAGCTTCTGGCGCAGGTCGGTGGCATCGTCATGGCCGAGGCAGCTGTGCAGGGTGCCGGTGCAGGTGATGCGCACCCGGTTGCAGGACTCGCAGAAATTATGGGTCAGCGGGGTTATGAAGCCGATCTTGCCCGCGGTCTCCTCGACGCGCATATAGCGCGCCGGACCTGCGGTGCGTTCCTCAAGTCCGGTCAGGGTGAACTCGCGTGCCAGATGCTCGCGGACCTCCGGGAGCGGCAGATAATGGTCGATGCGCTCAGCTCCGGTGTCGCCGAGCGGCATGACTTCGATCAGGGTCAGGATCATGCCGAGGCCATGGGCCCAGCGGATCAGTGACGGAATTTCGTCCTCGTTGATGCCCCTGAGCGCCACCGTGTTGATCTTCACGGCAAGCCCGGCTTCACGCGCCGCCGCGATGCCGGCGAGAATCCGCTCCACTTCACCGCCTCTGGTGATGTGGCGGAACTTCACCGCGTCCAGGGTGTCAAGCGAGACATTGATGCGGCGGATGCCGCACGCGGCCAGTTCTCCGGCATGACGCACCAGCCGGCTGCCGTTGGTGGTCAAGGTCAGTTCGCTCAGGGCACCGGTGGCGAGGTGGCGCGACAAGGCGCCGATCAGGGACATCACATTGCGCCGGACCAGGGGCTCGCCGCCGGTCAGACGCAGCCTGGTGACGCCTCGGGCGATGAAGGCGGAGCACAGGCGCTCCAGCTCTTCAAGCGTCAGCACTTCGGAGCGGGGCAGAAAGCTCATATGTTCCGACATGCAGTAGAAGCAGCGAAAATCGCAGCGATCGGTGACCGACACCCGGAGATAGGTGATGATGCGGCCGAACGGATCGGTCAGAGGCTGCGCCAAAGTCATGAGCGGGATATCAGGCTTGCGACCGCCTCGGGCAGCTCGCGCATATTGTGGATCAGGCGGTCCGGCTTGAGATCGGCCATTGGCACTTCGGTATAGCCGAAACTGACGCCGATAACGGGAATACCGGCGCGGCGCGCCGCGCCGACATCGGTGCCGGCATCCCCGACCATGATGGCACGGTCCGGCTCGCCGCCCGCCCTGGCCACGGTCTGACGCAGGATGGCGGGGTCGGGCTTCTGGACGCCGAAGGTGTCGGAACCGCAGATCGCGGCGAAGCGTCGGCTCATGCCGAGGCGATCGAGCAGGCGCAGTGACAGCCATTCCAGCTTGTTTGTGCACACCGCGAGCACATGGCCGCTGGCGCCGAGATCGTCGAGCGCGGCGAGCAGCCCCTCAAAGGGGCGCGATTCATCGGCGATGTGGTCGGCATAGTGGCTGATAAAAGCCGCCGTCATCGCGCTGACCGCACTGGCGCTGGCGGCGCGGCCCTCGGCCTCAAGACCGCGTTCGATCAGTTTGCGGGCGCCACCGCCGATCAGGCCGCGGGCCACGGCAAGCGGGATCGGTGCAAGCTGCTCGCTGGCCAGGACGTGATTGAGGGCATTGATCAGGTCGGGTGCCGTGTCCACGAGCGTGCCGTCGAGATCGAAGACGATGGTGTAAGGGGTCATGGATCAAGCGCCTAGCGCATGTCTGGAGGCTGGCGCAAGCGCCCTGGCGTCGGCGGCCGGAGCGCTGCGGCGAGGCGGCTGAATTGAGGCTGCCCGGGGAGGGCTGAGATCACGCATGACAAGGGTGCCGGGCGCGGGTCTTGTTCGCCATGGGCAAAAGAGGCTAGTGTGACAATCCCGCGAACAGCCGAACCCCCCCGCTTGAACGAGCCGCAGTTTTTTAAGGCGGTGGTGCCAGGGATTGTCTTACGTGACGATGGATGATTTGAAGCGCCAGGCCGCCGCCTGTGCCCTTGAGCAGGTGCGTGACGGTATGCGAATCGGGCTTGGCACCGGTTCCACCGCCCGGCATTTCGTCGAATTGCTGGGGCTGCGGGTCGCGGCCGGCCTCACGGTGGTCGGTGTTCCGACCTCGGAGGCGACCCGTGGGGATGCGCTGCGTTGCGCTGTGCCCCTGACCACGCTTGACGAAATTGATGAACTCGACCTCACGGTTGACGGCGCCGACGAGATCGATGGTGCCCTCCATCTGATCAAGGGGGGCGGCGGGGCGCTGTTGCGCGAGAAGATCGTGGCGGCGGCATCCAGGCGGATGATTGTGATTGCCGATGCCAGCAAATGGGTGACAACATTGGGGCAATTTCCGCTGCCCATGGAGGTGATCCCTTTCGGCCTCGGCGCCACATGCCGGGCCATCGAAAAGGCATTTGCACAATGCGGCGTTTCGGGGCAAATGGCGGTCCGGAACTCCGGGGCGGGCGTTTTCGTCACCGATGGCGGCCACTGGATTGTCGATGCCCATCTTGGACGGATCGACGATCCCCCGCGGCTTGCCAGGGCGTTGAGTCTGATCCCGGGCGTTGTTGAACATGGACTGTTCATAGACTTGGCCAGCTCTGCCGTATTGGCTTCTGGCGAGGAAATTCGTGTGGTTGAACGGCAGAGGCCGAAAGGAGATTAGGAATGAAGAGCGTCTGGAAAAGTCTGCCCATGCTGGCTCTCGCCCTGGGACTGGCAATCGTCGCCTTGCCGGCGTCGGCTCAGCAGCAGGCGCAGCCGGCACCGCTGCCAAAGCCGCCGGCGGGGGCCATTGCAATCGCCAAGGAACTTATCCTGCTGAGGAAAAACAACGAGATGTACCAGAACGCCGTGGCTGGCACGGTGCAGAATATCAAGCAGGCGGCGCTCGCCCAGCATCTCAACATGCAGAAGGAACTGGATGAAGTGGCCTATGCCGCCGCCAGACAGTTCAACGGACGTGAGGCGGAGATGACCGAGGGCATGGCGGAAGCCTATGCCCGCCAGTTCACCGAGCCGGAACTCAAGGATCTGATCGTCTTCTACAAGTCGGCGCTGGGCCAGAAACTGCTTGCACGCGAACCGATGGCGATTCAGGAGAGCGTGGGCTTCATGAAGACCTGGGGCGACAAGTTTCAGCTGGATGTCGTGAATTTCTTCAGGACGGAAATGAAGAAGCGCGGCAAGGATATCTGATCTCAAGATCGGATCGAAGCCCATCTGACCGGCGCGTCTTTCCATGCCGCGCCGGTTTTTTCGTGTTGTCGTGGAATGGCGGGAAGGTGGAGCGGGAGCGGCCTTTGAGCCGCTCTTCGGTGTTTCTCTCCCCGGGAACCGCTCTTTTGCGGTGCCCGGGGATGACGCTGCCGAATCCCCTTGAAACTCACCTCCAGCCTGAGCCGATTTGCCAGCGTGACGCAGCCATCGAGCCGGGTCCCACCACGGGGATCGAAACTCTCTTAAACTCCGCCTGGGCATCTGGTATCGGGTTCAGTGGGAGGAACACTCCCAGATGCCATCTGTGGTGCCAGGCAGGGCTCCGGAACCTGGCCGCGAAACGAAGCGGGAAGTCCTCAAAAGAAGCTCCCGGAAAAATTCCCTGGACCTGTCTCCTGGTCGGGGGAGGCGGGTAACGCCCCGGATGGCTGGTGCTGTTGACGCGTAACCCCGGGGAACCGAGATGCCTGACTTCGACGTCGATCTTTTTGTCATCGGTGGAGGTTCGGGCGGCGTCCGGGCCGGGCGGATTGCTGCCAGCTACGGCGCCCGTGTGGCGATCGCTGAAGAGTACCGGATGGGTGGTACCTGCGTCATCAGGGGCTGTGTCCCGAAAAAACTGCTGGTGATGGCATCCCGCGTCGCCGCGGATATCGGGGACGCGGCCGGTTTCGGCTGGCGCGTGGGGCCGGCGGAATTTGACTGGCCGACCCTGATCGCCAACAAGGACAAGGAAATCGCCCGCCTTGAGGCGGCCTACAGTGCCAATGTCGAAGCCGCCGGAGCGCGCATCATCCGGAGCCGCGCGGTGATCGAGGAGCCTCACCGCGTGCGCCTGAGCGCCAGTGGTGAGATTGTAACCGCTCAACATATTCTGGTTGCGACCGGCGGCACGCCCAATCATGGCTCAGCCATCCCCGGTATTGAGAATGTGATTTCGTCGAACGAGGTGTTTCACCTCGGCGTCCTGCCGCGCCGTGTCGTGATCCAGGGCGGCGGCTATATTGCCATGGAATTCGCCAGCATTTTTGCCGGGCTGGGCTCAAAGGTCAGCGTGATCTATCGTGGCGAAAATATTCTGCGCGGCTTCGATGATGACGTGCGTGCCCATGTGCGCGCCGGGATGGAGAATTGCGGCGTCACCATCCGGACCGGCTGCACGGTGACGCGGGTTGATCGAAACGGCGATGGATTCACCACCGAGCTGTCGGACGGCCATCGCATCGGTTGCGACCAGGTGATGTTCGCCATCGGCCGCCGCCCCAACACCGCAGGTCTCGGCCTTGCAGAAGTCGGCGTTGCCCTCAACCCGGACCATGGCGGCATCATCGTCGACGACAACTGGCAGACATCGGTCAAGGGTATCCATGCCCTGGGCGATGTCACCAATCGGGTCAACCTGACCCCGGTGGCGATCCGGGAAGGCCATGCCTTTGCCGACATGCTGTTCGGCAACCGCAAGACGCGCGTGGATTACAGCAACATCCCGACCGCGGTGTTCACGCAGCCCGCGGTGGGAACGGTTGGATTGACGGAAGCCGAGGCCCGCGCCGTCTGCCCCGAGGGAGCCATTTACAGGACCACGTTCCGCCCCATGAAGGCGACACTTTCGGGCCGCACGAGCCGGGTGCTGATGAAGCTGGTGGTTGACGGGGTGTCGAATCGTGTGCTGGGCTGCCACATCGTCGGTGACGACGGCCCCGAGATCATCCAGGCGGTGGCCATCGCGCTGCGCATGGGGGCGACCAAGGCCGATTTCGATGCCACCATGGCGCTGCACCCGACTGCAGCCGAGGAACTGGTCACCATGCGCCAGCCGGCAGCCACCTGGTCGCGCGCGCCAGTGTGAAGGCGCGTCCGCTCGAAAGCGGTGCGGAAAGCGGGTTTCCGACAGGCCCGTTCAGAGCTTTCCGCTGTCTGATTAAGCCGTTGATGTGCCGAAAGGATTTGCAGCTGGCGGGAGGTCTGCAGGCTGTGTATAAGGCGTCCAGCGCAGCCTGCGGAGGGCAGGCGGCGTTATCGTGACGGAGTTGATGAAGATGCCCGAGCATTGGACGCCCGACAGCTGGCGCAGCAAGCCGGTGGTCCAGATCCCGGATTATGCCGATCCAAAGGAACTTGCCGATGTCGAGGCTCAGCTTGCGGTATTTCCGCCGCTGGTCTTCGCTGGTGAAGCGCGCAACCTGAAGAAGGCGCTGGGGCGGGTGGCCAGAGGCGAGGCCTTCCTGCTGCAGGGCGGCGACTGCGCCGAAAGCTTTGCCGAGCACGGCGCCAACAACATCCGTGACTTCTTCCGCGTCTTTCTGCAGATGGCAGTGGTGCTGACCTATGCCGGCGCGCTGCCGGTGGTGAAGCTCGGCCGCATCGCCGGCCAGTTCGCCAAGCCCAGGTCTGCGCCGACCGAGACCATCAATGGCATCGAACTGCCGAGCTATCGCGGCGATATCGTCAACGATATTGCGCCGCGGCTTGAGGCCCGGGTCCCCGATCCGCAGCGTCAGCTCATGGCCTATCGCCAGTCGGCCGCCACGCTCAATCTGCTGCGGGCCTTTGCCACCGGCGGTTTTGCCAATCTCGGCAGTGTGCATCAGTGGATGCTCGGTTTCCTTGAGGATTCGCCGCAGTCGCGCCGCTACAAGGAACTGGCGGACCGCATCTCGGACGCGCTCAATTTCATGCGCGCCTGCGGCCTCAATCTCGAAAGCCACCCCGAACTCAGGGCCACCGATTTCTACACCAGCCATGAGGCGCTGCTGCTCGGCTATGAGCAGGCCATGACCCGGATCGATTCGACCACCGGCGACTGGTACGCCACCTCCGGTCACATGTTGTGGATCGGCGATCGTACCCGCCAGCTCGAGAACGGCCATGTCGAATATTTCCGCGGCATCAAAAATCCGATCGGGATCAAATGCGGTCCGTCGATCCGGCCCGACGAACTCTTGAGGCTGATCGATGTGCTCAATCCCGACAATGAGCCCGGGCGGCTGACCCTGATAGGGCGTTTCGGTGCCGACAAGATCGACCAGCACCTTCCCGCACTGGTGCGCACTGTGCAGCGCGAGGGACGGGTGGTGGTATGGTCCTGCGATCCGATGCATGGCAATACCATCTCTTCCAGGAGCGGCTACAAGACCCGGCCCTTCGATCGCATCCTCTCCGAGGTCAAGTCGTTCTTCGCAGTCCATGCCGCCGAAGGCAGCTATGCCGGCGGCATCCATCTGGAAATGACCGGCAAGGATGTCACCGAATGCTTGGGCGGCACACCTGCGATCACCGATGCCGATCTCGACGATCGCTATCACAGCGTCTGTGATCCCAGGCTCAATGCCGAGCAGTCGATCGATATGGCGTTTCTGATTGCCGAGCTGCTGAAAAATGAGCGCAGTGGCAGGCCCACGGTGGTGGCCGCAAAGGGAGGCTAGATCGTGCGGTGGTGGCGGGCGACGCTTAATTCAAAGAACGGTCTGCTCTTTGCCCTGCGCTCGGAGCGGGCGGTACGTGAGGAGGTGGTGGCGGTACTCCTGGCGCTGCCGCTGGCCTTTGTGGTCGGCGCCACAGCGATGCGGGCGATCCAGCTGATCTGTGTCGTGGCGCTGGTGCTGGTGGTCGAACTGCTCAATTCCGCGGTCGAAAAACTCGCCGACCGCGTCACCCTGGAGCGTGATCCGCAGATCGGCGCAGTCAAGGACATCGGTTCCGCCGCCGTCGGGGTGACTCTGGTGATGGCTCTGGCCTTCTGGATTTTTGCGATTTTTGAGCGTCTGAGTTAGCGCCGGGTGCCTTTCGCTCCACCGTCTCCATGGACCCCCGCGCGTCGTCTCGTCAGCAGTCTGTGAGGCTCCCGCGCAACGGATCCCCAAAACAGCGAAAAGCGCAAAAAGCCGGGTAAAGACCATGATTGAGCGCACTGCGGTTGAAAGGGCTGCCTCTGCCGATGCAGCTGGCGCGCGCGTCGGTGTGGTGGTAGTCAATCTCGGCACTCCCGACAGCGCCGATGCGGCCGGCCTGCGGGTCTATCTCAGGGAATTTCTCTCCGATCCAAGAGTGGTCGAGAACCAGGGCCTGATGTGGCAGCTGGTGCTCAACGGCATCATTCTGCGGCGGCGCCCCCAGATCCGGGCCCGCGATTATCAGAAAATCTGGAATCGGGAACTCAACGAGTCTCCGCTCAAGACGGTGACCCGGGCCCAGGCCTCAAAGCTTGCCGACCGCCTGTCACCCCACGCTCACGTGGTGGTGGACTGGGCCATGCGTTATGGCAATCCCTCACTCAGAGCCACGATCGAGGCGCTGGTGGCGCGGGGCTGTGAGCGCATTGTGATCGCCCCGCTTTACCCGCAATATTCGGCCGCCACCACAGCGAGTGTGGGTGATGAGGTGTTTCGCGTGCTGTCGCGCCTGCGGGCGCAGCCGGCGCTGCGGATTGTGCCGCCTTACTGGCGCGACAAGGTCTATATCGAGGCGGTGGCGGCCTCGATCGAAGCCGAACTGGCGCGGCTTGAGTTTGAGCCGGAGGTGATCGTTGCCTCCTTCCACGGCATGCCGGCCTCAACTGTGGAGCTTGGCGATCCCTATCTCGACCACTGTACCGCAACGGTTAATGCGCTTCGGCAGCGCCTGGGGCGCGACAGCGCCACCCTGCGGCTTGCCTTCCAGTCGCGATTCGGCCGTGGGGAATGGCTCCAGCCCTATCTTGACGCCATGGTGGAACGCCTGGCCAAGGACGGGGTGCGGCGCCTTGCGGTGGTGGCGCCAGGCTTTGCCTCGGATTGTCTGGAAACGCTGGAGGAGATCGCCCTGCACAATTCCGGGATCTTCCTGAAATCCGGCGGCGAACGCTTTGTCACCATCCCCTGCCTCAATGACAGCACCGGCGGCATCAAGGTGATCCACAGCGTGGTACTGCGGGAGTTACAGGGCTGGATTTGAAAAGGCTGGATCTGAGGTGCATCTTCACACAGAGCAGGCTGGCAGTGTTCTTCATTCGGTTCCAACCGTCGATACCGACCCGCAAGTCGCCGCCGGAAACTGTTCTGAGAGCGATCCATTCGCAGACAGATTGTGCCCATTCAGGGCAAAAAGGATGGCCGCGGTGCTGATGTCGTCTGCCGATCCGATCTGCTGGCAGCAACAGGAAGGCTGCGGCTGGTCGGACATCGCCGTATATGGCCGCAGGTGGATGTGCCGCGGTATCCCGGGCCGGGACAATGCCACAGGCTGCATTCGGGCAATCGGAGGGGCTCGCGGGAGCCCGCGGCGGTTTTTGGCGTAATTCGCCGTTGACGTTGCCACCCGTGCGGGATGCGCCCATCGTGCACCGGCTAAACGGCCTGGCCCTGCGCTCACGTATCCGGGAGGACAATAGGGCGAGGCAATCGGCCATCGAATGGACGGAGCAGACCTGGAACCCGACCACGGGTTGCACCAGGGTTTCGCCGGGCTGCAAACACTGTTACGCGGAAGGGATGGCGCGACGACTGCACGCCATGGGCGCGCCGGGCTACGAGAACCAGTTCCACCTCACCCTGCACCCGGAGAGGTTCGACCAGCCGTTATCGCGCCGGAAACCGACCATCTACTTTGTCAACAGCATGAGCGACCTCTTCCACGACGGCGTGCCCGACAGGTTCCTGGACCGTGTGTTTTTGGTCATTGAGGCCACACCGCAGCACATCTATCAGATTCCTACCAAACGCGATGAACGTCTGGGCGAATATTTCGCCCGGCGGGAATGCCCGCGGAATGTGTGGCTGGGCGTGTCCGTGGAGGACAGAAAATCTGGTCTCCCGCGCATCCGTGAACTGTGCAGAGTGGATGCGCATATTCGCTTCCTCCCGGTGGAATCGTTGCTCGAAGATCTGGGTCGCATCGATCTGCGTGGCATTCACTGGGTCATCGTCGGCGGAGAATCCGGCCCCAGGGCCCGGCCGATGCGGGAGGAATGGCTGGCAAACGTGCACACCCAGGCCGAGGCCGCCAGCGTGGCGTTCTTCTTCAAGCACTGGGGGGCCTTTGGGGCGGACGGCGTGAAACGGCGAAAATAAGCGAACGGACGCCTTTTTCAGGGCCGCACCTGGGATGCGTATCCAAAAATGCGGGCATGACCTGAAACTCACAGATTGAGTTTCCCCTGATTTTCGACATTTGGCGCGTCCCGGTGACAGCAGTCAGGCCTCGCGAGTGATCTTTTCGCGTGCGGCACGGGCCATGAAGTCCGATCGTGTGAGGCCGCACAGCCGGGCAGCCAGGTCGATTGCGGCGACGGTGGCTGCATCAAGGGACAGATGGATGCGTATGCTGCGGCCGGCATTTTCTATCAGTGGCCCTTGCGAGCATGGATCCGGAACGCAGGGCCTCAGCGGCTTCCGGCTCCAGATGCAGTGTTTCAGCAGGTCGTGCGGTCGGGATGGTGCGACCGTGATCAATCGCGGTCTCCACCCACTGCCGTGCAGCGTCGACTGCGGGTCATCGCAGAATCCCTCCTTAAACGAAATCCATCCGGCAATCGCAGCAGACTGAGGTGCCGGCGCCGACTGAGATGGGCCCTGCGTCGTAGCTGCCGCCCGCTTTCGAATATCGGCTGCTTCAACACCGAAATCGCGCTGCGATCGGGGGCGCAATTGCCGCAATTTATTTCAAAAGCGACGACCGGCCTGAATGAGGACAAGCGCGCGCCAGATGCGGGACCAGGGAGCAGCCTGGCAATATGGAACAGGCGGAATCATGGCGGCACGGTGCTGTTTTCGAGGCCGGGCTGCCTGGCGCAACCCGGGCCGCGAGTCGGGCTCCCGTCAACATTGAGATGTTCGGGTTCCATGTGTTGTAGAATTGCAATCGAGTGCGGACGGGCTGCAGGGTCAGCGGCGGCGCAGGCCCGGGTGCGGTTCGCGGTGAGGGCGGGATGGCCGCCTGTTCCCGGACCGCTCGAAGGGGCTGCGACGGGGCCTCGAGCGGCGATCACGTTCGCGTCACGTCGCCTGGCGGGCAGGGGCGGCGGCCGCAATTGGCCTTTTATTTCCACAGTTTCTATGCATAGGATTGGTGTCAAAGGTGTGCTTTGCTTTTAAAAGGCCCGTTGCCCTTTCAATGGCACTGTTGCCGTTTGAAAAGGCACCGTTTGCTTTTAAAAGCACCCCGCCGTTCGAGGAGAAATGATGACGCCGTTTTCAATTGTCCTGATTGCTCTGGTCCTGCTTGTCATAATCACGCTCCTCGCCGGCGTGAAAACGGTGCCGCAAGGCTATGACTGGACCATCGAGCGCTTCGGCAAATATACCCAGACGCTCAGCCCGGGCCTCAATCTGATCGTGCCCTATTTCGATCGGGTCGGGCGCAAGATCAACATGATGGAACAGGTGATCAGCATTCCCGAGCAGGAGGTGATCACCCGCGACAACGCCACCGTGACCGTTGACGGCGTTGCTTTCTATCAGGTGTTCGATGCCGCCAAGGCCAGCTATGAGGTCGCCAATCTCACCCAGGCGATCACGGTTCTGACCATGACCAATATCCGCTCGGTGATGGGCGCGATGGACCTCGATCAGGTGCTGTCGCATCGCGATGAAATCAATGAGCGGCTGCTGCGCGTGGTCGATGCCGCCGTGTCGCCCTGGGGCATCAAGGTCAACCGCATCGAAATCAAGGACATCGTGCCGCCTGAGGATCTGGTCGAGGCGATGGGCCGGCAGATGAAGGCCGAGCGTGTCAAGCGTGCCGACATTCTGGCGGCGGAGGGGCAGCGGCAGTCCGAGATTCTGCGTGCCGATGGTGCCAAGCAGGCGCAGGTGCTGCAGGCCGAGGGGCGCCGCGAGGCTGCCTTCCTCGAAGCGCAGGCGCGGGAACGTCTGGCCGAGGCCGAGGCCAAGGCCACCCAGATGGTGTCGGACGCCATCGCCAAAGGCGATGTCGCCTCGCTGAACTATTTTATCGCCGACAAATATATCAAGGCGTTTGGGCAGCTCGCCGAGTCGCCGAACCAGAAGATCGTGATGCTGCCGGTTGAGGCGGTGAGCATTCTGGGATCGCTTGCCGGGATTGGCGAGATCGCCAGGGCGACCTTCAGCGGCGACGACACCGGGGCCATGCGTCGCCCTCCGGTGCCGCAGACCCGTTCGGCGCCGCCAACGCCGCAAGTGCCGCCGCGACAAGGGTGAGTTTCAGGTCATGGAGGGGTTTCTTTCGACGATCAATGACTGGATCTGGCTGATCCTGGGCCTGGTGCTGATGACCCTCGAGGTTGCGGTACCGGGGGTGTTCCTGTTCTGGCTTGGTCTGGCTGCGCTGGTGGTCGGGGTGGTTACGCTTGGTGTCAGCTCGATGTGGGGGGCAGTCCTGCCCTGGCAGGCCCAGGTTCTGATGTTTGCCGTCTGCGCCGCCCTTGCCGCGCCATTGTGGTGGCGGCTGATCCATCGTCCCAGCGATGTCGCTGCCGCCAGCCCGTTTCTCAACAGGCGTTCGAAGGCACTGCTGGGGCGTGAGTTCACGCTTGAGAAACCGATCCTGGATGGTCACGGCGTGGTCCGGGTGGCGGACACGGTGTGGCGGGTTGCCGGTCCCGACACGCCGTCGGGCACCAGGGTCAAGGTGGTCGATGTCGATGGCGCCAATCTGACCGTGACCCCGGTTTAAGGAAGCGGCCCGGTTCCAAAAAGAAAGCCCCTGAAGGCGTGAGAGCCTTCGGAGGGCTTTTTGTTATCGTGTGGAGCCGCGGTGGAGGTCGGCCTCGATCTGCAGGGCGTTGCTGCCGCCGAAGCGGGCGCGATAGACCTGCAGATTTTCCATGATGCGCATGACGTAATTGCGGGTTTCGGAAAACGGAATCACCTCGACCCAGTCGACGGCATCGACGCGGGGGTCGCGGGGGTCGCCGTAGCGTTCGATCCACTTCGCCAGACTGCCGCGTCCGGCATTATAGGCGGCGAAGGTCATGATGTAGGAACCGCGGTAATCCTCCAGCAGTCCGCCAAGTTCTCCGGCACCGAGGGCGGTGTTGTAGACCGAGTCGCGTTTCATGCGGCCGAGATCACAGCGGGCGCCGTGACGCTTGCAGACATAGCGCGCGGCTTCCGGTGTCACCTGCATCAGTCCATAGGCCTGGGCCGGAGACACCACGGCAGGGTTGAAGGAGCTTTCCTGGCGCGCGATGGCATAGACCACGCTGCGATCCACCTCCGGGCCGATGGCGCTGTAGCGGGGCATGCCGATTGTCGGATAGGCATAGACGTCGAAGGGCAGGCCCCGGTTGAGCGCGGCCTTGCCGAGCTGGAGCATGCCGCGGGCATCCTCATAGCGTGCGGTGAGTTCGCCAAGACCGGGCAGCGCCTCGGGATCGCCGTTTTCGGCCATGTCGTAGAGTATCGGCAGTACCAGATCGCGCTTGTTGAGCTGGTAGAGGATCTGCGCGGCGCGGACGACTTCAAAACGGTCGTTGCGCCCAGTGGACGATGTCGGGGTGGGGTTGAGAGCCAGTTGCGGCAGGCCGAGTCTGGCGCGGGCGAGCTGGCCGTAATAGCTGGTGGAAAAAGCGGCGGCCCGGCCATAGGCGGCGCGCGCCTCGGGCTGACGGCCCATGGCTTCTGCGGCGCGGCCCTGCCAGTAGCCGCCGCGCGCCAGCGCGGTCGGATTGGCACTGCCGACACCGATGCGGGCGAAGTGCTGGGCGGCGGTGGCGGGGTCGTTGAGGAAGCGCAACGCGATCCAGCCGGCGGTGAATTCATGTTCGGTCCGGTAGATGTCGCGCGGCGGCGGGGCGGCGTCGCGGGCGATCACATAGGCGGTACGGAAATCCCTGGCCTCGATCATCTTGCGTGCCAGCAGGCGCCGTTCGATCCACCATTCGTCGAGATTATATAAGCGCGCCGGATCGCGTGGCGCCTGCAACATGATGCGGACGGCGTCTGCGATGCGGTCTTCACGGCGCAACAGCTGCATCCTGCTGAAGAGATATCCAGGATCGTCGCGCAGCTCATGGGGCACGGCCTCAAGCAGAGTCCGGGTGTTGGACGCCTTCCGGTTGGCGGCGATGCGTGCCCTGGCGAGTGCGATATAGCCGCTGCCGAGGCGTTTTGCCGCGCGCATCGCGGCTTCGGTCTCACTGCCATAGAGCAGCAGATCCATCCGCGCCTTCTGGTCACCCGGGCTCAGGAGGCCGCCGAGCTGCTCCAGCGCGTTGTTCTCGGTGTTTTCCGACATGGCGTCATTGCGCCAGGCTTCGCGCATCAGGCGGGTGGCACCGGCGCGATCACCCCGGGCCAGGAGCGCCCGGGCAAGAGCCAGCCGCCCCTTGGCCGAAAGCGGGGTCTCGCTGGCGAACCAAGCCATTGTGGTGCCGTCATCACGCGGATCGTCCCACAGCAGGGCTTCGATGCGCCGGCGCATGAAACTCTGCGACGGCCAGCTCGGGTTGGCGGTGATGAAGGCACGGTAGCGGCTGACGCCGACATTGTTGTCTTCGCTGCGCAGGATGAGCCATTCCGCGAGTTTCTTTGCCACGGGATCGCGGATCGTCGCCATGACACCGTCGGCGTCCTTCTGGTGGTGGCGCTGGAGCAGTGTGATCACCTCTCCCACAGACTGAATGTCGCCCTGCGATGGTGCCGGGGAGGCGGCGATCGCGGCCTGCGGCGCGATGCGGCGGCGGGCTTCATCGCCCGGGAGGAGTTGCGGCTGCAGTGCCGGGGCAGGTGCGCCAACCACAGGTGCCGCTGCCGGTGCCGACAGCATGGCACCGCCCTGTGGCATTGCGGCCGGTTTGCCGGAGCCCGATTTCTCCGAACCCCGCTTCTTCGCATCCGACCGGATGGAACCTGACTTGCTGGAGCCGGCTTTGGCTGAATTCGACTTGCCGGACGATGTTGATTTGGCAGAACCGGATTTTTCTGAACCTGCCCTGGACGAACCCGACCTATCCGACTTTGACTTGTCCGACTTTCGCGGTTTGTCGGCGCGCTCCGACCTGCCGGAGTGGCCGGAGCGGGTGGAGTGCTCCGATTTGCCGGAGTGTTCCGATCTGGCGCTGTGTCTGTGGTGTGCACCATGATGGGATGCGCCATGATGGGACGCGCCATGATGTGATTTCGGTCGCGCAGAGGCCTCGCCAGCGGCCAAAGCCAGTGCTGCGATCGCGGCCAGTGCGGTCACCCTCAGGGATCGCAAGACTTTTGGCGCCAGGAAAATCACCAGGAAAACTCCAGACGGTGGAAACCGAAACGGTCGAAAATCCAGATCGGATTTAATCAGATATGCGGTAACGATCCGGCTTGCCAGATCAGCGGCAAGGGCCTTCGCGTCATCGGCCAGTGACGGTCTTAAAGACATCAAGGGGCGGACTTGGCTTTAAGGAGACTTAGGGTTGCCGAATCATCGCTGGCACAGCCCTGAATGATGATGATTGCGCCCATGAAGTCAAAGGTCAAAAAGGCAGCGATTCCAAATGGCCCTTGCATCGGGTCCTGATCCCCCAGTCTGCGTTTTTTTCAGGGAGGGCGGCCAGACGCGATGGTCGTCCTCCGTTGGTCTTTGCAGCCCATGGGCTGCCCCTAAAAAAACGATTCCTGTTCGTTCTGCATCCGATTCCCGTTTGTTCACGAACGCATCTTTTGACCTGGGACTGCCTGGGAATGGAGACGTCAAAATTCCTCAGCCAGAGGAGCCTTCAGAATCGCTGTCAAAAAGGGCTGGCAGCTGGCGCGGCTTTGCCCGGAAACAGCCGCAAAACCAGCGAAAATTCCACAAAGTGGTTGGAATGGGAGGGGCCTGCCACCATCTGTGGCCGGAAGGGTTTGAACCATCAGGATGGCAGAATCGTGCGAGCCCGGCGGGCGCAGGCCCTTTGACCGCATCCCCAGACCCGCTATGAATGCCCCTTGTGGCAGATCAATGAAGATCGACGGAGAGAATCCATGGCAGCCAAGACGAAGTTCCAGGGGTCGTTTACCGCCTTGGTAACGCCGTTCAAAAACGGTGCCCTGGACGAGGCGGCGTTTCGCGCTCTGGTGGATTGGCAGATCACCGAAGGCACCAACGGTCTGGTGCCGGTGGGCACCACCGGCGAGAGCCCGACTTTGAGCCATGACGAGCATAAGAAGGTGGTCGAGTGGTGCATTGCGGAGGCCCGGGGGCGGGTGCCGGTGATTGCCGGAGCCGGTTCCAATTCGACCCGGGAGGCCGTGGAACTGGCGCAGCACGCCGAGAAGGCCGGGGCGGATGCGGTGCTGGTGGTGACGCCCTATTACAACAAGCCCACCCAGGAAGGGCTCTATCAGCATTACAAGGCAATCAACGACGCCATCGGCATCGGCATCATCATCTATAATATTCCCGGGCGCTCGGTGATCGACATGTCGGTCGACACCATGGCGCGGCTGTGGGAGCTCGACCATATCGTCGGCGTCAAGGACGCCACCGCGAATATGGTGCGGGTGTCGCAGCAGCGCGCGGTACTGGGGGAGGACTTCAACCAGCTCTCCGGAGAGGATGCCACCGTGCTCGGTTACATGGCCCATGGCGGGGATGGCTGCATTTCTGTGACGTCCAATGTGGCGCCGCGCCTGTGCGCCGGGTTCCATGCCGCGTGGCGCGCCGGCGATGCTGCCAAGGCATTGAAGATCCACGATAAACTTATGCCGCTGCACAGCAGTCTGTTTATTGAAAGCAATCCCGGACCGATCAAATACGCGGTTTCGGTGCTCGGCCGGATTGAGGAGTCGCTGCGCCTGCCGATGGTGCCGGTGTCGGAAGCGACCCGGGTCGCGGTGCGCCGCGCCATGGCTCATGCCGGGCTGATCGACCAGGCCTGACAAGCCGGATCTCCGCCGGGGGGCTCATCAGGGCGGTTGACAGCCTCTCGGGCGCGCAGAAACGTTTCGAAATCGCAATGGTTTGAAGGGTGGTTTGGGCCCCCCGAAGTGATCTTTCATGGCGGAAAAGAGCGAGCGCTCCATCAAGGTCGTCGCCGAGAATCGCAAGGCGCGTTTCAACTATTCGATCGAGGATACGATCGAGGCCGGGATTGCCCTGAGCGGGACCGAGGTCAAGTCCATGCGCAGCGGCAAGACCACGATCGCCGAGTCCTATGCCGATGCAAAGGGCAGCGAGGTCTGGCTGATCAACGCCAATATCCCGGAATATCTGCAGGCCAACCGCTTCAATCACGAGCCCAAACGTGCCCGCAAGCTCCTGCTCCACCGCAAGGAGATCAACCGCCTGATCGCGGCGGTGGACCGCGAGGGCATGACCCTGATTCCGCTCCGGCTCTATTTCAACGCCCGTGGCCGCGCCAAACTGCTGCTCGCGGTGGCCAAGGGGCGCAAGCTCCATGACAAGCGCGAGGCGGCAAAGAAGCGCGACTGGGGACGTGAAAAGGGGCGCCTGCTGCGCGCCCGCGGATAAGGTCTGCACGGGTGCCCGCCTTCAACGGCGTTTAATTTTGAATGAGCCCGGGCCGATAACGGCACCGCCATTTCCGCCCCACCACAGGCGGTCGGTATCCGGGTGCTCCCCTGAGGGCGATCAAGGCATGCAGAACGCGCGCGCAAGACAGGCCGCGCTCTGCTTTTCCCAAAGGGGTTTCCTTGAAACCCGCCCCCCTAGTCGTCGAAGTCCTGATCGTCCCGCGAAGGCAGCGTGGTGGCGCGCTGGAGGAATTGTGGCGCGTGGTGGCGCACGTCGCGCTCCCGTGGAGCCGGGCGTTCGGAGGGGTCACGGCCCAGCTTGGACTGCAGTTCGACCAGGTCGGTGAACACGTCGGCCTGCCGCCGCAGTTCGTCGGCGATCATCGGCGGCTGGCTGGCAATGGTGGAGATCACCGTCACCCGGACGCCGCGGCGCTGCACCGCCTCGACCAGGGAGCGGAAATCGCCGTCGCCGGAGAACAGCACCATCTGGTCGATATGCTCGGCGAGTTCCATGGCATCGACCGCCAGCTCGATGTCCATGTTGCCCTTGACCTTGCGCCGTCCACTGGCGTCGATGAATTCCTTGGTGGCCTTGGTGACGACGGTGTAGCCGTTGTAATCCAGCCAGTCGATCAGCGGACGGATTGAGGAATATTCCTGGTCTTCAATGATGGCGGTATAATAAAACGCGCGCAAAAGCGTTCCGCGGCTCTGAAACTCCTTGAGAGACGTTTGTAATCGATATCGAAACCAAGCGTTTTTGCGGTCGCGTAGAGATTAGCCCCATCTATAAAGAGCGCGATTTTATTGGTGGAAGAAGCTGACATTCTGTGCTCGCGTCGTGTCCAAAACTATTAGGTGTATTTACTGGCGCGGGGACACAAACCACGCAGTTTCAATGTGGTCCTGAACAAGGGAGGCAATCAAGTTACAGTTACGAAAAGCGATCAGGCACCCCGTTTGTAACGGGTTCGCGCGAGAGGAGCAACAATCAAAAACCACCCTCTAAGGTTGTATTGTGGTCTGATTTAGCTAATACCGGGTTAGCAGAGCCGCCACCTCAGGCCAACTCCGGAAAAGTGCTCCATTGCCCTTTTTTTCAAGATCCGGGCGCCCCGCGGGTCGGGCTGCTGCGGTAAAACCCGTCCTGTTCGGGCAAGGGCGGGTGTGGGAAGCTTGTGGAAAAGGGTATTGCGGATGGGTTCCGGCAGGGAACTCCGGTCCATGTCGGTCTGGTTGGCTGACTTATTTGCGCCTCTGCCGCACGCATAGGTAGTAGGGAGGTGAAAAGCGGACCGGCTGTCGTTTTGCGAATTCGTGGTGTCTGTTTTCTTCATTCCGACAGGCGCATTTTCTCGCCAGCCGGTGTCGGCCGGTTCCGGGAGCCGTGATGATCCGCGGACCGGGGCAGGCCTTGCGGACCGCTGCGGGCGCGAAGCCGCTTTTGGTCTCCCGGTCCTGGCGCGCACAGGCTGCGGCGTGGTCCGGGCGTGTGAGGGCATCGTGCCGGAGAGGCACAAAACGGACAGCAGGAGGTCTTTTGTCGGCGGAGAGAGAGGGCAGGCTTGTACGGCAGCGCGCCATGGCTGCTTCGCAAGGGCGGAGCGCGGTGGCTTGCCGGGTGCCTGTGCCGGCGGGCGTGTGGCGCGCAAGAGCGTCAGCGGCGGCCCAGGGGCCCGCGTTTTCATGCACGCGCAGCGCGCCCCCCTGGGATCGGCAAGGTCCGGTAGGGTGCAGGTCCTGCAGGGTGCAGATTTTGTGCGGTGCAAGGACGGGGCCGGGGCGAAGGCGGTTCCAGAAACCCTTTAAAGGTTCGGCCCCACCGCCTTTGCGGGCCGGAGCGTGTTTCGGGCGGGCAGACGGGACCAGGAGGGGGAGGGGCAAAGCTGGCGGGCAAGGGAGGATGGAGATGGGATTCAACCCATTGGGGCAGCTCTCTTGCGTGTCATGTGCATCTGGAGCAGGGGTTTGCCCTTGCGGAAACCCTTCAGCCCGTATAACTAGCTGGCATCATCCAGATATTTGGCCTTACGCCAGAAGCGGAGCAACTGTCCATGGCTCGCGTTACCGTCGAAGATTGCATCGACAAGGTCGATAACCGGTTTGACCTGGTCCTGCTGGCGGCCCATCGGGCGCGCATGATTTCGTCCGGCGCTCAACTTACGGTTGATCGCGACAACGACAAGAATCCTGTGGTCTCGCTGCGCGAAATCGCTGACCAGACCATTTCGCCGGAAGACCTGCGGGAGGAACTGGTGCATTCGCTGCAGAAATTCGTCGAGGTCGACGAACCAGAGCCGGATACCATGCCGCTGATCGGCTCGGGTGGCAGTATCGACGCCGACGACACCGAGGTTATGGGCGAGCGCATGACCGAGGAGGAGCTTCTCAAGGGCCTTGAGGGACTGGCTCCGCCGGAGGAGCAGCCCGAGGAGGACGAATAGGCCGAAAAGCCGGGAGCGTCTTTACCGCCATCCGGTTTTCGATTGGGGTCGGCGGATGCCACATTGAAGAGAAAGGCCCGGATACGCGAGGTTCGGGCCTTTGCTGTTTCGGTTCCCGGGTTTTGCCTGCACCGCGCGCGCTGGCGCGGTTTTCCTGTGCTTTTTGTTGCCATGTGGGTGTTTTCGCAGCCACCTTTTTTGGCGCGCGGGGGCGGTTTGCGCTAGAGACTGGAATTCGCACTGGCACAGCCGCCTTGAGGTCAGGGGTGGGCGCGTCACCGGAAAAGCTGGTTTTTTCGAAATTGTGGGGCCTGGGCATAAGGGCAAAAGGGGATGGTTGAGCGAGGCCGCGGACAGACGCAGACGCCTGCCGCCGGTGAGGCCGCGACGGCCGTTACCGCTGTGGGCAAGGCGAAGCCGCGCCAGGGCATGATGCGTCAGTATGATCTCGTCGAGCGCGTGCGCTCCTATAATCCCGACACTGACGAGGACATGCTCAACCGCGCCTATGTCTATGCCATGAAGGCCCATGGCTCGCAGACCCGGGCCTCGGGAGACCCTTATTTCTCCCACCCGCTTGAGGTGGCGGCGATCCTCACCGATCTCAAGCTGGATGACGCCACCATTGCGGCCGCCCTGCTGCATGACACGATCGAGGACACCGAGGCCACCCGCGCCGAGATCGACCAGATTTTCGGCTCCGAGATCGGGGCTCTGGTCGAGGGACTGACCAAGCTGATGCGGCTGGAACTGGTGTCGCGGGAAGCCAAGCAGGCGGAAAATCTGCGCAAGCTCCTGCTTGCGGTGGCCGACGATGTCCGTGTGCTTCTGATCAAGCTGGCCGATCGGCTGCACAACATGCGCACGCTCGATTTCATGCGCCAGGAATCGCGCCGCCGCATCGCGGAGGAAACGCTCGATATCTATGCCCCGCTCGCCGGGCGCATGGGCATGCAGGAAATGCGCGAGGAACTGGAGGAACTGGCTTTCCGCACCCTCGATCCCGATGCCCATGGCGTGGTGACGCAGCGCCTGACCACGCTGGCCGACCGCAACATCAACCTCATAAGTGAGATCGAAGCGCAGCTCTCCAGCAATCTGCGCAACAACGGCCTCAGCGCCCGGGTGTTCGGCCGGCGCAAGAAGCCTTTCTCGATCTGGACCAAGATGGAACGCAAGTCGATCGGCTTCGAGCAGCTGTCGGATATCTTCGGCTTCCGCGTCGTGGTGGGCGACGTTGCCGACTGCTACCGGGCGCTTGGGATCGTTCACACCACCTGGCCGGTGGTGCCGGGACGCTTCAAAGACTACATCTCGACGCCCAAACAGAATGACTATCGCTCGATCCACACCACCGTGATCGGTCCCGGCAAGCAGCGTGTCGAACTCCAGATCCGCACCGCCGCCATGGATCAGATCGCCGAGCGCGGAATCGCTGCGCATGTGTTCTACAAGGAGGGAGTGGGCTCGCCGACCGAGTTCCTGAAACGCGAATCCAATGCCTTCGCCTGGCTCAGCCACACCATCGGGGTGTTGTCGCAGAGCGCCAACCCGGAAGAATTTCTCGAGCACACCAAGCTCGAACTGTTCCATGACCAGGTCTTCTGTTTCACCCCGAAAGGCAAGCTCATCGCCCTGCCGCGTCATGCCAATGTCATCGACTTCGCCTATGCCGTGCACACTGACGTGGGTTCCAGCGCCGTAGGTTGCAAGATCAACGGAAAGTTTGCGCCCCTGTCGTCTGAGTTGCAGAACGGCGATGAGGTCGAGGTTCTGACCTCAAACGCGCAGTCGGCTCCGCCGTCCGCCTGGGAGGCGCTGGCGATCACCGGCAAGGCCCGGGCCGCGATCCGCCGCGCAACAAGGAGCGCGGTGCGCGATCAGTATGTCGGCCTGGGCCGGCGCATTGTCGAGCGCCTGTTTGGACGTGCCAAGATCGATTATGCCGATGACAAGCTCAGGGGCGCGCTGGCGCGCCTCGCCCGCTCCTCGATCGAGGATGTAATGGCGGCGGTGGGACACGGCGAAATCAAGGCCTCCGACGTTGCGCGTGCCATGTATCCCGACTACCGCGAGGAGCGGGTGACGCGGCGCGGTGGGCGCAAGGATGGCCCGCGCAACCCCTCCGCAATCCCCATCCACGGCATCAATTCCGGGCTGCCGGTCAAATTCGCGCCCAATGGCGGCGCCGTGCCGGGGGATCGCATCGTCGGCATCGTTTCGGCCGGCGAGGGCATCACCATCTATCCCATCCACTCCCCGGAGCTGAAGGACTTCGAGGAGGAACCGGAACGCTGGCTGGATGTACGCTGGGACGTCGATGAAACCAATTCGCAGCGCTTTCCGGCCCGGATCCGGATTGAAAATGTCAACGAGCCCGGCGCGCTGGCGCAGATCGCAACCGTGATCGCCGAACATGACGGCAATATTGACAATGTCTCGATGCAGCGGCGCTCGCCGGATTTCACCGAAACCACCATCGATCTCGGAGTCTATGATTTGAAGCACCTGAGCGCTATCATCGCGCAGTTGCGGGTGAAGTCGGTTGTCGCCCGCGTCGAACGTGTCAACGGCTAGCCGCCTGAAACGGGGTCCCGAACCATGTCTGCCTCTCCGCCTCGTCTGGGCATCAATGTCGACCACATCGCCACGCTCCGCAATGCCAGGCAGGGATTCGAACCCGATCCGGTGCGGGCGGCGCTGCTCGCAATTGCCAATGGAGCCGATGGCATCACGGCGCATTTGCGCGAAGACCGCCGCCATATCCGGGACCAGGACATGGTCCGGCTCCGGGCGGAGATCGACAAGCCCCTGAATTTCGAGATGGCGGCGACGCCGGAGATGCTGGAAATGGCGCTCCAGATCCGGCCCCACGCCGTATGTCTGGTACCGGAAAGGCGTCAGGAGATCACCACCGAGGGCGGGCTTGATGCCCTGAACCTGCGAAAGATGCTGGCGCCCTTCATTGCCCGCCTCCATGATGCCGGCATCGTGGTGTCGCTTTTCATCGCCGCCGACCCGGCCCAGATCGAAATCGCCGCAGAGCTCAGGGCGCCGGCGATCGAGATCCATACCGGGGCCTGGTGTGATGCGCGCGCGGCGGGCGCGACGGCAGCTGCGGCAACCGAATGGCAGCGCATCGTGGCCGCAAGCCGGCAGGCCGCCGCGCTTGGACTTGAAGTTCATGCCGGACACGGGCTCAACACCGTGACCGCCGAAGAGATCTCGCGCATCACGGAGATCGTTGAACTCAATATCGGGCATGCCATGATCGGGGAGGCGGTGTTCATCGGTCTGGCGGAAGTGGTCCGCAACATGCGCGCGGCCATGGCCCGGGGCCGGAGTGCGGCATGATCATCGGTATCGGCTCCGACCTCATCGACATCACCCGGATTGCGCGTGTGCTGGAACGCCATGGCGCGCGCTTTCTGGAGCGCATTTTTACCGAGACCGAGCGGGCACGCGCGAGCCGGGCGGCGAACCCGAGACTGGTGGCGGCGAGCTATGCCAAGCGCTTCGCTGCCAAGGAGGCCTGCGCCAAGGCGCTCGGCACCGGTATCCGGGCCGGCGTGTGGTGGCGCGACATGGGGGTGGTCAACCTCCCGGGCGGGAGACCGGGTCTGGAGCTGCGCGGTGGTGCGGCCGCCCGGCTGGGCGCTCTGACCCCTGACGGCTGCAAAGCGCGAATCGATCTTTCGCTTAGCGACGACTGGCCTCTGGCCCAGGCCTTTGTCATCCTTTCTGCGGTCCGTCAGGATCCGTCCGCCTGGGGGGGCCACAGAGATCCGTAGCTGGTGCAGTGATCGGCCAGGCGCGGCCCCCCCCTTAAAAGAGGAGCCCGGTGTCCCAGGTTGTATGAATAGGTTCATTTTATCAAGGTGTTGCCTCAAAATCGGGGCGTGCTTGATTGCGTCAGCGGGGACAATTGTCTAAAAGCCGAAAACGGGGGCGGCGCGGTTGCGCCGCAAGAAGCGGATTTTGATCCTCAAGCGTCCTTCGGGAAACCTGGTGTCGGCACCGCTCCTGCTGTGCCCTGGCGCGATGTCTCCCGGGCGCCTGGCGGAGTTGGACTTAACTGGGGTGCAGGAACATCATTGTGAAAGCCCGGTTTTTCGGCCCGAGCAGGCATGTGAGGGTCGGGGTCGGGACTGGTATTGGGAAGGCGATTCGTGTGACTTCGATAAAAAAAGCTCAGGGCGGGCGGGGAGAAACCATCCGCATCGTCATCCATGCTCTTCTGATCGCGCTTGTGATCCGGACTTTTCTGTTCCAGCCCTTCAACATACCATCGGGCTCGATGAAGGCGACGCTGCTGATCGGCGACTATCTGTTCGTCTCCAAATTTTCCTACGGCTACAGCCATTTTTCACTGCCGTTTTCACCGCCGCTGTTTTCGGGACGTTTTTTCGGCTCGGATCCTGCCCGTGGCGATGTTGTTGTCTTCCGTCCCCCCAAGAAAGAGGACACCGACTTCATCAAGCGTGTCATCGGGCTTCCCGGTGACCGCATCCAGATGAAAGACGGGCGTCTCTTTATCAATGACGTGGAAGTCAGGCGCGAGCGCCTCAGTGACTTCGTCGGGCCCAATCCCTGTGCCTCGTTTCTGTTCCCGGGGCGGGTCAAACGCTGGAAGGAGACGCTGGACAACGGCGTGTCCTATGAAACCCTGGATTGCGAGGACAATGGCAAATACGACAACACCAATGTCTTCACGGTGCCGCCGGGCCATTTCTTCATGATGGGCGACAATCGTGACAATTCCGACGACAGCCGCGACTCGGTCGGCTATGTGCCCCGGGAAAATCTCATCGGCCGCGCCCAGGTGATCTTCTTCTCGGTGGACGAAGGCGAGTCGGCGTGGACGTTCTGGCGCTGGCCGATTTCGGTGCGCTGGGGCCGCCTGTTCAATATCGTGCGTTGACCTCTTTGCCGTTAAAGCAGAAGCTGGAGGACTTCTGCCGGTGAGGACGAAAAGGGCTGTTGTTGCTGTTGCCGCTGGCGGCTTCGCCTTCCTTGTCGATCGCGCTGGATGACGCCATGTTCAACCGATGGTTGAGGCTCGCCCTGCCAGGGTGGGAATGAGGTTTCGAAGCCCGTAACGGCCGGGGGCGGACAGGGGGCCGTTCGCACCCGGCTCGAAATCGAGGAAAAATTGCGCTTCTCCAACCGGGATGGTCATCCATTTGCCACGGATCACCTCCATCCTGAAAGCTGGCCGGGCCTCGACAACGTCAGAAATGCAGCACAGTCCGTCGCTTGCAGAGATGGAACGTGGGTGGAAACCTTGTTGTCACGGATGATCGATGACGATTGCGCTGCCCTCCGGCACGTGGGGGGCACCGCTGTCAGTCGTTCCGGCAAATGGAACGTGGGTTGAAACGATGCAGGACGGAATCAGGAACAACGCGGAGCTGCGCCTCGCACGGTCAACGGCGGATGCGGGTGGAACCTCCTCAGGCCGGAGCGCCTCTGCCCAGGCCGGAGCGGATCCGGCGGCGGCTGGATCAAGGGATGCGGAGCGGGAGGGGGGGAAGACAGCAAGGGTGAAGAAAGCCAGAACCAGGACTGCGAAAGCCGATGGCAGTTCGACGTCGGTGGTCGAGGCCCGTATCGGGCACAAATTCAGCGATCCTGCCCTCCTGATGCAGGCAATCACCCATGTCTCCGCACTGAAGTCGGGACGCAACCGCGCCGACAGCTATCAGCGTCTGGAGTTTCTCGGCGATCATGTGCTCGGGCTGATTGTCTCGGACATGTTGTTCCAGGCCTTTCCCTCCGCCGACGAGGGGGAATTGTCGAAGCGCCTCGCCGAACTGGTGCGCAAGGAGAGCTGCGCCGATGTGGCGCGGGCGCTGGGGCTGGTCGATGACGTAAAGCTTGGAGCGGTCGGTCTCGGCACCGATGCCCGTCTGCGCCGTTCCGTGCTTGGCGATGTCTGCGAGGCGGTGATCGGGGCGATCTATCTCGACGCTGGCCATGCGGCGGCAGCCGAATTCGTTCGGCGCAACTGGACCGAGCGTATGCGCAAGCCGCGGCGGCCGCTGCGGGATCCCAAAACCGTGCTGCAGGAATGGGCGCAGGGCAAGGGGCTGCCGGCTCCGGTCTACCGCGAGGTCGAGCGCAGCGGGCCCCATCACGACCCCAAATTCCGTGTTGCCGTGGATCTGCCGGGGCTGGCCCCTGCCGAGGGGGTGGGCGGAAGCAAGCGCGCGGCCGAGAAAGTCGCGGCAGCGGTGATGATCGAACGCGAAGGTGTTGGCGACGACAATGACGGTTGAAGCAAAGGATGCTGCCGCAGGGCGACGCTGCGGTTTTGTGGCCCTGATCGGGGCTCCCAATGTCGGCAAGTCGACGCTGGTCAATGCCCTGGTGGGTGCGAAGGTCAGCATTGTTTCCCGCAAGGTCCAGACCACGCGGGCGCTGATCCGCGGCATCGTGGTCGAGGACGGTGCCCAGATCATCCTGGTCGATACACCGGGTATTTTTGCGCCAAAGCGCCGGCTGGATCGGGCCATGGTGTCGACCGCCTGGAGCGGCGCCCATGACGCCGATCTGGTCTGCGTGCTCCTCGACGCGCGCGTCGGCATGGATGACGATGCGCAGGGGATTCTTGAGAGGGTGTCCCGGGTCCCTCATGACCGCATCCTGGTGCTCAACAAGGTCGACCTGGTGCGTCGGGAAAAACTGCTGGAACTGGCGCAGGCTGCCAACGAACGCCTGGGCTTCCTGCGCACCTTCATGATCTCGGCCCTGTCGGGGGACGGTGTCGCCGATCTGCGCCAGGCTCTGGGGGAGATGGTGCCGGAGGGACCTTTTCTCTATCCCGAGGACCAGATGTCGGATGCGCCGATGCGCCAGCTCGCGGCCGAGATCACCCGGGAAAAGATCTATGAGAAGCTGCACCAGGAACTGCCTTATCAGTCCACGGTGGAGACCGAGAGCTGGACCGAGGGCCGCGATAGCTCGGTGCGTGTTGAACAGACGATCTATGTCGAGCGTGACAGCCAGCGCAAGATCGTTCTCGGCAAAGGCGGAGCCACCATCAAGTCGATCGGCGCCAGCGCGCGTCAGGAACTGGCTGCGATACTTGGTGTCGACGTCCATCTCTTCCTCTTCGTCAAGGTACGGGAAAACTGGGGTGACGATCCCGCCCGCTACCGGGAGATCGGTCTGGAATTTCCCAGGGAGTGAGCTTTCCTCCGGATCGGTCCTGGAACAGATCATGGAATGGAGCGATGAGGCCATTGTGCTGGGGACGCGGCGGCATGGTGAAAACAGCACCATCGTCGAATTGCTGACACTTGACCATGGCCGCCATCTCGGCCTGTGCCGGGGCTCGGGCCTGCGCATCCGCCCTCTGGTCCAGCCCGGCAACAGCGTGCGGGCGCTGTGGCGGGCTCGGCTCGACGAACATCTCGGCACCTGGGCGCTGGAGGGCGTGCGGGCGCGTGCTGCCGAACTTCTGGCCTCGGCGCATGGTACCTATGGGGTGACGCATCTCTGTGCCCTGGCGCGGCTGTTGCCGGAGCGCGAACCCTGCCCGGACCTGTTCCTCCAGCTTGTCGCCGCGCTTGACGATTTCGCCGCGATTGCCACGGCGGCGCTTCATATCGTGCGCTTTGAGCTGGCGCTGCTCTCCGAACTCGGCTTCGGGCTCGATCTTGAAAGCTGTGCGGTGACGGGAGAGAGACGCGATCTGATCTATGTCTCCCCGAAATCCGGCCGCGCGGTATCGCGTCAGGCCGGTGAGCCGTGGCGGGCGCTTCTGTTGCCGCTGCCGCCTTTCCTGCGCCTGGCGGGGGATCACCCCGCCTGCTGTTCCGACCAGGACCTGAGGGACGGATTTCAACTGACCGGGCGCTTCCTCAAGCGCCATGTGCTGGAGCCGCGAGGGCTTGGTCATAACGAGGCGCGGGAGGGCTTCCTCAACGCACTTTCCCGTCACCAGGGGCGGCAGGCTCGACCCTTGAAGGGGCAGGATCCATCGTGATCTGAGGAGGGCTCTCGGCCGCCGGTATCGAATCACCCTGGAAAGGGGCAAGGCGCGAAACACAGAATGCGAGCCCGCGCAAGTCAAATCGCTGCACCCCTGAGCGCGCGCCCTGCCATTTTCCTGGACTGTCCCGCTTAAGGCCCTGTCCATTCTCTATTCCCCGCTCTCTTGATCCGCTCTCTTGCCGATCCGGCTCTCAGAGGTTAACTCCGCGCCATGGCAAAACGACCGATTCCACCTGATACTCCGCCGCAAATCGACGATGTGCGGCTGCAGGAGGCGCTTGAAGAGCGCTATCTTGCCTATGCCCTGTCCACCATCATGCACCGTGCGCTGCCGGATGCGCGCGATGGCCTCAAGCCCGTGCACCGGCGCATCCTTTACGGCATGCGCCTGTTGCGGCTTGATCCGGGGCGCAGTTCAAGAAATCCGCCAAGATCGTCGGCGACGTCATGGGCTCCTTCCATCCCCATGGCGACCAGGCGATCTATGAAGCCATGGTGCGGCTGGCGCAGGATTTCTCGTCGCGGTATCCGCTGGTCGACGGCCAGGGCAATTTCGGCAATATCGATGGCGATAATGCCGCCGCCTATCGTTATACCGAAGCGCGCATGACCGATGTGGCGCGCCTGCTGCTCGAAGGCATCGACGAGGACGGGGTCGAGTTCCGCGCCAATTATGACGGTCAGTCCAGAGAGCCGGTGGTGCTGCCCGGTGGCTTCCCCAATCTGCTGGCCAATGGCGCCCAGGGCATCGCGGTCGGCATGGCGACCGCAATCCCGCCGCATAATGCTGCGGAATTATGCGACGCAGCGCTGCATCTGATCGAGAAGCCCGACGCCAGGTCGAAAGCGCTGCTCAGATGGGTGAAGGGACCGGATTTCCCCACCGGCGGCATCATCGTCGATTCCAAACAGGCCATCGCCGATGCCTATACCACCGGCCGCGGCTCCTTCCGTGTCCGTGCGCGATGGAAACAGGAGGAGGGCGCGCGCGGCACCTGGGTGATCGTGGTCACCGAGATTCCGTGGCTGGTGCAGAAGTCCCGTCTGCTTGAAAAGATCCATGAACTCCTGGGCGAGAAGAAGCTGCCGCTGGTCGGCGATGCCCGCGATGAATCGGCCGAGGACATCCGTCTGGTGATCGAGCCCAAATCGCGCAGCGTCGATCCCGAACTGATGATGGAATCGCTGTTCCGCCTCACCGATCTTGAGAGCCGCATCTCGCTCAATCTCAACGTGCTGGTGAAGGGGCGGGTGCCCAAGGTGGTGGGGCTGGCCGAGGCCTTGCGGGAATGGCTCGACCACCTGCGCGACGTCCTGGTGCGGCGCAGCCGCTACCGCAAAGCCCAGATCGAGAACCGCCTGGAGGTGCTCGGCGGGCTCCTGATTGCCTATCTCAACATCGACAAGGTGATCAAAATCATCCGCACCGAGGACGAGCCCAAGCCGGTATTGATGAAGACCTTCAGGCTGACCGATGTTCAGGCCGAGGCCATCCTCAACATGCGCCTGCGCAGTCTGCGCAAGCTTGAGGAGATGGAGATTCGCGGGGAAGACAGGAAACTGCGTGGCGAACTCCGAGGCCTGAATACGCTTCTGGGTTCGGAGAGCGAGCAGTGGAAGAAGGTCGGCGAGCAGGTCGGCAAAGTGCGCGACATGTTCGGACCGAAGACACCGCTCGGAAGACGGCGCTCCAGTTTCGCGGACGCTCCCGAACACGATCTCGCCGCCATCGAGGAGGCCTTTGTCGAGCGCGAGCCGGTCACGGTCGTGGTTTCGGAGAAGGGCTGGATCCGTACCATGAAGGGCAATATTGAGGATCTTTCAAGCCTGTCGTTCAAGAGCGACGACAAGCTCGGCTTTGCCTTTTTTGCCGAGACCACATCGAAATTGCTGCTGTTTGCCACCAACGGCAAATTCTTCACCCTCGATGTCGCCAAGCTTCCAGGTGGGCGCGGTCACGGTGAACCGATCCGCATGTTCATTGATCTGGAGCAGGAAGCCTCGCCGGTCGCCCTGTTCGTCAACCGGGGCGGGCGCAAATTCCTTATCGCCAGCCGCGAGGGCCAGGCTTTCGTCGTCAACGAGGATGACTGTGTAGGCACAACCAGGAAGGGCAGGCAGGTGCTCAATGTCGATGCCCCCAACGAGGCCCGCGCCATCGCCGAGGTGGCTGGCGACATGGTGGCGGTGATCGGCGAAAATCGCAGGATGCTGATCTTTCCCATCGACCAGGTGCCGGAGATGACGCGGGGGCGCGGCGTGCGGTTGCAGAAATACAAGGATGGCGGCCTGTCGGATGTGGCGGTGTTCGCCGCCGCCAGCGGCCTTTCCTGGAAGGACGCCGCCGGGCGTGAGTATGGTGCCACCATGAAGGAACTCGCGGAATGGCAGGGTACGCGTGCCGATGCCGGTCGCATGCCGCCGAAGGGGTTCCCGAAGTCGAACCGCTTCGGCCGGGTGATCCAGTAGGGAGGCCTGGCAGAAATCCGGTCCATTGCTTCGGGGACGGGACCGCCATCCGGTTCTGGTTTTGTCCCGGCGCGATGGCTTTGCGCCTACAGCGGCGGGGCCGGTATGGCGTGGCGGGAACGCAGTCCAAACAGTGCCGCCAGCGCCGCGAGGCTGATCAGGGAGGACACCATCAGCACTCCTGGGCCCCAGACATCGATCAGCATGCCGAAGGCGAGCGGTGCGATGGCCTGCGCCAGGCGCGCCGGCGCACCGATGAGGCCAAGCCGGTAGCCGTAATCTTTCGGACCGAAGATCGCGAGCGGCAGGGTGCCGCGGGCGATGGTGAGAATGCCGGTGCCGGCCCCATGGAACAGGGCGAAGACGCCGGCCATCGAGCCGCCGAAGAGCGCGACGATGCCGGCACCGATCGGGTGGGTGATGCAGGCCAGCCGCGTTGACAGCAGGGGATGATAGCGGCTGAGCAGACCCGCCTCGATAATCCGTGCCACCACCTGGGCCGGGCCGATCAGGGCACCCGCGGCGATGGCCTGGCCGGGGGAGGCACCGGCGGATTCAAGGATGCGGGGAAAATGGGCGGCCATGGCGCCGGTGACAGTCCAGCCGGCGGCAAAGACAAAACCCAGCAGGATCATGGTGCGGTCGATCGGGATCTTCGGCTTGACCACAGATGTTGCTGCGACATTGCGGGCAACCGGTGGCAGCACGAAGAAATTGAGCGGCAGGCAGAGCAGAAGATGGACGGCGGCCCAGGCAAAGCAGGTTTCGCGCCAGCCGATATGGTGGATGCCGAGTGCTGTGAGCGGCCAGCCGATGGTCGAGGCAAAGCCGGCCATCAAAGTGATCCCGGTGATCGGACCGCGGGCGTCCGTGCCGTAGATCCGTCCCAGTGCCGCAAAAGCGGAGTCGTAAAGGCCGAGCGCCATGCCGACACCGAGCACGAACCAGGCCAGCGTCATCATCGGCACCGACTGGGTCAGAGCGAGCAGCGTGAGACCGGCGGCCAGGATCAGGCTGGAGGCCGACAGCACCGGGCGGCCGCCGAAGAGATCGATCTGGCGCCCCACCTTTGGTCCAAGCAGGGCGGAGAGGATGAGGGAGGCCGAGACCGCGGCGAAGATCCAGCTTGAGGGAACTCCGAGTTCCCGCGCCATCGGATCCGCCAGGATGGCGGGAAGATAATAGCTGGATGCCCAGGCCACGGTCTGGGTGGTGCCGAGCGCGGCAACGACGGCGAGGCGCCGATGCTTCATGGCTTCACGCGGCTCCGGCCACAGAGGGATGGCCGGTCATGCCGGCGCCTGCTGCCATGGTCTTTGAAGCCGCCCTGTCCGCCCACCAATCCTCTCCATCGCGAAAATGCGTGGATGATCGGGATGCTCTGGTGAAATCACAGCCGCCCGCCGTCTCCGCCCTGGTTTCAGATTTTTACGACAGTCTGAGGCCCGGGGCAGGCGATGGCAAGGGCGCCTTTTGGCCAATACCGCACGCGAGCCGGCTTTTGCCTGAAAAAGCAGCACGGGCTTGTCAAATCAGGATGCGGCCGGGGGTGATTTCCCCGCGGGGGCTGCGCGTCCGCGCGGCCCTATCGTGCGGCTCGCGCGCTTTTCGCATCGTTTCGCGCCATCGGCACTGTGTGGCAGAGGTGGATGGCCAAAGATGGAAATGGATGGAAAAGGATGGCCAGAGATGGGCGTCCCGGTTGCCGGCTCGGGTTGACTCAGGTCAATGCGGTTTTCAGCGTTCCTGTATGACTGCCCTGCATGTATAAACATATTCTGCTCCCAACGGACGGCTCGGAACTCTCAAAAGCCGCGATCCGGCATGGTCTCGAACTGGCCAGAACCCTTGGTGCCAGGGTGACCGCACTGGTGGTGTCGGCCCCGCCTCCGGCGCTGGTGCTTGACATCGAGTCGATGGCGGGCGCGGTGGCGCAGTACAAGATCCTGGTGACGTCGCAGACCGCGAAATATCTCGAGACCGTGCGTCAGCAGGCCGAGGATGCCGGCGTCGAGTGCGTCACGCTGCGTATTGATCACGACAAGCCCTATGAGGCGATTGTGGATACTGCCAGGAAAAGCGACTGCGACCTGGTGGTGATGGCTTCCCATGGCTTGCGCGGGGTACAGGCGATCCTTGGCAGCGAGACTTTGAAAGTGCTCACCAACAGCGCGGTGCCGATTCTGGTGTTTCGCTGAAATCAGTTTTTTTTGCCAGGCCTGCGCCCGATTGGAGAACACGGGCGCAGGTCTGAACGGAGCTGGCGGGCCGTCTTTTTAAGACCGGGATCCGCGCGGCAGCGAGCCGTCCATGTCTGTGGATTCGCCCCAAGGCACCCTGCTGGCGCAGCGGCCGCTGCTGTTTTTTCTCGCCTCCCGCGCCTCGTCGCGCTTTGCCAGCCAGATCGGCGCAGTCGCCATCGGCTGGCAGATCTACGATCTGACCCATAGTGCGGCCATGCTGGGCCTGGTCGGGCTGGTGCAGTTCCTGCCGACACTGCTCCTGGTATTTGTTGCCGGCCATGCCGCCGACCGTTTCGAGCGCAAGCGGGTGATGCAGCTGTGCCAGCTCGCCGAGGTGGCAATGGCGCTGTTTCTGGCCCTGGCCTGTTGGACCGGGGCGATCGGCGAGCTGGAGATCTTTGCCGCAACTTTCGTGCTCGGCATGGCCGGCGCCTTTGAAAGTCCGGCCACGGCGGCACTGTTGCCTCTGGTGGTGGAGCGCAGCCTGTTGCAGCGTGCCTCTGCGCTCTCCAGTGGCGTCGCCGAGTTTGCCACCATTGCCGGGCCCGCGCTCGGCGGTTTGGCCTATGCCATGGCACCGTCTCTGGCCTATGGCGCCATGGCGCTGTTGTGGCTGTCGGGGATGGTGTTCACCGGCCTGGTCCGCGCCGGCCCGCAGGATGTGGCACTCCGGGAAGCGGGCGATGACGTCTTCGCTGGGGTGCGCTTCATCCGCAGCCATCCGATCATCCTCGGCACCATCTCGCTCGATCTGTTTGCGGTGCTGTTTGGCGGGGTCACCGCCCTGTTGCCGATCTATGCCCGTGACATCCTGGCGACCGGCCCTGCCGGCCTCGGGGTGTTGCGGGCGGCCCCGGCCGCTGGCGCGCTGGCGATGACGGTGGTGCTGGCGCGGCGCGCCATCACGGCAAGGCTCGGCATGCGGATGTTTCAGGCCGTGATCGCCTTCGGCATTGCGACCGTCCTGTTCGCCTGTTCGCGCTGGCTCTGGCTTTCGCTGGTGGCTCTGGCTTTCCTCGGGGCGGCGGATACGGTCAGCGTGGTGATCCGCTATTCGCTGGTGCAGCTGTCGACGCCGGACGCCATGCGCGGGCGGGTCGGTGCGGTCAATTTCCTCTTCATCAACGCCTCCAACCAGCTCGGCCAGTTTGAAAGCGGGATCACAGCGGCACTCTTCGGCACCGTGCCGGCGGCACTGCTCGGCGGGGTGGCGACAATCCTGGTGGCGGGGGTGTGGATGCGGCTGTTTCCGGCCCTGGTCCGGGTCGAGCGGCTGGAATAGCGCTTGCGCAAGCGCTGCAGAACCCGGCCGCTGCGATCTTCCGCGGGCGCGATCTCAACCTCGGCCGACGAAGGGCATGGCGGTTGCCATCACCGTCATGAACAGCACATTGGCCTCAAGCGGCAGACCGGCCATATAGACCACGGCGTCGGCTACGGCGCGAACGTCCATGCGGGCTTCAGGCAGGACGCGTCCGTCGGGCTGCAGCACGCCCGAAGCCATGGCCTCGGTCATCGGTGTGGAGGCATTGCCGATATCAATCTGGCCCACCGCGATGTCATAGGCGCGGCCGTCGAGACTGGTTGCCCGGGTCAGTCCGGTGATGGCGTGTTTGGTCGCGGTATAGGGTGCCGACCGGGGGCGCGGGACATGGGCGGAAATCGAGCCGTTGTTGATGATGCGGCCGCCGCGCGGGGTCTGGCGCTTCATGATGCGGAAAGCATGCTGGCTGCAGAGAAAGGGTCCGGTGAGGTTGGTGTCGAGCACCGCACGCCAGTTTCTGATATCAAGATCCTCGAAATTGACCGGCGGGGCGCCGATGCCGGCATTGTTGAACAGCACGTCGAGCCGGCCATAGTGCTCCTCGAGGGTGGCAAACAGGGCAGCGACCGCATCCGGGTCGGTAACATCGGCGACCACGGAGAGCGCGCGCTCGCTGCCTGCAAGTCGACGTGTTTCTTCGAGGCGCTCAGGATTGCGGCCGGTGAGCACCACGATAAATCCAGCCCGGATCAGCGCCAGTGCCGTTTCACGTCCGACACCGCTGCCGGCGCCGGTCACCAGGGCGATTTTTCCAGTCTCGCGCATCGCCTGTCTCCCCGATTTCTTCAGCTCGCGATTTTGTGAAGGGTGAGGCCTGATGTGCCCTCAAGGGGCAGACCTGCGCAAGCCGGATCCTCCTCAAAAACTGTCGGATTTACGAAAACCCCTTTGCTTTTGATGCGGATAGCGGCGGATTGAACAATCGGCGGCATCCTGCAACTGCAACCTGCAGGCGCACCTTGCGGGTCGGGGGATCGCCTTTCGGCACATCCCCCACAGCCATGCGCCAATGCCACAGTTCACAGATTTGCGCGCTGACAACGTGCCTGCCCTTGCTCTCTGTCCTTGTTCACTTCTCTTGCCAAGGGTCTCTCAAGGCTCCCTTGGGGCCCCCCCCGGGGGGCCCCAAGGGAGCCTGCCGAGGGATACTGCCAAGGGAGATTTGTCAGGGGAGATCCCCGGTCAGGGCAGGCATGCAGGGGGCAAAGCCAAGGGTCCTGTCGCTTTCCTGTTGGGGAAGGCGGGGACCCGGTGCGGATAGTGCGTGACTTCGTGCGCTCGCAACGGCAGGATGGCCGGCTTCGGATTGGGGGGTGTTTTCGCCCTGCTGTGGCTTGAAGAGCAGTTGATGGACAAGAGGTGAGTCGGGGATGAACGGGATTGTCACGGCAGGCATATTGGTGATCGGGGATGAAATCCTGTCGGGGCGGACCAAGGACCGCAATGTCGGCTTCATTGCCGACTACCTGACCAATATCGGCATCGACCTCAAGGAGGCCCGGGTCATCGCCGACGACGAGGCCGAGATCGTCGCTGCCATCAATGCGCTGCGCGGGCGCTATGATTACGTCTTCACCACCGGCGGTATCGGGCCGACCCATGACGACATCACCGCCGACGCGGTGGCCAGGGCCTTCGGCGTCGGTATCGGTCATCATCCCGATGTGGTGGCGCGGTTTCGCGAACGCTTCGGTGAGCAGGATCTCAATGAGGCGCGGCTGCGCATGGCCCGCATCCCCGACGGTGCCGAGCTGATCCAGAGCGCCACCATCCTGGCACCCGGTTTCAGGATCGGCAATGTCGTGGTGATGGCGGGCGTGCCCTCGATCATGCAGGCGATGATGGACATCGTGTCGCCAACCCTGAAATCGGGTCCGCGCCTGCTTTCCGAATCGATCCGTGCCGATGCCCGTGAAGGCGATGTCGGCGGGCCGCTGCGCCTGATCGCGGACTCCCATCCCGACGCCCTGATCGGCAGTTATCCGTTTCTCGATGAGCATGACAGGCCCAACACCAATCTCGTGGTGCGCAGCCGTGACCCCGACAGTCTCGCCGCCGCGGTGGTCGCGGTGAAGGAGATGCTGGTGGCGCTGCATGCCGCCAGAGGCGAGAAATCCGCCGCGGTGCCGGGAGGGAGCGCCAGCGAGGAGGGCGATCAGGGTGATCCGGGCTACCCGGACGGCTGAGATGTGAATGCCGGCTCTGGTGACAGCCAGGGGATTGTGATTTTCCCCATGGCATCTGCTGTCAGGCGCGAGGCTGGTGCAGGCCGTGCATCCCCGAAACCCGCCAGGTGCCGCTTGCTGACGCGTGGGGCACGCGGACCGCCGTCAGGCCCGGGACTTTCATCTGCTCATCGCTCGGATCTTGATAGGACGACTGTTTTCGATCTCAACCGTGCTGTAGAACAGCCTCGCTGTGCCGGCCTGGGGTTGGCCGGCGTGCCTGAAACGCCTGGGGCGGGTCAAAGCGCGCGCCGGGGGGACGGGTTTTTCGGCCGGCAAAAGAAAAGTCCATGGACCGGACCTGTGCGGGCAGCAGGGGGCGCGCGAGGGCAGCGCCAGCACCCTGGATCCTGTCTTCGTTTTGGCGTAGGCGGCGGCCCATGGCTCTCATGTGGCGTTGGCGCGTCGGAAGAACAAAGAGGAGGAATTTGAACGATGAGCGGGATGCCGACACTTGAAAGTCTGGCGCAGGATCTGGAGCAGGGCCGTGTGACGTCGCGGGCGCTGGTTGAGGAATGCCTTGCACGGATCGGTGATCCGTCAGGGGAGGGGGAGCGTGCCTTCATCCGTGTTGAGACCGATGCCGCGCTGGCCGCAGCCGATGCGTTCGACCAGCTGCGCAAGGTCAATGCCGCACCGTCGCGCTATGCCGGCATTCCGGTCTCGATCAAGGATCTGTTCGACATCAAGGGCCAGGTGACCCGCGCCGGTTCGCGGGCGCTGGAGGATTCGCCGCCTGCGGACGCCGACGCCGAAGCTGTGGCGCGGCTGCGGCGCGCCGGATTTGTGGTGATCGGGCGCAGCAACATGACGGAATTCGCCTATTCCGGAATCGGCATCAATCCGCATTTCGGCACCCCCAAAGGTGGCTGGAACCGGGCCCGGGGCCATGTCCCGGGGGGCTCGTCGTCGGGGGCGGCAATATCGGTATTGGACGGCATGGCGCATGGCGCGCTTGGCACCGACACCGGCGGGTCGTGCCGGATTCCGGCCGCTTTCAACGGTCTGGTGGGATGGAAGCCGACCCAGAACCGGGTCCCGCTCGATGGCGTGGTGCCGCTGTCGCCGTCGCTGGACAGTGTCGGGTCCGTGGCCCGCTCGGTTGCCTGCTGCGCCGTGCTCGACGCAGTGCTGGCCGATGAGACCTGGCATCCGCTGGCGCCGCGTCCTCTCCAGGGCATGCATTTTGCGGTGCCGACCACAATCGTGCTGGATGATCTGGATCCGGAGGTGGCGGAGACTTTTGAGCGCGCGCTGGCTACGCTGGTCGAGAACGGAGCCTCCTGTGAGCGCATTGCAATGACGGAGTTTCTGGACATCCTGCCGATGAGCGCCAAAGGCGGCCTGTCGGCTGCCGAGAGCTATGCCTGGCACCGCTATCTCATCGTCGCCAGGGGCGATGTCTATGATCGCAGGGTGTCGCGGCGCATCCTGCTGGGGGAGACGCAGAGCGCGGCCGACTATATCGATCTCATCAATGAGCGTCGTTCGCTGATCGAGCGGGTCAACGCCCGGCTCGTGCCCTATGATGGCCTGCTGCTGCCGACCACCGCCCTGACGCCGCCGCTTCTCGCCGATCTCGCCGATGACCGTGCCTTTGCCGAGGCCAATCAGCGCGCCCTGCGCAATTGCAGCGTGATCAACATGATCGATGGCTGTGCGATTTCGCTGCCTGCCCATCGGCAAGGCGAGGTTCCAGTGGGGCTGATGCTGGCGGGAGGCCGAGGTTCGGACCGCCGCATCCTTGAGCTGGCCGCCGGCATCGAGGCACTGATCCGCAGCAGATGAACCGGTTCGATCGGGATGGCGGGGGGCGTGCCCGGGCTTTTCGCAGGACGGCGATTGCAATCCTGTGGGGCATGAGACCGGTGCCGGCGAAAGGCTGGCCAAAGGGGCCTTTTGCGGCCCGGGCTTTTCGCTTGCGGATGCGCCCTGACACAAAGGGGTTTCTGAGGCTTCAGGGCCGGGCCCCGAGCCCAGCCCAACCCGGCCTGTAGCGCCCTTGTGGAAGGGCATTTTTTGAGGAATTTGCCTCCGGCGCCATATTTGTGGTCCATTGCCCGGGCTTTGTGCCCTGCGCAAGGCCCGGTTCCGGTGTGTGGACTGGCGCACGCCTGCTGGCGGAGGTTCTGGTGGAGATCTGTGATGCGAAGTGAGTGCAGTGGTGCGGTGCGGCGGATTTTATGCGTGTTTCCGCGCTATACCTCGGCCTTTGCCACCTTCGAATTTGCCTATCCGCTCACTGACGGCATCCAGGCCTTTATGCCGCCGCAGGGGCTGCTCCTGATCGCGGCCTATCTGCCGGAGAACTGGCAGGTGCGGTTCGTCGACGAGAATCTGGGGCCGACGCGGGCGGAGGATTTCGCATGGGCCGAAGCGGTCCTGGTCAGCGGCATGCATATCCAGCGTCAGCAGATCAACGACATCTGTCAGCGCGCCCATGCATTCGCGCTGCCGGTGGCGCTCGGCGGCCCCTCGGTCAGCGCCTGCCCGGATTATTATCCAGGCTTCGATTATCTCCATCTCGGCGAACTCGGCGATGCCACCGATCAGCTGATCGCAACGCTGGCGTCAGATGTGACGCGGCCGCCGGCGCAGGTGGTGCTGACGACACAGGAGCGCCTGCCGATGACCGATTTTCCGGTCCCGGCCTATGAACTGGCCGCAATCCCGAAATATTTCCTCAGCTCAATCCAGTTTTCCTCCGGCTGCCCCTACCAGTGCGATTTCTGCGACATTCCCGGCCTTTATGGTCGCACCCCGCGGGTCAAGACCCCGGAGCAGGTGATTGCCGAACTTGATCACCTGCGCGCCTGCGGCATGACCGATACGGTCTATTTCGTCGATGACAATTTCATCGCCAACCGCAAGGCGACGATGGATCTGCTGCCGCATCTGATCGCCTGGCAGAAACGCACCGGCTATATGGTGCGGCTGGCCTGCGAGGCCACCCTCAATATCGCCAAACGCCCCGAAATCCTGGAGAAGATGCGCGAGGCCTTTTTCGTCACCATATTCTGCGGCATCGAGACCCCCGATCCCGACGCGCTGCGGGCGATGCAGAAGGACCACAATATGATGGTGCCGATCCTGGAGGGGGTGCGCACCATCAATTCCTATGGGATGGAGGTGGTGTCGGGCATCATCATGGGGCTCGACACCGACAAGCCCGACAGCGCCGAGGCACTGCTCGCCTTCGTCGAGGAATCGAAGATCGCGCTTCTGACCTTCAACCTGCTTCAGGCCCTGCCCAGGACCCCGCTTTGGGACCGCCTTGAACAGGAGGGCCGCCTGGTCCATGACGAGGGTCGCGATTCCAATGTGGCCTTTCTGCTGCCCTATGACGATGTCGTGGCTTCCTGGAAGCGCTGCATGGACATTGTCTATGCTCCGGACAAGCTGTTTGAGCGCTACCAGTATCAGTGCAATAATACCTATTCGCGCCGTGTCCCGCGGCCGGTGACCCCGGAAATGCGCAGCTGGGCCAATATCCGCAAGGGCCTCGTCATCCTGCGCAATGTGGTGTGGCGGATCGGCATTCTCGGCGACTACCGCCGGCCGTTCTGGAAATTCGCACTCGGGCGGATAAGGCGGGGCGATCTTGAGGGGCTGCTCGCCTGCACCCTGATCGCCCATCATCTGATCACATTTGCGCGCGCGGCCTCAAGCGGCGGGCAGAACGCCTCCAATTATTCCTTCCGGGTGCGCGAGGCTGAGGCGCCTGCCCAATGACGGCCCCTGCGGAATGAAGGCACTGCCGAAGCACAGATTTTCTGCCTGATCCGTCCTGTCGCCCGTGGTGCCGGCATGGCCGGGGCGGCCATCCGCTGTCGCCCGCCCGGGTGATGGCGGCCCGGCTTTTGCATGCCAACCGCAACCGCGACGGGTGCTTGCGGGACCGGGGTTGGTCCTGCTACATCGATGACGGGATTTCTCGTGTATCTTCAAGGGACAAAAGTTCCGACAGGGTCTCGCACTGCTTTCCGGCACCGTTGCGCCTGGCCCTGGCAGCGGGAATGTTCGAGGGAGCGCTGCGATGGTCGAAGCAGGAAACAGGACAAGGCATGCGTGAGAGTGAGGTTCATGTCGGCAAGGTTGAAGAGCTGCCTGCTTCCTCAATCGCCTTCAGGCTGGAAAATCTCGGCCTGATTGCCATCAAGGCACCCATCCTCACCTGTGTGGTGGTGCTGCTTCTGGTGATCGGCGCGGTTTTCGGCATGCAGCGCATCAAGGTCGACGATTCTCTGTCGCAGCTGTTCCGCTCCGACACCCGGGAATTCCATCAATATGAGGATGTGACGAAGAAGTTCCCCTCGACTGAATTCGATGTGCTGGTGGTGGTTGAGGGCAAGACCCTGCTGTCACGCGAAAATCTGGGCAGGCTGCGCGACTTTGTCACCGACGTCCAGCTGATCCCGGGAGCCAGGGGGCTGGTGTCGCTGTTCTCGGCCCGCCAGGCGCCGGAGCCCGGCCGGGTGCCGCCGGCCCTGTTCCCTCCGGAACTGCCGCAGGGGGCCGCTTATGACGCTTTCATCGAGACCGTCAAAAGCAACGACATCATTCGCGGCAAGCTGCTGTCGGAAGATGGCACGCTGGCGCTGATCGTGCTCTCGCTTGATCCGGAAGTGGTGGCATCGAGCAAACTCGCGGCCACGATCGAGGAGATCCGCAAGGAGCAGCGCGCCAGTCTCGGCGACAGCGGGCTTGACGTCCAGCTCTCCGGCGTGCCGGTGATGCAGCTCGAGATCCGCAATGCGGTCAAGCGCGACGGTCTGACCTACAATATCCTCGGCATGATCGCCGGCTGCATCATCGCCATCGTGTTTTTCCGCAAGATCTCCTTCATGATCGTGGCGGCATTCCCGCCGGTGATCGCGATCGTGCTGGCGATTGGCGGGCTGGGCTGGGTCGGCTTCAGTCTCAACATGTTCCTGAATGTGATGACCCCGCTGATCATGGTCATCAGTTTCGCCGACTCGATGCAACTGACCTTCGCCGCCCGCGATCGTCTGCTTGCGGGCCAGGACCGCTTCACCGCCTTCACCAACGCGGTGCGGGTGGCGGGGCCGGCCTGCGTGCTGACCCATGGCACTGCGGGGATTTCCTTCATCGCACTGCAGTTTTCCGACTCCGATCTGATTCGCAAATTCGGCGAAGCCGGTCTCACCGCGACCATCATCGCTCTGGTGGCCGTATTGTCGCTGGTGCCGGTGTTCGGCGTGCTTCTGGTGCGCCATGAGGAGGCTTTTGCCGCCAAATTTCGCGGCGGCGACGCCGGCGTCCAGGCCCTGCGCAACTTCTGTTACTGGATCGCGACCCGGATGGTGAGCCGGCCCGGCCTGTTCAGCCTGATCGCGCTGGTAGCGGTCGGTGTTCTCGGCGTCATCTATGGCAATCTCGAGCCGCGCTACCGTCTGGCGGATCAGGTGCCCGACAAGCATCAGGCGGTGGAGGCCTCAGGCAGGCTTGATGCCAAACTCACCGGGGCCAATCCGATCGACATCCTGATCGAACTGCCCAAAGGGGAGATGCTTTATTCGCCGCGCACGCTTGCGGTCATCGGCGAGGTCCATGGCATGCTGGAGAAGAGCGCCGGCGTCGGCAATGTGTGGTCCCTGGAGACCCTGCGGCGCTGGCTGATGGAGAAGGTTGGTTCGGCGGATGTGACCACACTGGGCGGCTATGTCAGCATGCTGCCCGAGCATCTGGTGCGCCGCTTCATCGCCAAGGACCAGGATGCGGTGGTGATTTCGGGGCGGGTGCCCGACAACGATTCCAGCGAGATCCTGCCGGTGGTCGAGAAACTTGACCAGGAACTGGAGGGAGTACGCCACGCCTATCCCGGTTACGAGATCGCGGTGACCGGTCTGTCGGCAATTGCGGCGCGCAATTCCGCCAGCATGATCGGCAAGCTCAATCGCGGCCTGACAATCGAATTCGTCTTTGTCGCCTTGTTCATCGGGCTCGCCTTCCGGTCCTGGGTGGTGATGCTGGCCTGTGTCCTGCCCGGCATTTTCCCGGTCGTGCTCGCCGGCACCGGACTATGGGCGCTGGGGCAGGGGCTGCAGTTTGCCAGCGTGGTGGCGCTCACGGTGTCATTCGGCCTCGGGCTGAGTGCGACCATCCATTTCCTCAACCGCCTGCGGCTTGAGAGCAAGCCGGGCATAACCTCGACCATCGCGGTCGAGCGCGCCACTGTACTGGTCGGCCCGGCGCTGATCCTGACCACGGTGGTGCTGTCCTGCGGCTTTATCGTCTTCGTGTTCTCGGATCAGCCCTCAATGAGGCTGTTCGGCTGGCTCAGCGCCTTCGCCATGATGGCGGCGCTGGTGGCCGATCTCTTTATCCTGCGTCCCACCGTGATGTGGCTGATCAATCTGCACGAAGCCATTCATGGCGCCGACCGGCAATCGGTCTGATCGGCACAAGGCCGTGAGGACAGGACGGGGCAGGAAGGCCTCGCCAAAAGGCGCAAGACAAGGAACCGTGCCGGAGGAACCCGGGAAAGAGCCTGTGTGGCCCAGGCCGCAGGTCAAATTCGCGGAGGCGGGCTCGCCTGAAAAGCAGCCGGCAAGGGCTTGACCACGAGGGCAGATTTTCCACCGTCACGGCAATCCGGGACCTCGTCCTTCATCGACAAGCGCCTGCAGGCGGATGCAGCAAAGCATGAGCCCGCGGGTTGGACCCCGCACGCAAGTGTTGGTGTTCCGTGTGGATTTTCGGCAAGGTAACTTGCCCAGGTCGGACCAGAGGCAGGTCGCACCCAGCTCGAAATCCGGGAAAAACTGCGCCTCTCCAGCCGGGATGGTCATCCATTAGCCGCGAATCACCACCTCGCTTATGAAAAGCGTCTTCTGTGCCTCGACAATGTGAAAAAGGGGCACAAGGGGCACAGTCAGTGGTTCCAGAAATGGGACGTGGGCAGAAACGCCAGTTCCCGAAACAGATCCCATGGGAAAAAAGAGATGCCCCTGATCAGGTCTTTCCTGATCAGGGGGGAATCGCTTTCCGTCGCAGTTTTGATCCCTGCGCCGTATCAATGGTCCGGAGGGCTCACATCTGGGGTCAGCGGTTCATCCCCGCGCGTGCGGGGAACACTCATCAGCTTTTCACCATGGTGATGTTGACGCTCTGGATCTCGCCCTTGGAGCTGATCTGCACGGTCTGCCTGTTGCCCGATGTGCGCAGCGTCAGGTTTGCGGCAAATCCGGCGCTTTCGACGAAGACCTCGATTTTGCCCCCGCCGGCGCGGCCCTGCAGATTGCCCGACAGCATGCGGCTGGCCTCGCTCCAGTAACCCGACACCTGGTTGCCGTCGCTGGTCACATCGCTGGAAAGGTCGAATTTATAGCTGTCGCTGGCGCAGGCCAGCGTCTGCTTGAGATTATTTCCTGCCCCTTCAATGCGATAGGAGGCGCGGCAACGGATGCGTTCGGTGACCCCGCCCGACAGGGCCACTGTACCGGTACCGGACCAGGAGCCGGTGAATCCCGCAAACGGTCCGGACTGTGCGTGGCCAGCCTGAGCCCAGAGAAGCAGCGTGGTGGCCGCGATGATCACCCGCCCGAACAGTCGAAAGAAATTCATGTCCAATATCCCGTTTCAGTGACGACATTTCGTTATCCCCGGGAAGACGTTTTGCGCTGCAAACGCCAGTCACGGGAGACCATGTTCCAATCCTTGAGCGTGCTCCGGTCGCGTCTGGTTCGAGCCAGATGGGCAGTCGAAGCCATGCGGATTCAAACCAGCTGCCGGCCATTTCGTTCCAGCAGGATTTGTCGCCACAGGGGATTTGCGTGCCTGCCCGCAAATTCCGGGAACCTCAGTTAGGGTGAATTTACCGGTCAGAGATGCAGGTCTGCAACAGATAAATGCCGATGCATTATTGTTTTGGAATAATTTGGCGGTCACGCTTTCTTGTGCCAGAAGCTGTCTTCCGTGCTACGGCTCCTGCCTTGACGACATCGTCGCAACCAGTGCCGATGGTCTGCCCGATCCTGGATCGGGCATGTTCTGCCACAGAATGTAATGTAAGGATCAAAATGCCCAGATTTCTTCTTATCGCTTTGGCCCTGCTGTCCGTTTCCCTTCCGACAGCGGGTTTTGCCCAGCAGCGCGGTACCGCCGACGAACAGGAGGCCTGCAGGCGCGATGTGCAGAAGCATTGCCGCGCTGTCATCGACCAGGGTGATTTTGCCATCCTCGCCTGCCTGAAAGAGAACCGCACGAGGATCTCCAAGGCTTGCCAGCAGGTGTTGATCAATAACAACCAGTAACTTTGGCGGACCCCGACGGGCACCCTCAATGGCCCGCAGAACGGGTCAGGGTGCCCGCAACGCCCTGTCGCCAGGGCGCAGGCGGGCCCGGTGGCGGGTTTTGCCCTGATTCGGTCCGGCTTAACCCTTTGGCACCCGTTGTCTGGCCTCCTTCTGGCCGCGATATTGTTTTTGCCCGCCGCCAACCCCATATCAGGGGCTGGTAACGGCCCTGGTTTCGGATCCGGCTTTCGACCCCTGAAGTCGAGGGCCGTAAATCCTTTGCACCTGTGTGCCGAAAGTCTGGGGTAACGTCACCGTTCCGCCTGGGTTCGGTGGCCCTGTTGCCCGTGTCGCCCGTCCTGTGTCGCCCGTCCCCTGTTGTGTTTTTTGCCGTGTTGCCCAGCCACCGATGACAAATGCGAGCGAATTGCGATCCGGCAAGGGTGATCGCGACGAGAATTTCCCTGTCGCCTCCCGGATCATCCATCCCCGCCACCGGGCGCTGATTCTCGCCTTTTACAATTTCGTTCGTACCGCCGACGACATTGCCGATCACCCGACGCTGCCCGCTGCCGAAAAGCTGCGCCTGCTCGATCTGCTTGAGGCCGAACTTGGCGGCAGCGGGGACAGCCAGGCGGTGGCGGTCAATCTGCGCCAGGCGCTGGCGATGCGTGGTATGTCGCCGCTGCATGCCTGCGATGTCCTGGTGGCCTTCCGCATGGATGTGACGAAACTGCGTTACGACAGCTGGGACGAACTCCTGCATTACTGCCGCTATTCGGCGATGCCGGTGGGGCGTTTCATGCTCGATGTTCATGGCGAGGATCCCTCGACATGGGAGGCTTCCGACGCCCTGTGTGCGGGCCTGCAGATCAACAATCATCTGCAGGATTGCGGCAAGGACTTCCGTGCCCTCAACCGGGTTTACGTGCCGCGTCCGGATCTGGCCGCGGCTGGGATATCGGCCGAGCATCTTGGTCTGCCGCAGTCCTCGCCGCAACTGCTGCGCTGCCTCCAGAGCCTGGCGGAGCGCAACCAGGAACTGCTGGACAAGGGCAGGGCGCTGAGCCTCGAGGTGCGGGACTGGCGTCTCGGGGTCGACATCGCCGTGATTGCCGCCTTTGCCGACCGCATCGCCAGCCTGCTGAAAGAGCGTGATCCGCTGTCGCAGCGCGTCCATCTCAACAAGCTGGAACTGCTGGCTTTCAGTCTCAGGGGTGGGTTTTCTGAAATCAGCCGCCGCCTGATCGGGCGGCAGGCGGGCCCGCAATCCGCCAGGCCGGCCCTGACCGGCGAGAGCCCGGCGGTGACGACGGAGAGCGCCGGCACCGTGGCTGCGGGGAGTTCCTTTTACGCCGCGATGCGCATCCTGCCACGTGCGCAGCGCGAGGCCATGTTCCTGATCTACAGTTTCTGCCGCCAGGTTGACGACATTGCCGATTCCGATCGCCCGCGCCAGCAGCGTCTGGCAGAGCTGCAAGCCTGGCGGGACGATATCAACGCGCTCTATCGCAACGAGGTGCCGCCGCGGCTCAACGACTATGTCGCCGTGGTCACCCGCTTCGGCCTCAGGCGTGAGGATTTTCTCGCCGTCATCGACGGCATGGAGATGGATGTGCCGAGCGATATCCGTGCGCCCGACCTGGCGACGCTGGATCTCTATTGCGACCGGGTGGCAAGCGCAGTGGGGCGGCTCTCGGTGCGCGTCTTCGCTGTGCCGGAACAGGACGGCATCCTGTTGTCGCACCATCTCGGCCGGGCGCTGCAGCTCACCAATATCCTGCGTGACATTGATGAGGACGCCGCTCTGGGCCGGCTTTATCTGGCACGTGAGGACCTTTCCGCCGCCGGCATCACCAGCGCGGATCCGGCCGTGGTGGTGACGGAAGCCGCGCTTCCACAGGTCTGTCTGGCACAGATGGTGCGGGCGAAGGAGCATTTCGCTGCCGCCGATGCCATCATGAAGCGCAACCCGCGCCGTGTGGTGCGGGCGCCGCGCATCATGTCGAAATATTACGGTGCCATCCTGCGCCTGCTCGAACAGCGCGGCTTTGCCGCGCCGCGTCAGCCGGTTCGTGTCTCCAAGCTCACCCGTATCGCCATTCTTCTCGGTTACGCCCTGATCTGATGCAAAAAACCGTTCACATCATCGGTGCTGGAATTTCCGGCCTGGCAGCCGCCATGCGGCTCATTGGTGCCGGCATCCAGGTGGCCGTTCATGAGGCGACCCAGCAGGCCGGCGGCCGCTGCCGCTCCTATTTTGACGCCGCCACCGGCCTCACCATCGATAACGGCAATCATCTGCTGCTGTCGGGAAACCGCCATGTGGCTGCCTATGCACGATCGATCGGCACCGATTCCGGCCTGGTCGGCCCCGAGCGGGCGCAGTTTGACTTCGTCGAGCTGCCACCGGGAGAGGCACAGGCACTGCGCTGGCAGCTCGACCTGGGCACCTCGCGCTGGCCGGGCTGGCTGTTTGATGCGCTGCGCCGGGTGCCGGACACCACGGTGAAGGATTACCTGGCATTGATGCCACTGACCTGGGCGTCAAACAGCGCCCTGATCGGCAGCACCATTTCCTGTCAGGGAGCGCTCTACCGCCGTCTGGTGGAGCCGCTTCTGCTGGCCGCGCTCAATGTCGATCCTCCCGACGGCTCGGCGGGCCTCGCTGGTGCGATTCTGCGCGAAACCCTGCTGGCCGGGGGCCAGGCCTGCCGGCCGCTGATCGCCCGCAACGGGCTGAGTTCAGTCCTGATCGAACCCGCGGTGAAGCTCCTGCGCGAGCGTGGCCATGGGATCGAACTCGGTCACGAACTGCGCAGCCTGACGGTGCTTGATGGGCGGGTGACGGCGCTTGATTTCGGGGACGACAGCCCGGTCGCGCTGGGCGCCGAGGATGGCGTCGTGCTGGCGGTGCCGCCGCGCGCCGCCTCGAGCCTGCTGCCGGAACTCAGGACCCCGACCGAGTTTCGCTCCATCGTCAACGCCCATTTCCGCGTCACCCCGCCTCCCGGCACGCCAGCGCTGCTTGGAGTGGTCGGGGCCCTGCCGGAATGGCTGTTCGCCTATCCCGACCGGCTGTCGGTAACCATCAGCAATGGCGACCGCCTGCTCAATCAGCCGCGCGAGGAACTGGCGCAGGCGATCTGGGACGATGTCCGCAAGGCCTGCCCCGATGGAGCGACGCTGCCGGGGCAATTGCCACCGTGGCAGATCGTGCGCGAGCGCCGCGCCACCTTTGCCGCCACGCCGGCGCAGAACGCCCTGCGCCCGGGCCCGGTGACGACGCTGAAAAACCTGTTTCTGGCCGGCGACTGGACCGATACCGGTCTGCCGGCGACTCTTGAGGGGTCGGTACGTTCGGGAGATCGCGCCGCCTCGGTGCTGTTGCAGCGCTGATGTGGCCGTCGGACCGAGGGGCGCGCAAGGTGCGGGGGCCTGACCCGGCCTTGCCCACCGGCGACGGTCCAGTCGGCAAAAGCTGGAATATTGCAAAACGGCCTATCGCTGGAATGCGGCTGCCTCGCGGCTTCCAGCCGGTCTGACAGGGCTTTGATCCGATCCTGTCGTTCGAGTTTTGGAGTGAATGAGATGACCACCCCGGAAGTGTTGGAAACGAGTATCCAGTCCGCAACCGAGGCCCTGCTGGGCTTCCAGCAGTCCGACGGCCACTGGGTTTTTGAGCTGGAGGCCGACTGCACGATTCCGTCCGAATATGTCATGCTGCGCCACTATCTCGGCGAAGCCGTCGACAGCGTGCTCGAAGCCAAGATCGGCAGATATCTGCGCCGCATCCAGGGCGCCCATGGCGGCTGGCCGCTGGTGCATGACGGTCCGTTCGACATGAGCGCGAGTGTGAAAGGCTATTTCGCGCTCCGCCTGATCGGCGACAGCGTTGACGCCCCCCATATGGTGCGGGCGCGGGAAGCCATCCGTTCCCGTGGTGGTGCCATCCACTGCAACGTCTTCACCCGTTTCACCCTGGCGCTGTTCGGCATCGTGAGCTGGCGCGCGGTGCCGGTGCTGCCGGTCGAGATCATGCTGCTGCCGTATAAGGCACCGTTTCACCTCAACAAGATCGCCTATTGGGCGCGCACCACCCTGGTCCCGCTGCTGGTGCTGGCGGCGCTCAAGCCCCGGGCCCGCAACCCCAAAGGCGTCGGCATCAGCGAATTGTTTCTCCAGGATCCCCATTCGATCGGGATGACCGCCAGGGCGCCGCATCAGAGCCTGGGCTGGTTTCTGCTGTTCCGTGGTCTCGATGTCGTACTCCGCCTCTCCACGCCGTTCTTCCCGAAAAAACTGCGGCAGCGTGCCATCGATGCGGCGCTGGCCTTCACCGAGGAGCGGATCAACGGCGAGGACGGCATGGGGGCGATCTTCCCACCCATGGCCAATATCGTGATGATGTATGATGCGTTGGGCAAGGATGAGAATTTCCCGCCGCGGGCGCTGACACGGCGCGGGCTCGACAGGCTTCTGGTGATCGGCGACGACGAGGCCTATTGCCAGCCCTGCGTGTCGCCGGTGTGGGACACGTCGCTGGTCTGTCATACGCTGCTCGAGGCCGGCAACGCAGTCGAGGCCACAAAACAGGGGCTCGACTGGCTGATTCCAAGACAGGTCCTGGATCTCAAGGGCGACTGGGTGGTGAAGCGGCCCGATGTGCGCCCCGGTGGCTGGGCGTTTCAGTATAACAACCCCCATTATCCCGATCTCGACGATACCGCGGTGGTGGTGATGTCGCTCGATCGCATGCGCCGTGAACATGGTGCGCAGGGTTACGATGCGGCGATCGCGCGCGGCGTCGAGTGGATCGAGGGCATGCAGAGCGACGATGGCGGCTGGGCGGCCTTCGACGTCAATAATCTCGAATATTATCTCAACAATATCCCGTTTTCGGATCATGGCGCGCTGCTCGACCCGCCGACCGAGGATGTCACCGCGCGCTGCCTGTCGATGCTGGGCCAGCTCGGCCAGACCCTTGCCACCGGCAACAGGGCGGTCGCAGCCGGGATCGCCTATCTGCGCCGCACCCAGCACAAGGAAGGCTCCTGGTACGGCCGCTGGGGCCTGAATTTCATCTACGGCACCTGGTCGGTGCTGTGCGGGCTCAATGCAGCCGGGATTGATCACAGCGATCCCATGATCCGCAAGGCGGTGGAGTGGCTGGCCTCGATCCAGAACAGCGACGGTGGCTGGGGCGAGGACGCGGTCAGCTATCGGCTGGATTACAAGGGCTGGGAAAAGGCCCCCTCGACGCCGTCCCAGACCGGCTGGGCGCTGCTCGCTTTGATGGCGGTGGGTGAGGCCGATCACCCCGCCGTGGCGCGCGGGGTCCAGTACCTGATTGCCACACAGAACAAAAAAGGATTGTGGAGCGAGGAACGCTATACCGCAACGGGCTTTCCACGCGTATTTTATCTGCGTTATCATGGCTACGCGAAGTTTTTCCCGCTTTGGGCACTGGCCCGCTATCGGAATCTGCGCAGCACCAATAGTCGGGTTGTAGGGGTCGGAATGTGACGTTGAGCGTGAGGGAAGAACTGTCTGGAGGTGACAAGGCGGATTTGCGACCGTTGCTGATCGTCACCGGACTGCTCCAGGAGGCGCGCATTGCTACGGGCGCCGGGCTGGTGGTCTGCAGTTCCAGCAACACAGGGCAATTGCGGTCACTTCTGACGCTTGTCGACCCCAACTCGATCCGCGGCGTGATCTCTTTCGGCGTTGCCGGCGGCCTTGATCCCGATCTCCGGACCGGGGATGTGGTGGTGGCCAGCGATGTCATGGCCGGCGCGGGACGCTGGGGGACGCTGGCCGCACTGAACGAGGATCTGGTCAATCGGCTCACTTCCGGCAGGCGCCGTGTGGTCAGCGGCACGCTGGTCGGAGCTGAAGAGGTGCTGGTGGGCCATTCCTTCAAGGCCGTTTTGCGCTCCGAAACCGGTGCAATAGCGGTCGATATGGAAAGCCATATCGCGGCGGCCTATGCCGAAGAGGTCGGACTGCCCTTCGCCGCCTTGCGGGTGATCAGTGATCCCGCCCACCGTGCGCTGCCGGCGCTGGCGCGCGGGGCGATCAAGCCCAACGGCCAGGTCGATCTTGCGGTGGTGCTGCGTGGTGTGGCGCGCAATCCAGGTCTGCTGCGGGAACTGGTGATCACCGGGCTCGATTTCAGCCGGGCCTTGCGCGAACTCAAGGGCTGTCGCAAGGTGCTGTCCGACCGTGACGTGCTGTCCAACCGCCAGGCTTGGGAGCGCGAGCGCGTGAACGGCGCGCGACCGGCAAAGCAGGGCCTCGCCAGCCAGCATCTGGCGCCGCAGGCGGCATGAGCGGATCGTTTCTTCGCAGATAAACCGGATGGCAGGTTCCTCTGGCGGGCAGACTTCTCTGCGGCAGTTGGCACGGCTCAAGGGGATCTGACGGCTTTCTGATACGCTGGGCGCCCCTCCCGAACCGTGAGCTGGTGGGAGGTTTTGTAGCGGGCGCAGCGCGCGCGCGCCCCGCGAGACAGCCATGGTTCCAGATGGGGCGACAATGGACAGGTCCAGACGACCCTTATCCAACAGGTGAGACTCCGGCCCTGGGTTAAATCCGCATTTCCAGGCGGTAACAGGGCGGCATGAAGTCCCTGACCAGCCGCCTCTCCCGTGTTGGTTGGGCTGAACCAAAGGCGCAACCTTTTGGTGCATCGCCCGACCGGGCTTCCAGGACAAGACGATGGATCATCCTGGAAATGGCAGTTGGAGACGGAATTTCACCGTACCTTGCTGTTTGGACGCCGGATTTCGCCACCTGCACCATTCACCCCATGGGTACTGCTCCGCAATTGGAAAAACAGTCGTAACCTATGGTAAATCCTAGGTTTTCTATATCACACCGGGCTGTCAACTGCCGTATTTAGAATCATGAATCTGGTAAGCCCCACGGAGATCGTCGGAGCAGAGAGGGTCGAAGCGAACCGGAACGCTGTCGGGGGTAAGTCCAAACGGGAAGTTTTGGGGCGGATGCTTTCGCGGAATAGCCAGGTCCGACACAGCGTCAATCACCCCAAACGGCGTTTCCCAGCAAAACCCCGTCAGGTGGGCACTCGACGCAGGTTGGTACCCGCTCGGCCCTCTGAGCGGATCAGATTCCATTTGGGAACATTTTGGGGGTACCTTGCTCCATCCGCAGCATGGTGGTTTGGTGATCGGACCCTTGGGAGAGTGATTTCCATGATTCAGCCAGGAACGGTGCCATCGACCAATACACTCCAGGAACTGACCATGGCAGCACACTTCCGTGCGCCGCTGCCGCTGGGGGTCATCGACCTTGCCGCCTGGACGACCGCCTTTCATGACTATCCGATCATTCAGCAACTCCCGAGCCTTCCCCCAGCCAACCTGACACCGACTTCAGGCCTGATGCCACAGGTTGCAGTGGAGTTTGGCATGGGCCGCATCTCACTCCCACGCATGTTGGTCCGGTCCCCAGATGGGCGGTACGCAATTCAGTTGCAGGGGGACCGCCTTGCTTTTGGATGGTCGCGGATCGAACCAGTGGGCGCACCTGCCAGTTACCCCGGTTTCGATTCAATGATGAAAAAATGGACCGAAATCTCCTCCCGCTTCGAAGCCTGGACAGAAGGCCGCTTCCACCGGCATCCACAACACGGCCTCGCCGAAGTGAGTTATGCCAACGCGGCACCGTTGGATCGAGATGGCAAGAGGAAGCGAATTTCAGAAATTTTCAAGTTTTGTCAATCTGATGGACGGGCGCTGACCATGTTCAATATGAATTGGGTGGAGTGCGTCTATCCAGATCAGGGGACGTCCCCCCCGAAGGGCTCGGTTGTTGCATCGGTTGGGCTGGCAGAACTCCCACCGGCGGTCATGGTGCTCGCGTTCAATTTTGCTGGAATAGCCACCATTGCGGATGGCCAGCCAACGGAGCATATTATGCGCGATATCCACGCCAAGATTCGAGAAATTTATCAAAGCGCGGTGATTCCCGATGGAGGTTAAACAATTTTGGGTTGGATGCTCTCTGACGAGTATGCTTCTGACGGGCACCAGCAACATGCCGCCGCTGCGTCCGACGCTGATCGACAGCCCTGGTCTGGTCGCGGTCGTCGGAACGAGTGATGTTATTGGCCCGTCCACGGAACGTGCCTCATCCATGGAATCGAAGGTGGTGGATTGGAAATCACGACTTTCGGCAAATGTGCGAAGCCTGTCTCAGCTTCGTGCTGGATGGGATGGTCCCGGTTCGGTCCCTGTTCCGGAGACATTACTGGCCCGCGCAGCCTTTTACGTCCAGTCCGCACTTGATGCTTTTGAAGGTATGACCGCACCGCGTCTGGTGCCGGGCGGGGACGGCAGTGTCCAGATCGAATGGCATTCGGTTCGGGGCGAACTTGAATTTGATATTGATGATCAAGGCTTTGCTTCGATTTGGGGACGTGATCATTTGAGCGGGATGGAGTTCGACGGTGAAGGCAGGGAAGCACTTGCTCTCTTTTATCGTTGGGCACCGCTGGTTGCCTCGCGATATCACAATGCTGCTGATGTACCTGCTCAGACGCAAATGGCCACGTTCCTGGTTGCTGCCTGATTTTCGTTTTATTCGCACTCTGCAATCGCCACACCACATCATCTTTGACGAAAAAACGGGGCTCTATCGGATTTCGTCAAAGGCCTTCACTCCATCATCGTCGGATGGAAAGTTGTCTGGCGACCTTGAGGAGGTGCTTGCTGCTGATGGATTGGGACCAACCGCAATATATCCGGCCGTCCGCGATGCTGTCGGTGCCGCCTCCGTTACTGTCGGCGAAATTCGGGCTCTTCAAGCCGAGGTCGACCATGATCCAACCAGGGAGAACTGGTACCATGGTGCCGCCACAGGCTGCAAAAAGAAGAGTGTGAAGCAGAAGCTCAGTGCGGCGGCATCCGAGATTGTCCCGATTAATCAGGCCAAGGCCAGGGAACTGGACAGGATGCTGGATGCGGGGCGCACTTACCCCGGGGAGCCTGGAGTGCGTTAGTGGCAGCCGAGGTCACGCGAGCTTGAGTTCATCCTAAATCTGGGAGTTGGATGCGGTACCTTGCCGGAAGTGATTGTTTCGGCGACGGATTTTGCACCCGCCCCGTTCACCCGATGGGTGACAATCCGAGAGTGGCTGAATCAGTCCCAAAGC